>Ga0265319_1000814_pt1 | contig 19931 bp, 18 predicted proteins | sample 4824metaG_FD_192443 | JGI IMG/M metagenome (GOLD analysis project Ga0265319, IMG submission 192443) | Rhizosphere microbial communities from Carex aquatilis grown in University of Washington, Seatle, WA, United States - 4-8-24 metaG | ecosystem: Host-associated > Plants > Roots > Rhizosphere >...
CTCCTCGAGGTGCAGGTCCAGCCCGCTCCCGCCCAAGCTGGCCGCGGCCGGCCGATGGGAGCACCCGGTGGCCCTGCCGGCGCCCCGCCGGGTGGCGGTTTCGGCGGCCCTCCGCCACCATCATCATCGACCCCTACCGCCGGCTCCGGCCTCCTCGGCCCGGTCCGCATCGTGGCGCAGTAGGCTTTGCTGCCAAACCCTCAAAGGTGGAGCGCGTTGCGGTGCCCTCCATAGCTGCAGGCGAAGGCGGGACCCCAACGCGCTGGAAACGTCCATCCGGCCTTGGTCGTCGACGGAGCCAAAAACGCGTTGAGGTCAACGCGTTCCACCCTGCCAAACACAAAAAGCTGACAAGACGGCGATTGTTTCCTGCTGCGGCCGGCACGCGTGCCACGGCAGGCAACTTCCCCAAACGCCGCCCGTCTAGCATCAACCGATCGCCCACCCTACGGCGGCACCTCCTGCCTTTTCCTCCGCCTGCCTACCCCTCACACGCGAAATTCATGAAGACATTCCTGCTTGCCCTGGCGCTCGCCTCCTCCCTGCCCGCGATTTCCCGCGCCGCCGCACCCATTCGCTCCGGCATCGTCGTCCTCGACGCGACTTCGTTCCTGGGCGAACTGCCCGATGGCGACACCGCGCAAAACGGCCCGCCTCGCACCGGCGGGGGCGGACGTCGCGGAGGGGCTCCCGCGACGGCACCCGCGCGTCCGGTTCCGACCTTCACGTTCGAGGACTTCGCCATCAACCTCATCGCGCCGACCCCGTTCTCCGCCAAGGCCGATCTCCCGCAGGCCGGCACCTGGTACCTCTACGTCCGATCGCGCAGCGTCACCGACGGCAGTTCGTTCAAGGTCTCGGTCGGCGGTCAGCCCAGTTCCATGGTCTTCGGCGACGCACCCGCCGGATCGTTTCAGCCCGGCGGCAGCTTCAATCTTCCCCGCGGCCCGCTCAAGGTCACTCTCACCGACATTCATCCCGGCAGCGCCTTCGATGTCCTGCTGCTCTCCACCCGGGCCGACCTCAAGGAGTCCGACCTCGCCCCGCTCCAATATCCCGACGACATCGTCCTCCTGAAGGAGTATCCGCTGCCTGTCGTGATCGACGGCGTGAAATTCGGCGACCTCAACGGCGACGGCAAAACCGACCTCGTCGTCCTCACGCCCAACTATTCCACCTATGCGTACGACAACAGCGGCAAGGAGCTCTGGCACTACGACGCCCCCGTCGCCGGCACCGCCGAGCGCTCCCAGTTCGAGGCGCCGGGCAACGTCTGGGACTTCGACCACGACGGCAAGGCCGAGGTCATCGCCTGGCGCATGATCGACGGGAAGGAATACCTCGTCATGTACGAGGGCGCCACCGGCGAGATCAAACACAAGATCGAATGGCCCACGCCCGCGCTGCCGCATGTGTACAACAATTTCCGCACCGCCATCGCCAAGCTGCATCCCGGCTATCCCGACAGCCTCATCGTCTACACCGATTCCGGCGGCACCGTCTCCATCAACGCCTACGGCCCGACCCTCGACCTGCTCTGGTCCTACAGCCACCCGCGCCTCAAGGACTATCACGGTCACTACATTTACCCCTACGACATCGACGGCGACGGCCTCGATGAGGTCTACGTCGCCCATGTGATGCTCGACCACAACGGGCACGAGCTCTGGAACAACTACGCGGAGTTCCCCGACAACCACGACCACATCGATTCCGCGCGCATCATGGACCTCAACGGCGACGGCAAGCTCGAGCTCATCACCGGCCAGTCCGATGTCGGCACGGTGATGTACGACGCCCGCTCCGGAAAACTCCTCTGGCAGCGCTTCGCCAACCACAACCAGAAGATCGAGGCCGGCTTCTATCGCGCCGACATCCGCGGCCCGGTCGTCGTCGCCAGCTCCCGCTTCTACGTCGGCGGCCTTGGCGCCCTGCTCCGCTGGTACAATCCGCAGGGCGACCGCATCGACATCTGGCCCCACAACCCCATCCCCGGAAACCCGAACTTCGTGAAGGGCGACTTCAAGGGCGACGGCAAGAACGCGCTCTTCTGGCAGCGCTTCCGCATCGAGCCCGACGGCACCGGCACGATCGCGTTTCCCGACGAGGCCTTCCACATGTTCGACTTCATGGGCATCGGCACCGACCAGGTGATCACCGTCAGCCGCAACGGCATGGTCCGGATCTACGGCTGCAAAAACGCCAGGCCCAACCCCACCGCCGCGAAAAACGACCCCGTCTACCGCGCCCACTCGATCTCGAACCACACGCATTACTAAACCCGGATCCGGCAAACGGAATTAGCCACAAATATCACAGATGGGCACAGATAAAGACATCGGATGGAAAGCTCCGCTAGGGAAACCCCCGGCTGTCCGGTTCGTAAATTAACCTGCTGCCGAATGACGATTTTTGCCTCCGGAATATCTGTGTTATCTGTGCAATCTGTGGCCCAGAATGTTTGAGCGTCCGGCTAAGCGAACCAAAGAAACGACAAATCACCCAATCAACATGCCCTTCGAAATTTCCCTGACCAGCCACGCCCAACGTCTTTCCTTGGCCGCCCTGACCGCCGCCCTGCTCCTCATTTCTCCCGCCGCCCGCGCCGGCGTCTTCTACCCCGACGGCGCCACCACGCTGCACTTCGCCTTCGAGGGCAGCCCCAACGGCGACCGCCCGATCGTCCGGCCACCGGCGTTCTATCACGCCGACGACGGCTTTGGCTTCGTCAATTCGCCCGGACTGATCGGCACCAACCTCGGCGTCACCGCGCCGAAATATTTCCGCTTCGACGTCAACCTGCCCGCGGGTACCTACGACGTTTCCGTCACGCTCGGCGGCACGCAGGAGGAATCGGTCACCAGCATCAAGGCCGAGAATCAGCCGACGACCGCACAGGACATCCACGTCACCCGCGGCCAGACCGCCGTGAAGACCTTCACCGTCACGGTCAAGCGCGGCCTCGCCGGCGACAAATCCCTCGAGGGCGACGCCTGCCTGAACCTCGAGTTCGCCGGCACGAACCCGTCGATGATGAAGCTCGACATCAAACCGAGCGCGAAGTGAACCAACCCTAGCCGTTATTGGAATTTGGCAGGGCGAACCCTCCGCGCCAGCCGCCGCTCGGCTTCGGCCGCAATGGTCATTCTTTATGGGATGTTACTGTCCGACGATGCGGTATTCCGGCTGAGGCCGAAACTGCAAACTCAGGTCGGGAGGGCGCAAAGTTCAATTTCCCATCTTCGCGAACGCCTCCGGGAATCCGCGCTCGCCATTGCACACCCGCCGGCGATCTTTGTCCGATGAAGTTGGCGCCGCTTTCTGCATTGCTCATCGCCAGCGCGCTCACCTCGTCCTGCATTTCCATCAAGTCTGTGGACGACGACCAAGTGCCCGCCGCCTGGCGTCAGGCCACGTCGTCTAAAGCCACCAAGCCAGGCGATTTTAACGGGCGGTTTTTTCCAGACGGCCAAGTCGTCCGTAGTGACGGCAAGGTGGCTGCCTGGACACTGCTGGACCTGTTCCTTCCCGGCCGGTACATGAGCCGGCATCAACCCTACGTGGATGTCTGCGAGTTACGACTGGCGGTGACCGGCCGGCTGACGTTCACCGCGTTTCAGGGCGGGGCGATCGTCGATACGGAATCCTTCGACACCGAGTTCGATTCCGCCGCCGGCGTGCTGACGGTGAAATCAATTCCGGTTTCCGACAAGTTCGACGAATTCGGCCGGGTGGCTTCGACACGAAGCGCGCGCCTCCAAATCGGCAGCGACCAGGCGCTCTACAGCCAGGTGAGGCAAACCGGCGCTGGCGTCGTCCTGTTGATGCCTGTCGCCGGTACCTCGTCGATGTGGGCCCGCTGGGAGCCCGCGTCGCGCTGAGCCTGCCAAACTGGTGCTATTGGCGTTCAGCGCTGGAAAAGCCGGCGTCCTGTTTTCGGTCCGCAACTTGCAGTTCCGTCCGGGCTGGCAACCTTCCGTGGCAACCATCTTCCCTCCATGACCAAACCGGTTTGTTATTCCACCAAGGCTTTCTCCACCGCCAGCGCTTCCTCCCCGCTCGGCCCGGTCACCATCGAGCGGCGTAATCCGACCGCCAGCGATGTCCAGATCCAGATCCTCTATTGCGGGGTCTGCCATTCCGACCTGCATTTCGCCCGCAACGAATGGGGCTTCACCCAGTATCCCGCCGTGCCCGGTCATGAGATCGTGGGCCGAGTGACCGCGGTCGGCAGCGGCGTGACCAAGTTCAAGCTGGGCGACACGGTGGGCGTCGGCTGCCTCGTCAATTCCTGCCGCATCTGCCCGAACTGCCGGCAGGGCCTGGAGCAGTTTTGCGACAACGGCATGGTGATGACCTACGGCAGCGCGGACCCCGTGCTGGGCGGCCCCACGCTCGGCGGCTACGCGCAGAGCATCGTCGTGACGGAGGACTTCGTGCTCCGGATCCCCGCGAATCTCAATCTCGCCGCCGCCGCGCCGTTGCTGTGCGCGGGCATCACCACCTATTCCCCGCTGCGCCACTGGAAGGTCGGCCCCGGCCAGAAGGTCGGCATCGTCGGCCTCGGCGGGCTCGGCCACATGGGCGTCAAGTTCGCCAAGGCCTTCGGCGCCCAGGTCGTCCTGTTCACCACATCGCCCGGCAAGATCGCCGACGGCAAGCGCCTCGGCGCCCATGAGGTGGTCGTCTCGAAGGACGAGGCCCAGATGCAGGCCCACGCCGGCAGCTTCGATTTCATCCTCGATGCCGTATCGGCCAGCCATGACCTGAATGCCTACTTCAACCTCCTGAAGCGCGACGGCAACCTGGTCCTCGTCGGAGCGCCCGAAAAGCCCCTGCCCGTCGCGGCGTTCCCCCTGATCATGCGCCGGCGCTCCTTCTCCGGCTCGCTGATCGGCGGGCTGCCCGAGACCCAGGAGATGCTGGATTTCTGCGGGACCCACGGCATCACGAGCGACATCGAGATGATCCGCATGGACCAGATCAACGAAGCCTACGAACGCATGCTGAAGAGCGACGTGAAATACCGCTTCGTGATCGACATGGCCTCGCTCGCCTGAGGCCCCACCCCGGCACGGCCTTCTTCGTTGCGGGGGACAAGGCGGCTTCTAAAGCCGCCCTATAAAACGTTTTGCGATTTCCCCGGGGGCCGGTGGATGCATCCGTCCCGACCCTGATCGGAACATAAGCGGGCGTAGCCCTGTGCATTCACCAGCTTATCTTCTCCCGGTCTTTTCCGACTATTCATAACCGGCCCGGAAATTGCACCGATATACAGATCAGAATCACCCGTTCCCCATGGCCCAGCCCGATCCCGTCATTCGCAGTGAGATCCTCGTGATCAAGCAGATCATCAGCGACGAGACCTGGCTGGAGGGGGAACGCCGCGGCTGCGTGGTTTCTCCCAGTGATCCCGTGGTGCGCGAAAACGCCTGCCGGATCATCCTCCGCATCGGAGCGGAATTGCGCGAGCGCTTCTCGAAGGCCGCCAGCCAGTCGATGTAACGCATTCCGTGGCTCGCGAGCCCGGTGTGTGTCAAAGGCTCCGCCGACCCTGCCGGCCTGGACTTTCTGGCGCGCCGGCCAATTCAATAAAATGCATTTGAAGCCACGGATTCCACAGATGGGCACAGATAATCAAACCATCACGGATTCTTGGATTTTCAGCGGGCAACTGAGTTGATTCCGAAAGTTATTTTCGCCTCCACTTTCTGCTGCCGTGCAATCGGTGACATCCGCGGCTGAATTAAACTGGGCGCTTTAGCTTGATCACGGATTTTTCCGCGCTCCCGCGTCTCCGCGCGAAGCCACAAAAAAGCCGCGCCATTCACGGCGCGGCTGAATTTTTCGGTCGGCCGTTTATCGGCCGATAAACAACACGTCCAGGAGCTGCGGTCCCGTGTTGCCTCCCCGGCCGCGTCCGCCACGGCCGGCGTCGCCCTGCGGACCACCGGGCCCGGGAGCCGCCGCCACGGGCGCGGGAGGAGGCGTCGGCGCGGGGGCGGGCGTGGCACCCGGGGCGGGTGGCACCGCTTCCCGGGTGATCACGATGACGTGATCGGTCTTGGCATCCAGCGTGCAGGTCTTGCCGCCCGCTTTCGTTTGCACCGTGTCCTCGACGACAAAATCCGTGGGACTGTTTTCCTTGATGACCGACAGCGTGCCGTTCCCGTGTGAGCTGAACGCCTCCATCGTGCGAGGATCGAAGGCCGCGCCGTCACTGCTGCCGGCCAGCGGCAGGGTCGCGAGGATCTTGCCGTCAACCGCGCTGACGACCACGCAAGTGGGCGTGCCGCCATTGCCGCCGCGGCACATCGCGAAAAGAATGTGATTCTTGGCATCGATCGCCAAACCCGCCGGCCCGGCGCCTTTTTCGCCGAGGTCGAGAAACCCGGTCACCTTGAGCGTCTTTGCATCCACCACCGCGACGTGGTGCTGGTTGGCCACGTCAAAATAGAGATGGCCCTCGCCGTCCGTCGCGCCCTGTTCCACGGCGGCGTTAGCGCCGTCCGGGCCGATGGCGTCCACCGAGCCGACGATCGATCCGTCCTTGGAATCGATCACGAGGAGATTCGGTGCCTTGTGGCTGAGAATGAAGAAGTGATGGGTCAGGGCATCGAAGAGATAGCCGTCCGCCCCGGGGGCGGGCACGGTCTTGATCACCTCGAGCGTCTGCGTGTTGAAAAAGGTCGCGGGGTTGCCCGAGACCAGGCCGGTGTGGTTTTCCGGGTCGACGGCGACGCCATGACCGGACGCATTGGGCAGGCTTCCCGCCAGCTTGAAGGTATCGAGGTCGAACAGACTCACCACATTGCCGCAGGCGACATAGACGCGACGGTTGAGGCTGTCGGCGGTGACGTAGTCAATCCCACCGGCGGCGGGAATCTGCGTGGTCGCAAGGATCTTGAACGGCTTGGCGGCGGAATCGGCGGCAGGAACAGTTGGAGCGAGGCCGAGAAACGCGGCCATGCCCAGGATGGCCGGAAGCAACAGGCGGGGCGATTGGGGAAGATTTTTCATGGGAGTCGTCACCGTAGAGCCCGCTCACACGAACTCACGTCCAAAACCGTGCCTGAATGATGACAATGTCGTAATCTGTCCTTCAATCATCGTATCGGTCCCGAATTGGTTTCGCGCAGAGGCGCAGGGGCGCAGAGACGATCGTGGAGCGATTTAGGCCTTCACGTAGGCTGCCTGCTTGCAGGCGCGGGTAGGACCCAGAGCGCGAGCAAGCTCGCAGCCTACCTTTGACATATCGATTCCTCGCACCCTGTTCCCGCTCTGCGCCCCTGCGCCTCTGCGCGAACCAAACTTCCGTCGAATCACTCTGGGCTGGCCAAAATCGCCCGCTCGCGTTCGATGGCGTGCCTTTCTTATGAAGTTCTCCCTGGCCGCCTCGCTCGGTCTTCTCGCCCTGACCCCCGCCATTGTCTCGGCTGCCTCCACCGTGGTGGTCGTGGCCGATTCGCCCGCCCGCACCGCGGCGATCGATACCTTCACCAACATTTGTTCGCGCTGCCACAACGCCGACGGCAGCGGCTACGTCACCCTCGGTGTCCCGAACTTCACCGACCCTGCCTGGCAGGCCGCCCATCCCGACACCGAGCTCGCCGCGGCCATCCACAACGGCGTCAACAACAAGATGCCGGCCATTGGCGCGGGGTTTTCCGACGGTGAGATCGCCGCCCTCGTGGCCTATGTGCGCGAGTTCAAGGACAACCGCCCCCGCAAGCAGGGCGAGCTTCCGCCGCCCATCGAGCCCAAGCTCGCCCCGCCCGGCTTTGGCGCGGGTCCCGTCGTCCTGGGCAAGGTCGGGGTCTACACCCAGCACAACGACAACGCCCGCACCGGCGCCAACCTTAGCGAGACCATCCTCACCCCCGCCAACGTCAACACCCGCCAGTTCGGCCTGCTCTTCCGCCATGTCGTCGACGACGAGGTCTACGCCCAGCCGCTCTATGTGCCCAACCTCGCCATCGCGGGCGGCCGGCACAACGTCGTCTTCGTCGCCACCGTCGCGAACACGATCTACGCCTTCGACGCCGACCGCGACGCCCCGGCCTACTGGACCGTCAACCTCGGCGTCCCGGGCAGTGTGCAGCTGCATCCGTTCTGGTGCCAGGACATCCTCGGCAAGATGGGCATCATCGGCACGCCCGTCATCGATCCCGCCACCCGCACGCTCTACGTTGTCGCGCTCACGTACGAGGGCGGCGGCTTCGTGCAGCGGCTGCACGCGCTGGACATCGTCACCGGGAAGGACCGCCCCGCCGGACCGGTCGCGATCGCCGCGGACGACTTCGATTCGATCCTGCAGAACCAGCGCCCGGCGCTGCTCCTGTCGCAGGGCAGCGTGTACGTCGGCTACGCGTCCCATTGCGACGTCGAGCCCTACCATGGCTACCTCTTCCGCTACGACGCGAAGACCCTCAAGCAGCAGGGCGTCCTCAACCTCAGCCCGGGCAAGGTCGGCAACAGCATCTGGCAGTCGGGCCAGGGCCCCGCGACCGACGAGGACGGCACCATCTACTTCGTCACCTCCAACGGCACCTGGGACGGCAAGGACAACCTCAGCGACAGCTTCCTCAAGGTGTCGCCCGACCTGCACGTGCTGGACTGGTTCACGCCGACGAACTACGAGGAGCTCGACAAGCGCGACCACGACCTGAACTCCTCCGGCGCGATGCTGCTGCCCGGAACGCATGTGATGATGGGCGCGGGCAAGGACGGCATCGCCTACCTCATCAACCGGGACAACCTCGGCCACCTCGGCGACGAGCACGCGGTGCAGCGTTTCAAGGTGGCAAAGGGCGAGGTCAACGTCGGCGCCGTGTACTGGAAAAGCGCGACACGCGGCGGCCTCGTCTACCTCTGGGGCCAGGACGACGCGCTGCACGAGTACAGCTTCAACGACGGCCGCTTCACGCCCGAGCCGATCGCGATCGGCGCTGCGACGAGCGCGTACCCGGGCGGGATCCTCGCGCTTTCCGCCAACGGCGACAAAGATGGCATCCTCTGGGCCAACGCCGCGCTGACGGAGCACGGCAACAGCCACATCAACGCCCCCGGCGTCCTGCGCGCCTACGACGCCAACGACGTGACCCGCGAGCTGTGGAATTCCAACCAGGATGCCGACCACGACACCCCCGGACGCATCTCGAAGAACGCCCCGCCCACGGTGGTCAACGGCAAGGTCTACCTCGCCTCCTTCGGCACCCTCCCCGTCGCCACCGGCGCCCTTTACGTCTACGGCCTTAAGCCCGCTACGCCCGCGCCCTGAAAATCGTTCTCGTTCCTCGTTCTCTTTCTCGTTCTCGCGCCAGCCCGGATCGAGAACGAGGAACGAGAATGATAACGAGAACGATTAATTCGAATCAGGATCCCAAACCACAAACCGTTTCGCGCACGACGCGGGGGCGCAATGCTTTCAAACCAACGATCGGAGTCCGAGTCCAGCCGTGGCGTCGTAGCGCGAAACCGAACCGACCGGCAACCGGCTCGTCTGCCTAACCCTTTAGCCAGTGTCCATTTTCTAACGATCTGCGGCTTGACCCACTGGCTAGGCCCCTCGACTTCGACTGCAAACATGCAGGCGCAGCCTCATCCGACTCGGCTCTGCGTTCGTTTCACGCCAGCGTTGCACCCGGCATTTGCCCGGGCATTCTGACGGCATCATGAAGCGCCTTACCGACGACGAACTCGTAAGCCTATTGAATGACCTCGAATCCGATCGGGTTGAGAGGAAAGAAGCTTGGGCCGGCTCCACCTCTGAGAAATGCCGTGAGGCCATCTGCGCCTTCGCTAACGATCTCCCAAATCATAACTTGCCTGGGGTCGTTTTTATCGGTGCTAAAGATAACGGTAACATTTCAAACTTTCCAATTACCGACCAATTGCTGCTCGCTTTGGCCGACATCAAAACCGAGGGAAAGACCGTTCCACCTCCAACATTGACCGTCGAAAAGAGAACCCTGAAAGGTTCGGAAATGGCCGTTGTTTGTGTTTGGCCGGCTGACGCGCCTCCTGTCCGCTACAATGGTCGAATTTGGATTCGGGTCGGACCTAGCCGCCGTTTAGCCACAGCTCAGGACGAACGCATCCTCAATGAAAAGCGACGTCATCGCGACTTACATTTCGAAGCACATCCTATTTCAGGATGTCCACTCTCAGAGCTCAACCAACTCATATTTGAACAAGAATATTTGCCCAATGCAGTCGCCGCTGACGTGCTCGCGGCTAACTCGCGTTCGTACGAACAACGGCTAGCCTCTTGCGGCATGATCGCTTCAGTCGAGGATCCCGTCCCAACTGTGCTTGGCGTGCTTTGCCTTGGAAATTCGCCTCGCACTTGGGTTGCTGGTCACTACATCCAATTTCTTCGTATTCGTGGCACCAAACTTTCCGATCCTGTAGTCGACCAATCAGAAATAGACGGCACAGTCGCCACTTTGCTCCGGCGCCTTGACGAAAAGCTCACCGCACACCTCACCACCAGCGTCGATTTCACATCACAGACTACTGAAATTCGCGACAGTCCATATCCGTTGGTCGCGTTGCAGCAACTCGCCCGAAATGCAGTCATGCACCGCACTTATGAGAACACTAACACTCCTGTCCGTCTCTATTGGTTCGACGACCGCATCGAAATTATCAACCCCGGCGGCCCTTACGGCAGCGTAACAGCAGAGAATTTTGGCCAACCGGGGCGCGCCGACTACAGAAATCCACAACTTGCTGGCGCGTTTAAGGTGCTTGGTTTCGCTCAACGCTTCGGTGCTGGCATCGCCCTCGCCCGCCAAGCTCTAGCGCAAAATGAGAATCCGTCCCTTTCGTTTGAGATCGAACCCAATTTTATTGCAGCCATTATTCGTCGAGCGTCATGAGCATTCCCGTCCTCACTTTCTTCAATAACAAGGGAGGCGTTGGGAAAACGTCTCTCGCCTATCATCTCGCTTGGAAATTCTCGGAGTTGGGTCGCCGTGTCGTGGCCATTGATCTCGACCCCCAAGCTAACCTCACCGCAGCATTTTTGGACGAAGAAACGTTAGAACGCATCTGGGATTCGGAAACCGCTTCTAGTCGAGCTGATACAATTCATCAATGCGTCCGCCCACTCAGTCGCACAAGTGACGTTCGAGAGGCAAAAACGATAAAAATTACATCGAACCTTCGTCTCATTCCGGGAGATCTCGGATTAGCCGCATTCGAGGACCTACTTTCGCAAGAATGGGGCAATAGCAACAGTCGCGACTCCGATACTAAGTTTAGAGCCATGCGCGTTCTGACCGCTTTCTGGCAAGTCGCCCAAGCAGCCGCGGAGAAACATGAAGCAGATCTAATTCTTGCCGACGTCGGGCCAAACCTCGGAGCCATAAATCGCTCAGTGCTTATCGGTACTGACTATGTCGTCATCCCTTTGGCAGCTGACCTTTATTCGTTACAGGGCCTTCGCAATCTTGGGCCCACTCTTCGCAAGTGGCGGCAGGAATGGAATGATCGGACTGCCCATTGGCCTGCGAATGAATTTTCGCTTCCCACCGGCCGCATGACGCCTCTGGGCTACGTGGTGCTTCAACACGCCGAGCGCCTTTCCCGGCCCGTTAAATCTTACCAACGCTGGCTGAAGCGAATTCCAGAGGTCTATCGCGAAAGCGTGCTCGATCTTCCCAACTCCCTTCTCGACGAGGCTACCGATCCCCATTGCCTAGCCCGCCTCAAGCATTACCGAAGTCTCGTCCCCATGGCTCAAGAAGCGCGCAAGCCGATTTTTTATCTCACTGCGGCTGACGGAGCCATCGGTAATCATTCGTATGCAGTGCAGGAAGCCAGCGCAGATTTCGCGCGTTTGGGAAATACAATCCTCTCCCGCATCGACGCTCAGTCCTCCGCTAATGCCTAAACCTTAACTCAGCGGGAAGCGTTTGACGGGCTGACCCTCTCAGGCCGGCGGCGGCCTGACCGCCTCGACTCGGCGGTCAACCCGACGGGGTCAGGCCGCCAGAATATAATCGGCTCTCGACTTAGGACGCGCTGGAATTGTCGGCCAAGCGAGGGATCCGGCAACTGTGACATCGTAGACATTTGAAACAACCTGTCCCTTAAAGGACGCATTCGCCCCAGCATCGTCGGATTGCCTTTAACTTTCTTCGAAGCCTTGCTGGCTCAGCGTCGCATGCCCCTCGCCCGAAAACGGATCTTCCGCCCCGCTGCTCCGCCGCCCACCACGATCTATGTGCGGCCGGGTTACAACCGCGTGCTGGCGGAGGAATTCGAGGCGCTCAAGGTCAAGCGCGTCGAACTGGTCAAGGACAAGGTCGAGGCCCACAGCCAGGGCGACCTGCGCGAGAACTTCGGCTTCAAGGCGGCCAAGGACGCGATCCGCGCCGTGGACCGCAAGATGACCGCGCTCGATCGCTTCGTCGCCCGCAACACCTTCATCGAGGTCGATCCCGCCACCTGGCTCACCAAGCCGACCGCCACGGTGCAACTCGGGCACGTGATCGCCATCGAAAAGCAGGATGTGGCGACGAATCGAAAGCATCGCTTCACGTTTCTCGTGACCACGCATGGCGAAACCGCGAGCGATCCCGACTCGGGGATCGAATGCCTGCCCCACCATTCCCCCCTGGCCACGGCCGTGCTGGGCCTGGCCGCCAACGCGCAGGTCAAAGTCACGCTTCCCGCAGGCGAAGGCATCCTGACCGTGCACTCCATCCGCAATCCCACTTCCACGGAACTCGATCGCCTGCTCACGGCCATCAAGCCACCGGAGATCGAGGAGGAATAGGAACCAACTGTCCGGGAGATTTTGAATCCACTTGTCCCTCAAGCGGCTCATTGTTCCCGGTCCACTGTCCACGGGGCAGGGCGCGAACGGGTCCGGAGCGCCAGGCCTCTAATCGCCCTCATTCAATTATTGGCTGAGCCAAGTACGGGGGCGGATTTAATTTTCGGTATGGGAATCGCTCTTGGGACATCGAGGAGACCGATCCGGCCCGCAGGGATTATAGTTCTGACCGACCGCCTCCTCAGTTCGCCTCGACACTACGGCTTCGCCCCTTCGCCTTGGTCGCGACTGACGCATTATCCGTGATCGTTGCAAAATCCCCTGTCGAATTTCGCCGTCGGCGGGGATTAGTATGAAAAGAAGATGGCCGATGACGCGCAGATACTCCGCGAATATATCCAGACGAGGTCCGAGGCGGCTTTCGCCGAGCTGGTCCAGCGTCACCTCGCGCTCGTCTACCATGCCGCGCTGCGGCAGCTCGGGCCCAACCGGCAGCTGGCGGAAGATGTCACCCAGGAGGTTTTTATCCTGTTGGCCGAGAAATCACGTTCGCTCGCCGGCCACACGAGTCTCGCCGGGTGGTTGCATACCGCGACGCATTTCAAGGCAACGCGGGCACTTCGCGCCGAACAGCGACGCCATTTCCGCGAAGGTGAGGCCTTCGCCATGACCGGGCAGCCGGATGATTCACCGGAAGGGGATTGGACGCAAATGCGACCGGTCATCGACAAGGTCCTGCTCGAGCTGAGCGAGCGTGACCGCGAGGCGGTGCTGCTGCGGTTCTTCGAGAACCGCCCGTTCACCGAGATCGCCCCGCGACTGCGGCTCTCGGAGAAGAGCGCACGCAAGCGGGTCGAGCGCGCCCTCGACAAACTGCGGGCGCAGCTCGCACGCCACGGCGTGACTTCGACCACGGCGGCCTTGGCGACCGCGCTGGCGAATCAGTCCGGCATGGCGGCGCCTGCCGGTCTTGCGGCCACGGTAACGGGCGCGGCGCTGGCCAGCGCCGCTGGCGGCAGCGCGACGGCCTTCAATGTTTTTCATCTTATGAGCACCACCAAGACAATCGCGATCGTCGCAACGGCAGCGGCCCTGCTGTCCATCGGCGCCGCATACAATGAGTACAACCAGATCCTCGGGGCACGCGCCGCCCTCGCGACCGGCGATCGCGAGCAAAACGACCTGCACAATCGCCTGGCTTCAGCGATGAGCACGATCCAGTCGCTTCAGGCCCGGATCGGGGTTCTGCAGGAACAGGCGGCGGCACGTGCGGCCCGTAGCGCGGATCCAGTCGAAGCCAAAGGCGCTCCGCGGGTGTTCGATGGCACTGGCGGAAAAGAGCCGCAGCCGGCGGTGATCATCCCCGCGCCGCAGTCGCTGCAGTCGCTGACCGCCGACCAGATCCAGCAGAACATCCAAAATGCCGTGCGCGCGCATCTTCCTCTCTTCAAGGCACTCAATCTTTCGCCGGAGCAGACCGACCAATTCACGAACCTGCTGACCAGGAAACAGGAATCGGCATTCGCCGCTGCGAACCTCGCGCTCCAGCAGGGCGCGGACGCCGCAACGGCCAGTCAAATGGTCGCCGACGCACAGGCCCAGGTGAATGCCGAGATCCAAGCCCAATTTGGCGATGCGACCTACACGCAGTACCAGCAATACGAGCAGACTTTTCCCCAGCGCAACTTTGTGGGCGATCTTCAACAGATTCTGTCCCGGCAAAACCTGCCTCCCTTGTCTGACGACCAGGCGAGTCAGATGATCCAGCTGCTGGCGCAGACGCAGGCACCGGATGGTGGCGGTTCGCTGCTGAGGCAGATCAACGGCGGCATCAATGTTCGCAGCCAGCCATCAGATCAAACTGTGAACCAGGCGGCAGGTCTGCTTTCAGCGGATCAACTGCAGATGCTCCAGCTGATGCAGCAGTCCATGGCCGCACACGCACCCATCGGCATGGTTAACGGTACTCCAACCATCATGGCCAGGCCACCAGCCAGCCCGTAGGAGACTGTGGGCGATAAGGAGTCAGGTTTAAACAATGGCGGTCGAACTTGGTGATGCAGGCTACCCGGCTGTCCACGATCACTCCGTGATCGCGATTAATTCAAACAGACCCAATTGCCGCCCCGCAAATTTGAACCGGCGGCAATCCGGCGTGTCAGCCACGGCAATGACGAAACTAACAGCCACGACCCGGAAGAAGATCCCAACCGGCGATTTTGCTCTCCCCGGGCGCAGGTATCCGATCGAGGATGAAGCGCATGCGCGCAACGCGCTGGCCCGGGTTTCCCAGGACGGCACGCCCGCCGAAAAAGCCGCCGTGCGCCGGAAGGTCAGCCGGCGGTTCCCGGGCCTCAAGCAGGAGGGCTAGGCATTGATCGATCGGGCCGCCGAACTGCGCCAGGCGGGTTCGCGGTGTTCGCCATAGTCCACGAGGGCCTTGCGCAGTCCTCCCAGGACCTCGGCGCTGGTTTCCAGCAAAGCTTGGAACTGCGGCTCGGACACCCGCCCGATGTCCTTGCGCAAGTGATCGATCAAGCCGGCGATTTCCTGCTGCAGGTGGGCGTTGTGGACGGCGGGGTCCGGGGAGGATTCTTCAATGGGCTGGTTCATGTTCGGGATGGCGGGTTCTCGCAGGATTGCGGGCAATCAACCTGCCAACCCGGACCGGGTAACCGGGTCCCAGTTCCGGGGGCCGCCAAAACCGTTTGAATTGGATTCACCGTGGACCAGCCGGCACCACGGTGCCACGGGCCGATCCCATCGCCGATTTCAGATCCGTTGCGATGCACCCTTCTTCTGCGTTCGGGCAATCCGGGTAAGCTCCCCGGCGATCTCCTCGGGCGATAGCACCAGGTCGATGCACCCGCTCGCGATCGCGCTCCCGGGCATTTCCGGCTGCCCGGCGGTGTCCAGCTTCTGCGCGATGGTTATGCCGCCCACTTCCTTGAGGCCGCACAGCGCGGCCGCCCCATCGCCGTCGTAACCCGAGACAATGACCGCGATCAGCTGGCCGTGCCAGTGCCGGGTCAGGGATTTCAGGAAAACCGTGATGACGTCGGGCCAACCCCGCGGCTTCGAGATCGGCTCCAGGCGGAATTCGCCGTTGCACACATGCAAATCCCGCTGCTCCGGGATGATGAACACATGGTTCGGCCGGATGAGCAGCCTTTCGGTGATCAGCTCGACCGGCATCGCGGTGTAGCGCGGCAGGATTTCGTGAAGCCGCGTGGTGACGGTCCTGAGGTGATTGACGATGACGATGGCCGCGCCGAGGTCAGCCGGCAGATTCCGCAGCAACCGGATGTACGAATCGAGCCCGCCAGCCGAACCGCCAATGCAAACCACCGGAAAATCGCCTCCGGCTGCTGCGACTTTCCGCGTGGGATGCAATTCTCCTCTGGATGGGCCCATTTTCATGGTTTGGATTTCAGTCGCTGGTCACTCCGATTGCACTGATTTCAAGGTGCCCGACGAATCGCCGGCAGGCCGCGTCACCTTTGGCGCGGGGCTGGACCGTCCTTTCGGCCCAGCCTGGCTGACCGCAGCAGCTGAAGCGTGACGGAACTTCAGGCAGCTTAACTGGCCGTGGCCGCCAGGGCTTCGCTGACAGCCAAGGCGTCGGCATTCACGGTGCCCGCAATTTTGACCAGTTTCTTGTTGGTCTCACCCTCCTCATCGAGGGTTTCCTGAAGCAGATCAGCCACCTTGTCTTCTCCCAGTTCCAGGGCAAAGGCCCGGGAGGTGCCGTAGGCGGCCATTTCGTAGTGCTCCACGCGCACCGCTGCACCAATGAGATTCGCATCGCGCACCGCATCGGGGCCGTCCATCTCGATGGCTTCGCCGCCCTCCGCCACCAGGCCGAGCATGGCCTGGCAGGTTTTGTCCTTGGCGGGACAACCGAGGATTTTCAGCGACTCCACGAGCCGTTTGACGTGGATGCGGGTCTGGGCGAGATGCCCGGTAAACCCCGCCTTCAGATCGGCGTTGGACGCGGCCTTGGCCATCTTGGGCAGCGCCTTGACCAGCAGGTTTTCGGCAAAGAGCAGGTCTTGGAGTTCGTCGACCAGGAGGGCGTGAAGAGTGGGAATGGAGGCCATGATGAAGAGTGAATCGAGGGTTGGGCGAGGCGGGAGGAAGATAAGCGAACCTGGGTTCGCAGTGCCGGCAGCCTACAACAATGGTCCGGCGCGAACCATGGGGTTAAACCCGAATTGCGCGCGGCGCCGGTCGACCAGCCTGGCGAAGGTTTCATCCGCCGGACCTCGGAATAACGAAGGAGTAATTCGACCTCTTGATCCGTCGGATCAGCCCTTAACTCGCACAGACCCCGGAATCGAAAAAAAATTCCATGCCCACGTCTCACCTCGTCGGCGGCAGGTCAGGGGTGGCCTCGGGTGACCTTCATCCAGCAAATCGCACCCGCACCGAGTACAAAAAAGATCAGGACCGCGGCGATGATCGCGAAGTTGACCTTGGTCGTCCTCTTGCCCGGCTTTATGAGCGGTCGTGAGTCATTTTGATCGAAGCCCATGATGTTATCGTTGGACGTCATGATCCCACCGACGGCTCAGCCAAGCAATGGGGCCTTACCCCACCGGACGCATATGGAGCATCGGACCGCGGCCGCAACGCGAGTCCCGATCCAGACTCACACGGCCGGAATGAACTGGACTGCGGGGAACCAAGGGCCGCTCCCACGGGAAGGAGCCGGACCGACAAACCGAGGGATCAGGCCGCCAGAATTACAAAGGGATGATCGGCTCGATTACGACCCGCAGGAGGAGTCGAGCCTGACCCGTGCCCCGTAGTCGCCGCAGGATCCCGTCGCTTGGCCATGACCGCCCGATGCGCAGGTCAGTCTGTGAGGCGCGCCTCAGCCGGAACCTTCTTCACGATGGTCTGAGCGCCGGCATCGGTGCGGATTGTGATGTTTTTGACCCTGCCGGTATTCGTGTTGATGGAATTGGCGCAGGCGGCGGCGAGAATCGGGACATATTTGGGCAGCGCACCGTTTTCGTCTTCGATGCCCGCGACAACGTACCAGATGCGGTGATCGGCCGGACGGCTGGCCACGGGCGGAGCGTCGTAGGCGCTGACCGTGAGATATTTTTGATACAGAACCTCGGGGACCTTTTCGGTGTATAGTTGGGCATCATGCTCGTTCGAAGCGACCGCGGCCTCTTCCATCATGTGTTCCCGAACTGCCGCGGCGTTGCCGGGCGGAAAAGCGGGCTCCGCCACGGCATCGTGGCCGCTATCCGCAGAATCCAGGTGGTAGGAGCTGCTCTTCACCTTCTTTGTCCGCGTTCCGATCTCGTACGATAGAACGATCTGGATGTCGGCAGGTTGATCCGGCGGCGCCTCAAGCATACCCCTGCCGGCCAAGGCGCCCATCATGGTTGCTTCAGCTTCGCGCATGGAATGGGCGTCCACGGGCTGCTGCAGATCGGCCACCTGCAGGCGATAGGTCGCGGCCGGATGCCCCATTGGCGTGGCCTCCGCGTACAACCGAGCCTGATAGGTCTGGGCACAACCGCCCAATAAGAACGCCAGGTTGGTGACGAGAAGAGCCCTGGGATACGACACGTTCACGGATAAGTTGACGCGCGCCAATGTCTCAGGTTTCGCGACAGAGGCAACCACCTGTAGACCAGAGCGAAAAGGCCGCGCTCACTGGGCAAACAGAGCGTCCAGCAGGGAGCGAAGCGCCGGCCCCGATTTGCCGCGCTGCCATACGACCAGCAGATCCCACGTCACTTCGGGGTCCACCAGCGGCCGGATCACCACGCCGGGAACGGCGGGCTGAGGCGTGAAGGCCGGCAGTAGCAGAACGGCGTTCTCGTTCGCACTGATCTCGAAGGACTCGGCCAGGGTGTGCGCCGGGCCAATGTACTTCGGACGAAATCCGCCGTAGGTCCGGCAATAGGCGGTCAGCCGGCTGGTGATTCCCGGCACCTCTTCCTCGGTCCCCTTCACGAAGGTCTCGTGCCGCAGTTGCGCCAGCCGCACGCTCTTCAGCTTCGTCAGCGGATGTTGCTCGGGCAGCACGACACAGCTCGGCCTCGTCGCCAGCTTGCGGGCGTAGAAATCGCGCCCGAGCAGCTCGGCGCTGCCCATCGTCAGCCCGACATCGATCTCCGCGGCCCGCAGCGCCGCGGCCTGTTCGCCGGGTGAAAGGTCGAGCAGCTTGATCGCGGTGTCCGGATGCTCCCGTCGCACGCGCTTGATCGCCGCAGCCAGATGCTCCCGTCCTGCCGACGGCAGGTAACCTATGCGCAGCTGGTCGGCCTCGCCCCGCACGAGGCGCCGGACGTCCCGCATCACGTCGTCGTAGCCGGCGAGCACAGGCCCGATCCTGGCCTGCAGGGCGTGTCCGCCGGCCGTGAGCTTCACCCCGGTCGAGGTGCGCTCCAGCAGCCGGCCGCCGACCTCGTGCTCCAGCGCCTGCATCTGGCGGGAGAGAGCGGATTGCGACAGTCGCAGCCGCGCCGCGGCGCGATGAATACTACCCTCCTCGGCGACGGCGAGAAAGGCGCGAAGCGTGGCCAGCATGCCCCACCGCAATGCAAAATCCGCATCACCGCAACCCCAACGCGGCATTACCCAAACCGGAGGGGGTCGGCTATCCTAGGCGGCCATGAATACGACCGACATCACCCTCTCCCCCGAGCACCTCCTGGAACGGCTCGCCTGGCGCTACGCCACCAAACAATTCGACCGCGAACGCAAGATCGACGGCCCCACGTGGCATGCGCTCGAGGAAGCCCTTCGCCTGTCACCCTCGGGCGGCGGCCTGCAGCCCTGGAAATTTGTCGTCGTGGCCGATCCCGCGGTCCGCGAGCGGCTGGTCCCGGCCTCCTATGGCCAGACCCAGGTTCGCGATGCGTCCCACCTCGTGGTTTTCACCGTCAAGACGGCTTTCGGCGAGGCCGATGTCGACGCGCACGTGCAAAAGACCGCCACGGTCCGCGGTATTCCCGCCGGGTCGCTGGCTGGGTTTCGCCACATGCTGGTCGGCGGCATCGTGAACGCGAAGGATCCTGCGACTCGGCTCGGCTGGGCCGCGCGCCAAAGCTACCTCGCGCTGGGCACGCTCCTGACCGGCGCCGCGCTCCACGGCGTGGATGCCGCGCCGATGGAG
>Ga0265319_1000816_pt1 | contig 19901 bp, 21 predicted proteins | sample 4824metaG_FD_192443 | JGI IMG/M metagenome (GOLD analysis project Ga0265319, IMG submission 192443) | Rhizosphere microbial communities from Carex aquatilis grown in University of Washington, Seatle, WA, United States - 4-8-24 metaG | ecosystem: Host-associated > Plants > Roots > Rhizosphere >...
CGCGCGGTAGTTGACGGCGAGGCTCCGATCGATCGCCCCGGCGACCGCCTTGGTGCCGCCCACATCGACACCGATGACGCATTCAGCCGACACCTCCGCCACTATAGACGGCGCTCTGATGGTCGATGCTCCCGATCCCGGGCGCGGGAAGTACAAGCGCTACCGCCGCTCACGGGGCTCCCGTCGCGGTGCCCCCGTGGACGCGGAGACGGGCCTGGCGGAGCTTCGGGCGGCGAGGACGCTGATCGCCGCCGGCGGCGCTCAGAGTTCCCCCAAACGCGGTGTACGCCTGCGACGCCGGCGCCCCGTGGGCCGGAAGCGGCGGTGGTGGGTGCGGGGCCTGCGCTGGCTCGTGGCGCTGGGCGCGGCCTGGGTCGCGGTCTCCGTCGTTCTGTTCGTGATCAGCTCGATCGTCGCAAGCGGGGTGCCGGGGTCGGCGGTCGCCGCGCTCGACTCTGGTGGCGTGCCCCCTTTCTCGGCCACGACGATTCTCGTGTTGGGATCGGATGGGCGTCCGGCGGGATCGAAGGAGCCGGGCGCCTCGTCCGACACGATCGGGGGACCAACGCGGTCGGACACGATGATGCTGATCAGGACCGGCGGTGGATCGACCTCGCGGCTGTCGATCCCGCGCGACACGGTCGTCGAGCTGCCCGGTTATGGGCTACAGAAGATCAATGCGGCGTTCTTCCTCGGTGGCCCAGCGTTGGCGATCCGGACTGTCGACAGCTTCCTCGGCGTCAGGATCAACCACGTGATCGTCATCAACTTCACGAACTTTCCCGCGCTCGTCGACGCGATGGACGGCGTGACGTGGACAGGCGGATGCATCGACTCGCAGATCAGCGGCGGGCGGGCCGCCGGCGGCTACTCTCTCGTGCTGCGCGCGGGCACCCACCACCTGAACGGCGAGCAGGCGCTCGTTCTCGCCCGCACGCGCGAAAACCTCTGCAACCCCGCGTGGACCGACATCCAACGCGAGCGCAACCAGCAGCAGCTGATCGCGGCGATGAAGAGCCAGGTCCTGTCACCGACCGGGTTCATCCGCCTGCCGTGGATCGCGTGGGACGCGCCGCAGACACTCGAGACGGACATGGGGGCGCCGACGCTGGCGGGTGTGGTCGCCTCGCTCGGCATGTTCGGCAGCGGCACCACCACCGTGCTGCCGACGGCAGGCGAGTACCTGCCGGGCGTGGGTGACGTTCAGACGATCAGCCCGGCGGCGAAACAGGCCGCCGTCGCGAGCTTCCTCGCCGGCTGACTAATCGGACTTGGTCGCCGCCTTCTCGGGCTTGGGCTTCTCGGCCGCAGGCTTGTCCGATGTGCTCGTGCCGGCGGCGCTCTCACCCGAGGAGCTCGAAGCCTTCTCCTTGCTCGAGCTCTCCGCAGCCTTCTCGCGCTGACGGTTGCGAGTGCCGTAGTCGGTGTTGTAGAAGCCGCTGCCCTTGAACTGCACCGCGGGTGCGTGAAGCACGCGCTGAACGGGCGCACCGCAGACCTCACATTTGGTGAGCGGATCGTCGCTCATGCTCTGAACCTGCTCGAACGTGTGACCCTTGGTGCAGCGGTATTCGTAGGTCGGCATCGGGACCAATGATAGGCGGGTCAGCGGCGCCGGCGGCTCTCACCGGCGGGGCGGCTGGCTAGGATCCGCCGGTGCCCGACGTCGTCACGATGGACAAGCTCGTGTCGCTCTGCAAGCGACGCGGCTTCATCTTTCCGAGCTCGGAGATCTACGGCGGGGTCGGCTCGACCTATGACTATGGCCACTACGGGGTGCTGTTGAAGACCGCGGTGAAGAACGCCTGGTGGCGCGCGATGCTCCAGGAGCGCGACGACATCGTCGCGATCGACTCGGCGATCATCCAGCACCCGCGGACCTGGGAAGCATCGGGCCATCTGGCGAACTTCACCGATCCACTGGTCGACTGCCGCTTCTGCAAGCAGCGCTTTCGCGCCGACCATCTCGACCAGCTGGCGTGCGGGCAGCGGCCGTCGAAGCACCCCGGCGAGACGCCTGACTGCGACCTGACGGCGGCCCGCGAGTTCAACCTGATGTTCGAGACGACGATCGGACCGGTCAAGGAGAGCGGGTCGAGCGTGTACCTGCGTCCGGAGACCGCTCAGGGAATCTTCGTCAACTTCAAGAACGTGCTGCAGTTCGCCCGCAAGAAGCCTCCGTTCGGGATCGCGCAGGTCGGCAAGTCGTTTCGCAACGAGATCACGCCGGGCAACTTCATCTTCCGAACCCGCGAGTTCGAGCAGATGGAGATGGAGTTCTTCGTGCCGCCGGGCGAGGCCGGGAAGTGGTTCGAATACTGGACGGCGGCGCGCCGCGACTGGTACCTCGATCTCGGAATCCGGCCCGACCATCTGCGCCTGCGGGCACACGAGGCGGACGAGCTGTCGCACTACTCGAGCCAGACGAGCGATGTCGAGTACCTCTTCCCGATCGGGTGGTCGGAGCTCGAGGGGATCGCTAACCGCGGCGATTTCGACCTGCGCCAACACACCGAGTTCTCCGGCGAGAGCCTCGAGTACTTCGACCAGCAGACGAAGGAGCGCTATGTCCCGCACGTGATCGAGCCGGCCGCCGGCGCGGACCGCGCGACCCTCGCATTCCTCGCCGACGCCTACGACGAGGAGGAGGTCGAAGGGGAGGTGCGGACGCTGCTGCGACTACACCCACGGCTCGCTCCGATCAAGGTCGCGGTGCTGCCGCTGCTGCGCAAGGACGGCCAACCCGAGCTTGCCACGGAGGTCTTCCACGGGCTGCGCGGATCGGTTCAGGCCGAGTACGACGACGGCGGGTCGATCGGACGCCGCTACCGCCGCCAGGACGAGATAGGGACGCCCTGGTGCGTGACGATCGACCACGAGTCGGTGGCCGAGGGGACCGTCACGCTCCGCGATCGGGACTCGCTGACGCAGGACCGACTGGCGATCGGCGAGCTTCGCGCGGAGATCGAGCGGCGTCTGCAGGCGAGTTGGACCAGCCCGAAGCTAGGCGGCTAGCCGTCGGGGGCGGCGCTCTCGCCGGTCGGTGCCCACCAGTCGCGGGGAGGCTGAGGCGGGGCGCCAGTCACAGACGGCGGAGTTGCGTCGACGCCGACCTCGTCGTGCCCGGCTGACGCACGCCAAGCCGCTGGCGACGGCGCGATCGAGGAGCTGCCGCGCGCCTGGACGTCCGCTGCGCCAAGCGCCACTTCGCCGTCTTGCGGCACATCAGAGGTCGGGGGCTCGTCCGGGGCGATCGGCGTGCGCACCCACGGCTCGGTCGGGGAGGGCGCACCGCCGGGCTGCGGTGGCGGCGGCTCGGTGACGGAGCTGTAGTTGAACTCCTCCTCGGCACCAAAGAGGAGGTCGAGAAGGTGGCCTCGCATTTCTTCGTTCAGCAGCACGGCTGCCGCTCCGCCAAGCGCCGCGACCTTAAGCAGGCGGTGTCCGTGCCTTGCCCCGCGCGGGGCAGACTCCTCGGGTTCGGCGTGCGGATCGGAGCGGCCTGACATCGGAGGCCACTATAGCTCGCGACCCCCGACGCTCAGCGCTCAGGGACGGCGGTCAGGCGCCCAGATGGCTGACTCCCCGGTCGGGTCCGCTGCGGCGCGCGAACAGTCGGCGCCCTGCCGAAGCGGCCCGGTCGCAGAGTCAGCCATCTAGGCGATCGCCTTGTTGACCGCGGCGATGAGCCGCGACTCCTCGAACGGCTTGACGACGAAGTACTTCGCACCTGCCTTCATCGCCTCGAGCACCTTGCTCTCCTGCCCGAGCGCGGAGCACATCACGACGCGGGCACCCGGGTCGAGCGCGATGATCTCGCGCAGCGCGGTGAGCCCGTCCTTCTCCGGCATCGTTATGTCGAGCGTCGTCACATCAGGCCGCAGCTCCTTGAAACGAGCCACAGCCTCCATGCCGTTCGCGGCCTCGCCGATCACCTGGTGACCGCCGGCGACAATCGCGTCGGAGACGACCTTGCGCATGAAAAGCGCGTCGTCCACTACGAGCACCCTTGCCATCAACCACTCCCTTCTGTCGCATCTTCGGTTAGGGTCGACCCATTCTGCGCGCCGTCCGTGGCGCCCGCCGGGCTCGACTCGGCGTCGGCGCCTCGTGGCGCGCCGGCAAGCTCTGGCTCATCGACTGCGTCTGCGGCGCTCGCGAGATCGGGCTCCCCCAATGGCGCGTCAGCGCTCGCGAGATCGGGCTCCCGCACCGGCGCGTCTGCGCTCGCGAGATCCGGCTCCCGCACCGGCGCGTCTGCGCTCGCGAGATCGGGCTCCTGGACTGCCGCGCGGGCATCCGATTGGTCGGCCCGCACCGAGGTGCCGTCCACGCTGACAGGCGTGTCCTCGTCATAGCTCGCGGCGTCGGCGGCGCTCACGAGGCTGTCGCTCTCGGGGGCGACCATTCGCGGGGTGAGCTCCTCGATCACAACGGCCCACTCGTCGTCGTCGAGCAGGAGCCGACCGAGCCCGTAGTGGGTACCGTTGACGTAGAGGTCGATCGGATCCTCGACCGCCCGATCGAGGACCACGACCGCGCCGTCCTGAAGGCCTAGCACTTCGTCTGCGGTCAGCCGCGCGGAGCCGAGTTCGGCGTCCAGGCGCAGAACCGTGTCGTGTACCCAGCTCGAGTCGAGCGTCGGGCCGCTCAGCGAGCGATCGTCGAACGCGAGAGCGTCGCTGTCCTCGAACGCCGCGGTCATTCGCATCACGAAGGCCTGCGGGATCAGTTGCACGAAGAGACAGGTCTCACCCGCCACCGTCAACGAGACGCGGGTCATGTACGGCGCGGCGACGTCTGTCACGTCCGGTGCTTCGCCGACGAGGGTCGTCTCGGGAGGGCCCACATCCACCGCGCGTCGCAGGACCGCCGCCGTAGCGCCCGCGGCCGACGAGAGCATCTGGTTGGCCGCCTCCTCGAACGCCGACTTTGCGATGTCGCTCAACTCGAGGTCGGACGGATCGTTCCCGGCGCCCATCGCAGCCGCGATCTGGTTGGCGCCCTTTACGGTGGTCGCGAAGACGTTGCCGCCGCTCACGCCGCCGACATACGCAACTTTTGAGATGACGGCAGGCATGGGAAGGATCTCGAGCGGATTCGACCCGCGTTCGACGATTCCTGGCTTGCCCGTCTCTACACCGGGTACGCCCGCACCTACGAGGACATCCGCGATCGCGCGAGCGGTGGCCTCTGCGAGGCCGATCTGGGGATCGGAGCGGCTCAAGTTCTCCCCCCGTCGCAGATCTGGATCGCGCGCTTGTTGCCGTCGCGACCGGGAAGTCCTCGATGAACCGGCACTTCGTCGGCGTAGAGCGTGACGCCCGCTGCCGGTCCGACGCGAACGACGTCGCCGACCGACAGGGCGAGCAGGTCGTCTGCGGTGAGTGAGATCGACCCGACCCGCGCGTGCAGCTCGATCGCGATTGAGCCAAGTGCGCGCCGCACCGCGTGGGCGGCAACGGGATCCTCCGCGCGGGCGGCGGACTCGCGAGCAAGGAACGTCGCGGAGGCCTCACGAACGGCCGCGTGCGGCAGCATCAGGGTCAGCAGGAACGTATTCCGCGAAAACCAGCATTCAACCGTGACGACGACCGTCGGCTCCGCCAGCTGGGCGACCTGAATTCCGCGCGTGTCGGACTCGAGCTGCTCGAACGCGAGGCGGACATCGAACCACTGGTTCCAGACAACCGACAGCTGGTCGACGAGCCCGCGCATGACGCCCTCAGTGAGCACCATGTCGATCTCGCTGAGCTTGCGGTCCTGAGCCGGCGCGCCGTCGGCGCCGCCGCACATGCGGTCGATCAGGGTGAGCACAAAGATCCGCTCCAGCGCCAACACGATCTGCGAGCCGCTTTCGCCGCCAATGCGGATGACCGCGTAGATCGCGTTGTGTTCGGTCTCACGCACCGCGTTGGACCAAGTGAGCTGTCGGACGTCGAGAACCTCGAAGTCGACCGGCGTGCGGGCCTCGCCGCTGATCGCAGTCGTGGCGTTTCGGCAGAACACCTCGTGCGCGCGCCGTAGGCGTCGCTCCTGCTCCTTGGAGAAGGTGCTCGGGCGCGAGAAGTCGACTGTCCGGATCCGCCGCCGTCGGGTGGCAGGCGGCGCCGCGGCATCCGCCACGGCAGGGCCCTCGCGGGAAAACAGAGCCTCGATCTGGTTTTCGTCCAGCTGCTCGCTCATCGACCGTCTCCTGCTTGGTCGGGGGCGCCGGGTGGGCGGTACAGCTCGGCTTCGGTGCCCGCCTCGCGCACGCGAACGACGCCATCGCCGGCGCGTACGCGAATGCTGCGACCGGTGATGCCGCCAGTCGCGGATGCGCGAATCGGGATGCCCGCGCCGGCCAGCGCGTGCTCTGCCGCCGCGACGTTGCGCGCGCCGATATCGCCACCAGCGGCCCGGTCGAACGTGAACATGCGGGCGCCACCGGTCAGCACGGCCGCGAGGGCGCCGGCGCGAGCACCGAGCTCGCAGAGCGCCGCGATCAACGCCCCGACCGCCGTGTCGGCGTACTTGCCGGGCAGCGCCACATCGCCGTCGGGCGCGAACGGAAACATGACGTGCGCGAGGCCGGCAACCCGCCGCTTGGGGTCGAGCAGCGCGATACCCACGCACGATCCCAACCCGATCGTCGTCAGGACGTCACCTGCATTTGCTGTGACCGCGAACTCACCCATGCCTACGAATATGTCCGGTTGGCTCACTCGCCGACACGCAGCCGCACGAGGATGTCGTTGACGGAGCCGCGCATCGGCACGAACAGGAAGGTCGGCGAGCACTCCTCGCCCGCGACCGTGAGGGTCGATTCGAGCACGATCACCTGGTCAGTCGAGGCCTCTGTCAGAAGCGCACTCGTCAGCACCGCATGCAGCATGTCGCGAACCCGCTCCGGCGGCGCCGGGTCGAGGACGAGGCCGGTCAGCGTCGAGAGCGCTCCGAGGTAGGAGGCCGCGAGGATGTTCCCCATCTCAACGAGGGCCGAGCGGCCGACATCGCTGTCCGCAACCACGCCCAGAAGCCGGCACGCCGCCTCTTCGCTGGCCGGGCGCATCACCATCAGGACGAGCGCGTCGAGGTCGCCGGTGACCGGGACAACAACCGTTGTGACGATCATCTCCCCGGGCCCAGCCTGCTCGATCGCCTGCGAGAGCGTCATCGCGTGGGCTCGCGGCGTGCTCACGTCGACCGGCATCCCGATCAGCGACGACAGCGCTGTCGCAGCTGTGCTCGAGCCGATGTTCGCCACCTCGCGGAGGGCATCGAGCTCAACGTCGGAATACGTCTCAGGCATCCGGCTCCTTTTCGGGTTGTGGTGACGGGGAGTTTCAGGCAGCGAGTGCACCCGCAGCCTCCTTTGGCACTACTTCGGCAACTGCCTCGCAATCCACGATCAACGCAATCTCGCCTTCGGCCAGCATCGCCGCCGCCGAGACGGGGCGGCTCAGCGCCAGCTCAGGCGGTAGCGGTCGCGTCACGAGCTCGCGCTGACCAACTAGCTCGCCCACCGCGAGGGCCAGCAGGTCCTCGCCGACGCGCACGATCACCGCATGTTCGGGCGGCTGCTCGGCGTCCGCGCCCATGAGCAGGCGTGACGCGTCGTGCAACGGGACCACCCCATCGGGCAGCACGAGCAGCGTCTGCCCCGCCGCGCGGCGCACGGTGTGCTCAGCAAGTGCGAGCGTCCACTCGACGCGGTCGAGCGGCACCGCGAACGGCAGGCCGCCGACCTCGACAACGAGAGCCGAGGTGATCGCGAGCGTCAGCGGCAGACGGATCTCGGCGTGCGTCAGCACGCCCGGCTCGGAGTGGATCACCACGTCGCCGCCGAGTGCCCGCACGACGTCGCGCGCGGCGTCGAGGCCGACCCCGCGCCCGGATATGTCGCCCACCTCTCTGGCGGTCGAGAAGCCCGGCGTGAACAGCATCTCGTGCGCCTGCTCGCTCGTCAGCTCCTCGCCCGGGAGGAGCAGCCCGCGCTCGTGGGCGCGCCGGGCGACGCGCTGCGCGTCGACGCCGGCTCCATCGTCGCGGACGGTGATCACAACGCCGCCTCCGGCTTGGCGGGCCGAGACGAGTAGCCGCCCGACCGCAGACTTGCCGGCGGCGATCCGCTCCGGTGGTGACTCGAAGCCGTGGTCGATTGCGTTGCGCACCAGGTGCGTGAGGGGATCGCCGAGCGCGTCGACGACGGTCCGATCGAGCTCGGTATCGCCGCCGCTGAGCACGAGCTCGACGTCCTTGCCGAGCTTGGCAGCGGTGTCGCGCACGAGGCGAGGCAGACGGGCGAAGACCGCCTCGACCTCGATCATCCGCACCTTCATCACCATCGCGCCGAGGGCCGCGGAGGTTCGCTCGAGCTCCGCCATCGCCTGAGCGATGCCCGGGACCTCCGACTGCGCCACGAGCGCAGCGAGCTGGGTTCTGTGCACGACGAGCTCGCCCATGTGGTGCATCAGCTGATCGAGGCGCTCGGAGTCGACGCGAACCGTCCGGGCGCGGGCGGTGGCGGGCGCCGGCGAACGCTCGCCGCACCGCTCGTCGAGCGGCTTGGGGAGCATCGGCGCGTCGAGTGAGACGAGCGGCGGCGCGCCGGCGGGGGCAAGCGACACCACGCCGTCGACCGCAAGTGCGACCACCTCGATCTCGGCCAATTCCCACTTCTCGCCACACACGACCTCGACAGCTCTGCCCTCCCAGCCGGTCAGGTCGTCCTCGGCCGGCGTGGAGGAAACGAGCATTCCGCGCTCGCGCAGCTCGTTGAGCAGGACGTACGCGAGGACCGATGGCATCTGGATGTTTTCCGCGAACTCGACACGAATAGCCTGCGGTCCGCCGGCCTGGGTCCGCTCGTCGGGTAGGTCGGGCGCGCGCACCAGGGCGCGAAGGCGGGGGATCAGCGGCTCGGGGGCGATCCTCTCCGCGCCGGCGGCTTCGACCGCGTCGACCGCGGCGGAGAGGGCATCGAGGCACTCCAGGACGACGTCGATCGTGTCGTGCGCGACAGCTCCACTGCGCCGGCGGATCAGCTCGAAGACCTCCTCCATCTCGTGAGCGAGCCTCGCCATGCCGGTGAACCCCATCGTCCCGGCGGAGCCTTTGACCGAGTGCACGGTGCGGAAGATCGCATCGACGCCCGCCGCGTTGTCGGCGTTCTTTTCCAGCGAGAGCACGGCGACGTTCAACTCCTGAAGGTGCTCTCTGCACTCGGCGACGAACAGCGGCAGGTACTCGGACGGGTCCATCAGGCCTTTCGGTAGGTGAATGGGTGAGCTTGCTCGAGCCCGTAGATCTCCGCGCTGACGATCCGCTCGGTCGCGCCAACCATCAGGTAGCCGCCTGGGCGCAGCGCTGCGGCTAGTTTGCGGTGCAGCTCGCCACGGCTTTGATCGGTGAGGTAGATGACCGTGTTGCGACAGGTGATCAGGTCGTAGGCCTCGCGCGGCGGCCGGCAGCTCAACAGGTCCTCGGCCTCGAATCGCACCAACTCGACCAGCTCGGGGGTGACCTGCCAGCCGGACGGCCCGTGCTGGAACCAGCGTGCCCGCGCCGGCGGCGGGACGGTCCTCATGTCCGCGTCGCTGAAATGCCCGATCCGCGCGCGTGCGAGCATCCGCTCGTCGATGTCGCTGCCGCGCACCGCGAGGCGCGCCGCCGGCGCAGCCTGCCGACAGACCGCGGCAAGCGTGTACGCCTCGGCGCCGTAGGAGCAGCCCGCGCTCCAAGCGCGGATCCGCCCGCCGCAAGCGATCAGCGGAATCGCCGTCTCGGCCAGCGTCTGCCACTGCAGCGGATTGCGCCACAGCTGCGACACGTTGATCGTCACACGGTCGACGAACCGTTCGACCTCGGCCTCGTCGTGCGCAAGCAGCGCCAGGTAGTCGAGCAGCGCCGGCTTCCCGCATGCCTGCGCATGCGAGCGAATGCGGCGCTCCATCTGTCCCCGCCTGTAACTGGTGAGGTCGAGTCGGCAGAGGCGCCGGACGCCGACGCAGAACGCGGCGTAGTCGTCATCGGTGACCGAGTCGAGGTCGGTTGTCGGGGCAGCCGTGCCCATCACGCTGCCTCGGCGAGAATCGCGCCCGCGAGAGAGCCCAGGTCGAGCTCCTCGTCGGCGAGCCCGGCTTCGACGATCGCGCGTGGCATCCCGTGAACCACGCAACTCGACGCCGCTTCCACGAGGACGTGACCGCCGCTGTCGTGAACAGCTGCCGCGCCTTCCAGCGCGTCTCTGCCCATACCTGTCAGGACCACCAGCAAGACCCGGTCGCCCCAGACTGCGACGGCATCCTTGATGGTGAGGTCCGCCCGCGGGCGCAGACCGCCGATCGCCGGCTCCTCGGTGAGAGCGATTGCGCCATCCGCAGTCACCCGCATGTGTCTTCCACCCGGGGCCAGGAGTACGCGTCGCGGATCGGGGCGATCGCGCTCGACCGCCTCACTCACCGCCAGTTGCGAGACGTGGTCGAGCCGCTCGGCGAGCGACGCTGTGAACCCCTCGGGCATGTGCTGGACGATCAGCGTGCCCCCACCGAGCCGCTCGGGAAGGCTCGGGAGAAGCTCGCCGAGCGCGCGCGGCCCACCGGTGGAGCACGCGATCACGACGATGCGCCCGGCGTCAGCCGCAGTTGCACCGCTCAGGCGCCTCCCACTCCGCGAGCGCCGGCCGAGGCGACCACGCGGGACGATCGCAGCGCGTCGCCGCCGTTCGCTCGCCGCTAGCCTGATGCGGTCCACGAGGGCGCTCGCGAAACCGTCGATCTCCTCCCGCGAGGTCGGCTTGGCAACGAGGTCGAAGGCTCCCTCCGCCAAGGCGTCGACGGCCGTCGCGCCCGCGGCGGCCGAGAACGCGGAGACGACAACGACCGGAATGCCGACTCCGCGTGCCCGCATCTCGCGCAGGACGCTGACCCCGTCGCGCCCGGGCATCGCAAGATCGAGCGACAGCACATCCGGCGCGAGCTCCTCGCAGCGAACCAGCGCCTCGTCGCCATCGGCGGCGACCGCGACGACCTCGATTCCCGCCTGGCGCAGCGACGCCGTCAACACCGTTCGCATCAGCGCCGAGTCATCGGCGACGACGACCGTCGTTGGCGCGTGCTGGGCCACCAGCTCAGACCGCGTCGGCGAGCGTGGAGCTCTCGAAGATGCTTTCGCCCGAAAGCAGGACGATCAGGCGCTCGCCGACCTTGGCGACCGAGTGAGCGCCGCCGCTGACGAGATTGAGCTGCTCGATGGCCGCTTCATCGATCGTCAGCACCTCGATAACGTCGTCGACGACGAGGCCGACCGTATGCCCTGCTCCCTCCACGACGATGATCTTTGTTGCCTGCCTCTCGCCACGAGCCACTCCCAGTCGAGCCGCGAGGTCGCAGACCGGGATGATCTTCCCGCGCAAGGAGATTACGCCGAGGATCCATGGCACGTCAGAGGCGACAGTGCGCGGTTCGACGTGGCGAATGATCTCCTGAACGTCGCCGATGCTCAGTGCGTACTCCTCCTCGCCGAGGCCGAATACGACAATCTGGCGCGTGCTCACGCTCACGTTCTTCTCGCTCATTTGACCTTCGAGTCCGGGTGCCACCCGCGTCCCCGCCCCTGGCGAGCGGGTCTTCGAAGTTCATCGGCAAGTGTCGAAGCAGCTGTAGGGCACATGCGCCATGCGCAAAGGGCCAAACAGGAAGGTCAAGCGTGGAGCGCGGCTTGCTCCTGGGCAGTCGGGAACGCCCACACGGCGCGTGGACGCTGCTCGCTGCGAAAGACGAAGCGCAGCTGCTGCGGTGGGCGAAGCCCGTCAGGGTGATCGGGACGGAACGTGGCGCAGGGCTCCGGCTCGGGCAGCGCGCAAAGCAGGTTGCGACCGAAGTAGCAATCCTCACAACTCGGCTTTCGGACAGCGCTACGCGCCACGGCAACCCCTCCGGGTTCGACAGGGACGACGACCGCGGGCATCAAACCAAGCAGCCCCCGCGACCACAAGTCGGCTTCCCGCAAATGCCGAAGAAAACGATTTCGGACTTCAAAAGTGCCTGCACAACCGGATAATCTTTGTGTTATCGCTGTAAGCGTACGCTGTATGTCTCGCGCAATTGCGGCTGGTGTGACTCGCTGCGACCCGCGAGCGCAGTCGCGCGGTCCGAGCCGTCAAGCACTTCGTCGAGCTCGCGGCGCGGTCCGGCGGGTCGCGGCCGGCTCGGGTTGTTCGTGCGCGACCGCGCTGCGCCCGTGCGGCGATCGCCCGCACGATTCGTCACAGGCACCGTCGCGCTGCCGGGACGCTCGTATAATGTGAGTAATCAATATGGCGCGCGTGTGTAGCACGACGTGCGTGAACCTTGGGGGTTACGAAAGGGCGATTTGGTGAGTGATTTTCTGGAGACCAAGCGGAAGGAGATCGACGCACGGCTGCGCGAACTCAGACCGTTGATCGAGGAGTACCGTCAGCTCGAAGCCGCGCAGGCGGCGCTAGCCGGCCTACCCGGCGAATCGCGCACGACCGCGCGGCGCGGCCGCCCGAGTCGTCCAGCGCCAGGAGGCGCTCCACGCCGACGCGGACGACCACGCGGCAGTGGCACGCGTGCACTTCAGGCGCTCGAGCTGGTGAAGGCGCAGCCCGGCATCACCACAAGCGACATCGCCAGTGCGATGGGAATCAAGCAGAACTACCTGTACCGCGTTCTTCCCTCACTCGAACGTGACGGCAAGATCGCGAAGCGTGGCCGGGGCTGGTTCCCGGGCTGAGCGCTGGGCGCACCCTCATCCTGCTGGCGCGGGATGAGGGTGCGCCAGGCTCAGCCGCCGAGCAGGGACAGTCCCTCGACAGCTGCGCGCTCCTCGAGCAGCTCACCGACAGACCCGTCGATCCGCTCGCGGGAGAAGGCGTCGATCTCAAGTCCCTGAACGATCTCGTAGCGACCGCCGCTGCACGTGACCGGAAAGCCACTCAAGACGCCTTCGGGGACACCGTAGGAGCCGTCCGACGGAACCGCCATCGAGACCCAGTCGCCTTCTGGCGTTTCCCCAAGCCAATCGCGGACGTGATCGATCGCCGCGCTCGCCGCGGACGCCGCGCTCGATGAGCCGCGAGCCTCGATGATCGCCGCGCCGCGCTTCTGCACCGTCGGAATGAACTCCGCCTCGAGCCACGACTGATCGTTCACCACCTCGCGGGCGCCGCGCCCCGCTACCTTCGCATGCGTGATGTCCGGGTACTGAGTGGCCGAGTGGTTCCCCCACACCGTCATGTTCGTCACCTCGGCGACCCCGACACCGGCCTTGGCGGCAAGCTGAGCCTTGGCGCGATTGTGGTCCAGTCGCATCATCGCGCTGAACCGCTCTCGGGGGACGTCGGGCGCGTGGGACATCGCGATCAAGGCATTTGTGTTCGCCGGGTTGCCGATGACGAGCACGTGCACGTCACTCGCTGCGTGCGCGCCGATCGCCGCTCCCTGCGGCTTGAAGATGCCCCCGTTCGCCTCGAGCAGGTCCGCCCGCTCCATGCCGGCGCCGCGAGGACGTGCGCCCACCAGCAGCGCCACACGCACACCGTCGAACGCGACGTTCGGATCGTCGGTGATATCGATCGAGCGCAACAACGGGAACGCGCAGTCGTTCAGCTCCATCGCGGTCCCCTCCGCCGCCCCGAGCGCGGGGGTGATCTCCAGCAGGCGGAGCGCCACCGGCGTGTCGTTCCCGAGCATCGCGCCGCTGGCAATCCTGAACAGCAGGGAATAGCCGATCTGGCCTGCGGCACCTGTCACTGCAACCTTGACTGCCGTGTTGCTCATCAGCGGTTCAGCTCCTCGATCACGGCATCGGCGAATGCCGCCGTGCCGACTGCTGTTGGGTCGTCGCGATCGTCCTTGAGGTCAAAGGTCACCTTCTCGCCCTTGCGGATCACCTCGGCGATCGACTGCTCGAGCCGCGCGCCGGCGTCGACCTCGCCGAGGTGGCGCAGCATATAGACGCCCGAGAGCATCAGCGCCGTCGGGTTCACCTTATCTAGGCCCGCGTAGGTGGGCGCGGAGCCGTGCGTCGCTTCAAAGACCGCCGCGTGCTCGCCGACGTTTGCGCCGCCGGCGAGCCCGAGGCCGCCGATCATGCCGGCACCGAGGTCGGACACAATGTCGCCGTACAGGTTTGGCAAGACGAGCACGTCGTAGTCGTCAGGCCACGAGACGAGCTGGTTGCAGAGGTTGTCGACGATCAGGTCCTCGAACTCGATCTCGCCGTGTCGAGCCGCGACGCGGCGCGCCACCTCCAGGAACAGCCCGTCCGTGAACTTCATGATGTTGGCCTTGTGCACCGCCGTGACCTTACGGCGGCCGTTGCGTTTCGCGAAGTCGAACGCCGCCTCGACGATCCGCTCACTGGCGAACACGGAGATCGGCTTGATGGACAGCCCCGAGTCCGCGCGCACGCTGGATCCGAGCTCGGCGATGAGCTCGATCATCGCCTTCGCTCCAGCGCTTCCGTGCTCGTACTCGATGCCGGCATAGAGATCCTCGGTGTTCTCGCGCATGATCACTATGTCGAGCCCCGGGTAGCGGGTGCGCACGCCCTCGTAGGCCTTGCACGGGCGCATACACGCGTACAGATCGAGCTGCCTGCGAAGCTCGACGTTGACCGACCGAAAGCCGCCTGCGACCGGCGTCGTCGTCGGTCCCTTGAGCCCGACACGCGTCTCGCGGATCGAGTCGAGCGTGCCGGCGGGCAATGGGTCGCCCGAGCGTTCGAACTCGGCCAGGCCGGCCTGGCGAACGTGCCACGTGAATGCGACGCCGGTCGCCTCTAGCGCGCGACGCGTGGCCGCCACCAGCTCCGGGCCCGTCCCATCCCCCGGGATCAAAGTCACATCGTGGGCCACTCGCGGATCCTTTCGCTCGCGGTTGGGACTCGGCGCGTTTGCCCGATGCTATCTGGCCGTCGTGCGGCGGCTGTCGGGCACGCATCGCTTCTCGCTGCCCCGCGCCCTTACCATTCAGGCGTGCGGCGGCGCGACAACGTCCAGCTGGCCAAGGTCTTCGGAATACGGGTCGGCATCGAGTGGAGCTGGTTCATCGTTCTGTTCGTCGTGATCTTCGTGCTGCGCGACTACTTCGCGCAGATCCTCCCGAACGGCACGCAGGCGTTCACGGTCGCCGTGCTCAGTGCGCTCCTGTTCTTCGCGTCGCTCCTTGCGCACGAACTCGGCCACGCGCTGGTCGCGCGGCACCTTGGACTTCAGATCGACGGCATCGACCTGTGGCTGCTCGGCGGCTTCACGCGGACGCGCGGGGACGTCGGCACCCCGGCAGAGGAGTTCAGCCTCGCCGCAGCCGGTCCTGCGGTGACCGCGGCGGTCGCGCTGCTCAGCGGTCTCGCGGGACTCCTTTTCGGGAGCCTGCGCCAACTGGTCGACGTCGCGCTGTTCACCAGCAACGTTCATGTGAGTGCGCCTCTCGCCCTCTTCAGCTGGCTTGCGCTGATGAACCTGTTTCTGCTCGTCTTCAACCTCGTCCCCGCGTTTCCGCTGGACGGCGGGCGCATGGCTGAGGCGGTGATGTGGCGCACAACCGGCGATCGCAACCGCGCCGCTCGCGCGACCGCTCGTCTCGGGCAGGCGTTCGGCTGGGTCGTGATGGCCGCCGGCGTCGTGCTGATCGCACGCAGCACACTGTTGGACGGTGCCTGGCTGCTCCTGATCGGCCTGTTCCTCGAGCAGTCGGCTCGCAGGTCGGTCGCCCAGACGAAGGTGGCGGACCGGTTGCGGGCCGTGACGGTGGCGGACGTGATGGATCCCCACCCGCTGACGATTCCTGGCTCGACGCCGCTGATCGATGTGGAGGAGACGTACTTCAATGCGCAGCGCTGGCCCTGGTTCGCTGTCGTGGACGAGACCGGCCACTACCTTGGGCTCCTGCGTCACGACCGCGTCGAGCGGGAGCTGGCCGGCGGGCGCCCGGCGCTTACAGCGGCCGAAGTCACCGACGACGCTCCGCCCTGGCGGATCGACACGTCGGCAACACTCGAATCACTGCTTCGGTCCGATGGGCTGCGCGTACTCGGCGCCGTGGTCGCTGTCGACTCTGAAGGCATCCTCCAGGGGGTCGTGACCTTGCAGGCGATCCGCGCTGCGCTCGGCGCCCCAGCCGGCGTATAGAGTCCAGCCCGAAAGCAGAGATGCCTGAACACGACGTCCTGATCATCGGCGCCGGACTTGCCGGCCAACGCGCAGCACTCGCCGCCGCCCAGAGCGGCGTTTCCGTCGCGATCATGAGCAAAGTCCACCCGGTCAGGTCGCACTCGGTCGCCGCGGCTGGAGGCATCAACGCGGCGATCAGCGTCTCGGACGATTGGCGCTCACACGCTTACGACACCGTCAAGGGCTCCGACTTCCTGGGCGACCAGGACGCGATCGAGGTGATGTGCCGCGAGGCCCCGGGAGAGGTCATGCACCTCGAGCACATCGGCGTCACGTTCCACCGCAACGACGCCGGCGAGCTCGACCTGCGTGCGTTCGGGGGCGCCTCGATCAACCGGACCGCGTACGTCGCCGACATCACGGGCCAAGCGATCCTGCACGTGCTCTACGAGCAGCTGATGAAGCACTCGAGCACCGTCGAGCGCTATGAGGAATGGTTCGTGACCTCGCTGATCCTCGACGAGACGGGCAGCTGCGCCGGCGTCGTAGCGCGCGACATTCGCAGCGGATCGATGGAGACGTTTGCGGCAAAGAACGTGATCCTCGCGTCCGGCGGGGCCGGCCAATGCTTCAAGCCGACGACCAACGCGCTGATCTGCACAGCGGACGGAATGGCGCAGGCGCTGCGAGCGGGGGCGCCGCTGATGGACATGGAGATGATCCAGTACCACCCGACGACGCTCGCCGAAAACGGCTTCCTCATCACCGAGGGAGCCCGCGGCGAGGGGGCGCACCTGCTGAACAAGAAGGGCGAGCGCTTCATGTCCAAAGCGGCGCCGAACAAGATGGAGCTTGCTTCCCGCGACGTCGTCTCCCGCGCCGAGCAGACCGAGATCAACGAAGGGCGCGGGGTCGGGCCCGACGGGCAGGGCATATATCTCGACATCACCGTCGTGCCGCGCAAGCGCACCCTCGAAGCACTTCGGGAGATCGTCAACATCGGCCGCGACTTCGCCGGGGTGGACATCACGCGCGAGCCGATCATCATCCGGCCCGGGCAGCACTACATCATGGGCGGCGTCAAGACCGACGTCGACGGCCAGACCCCGATCAGGGGGCTCTACGCGGCGGGAGAAGTCGCCTGCGTATCGGTGCACGGCGGCAACCGGCTCGGCGCGAACTCTTTGCTCGACACGCTGATCTTCGGGCGGCGCGCCGGCGAGCACGCGGCCGCTCGCGCACGCGATACAGCGATGCCGGCAGTCGGTGACGAGCACCTGCGAGCAGACATGAAGCGGATCGAGGAGATCATCGCGCGGCCACGCACAGGGCGCCGCGTCTCCGAGATCAAGGATGAGCTAGGCACCGTGATGAACCGCCACGTCGCCGTCTTCCGCGACGAGACCGGGCTGCAGAGCGCGGCGGAGACCGTTGCCCGGCTCAAGGCAGAGGCGGCGAGCGCCTACATCGACGACCGCGGCACGGTCTTCAACCAGGACGTGCTCGGTGCGATCGAGCTGGGGTACATGCTCGACACCGCGGAGACGATCGTGATGGCGGCGATCGAGCGCAAGGAGTCGCGCGGTGCGCAGTTCCGGACCGACTACCCGGAGCGCAACGACGCAGAGTGGCTCAAGCACATCGACGTCACGCTCTCCGCCGAAGGCGAGCCGGAGCTGTCCTACTCGCCGGTGACGATCACGCAGTGGCAGCCGGAGGAGAGGAAGTACTAGTGCCAACGCAGCCCGACCGCTCCCCGGAGGCAACCCGCTGATGGCCAAGTTCAAACTCCGCCTACGCCGCTACGACCCCGAATCGGGAGAGCCGCCGTATTGGGACGAGCACACGATCGAGCTCGAGCCCCACCGCTCCGTACTCGAGGGCATCCTTCAGGCGAAGGGCCGCTTCGACGGCTCGATCGGGATCCGCTGCTCGTGCCGCGCCGCGATCTGCGGCTCGTGCGGTGTGCGCATCAACGGTCAGCCTGGACTGGCCTGCCACACGCATCTCGACGAGGCCCTCGCCAGGGGCGACGGGGCGGTGATCGAGGTCGAGCCGATGGGCAACATGCCGGTGATCAAGGACCTGATCGTCGACATGGACGCCGTCCACTGGAAGAAGATCCAGTCGGTCACGCCATGGCTGATCGGCAAGGAGCCGGTCCCTGAGCGCGAGTATCTGGTGGACCGCGAGTCGATGGTCGACGTGACGCAGTCGATGGCCTGCATCCAATGCGGAGCGTGCGTGTCGGACTGCTTGGCGATGGAGGTCGAGCCAGACTTCACCGGACCGGCAGCGCTCGCCAAGGCCTACAGGTTCGTCGGCGATCCGCGCGACGACGAGCACTACGAGCGGCTCAAGTACCTCGCCGAGGATCCGAGCGGCATGTACACCTGCACGCACTGCTTCAAATGCGTTGACGCGTGTCCGAAGGGCGTCAATCCGATGGGCCAGATCATGCGGCTGCGGCGAATCGCAGGCTCCGATTTCGACATCAACGACCGCAACAACGGCTACCGCCACGAGCACGCGTTCGTCGACAACATCAAGCGCAACGGCCTGCTGCACGAGGCCGACCTGCTGCCCGACAGCTACGGCGGGAAGTTTCACCCCAACGCCGTACCGGAACTCCTCGCCTCGCTGCCCGTTGTGATCCGGGGCCTCCTACGCCGCAAGATCACACCCGCGAAGGCGCTGCTTCACCCGCACAAGGCGTCGAAGGATCTTCGCGCACTGTTCGACCGGATCGAAGGTGAGCCCGAGCGCTACGAGCTGAACCTGTACGTGTCGGGTGACGACAAGGACAACGCCCCGGCGCCGACGGCCAAGGGGGGTAAGGAATGAAGGTCGCCTACTGGCCCGGCTGCGTCAGCCGAGGTTTCACCCCTGAGCTCCACGGATCGATGGCGCAGGTCGCGCCGCTGCTCGGGATCGAGCTGCTCGAGCTCGACCGCGCCAACTGCTGCGGCGCCGGCGTGATCGCCGAGCACAACCAGGAGCTGGCCGACACGCTGAACGCCCGCACGTTCGCGATGGCCCAGCAGACCGACGGCGAGCTGATGATGAACGTCTGCTCGACCTGTCAGGGCGCGCAGAGCGAATGCCAGGAGCGACTCGACGCCAACGCGGTCTACCGCGAGCACGTCAACGAGTCGCTGTCCGCGTCCGGCCTCCATTACGAGCAGGGAATCGTCAACAAGAACTTCCTCTGGGTCCTGGTCGAGGACATCGGCCTGAGGCAGCTGCGCAAGTTGGTCAAGCGACCGCTGACGAACCTCCGCGTGGGCCCTTTCTACGGCTGCTACATCGTTCGCCCCGCTGCGCGCGTGGGGATCGACGAGAAACATCCGCGCGACGACTACCTCGCCCAGGTGATCGATGCGCTCGGAGGCACGGTCATCGACTATGCCGGCTCTCACAAATGCTGCGGCTTCCCGATCATCACGATGAACAAGACGGCCTCCCTCAAGCAGGCCGGCCGCCACCTCGGCGACGCGATCGATGCCGACGCCGATTGCCTCGTGACACCCTGCCCGCTCTGCCACCTGAACCTCGACCTCCAGCAGCCGGTCGCCGCGACCGTTGTCGGTCGCGAGCTCGGAATGCCGGTGCTTCACCTCCCCCAGCTCGTCGGGCTCGCGCTCGGCCTCTCGCCCAAGGAGCTCGGGATGGGTCGCCACATCGTCAAGCCGAAGACCGTGATCGACTGGTCGGAGACTGTGGTGGCGGGGGTGGCTCCGGTCCCCGCCTAGCGGCGGGGATCCTCGCCGGGCGCAGC
>Ga0265319_1000817_pt1 | contig 19866 bp, 18 predicted proteins | sample 4824metaG_FD_192443 | JGI IMG/M metagenome (GOLD analysis project Ga0265319, IMG submission 192443) | Rhizosphere microbial communities from Carex aquatilis grown in University of Washington, Seatle, WA, United States - 4-8-24 metaG | ecosystem: Host-associated > Plants > Roots > Rhizosphere >...
GCCGCCGCCGGCCAAGCACAGCAAACGATCACGACCGGAACTCAGGTGATCGCCTTCACCTCCCCTGTTCCGGCCACGGTGAGCGGCGGCACGACCTACACGCCGCAGGCGTTCGGTGGCGCGTCGGGCAACCCGGTCACGTTCGCGATCGACGGTAGCTCGACGTCCGGCTGCACCTACGATGAGCGCACCGGCGTCGTTACGCTCTCGCTACCGGCCGGCACCTGCATCATCGATGCCAACCAGGCTGGCAACGCAAGCTACCTGGCGGCCGGCGAGGCAAAGCAAACGCTCCTCGTCGAGTTGCGCCCCCAGGCGATCATGTTCACGAGTCCCGCCCCGAGCGACGCGGTCGCGACGGGCACCTACGACCCGAAGGCAACGGCGACGTCCGGCCTTGCTGTGGCGATAACGATCGACGCGAGTTCAATCTCGGTCTGCGCGCTGGACGCCGCCGGAGTCGTGAGCTTCATCACTTCCGGGAAGTGCACGATCGACGCGAATCAGCGTGGCGACTCAACCTTCGGACCTGCCGCACAGGCGCAGCAGACTGTTGTCGTCGCAACGGCGACCGTGAAGGCCTCGGCAGGCGTCTCTCGGACCCTCCACTATGCGAACAACGGTTGGACACTGAGCTCGGCCGCAAGAGCCAAGCTAAAGGCCCTTGCTCGCGCGATCAAGGCGACCCACCTGACGCGCGTGACCGTGACCGGTTACTGCAGTTCGCCCGGAACGCCGGCGTCAAACATGCAGCTCAGCATCAAGCGCGCAGCGACGGCGGGAGCGTCGCTCAAGAAGCTCGTCGCGGCGCTGGGCGTGAGCGGCGTGCGGATCTCGCTTGTCGGTCGAGGCGCGTCGGACTATGCGGCGTCGCCACACACGTCTCCGCTCAATCGACGCGTCCTGATCGTCGCCCGCTGAGGTGTGGGCACAAGCGAGCGCCCGCAGAAGACCGGAGCGTGCCGGCGTCGCCTACACCGCGGTGGCAGCGCGGGCGGCCTCTTCGGCCTGCGCGGCGAGGCGGGCGCGACGGTACTCGTCGACCACGATCTCCGTCAGCTCCTCAACCGAGGTCTCGGCTGTCGGCTTGTCGAGCGCGATCACGCCGTCGACGATCATGTTCAGGCGATCGCAGCTCTCGAGCACGTGGACGTAGTTGTGGAGGATCATGATCATCGATAGTTTGCCCTCCTCCTTGAGGCGGGCAATCAGCTCGAGGATCATCGCTCCCTCCTTCGCCCCCATTGCCGCGAGCGGCTCGTCGAGCAGGAGGATGTCAGCGTCCGAGTAGACGCCGCGCGCGACCGCGATCGACTGGCGCTGGCCGCCGGAAAGGCGCGCAACGGGAACATCAAGGCGCGGCAGGTTGATGCCGATGTCGTCGAGCGCCTTGCGCGCCTCACGCTTCATCTGCCGCGTCGCAAGGAACGGCAGGCGTCCGACGCGCTCCTCACGGCAGAGAAACATGTTCTGGTAGACGCTCAGCTCGTCGATCAGTGCGAGGTCCTGGTAGACGACATCGACGCCGAGCGCGCGCGCCTGCTCGACGCTCTTGGGCGCGTAGGGCTCGCCCTTCAGCCACATCTCGCCGGAGTCCTGCTTCTGAAAGCCACAGATCGTCTTGATCAGCGTCGACTTGCCGGCGCCGTTATCACCGAGCAGTCCGAGGACCTCGCCCTTCTTCAGGTGCAGGCTGACGTCACGTAGCGCAGTGACAGGTCCGAAGCTCTTCGCGATGTGCTCGACGCGAAGGACGTCGTCGTCGGAGGCCTTCGGCTGGACGATCGTCTCTTTGGGGACAGCCTTGTCAGCCAACGCCGGATCGCCTCCGAGTGCGGCCGATGTAGACGTTGATCAACATCGCGAAGATGATCGCAAGGCCAAGATAGAAGTCGAGGTAGTCCGCGTTCACGCCCTTGATGGCAAGACCGTCCTGAAGGATGCCGAGGAACAGAGCACCGATGAACGCGCCGATGATGGTGCCGGAGCCGCCGGCGAGCAGCGTGCCGCCGATCACCGCCGAGGCGATCGCGTAGAGCAGGATCGAGTTCGCCGCCGATGGGTCCGGCGTGATCGTGCTCGAGCGGACCGCCTCAAGGATGCCGACGAGCCCGGCGAGCGTGCTGCAGACCATGAAATTTCGGATCACGACCGTGCGAACCTTCACGCCTGCTTCAGCCGCAGCGATCTTGTTCGATCCGACCGCGATCGTGTGAAGGCCCCAGCGCGTTCGCGTCAGCGCAACCTGCAGGAGGACGACAATGATCGCGGCCCAGATCAACTCGGAGTAGGTGCCGGCGCCGAAAACCTGCGCGAACGTCCCGACCTCCTGGGCTCCGGTGGTGGGATTGGTGCCTGGTGAGCCGGGCATGATCAGCTGCTGGGCGTGCGAGATGATCAGCGTGAGGCCCTCAAGGGTGAACAAGGTTCCGAGCGTCGTGATGAACGAGTTCACGCCGAGCACCGCGGTTATGACGCCGTTGACGAAGCCGATCGCCATGCAGATGGTGAGCGTCAGGATCACGCTTGGCACCAGGGGGATGCCGCCACCGTTGATTTCGTAGAACATCAGCGGTGCGAAGAGGTAGACGCCGCCGATCGACAGGTCGATCTCGCCGTTGATCATCAGGAAGACCTCGCCAGCGGCGATGATCGCGAGCCAGGCGAAGTACGTGAGCAGCGTCTGGAAGTTGGCGACCCCGAAAAACACCGGGATCGTCGCCGAGAAATAGATCGCCAGGGCGATCGTGACGATCGTCACGCTCCCCTCACGCATCGTGATAAAGCGCTTCAGGAGCAGTAGAGGTGCCGCCGCGCCTCGGGGGACCCCGCGCCTACGCGCGGGACCCCCCGAGGGGGCGGACGCCGGAGCGTCAGTGCCGGTCGTGGCAGCCATCGTGCCTTGCGAACCGGTTGACGGGCTCGCTAGGAGACGCCGGCCTTGGTGCTGGTGCCCTCGTAGCGGCTCTTCGTGTTGTTGTACGGCTTGACCGTCGTCTTGTCGAGGAACTTCAGCCCGGTATCGACGTCGGCGATGCCGCTCAGGTGGTCCGACGCGTGGTAGAGGAACAGCTCCAGGGTTGGAATGAAGCCCTGGAGATAGGGCTGCTGATCGATCGTGAAGTCGCCCTGACCGGCCGCGAGCAGCTTCTGGGTGATCGGCGTGAGGTCATAGCCACCGCCCTTGATGCCCTTGCCGCGCAGGTTGTACTTCTGGATCGTCTGGAACACGCTCTGCGTGCTCCCGCCGTCCACCGCGAACAGGCCCTTGTAGCTCGTGTGACCCTGCCAGAAGGACTGGATCGTCGAGAGCTCCTGCGGCAGCGCCGCACCCGTCGCCGTGACCGTGAACTTCGTCGCCGAGCCCTTCAGCGCAGCCTTCGCGCCGTCGATACGCGGCTGGATGTTCGCCGAACCAGGCGTCGCGATGAACAGCGCGACGTTGCCCGACGGGACGAGCGCCTTGATGTGCGCGCCCATCTGCTGACCCGACACGAACAGGTCCTGTCCGATGTAGGCCAGACGGCCGTTGCTCGGCTCATCGGCGTTGTAGGAGAGCACCGGAATGCCCTTGCCAAGCGCCTTTGTCGTCGGCGCGTTGAACGCCGTCGGATCGATCAGCGGGACGGCGATGCCGTCGGCGCCGGCGGTGATCGCCGCGTTGAACGCGGTGACCATCTGACCCACGTTGCTGGTCTCAGAACCGGTCCACTGATACGAGCAACCGAGAAGGTTGCACGCGTCCTGGATGCCGTTGATCGTCGGCGTAAAGAACGGGTTCGTCGTCACGTGGTTGACGAACACGAAGTGGTACTTCTTCTGGCTGCCGAAGATGCTTCCCGGGCCGGACGCGGCGAGCGCCTGAGCCGCGGGGCTCAGCATGAACGCTGCGAGGGCACCGGCACCGCCGACAAGAGCTGCGCGCCGGGTCACGGCACGAGCCTTCGTCTGCGGGCTCTGGTCCTGCTTCGAATCGCTCCACTCGAGGCGCTCGATGGCCTCGTTGCCGAAGTCGTCATGCACAGACATACCTGCTCCTCTCTCCATCACAAAAACACTCTCGACACAGGCTTGCTGCTTCCCTTCATCCGACTCGCTCCGGGCCTCTGCGACATCGCTGCTGTCGCCCGGGCGCGTGTGCTCACAATCGCACATTCGTGGTTTGATCGCCATTCGGGAATCTCCCAACCCCCATCCGGGGTTACCCGAAGTCCCACCTCTCTCGATCGAACGACCAGTCAGGAAACGGGCGCGAGCATACCGCGGCGCAGTGTGGCGTTGCAAATGTTCAATGAACCCGGCACTCACCGCCTCCGCCCAACGAGCCGGTAGAAGGCTTCGTTCCAGCGCAGCTCGTCGCGGATCTGGCGCAGCTGCGTGTGCTCGTCGATCACCACCAGCTCGACGGCGGCGATCTCGGCGAAGTCCGTCAGCGTCTGGAGCGAAAGCGCGGAGCTGAACACCGTGTGGTGGGCACCGCCCGCGAGCAGCCAGGCTTCAACGGCCGTCGCAAAGTCCGGGCGCGGCCGCCAGAGCGCCCGCGCCACCGGCAGCTTTGGCAGCGGCTCGGGGGGAGCGATGACATCGATCGCGTTCGCCACGAGGCGGAAACGATCACCGAGGTCGATCATCGAGACAGCGATCGCCGGCCCCTCCGCGGCGTCGAAGACCAGTCGCACGGGGTCCTCGCGGTCGCCGATCGACAGCGGGTGGATCTCGCACGAGGGCTTCGCCGCTGCGATCGACGGGCACACCTCCAGCATGTGAGCGCCCAGAATCAGCGAGTCGGGCCCGGCGAGGTCGTAGGTGTAGTCCTCCATGAACGAGGTCCCGCCCGCCATGCCGCCGGTCATCACCTTCACGATGCGAAGGAGAGCCGCGGTCTTCCAGTCGCCCTCCGCGCCGAAGCCGTAGCCGTCGGCCATGAGCCGCTGCACGGCGAGCCCGGGCAGCTGGCGCAGCTCGCCCAGATCCTCGAACGTGTCGGTGAACGCCTTGAAGTCGCCGGCGTCGAGAAGGTCGCGCAACCCGAGCTCGATCCGCGCGGCGTCAAGCAGCGAGCTGCGCCGCGCACCGGCCTGCGCGAGCTCGCCCGCCAGCTCGTAGCGGTCCGCGTACTCGGCGAGCAGCGGAGCGACGCGATCATCGGCGACCTTGTCAACAGCGGCCGCGAGCTCACCGACTCCGTACCCGTTGACAGTGAAGCCGAGCTGCAGCTGCGCCGCCACCTTGTCGCCCTCGGTGACCGCGACATTGCGCATGTTGTCGCCGAAGCGCGCGACGCTGAGGTGCTGGGATTCGCGCCAGCCGCATGCCGCACGCGTCCAGTCGCCGATTCGCGCCACCGTCGCCGCCTCGCGCCAGTGCCCGACGGCGATCGCGCGGGGCAGGCCGACCCGGCCGGCAAGGTGTGCGAACTCGCGGTCGCCGTGCGCCGACTGGTGGAGGTTCATGTAGTCCATGTCGATCTCCGCCCAGGGCAGCGCCGCATTCAGCTGCGTGTGGAGGTGAAGCAGCGGCTTATGCAGCGCCCCGAGCCCGGCGATCCACATCTTGGCCGGGGAGAACGTGTGCATCCAGGCGACCAGACCGACGCAGCGATCGGTGGCGTTTGCCTCCAGGCAGATATCGCGGAAGACCTCTGGTGAGGTGACGACCGGCCGCGCCACGACGCGAACCGGTATCGCCGTCGCGCCGTCGAGCCCCGCAGCGACCTCGCGCGCGTGCGCCGCCACCTGCTCGAGCGGTCCTTCGCCGTAGAGGTGGTGCGATCCGGCGACGAACCAGACCTCGAGGTCGGCGAGCGGGCCTGCGGTCATCGCGCCTGGCCCGGTCGCTGCCCGTAGACGTTCTGGTAGCGGTCGTGCAGCGCGTCGATGTCGGCCGCCGCAAGGCGCGGAGGCTCCCCGAGTACGCGTGCCAGCAGCGTTGCGCGCGCTGCGTCCTCACAGAGGACCGCGGACTTGACCGCGTCGCGCGCGCTCCGGCCGATTGCGAAAACGCCGTGGCTTCGCATCAGCACCGCCGGCGAGCGACTCTCGCGCAGCGTCTCGACGATGCCGACTCCGATCTCCTCACCACCGATCCGAGCAAACGGGCCGACCGGGATGTCGCCGCCGAACTCGTCAGCTACCGCCGTCAGCACGCAAGGGATCGGGAGGCCGTGGGCGGCCCAGGCCGCCGCGTAGGGACTGTGCGTGTGGACGATCCCCCCGACGCGGTCCAATTCCCGGTAAACGTAGGCGTGCGTCGCGGTGTCACTCGATGGGGCGTGGTCGCCTTCGACGACGTTCGCGTCGAGGTCCAGGAGCACCATAGTCTGCGGCGTCAGGTCGTCGTAGCCGACGCCGCTCGGCTTGATCACGAACAGGTCGTGGCCGGGAACGCGGGCCGAGATGTTCCCGGCGGTCCAGGCGACGAGGCCGTTACGGGGTAGCTCGGCGTGCAGCGCGCTGACCGTGCTGCGGGTCTGCGCGATCAACGTCGTGCGCGCCGCGCTCACGCTCCCGCCTCCCGCAGAGCGCGTTCACGGATCGACTGGAGCGAGCGCATCAACCCGCGCTGCTCGCGACCGAAGTAGTCATGCACCTGACCGTAGAGGGCATAGAGCTCATCGTATGCGTCCGTGCGCCGCCGGTCGGGGACGTAGACGTCGGGCCGTGCCGATCCCATCGCCTGCGCGGCGGCGTAGATGTCCGGATGAAGACCGGCGGCGACCGCGGCATGGAGGGCAGAGCCAACGGCCGGGCCCTGGTCTGAGCCGATCACGCTGATCGGCCGCCCCAGCACATCGGCGTAGCACTGCATTAGCGGAACGTTGCGGAGCAGCCCACCGGCGGCGATGAAGTCGCGCACCGGAACGCCGGCGGCACCGAAGGAGTCGACGATCTTGCGCGCACCGAACGCGGTCGCTTCGACCAGCGCCCGGTAGATCTCGTGCGGGCGAGTCGCGAGCGTCATCCCGACCATCAGTCCGGTCAGCTCGTGATCGACGAGAACCGAACGGTTCCCGCTCCACCAGTCGAGCGCGACCAAGCCGTGCTCCCCGACCGCCTGCGCCGCGCCGAGCGCCGAGAGGTGCTCGTGGACGCTGATCCCGAGCGCGCGCGCCTGGTCGTGGTAGGCGGCCGGCACTCCCTGCTCGACGAACCAACCGAAGATGTCGCCGACGCCGCTCTGGCCCGCTTCGTAGCCCCACTGCCCCGGGACAATCCCGCCGCGAACGACGCCGCACATGCCCGGGACCTCGGCGAGGCCCTCGCCAACCATCACGTGACAGGTCGAGGTTCCCATGATCGCGACCATGCGACCCGGCTCGGTGACGCCGGCCGCCGGCGCCGTCACGTGAGCGTCGACGTTGCCGACCGCCACGGCGATCCCCTCGGGCAGGCCCGTCCACAGCGCCGCCTGCGCGGTCAGCGAGCCGGCGCGCGCGCCGAGCGGCGCGACCTGCGGACTCAGCTTGTCCACGGCAAAGCGGGCGAAGCCGGGGTTGAGCGCGCCGAGGAACTCCTCGCTCGGATAGCGGCCGTCCTGCAGGATTCCCTTGTAGCCAGCGGCGCACTCGTTGCGCAATTCGACCCCGCAGAGCTGCCAGACGATCCAGTCCGCGGCCTCGACGAAGCGCGCCATCGCCGCGTAGACGTCGGGGTCCTCCTCGAGCAGCTGGAGTGCCTTCGCAAACTCCCATTCGGAGGAGATCTGGCCGCCGTAGCGAGCGAGCCAGACCTCACCGCGATCCGCGGCCAGCAGGTTGATCCGGTCGGCGTGCGGCTGTGCCGCATGGTGCTTCCAGAGCTTTACCCAGGCGTGAGGGTGTGCGCGCCAGGCCTCGTGGTGCGATAGGGGCGTGCCGTCGGCAAAGACCGGCAGCACTGTGCATGCGGTGAAGTCGGTCGCGATCCCGAGCACGCTCGCCGGGTCGACGCCCGCCGCAGCGAGCGCACCCGGCACCGCGTTTGAGAGCACGGCGATGTAGTCGTCGGGGTCCTGGAGGGCCCAATTCGGCGGTAGCTGCGCGCCGGTCGCGGCGAGCTGCCCGCTCATCACGCCGTGCTCGTAGGCGTGCTCGGCGTCCCCCAGCTCGGCACCGTCGGCGGCGCGAACGACGACGGCGCGCCCCGAGAGCGTGCCGAAGTCGACACCGATCACGTGCTGGTCGCCACCGGCCATCTCGGCGGCCAGCCTAGCGGCCGGCCGGCTCGCGGGCGCGGGCGCGGTTGCCCGCCGCAGCCGCGGCGCCCGTGACCTGCGCCCGGCCGGGTCGCGTGCGAGCTTCAGGCGCCGAAGATCAGTTCGAGCATGAGTTGGTCGGCGGGCTCGTGATGGCGGCCCTCCGTGCTTGCGAGCAGCTCCGAGAAGTCCTCGCCGCGGATTGCTTCGAGGACCTCGGTCGAGAACCTGGGGCTCGGCTGCGCGAGCTGGGCCGCTCCCGCCTTCTCGCACGCCTGCGCGATCGTCTTGTCCGCGTCGAAGGCGGCAGCCTTAGCAGCGAGGATCTTGTAGTTGCGAATGCAGCCCCGCGCGAACGCGGCGTAGACATCGACGTCGTCCTCGCTGCGGTAGGCGCGCGCGTCGAAGTGGCGCGGACCGTCGTAGCCCGCGCGCTCGAGCAGGCGGACCGTGAGGAACGCTTCCTTGATGTCCTCGGCACCGAACCGGAAATCCTGGTCGTAGCGAGGACCGTTCTGCGAGTTGAGGTCGACGTGGAAGAGCTTGTCGGCCCAGAGGGCGTGACCGACGGCCTGGGAGAACGACAGGCCCGCCATCGACTCGTGCGCCATCTCGGGGTTCACGCCGACCATCTCCGGGTGGTCGAGCGTTTCGATGAAATGCAACATGTGGCCGGTGGTCGGCAAGTAGATGTGGCCGCGCGGCTCGTTCGGCTTCGCTTCCAGCGCGAACCGGGTCTTCAACCCCTGCGAGCGGACGTACTCGCAGAGGAAGTTGACGCCCTCGCGGTAGCGCTCGAGCGCGAGACGCGGGTCCCGGGCAGCGCCTGACTCGACGCCCTCACGCCCGCCCCACAGGACAAAGATCCCGGCACCGAGCTCGGCCCCCAGGTCGATCGCCGCCGCCGTCTTGCGTAGCGCAAAGCGGCGCACCGCAGGGTCGGCTGCGGTCATCGCCCCATCCTTGAAGACAGGCTGGGTGAACAGGTTGACGGTCGTCATCGGAACGCAGAGACCGGCACTACGAACCGCCTCACCGAAACGGCTGACGATCTTGTCGCGCTCGGCGAGCGTCGAGCCGAATGGGACGAGGTCGTCGTCGTGGAGGCTGACCCCCCAAGCGCCAACCTCGGCGAGCTTTGTGGTGATCTCCTCCGGCGAGGTCGGCGGGCGAGTGGCGACGCCAAACGGGTCGCTTCCGCGGTGACCGACCGTCCACAGCCCGAAGCTGAAGCGGTCGTCGGACGTGGCTGCAAACTGGTCGGCCATCGGGGTCCTCCGTTCAGGGTGTCGCTGCGTCACCGCGTCGCGACGCAGGCGCGCGGCGCGAGACAATAGCGCTCAGGCGCGCGGGTCGCCGCGTGGTTGAAGCATTTCAATCAGCTCGCCGGGACTGTCGATCAGACAGTCGGCGCCGGCGGCGCGGAGCTCTTCGGAACTCCCGACCCCCCAGGTGACGCCGACCGCGAACAGGCCATGGGCATGCGCAGCCGCGATGTCGAACGAACGGTCGCCGACCATCACGGCGCGAGCGACGCTGAGGGCTGCCAGCGCGCGAGCGACGATCGCCGTCTTGTCGTCGGCGGTGTCATCGACGGCCGCGGCCTCAATGACGGCGAAGTGGCGGGTGAGGTCGAGCGCGTCGAGCAGCGGCCGGGTGAAGGTGGCGGACTTCGAGGTCGCGATCGCGAGCCGCATGCTCGGGGCGAGGACGCTCAGCACGTCGACGACGCCCGCGATGACGCGCGTCTGGGTCAGGTAGCGCTCCGTGTATCGGGCTCGGTAGGTGGCGACGATTGCCGCCACGGCCGCCGAGTCGGATGGCTCGCCGATCAGCTCGCTGAACGCGACGAACGTCGGTGGTCCGATGAGGCCGATCAACTCGCTCACCGGTCTCGTGGCGTGCCCGTGCTCGACGAGCGCGTCGTTGATCGACGTGGTGACGGGAGCGATCGAGTCGATCAGCACCCCGTCGAAGTCGAAGATCGCAGCGTCGGCAACCACCCGTTCCACGGCTAGTGCGAATGCCTTCGCGGCCCGGGGATTGACCGCGGCGCGGCCGCTTCATGCGTTTCGACGCACGGGCGACGGCGCGGCGGCGGAAGCGGGAGTTCCACGTCTAGGCCGTAGCGTCGATCAAATGCGCGCCGGGGCTCGGGCGCACCTCGTAGGCGCCGTCGGGAGGCTCGATGCCGGGAGGGAGAAGGCCGAGGACGTGGCCGCCGAAGCCGCCGCCGACCATCCGCGCGCCGGCGGCACCAGCCGCCAGCATGACTTCGACCGTCGCCTCTACCGCCGGCGTCGAGACGCCGTAGAGGTCGCGCTGGCTCGCGTGCGATGCGTCGAGGAGGCGCCCGAGCTCGAAGAGGTCGTTGGCGGAGAGCGCGGCGACCGCCGCGTCGACGCGGCGGTTCTCCTCGAAGATGTGACGCGCCCGCAAGTCAAGTGGCGGGGGCAGGCGTTCGAGCATTGAGGGGTCGAGATCGCGCAGGCTACCGATCCCGAGCACCGCACAGGCCTGCGCGCACTCGCGCCGGCGCTCGTTGTAACCCGACTCGGATTGGGCGTGCTGGTGGCGCTGGCCGGAATCGAGGCTGACGAGCCGCCATTCGCCGAGCGACACCGGCACCTCTGTGACCTCGCCGGAGCGGAAGTCGATTCGCACCGCAGCGTCCGCGCGACCGCAGAGCGACGCCAGCTGGTCGAGCAGCCCGGTCTTGGCGCCGACCCATTCGTTCTCGACTCGCGAGCAGATCTTCGCCAGCTTCAGATCATCCACCCTCGGCGCCGCCGAAAGCGCAAGCAAGGAAAGTGCGAGCGCGACCTCCAGGGCTGCGGACGAGGAGAGGCCCGCGCCGCGCGGAACGGTGCCCGTGATTTCCAACGAGGCGCCGAGCACCGGCAAGCCCGCCGCCGGCAGCTCCGCCGCGATCCCGCGCACGAACGCGCGCCAGCCTGGCGGAGTCGGACGTTCGCGTCCCAGCCAGAACTCGTCGCGCGCGCCAAGGTCTGCGGCAAACGTCGTGATCCGCGGCTCGTCGAGCGCGGTGGCCCGCACAGTCACGCCGGCGGCGATCGCGAACGGCAGCGCGAGACCGTCGTTGTAGTCGGTGAACTCGCCGATCAGGTTGACGCGACCGGGAGCGAAAGCGGCTGTCAGCCGGCCCGGCTGCGCCGGCGAGTCGTTCGGCGGCGGCGTCATCCGACGAGGAGGTATAGCGCCATTCGCGCCCGCACGGCCTGCGAGCGCGCGCCCATCGCCGCGGCGCGACTGGCCCAGCTGCTAGCCTCAAGGAGCGGTTGACAGTTCCGTCAGCCGCGAGGCAGCTCACTTGGGTCCCGCAGAGAGCGGTTCGGGTTTGCAGTCTCCGAATCGTCCGCGGCCCAAAGCGCCGCCAAGGAGCAACACAACATGTCACAACAGTCCTTCGCCGAGCTCGGCGTGTCGAACGCGGTCGTAAACGCGCTCTCCGCACGTGGCTTCAACGAGCCATTCGCAGTTCAGCGCCTGGTGATCGGCGACGTGCTTGCCGGTCGCGACGTGCTCGCCAAGTCGCCGACCGGTTCGGGCAAGACGCTCGCGTTCGGCATCCCGATCGCCGATCGGATCGCCGCCGACGGCCCGCGTCCGGCGGCGCTAGTTCTCGCACCCACGCGCGAGCTGGCGACGCAGATCGTCGAGGAGATCACCGACATCGCGCACGCGCGTGCGCTGAAGGTGACCGCGGTCTACGGCGGGGTCGGGCTGACCAAGCAGGCGCGCGACGCGGCGCGCTCGCACATCCTGATCGCCACGCCGGGCCGGCTCGAGGATCTTCTCGCGCGCCGTGCGTTCAACCTGTCGGCAATCCGGATCCTCGTGCTCGACGAGGCGGACCGCATGCTCGACATGGGCTTTCGCCCAGCGGTCGACCGGATCGTCGCGCAGTGCCCGAAGAAGCGCCAGACGCTGTTCTTCTCCGCCACGCTCGACGGCGAAACCGGGCGGGTCGCGCAGGCCTACACGCACGATGCCACGCGCCACGAACACACGCCGCCCACACCGCCGCGCAGCGCGGCCGTTGAACACCGCTTCGTGGCGGTCGATCACGCGCGCCGTGTCGAAGTGCTCGTCTCGGAGCTCGCGGTCGAGCGCGACCTGGCGCTCGTCTTCGTCCGCACCAAGCGCGGAGCGGACCGGCTCGTGAAGCGCCTCGGGACGCTCGGCGTCAGCGCTGTCGCGATGCACGGCGACAAGTCGCAGCGCCAGCGCGAACGGGCGCTCGCGAACTTCCAGTCGGGCGAGGTCGACACACTGGTCGCCACCGACGTGGCGGCGCGCGGGATCGACGTCGCGCGCATCTCGCACGTGATCAACTTCGACCCGCCCGAGGACCGCGACGCGTACGTTCACCGCGTCGGTCGCACCGGCCGAGCCGGTCGTCCGGGCATCGGGATCACGCTGGTCGCCGCTGACCAGCGGCGTGAGATGAGCGTTTTGGCTCGCGGCCTTGGAATCGAGCACGGGCTCGGGGCGGATCTGCCGGTCGAGCGCCACCACGGCGGCACCGCGACAGCGCAGCGTCCGGGCCGCCCCGGAGCGGGCTCCGGCGGGGCGCGACGCGGCGTTACGCGAAGCTATGGCCACCGCCGTGGCGGGCGCTGAGCCGCCGCCCCAGAAGCGGGTCCACGTCACCGTGTAAGGTGACCTGATGGCCACAAACGCAGATCGTGCCGCGGATGCGCGTAAGGCTAAGCTCGAAGAGATGGAGCGCCAGATCGAGCAGGGCACGCTCCGCGTCCGCAAGATGACGGCGACCGAGCGCAAGCAGAACCCGCCGAAGCCGCGCCCCGAACGCCGCGGCTCGCGCGGCTAGTCACAGCCGGGCGCCGCGCTCGGACGGCCACGGCTCGCGCGGCTAGTCACAGCCGGGCGCCGCGCTCGGACGGCCACGGCTCCCGCGACCTCCTGTTGTCGCGCGCGGGAGCGGCACGATGGCGAAGATCACCGTAGGCCGCAGCGACAAACCGTGCTGTAAGTGGCATGATGCCGCCAATGCAGGGCCAGGGAGCGGGAGTCCCAGCCGGTTTGCGAGGTGGTAATCGCCTCGTCTTCGTTCTCGCGGCGCTCATCGCCATGCTTGCGACGCTCGCGTTTGCGTCGGTTGCGCAGGCCGCCTACCAGTGGCAGAGCGGCCCGCTTGTGGAGTCCCAGGACTTCAACTGCATCACCGGCTCCGTGGAGCAGGAGGCTGGGTCGTACATGTCCTATTACTTCGATCCGACCTCACCGCCGCTCAGCGGCCAGACCTACTATGTCGCGATCAACACCACCGGCATCGGCAACACGTGTGCCGGGATCTATGCCGATGTGGAGCTGTACCTCCCTGCCGGCACGTCGCTGGCGATCGACAGCACCCACCCGGTTGAGTGCTTCCTGCAGTTCCCGAGCTCGAGCTCGTACACGCGTGACACGCAGGACTGCCCGGGCCAGTCGGGCTCGCTGAGCCTCGGCGCCTACGGTGACTACTCGCTCGACCCGCTCGGGAACCCAGGATTCTGGCCGCTACCACAGGGCGGCACGGTCGAGGTCAACGTGCCGGTGAAGACGACGGTCACGGGCGCCACTCAGAGCGCCAACCAGATCGTCGGCAACGTCCATTTAGCCGACGGCGACCTCGAACCTCAGCTGACGCCCTACATCAACTCGATCGTCAACGCGGCGACGCAGGCGCCGAGCAGCGGGAACGGGAACCACAACTACGAGGTCTCCGTCTCCTACGCAAGCCCGTCGGTGACGACGCAGGCGCAGGCCGCCGACCACAGCGTCAGCGTCGATGCGACGGGATACGTGTGGAACAACTCTGCGCTCGGGACGGCGACCGCCCAGATCACGCTCCCGTCTGCGCCGCACACAGCCCAGACGACGAGCTGCAGTTCGCCGTACAACGTCGGCGGGACCGTAAGCGCCGCAACGTATTCCTACCCGTACTCGGTGTTACCGGTTGCAGTGCTGCAGAGTCCGGATACCGTGATCCTTGGGAACCCCTACACGTTCACCGGCCTTTACCCCGCGACCTCCTACTGCTGGCGACTCGTCGCCACGGTCACGTCGCCGGCCGCCGCGGCGGGCACCTACTACGGCAACTGGCAGTTCTTCAACACGATCGGGAGCCCGCTGGCTGGGCCGCCGCCGCCGCCGTTCAGCACGGCCGCGCCCGCCACCGGAACCTCGGACTGCTCGACGAGCGGCAGCGGCTGCGTCACGTCCGCGTGTTCTGCAACCGGCACCTGTGCCGGCTGCACGTCGCCGTGCCTGACGATGTTCTCGCCGCCGAAGCCCGCGCCAAACCCGACGCCGCCGGCGCCCTCGCCGGTCGCGCCGACCGTCAGCGGCGCCGCGCAAACGCATCCGAAGTGGAAGGCGGGGAGCGCGCTTGCGGTGATCAGTAAGGCGAAACACCACCACCAGAAGGCGCATGGCCCGCCGATCGGGACAACGTTCACGTTCGCGCTGAATGAGAGCGCGTCGGTGACGCTCACCTTTACGGAGAACGTGAAGGGGCGGATGACGCACGGAAAGTGCGTCGCGCAGACGAAGGGCAACAAGAAGAAGCCGTCGTGCGCGCTGACGACGGCCGCCGGGACGCTGTCTTTCACCGGCCACTCGGGCACCAACACCGTCGTCTTCGACGGTCGCGTGTCAGCGGCGCAGAAGCTGTCGCCCGGCTCCTACACCGTAGCGATCGGCGCGACCAGCTCGGCGCTGACGGCGACTGCGTCCTCGCTCGAGTTCACTGTCGCGAAGTAGCCGCGCGCAGCTCCCGAAACGCCGGGGCCCGGACACGGGGCGGCGCTCAGGTCAGGGCGCGGGTGATGCAGAGGGGGCTGCCGCCGGCGATCTCGAGATCGAGCGTCTTCGTGCCCTTCGTCAGGATCTCGCCCTGGTTGGTGAGGCGTAGCTTCCAACCCTGCAGGCCGGGCGCGGCCTCGCAGCGTTTGACGAACGCCTTCAACGTCGCGCAGGTCGTGCCCTTGGCGTAGCCGTAGAGCGTGTAGTCGGCGGGCCTTGTGATCGTCTCGCAGTACTTCGAACCCTTGATGTGGGGCAGCGTGTTCTGCGGGGATGCCCAAGCCGCTCCTGCGCCGAGGGTCGCTGCCACGCCAGCGGTGGCAGCGAGTGCAAGGAGTCGCGTTCTGATCCCCTGCCGCATCTGACGATCCTACAACTCCTGGCGACCGCTGAAGCCGGCGTCGAGTTCATGCCAGAACCGGATGTCGTCCTCGCCTTCCACCCAACAGAGATACACCTCATCGCCATCACGGATCGCCGGGAAATCGACGAGGCCGCGGTCGAGGTCGCGCACGACGATCCCGCGCGCATCGAGCTCGGCGACGGTTGACTGCAGCTCGAGAAAGGCCTCGCCGACCTGCTTGCCGGCGGCGCCGCCGCCGTTCCCGGCCGAGCCGCCGGCCAGCGCGTGGCGCGTGTCCTCGTCGGTAAGGCGGGCGCGGGCGTCACGCATTCGGGCGAGCCGCTCCGCGACCCAGGGCAGAAACCCGCGGGCCTCGTCCACCGTGAAGTGTCTCTCGTGCCGCACGACGCCCATTCTGGCGGGACGCCGCCACAGCTGCGGCGACGCTCAGGACACTTTGTGCTCGGCCTCGAGCGCCAAGCCGACGAACATCTCGCGCACGCGCTCGATAACCGCCGCAGCTACCTCCAGGTCGGCGGCGGTGAACTGCGCGAGCGTTTCGTCCCAGCGACGTCTGTAGGTCTCGCGGCGTTCGGCAACCACCTCGCGCCCCAGCGGAGTGAGCGATACGAGAACGCTTCGGCGATCGCGCTCGGAGCGATGGCGCTCGATCAGTCCGTGCGCCTCGAGACCGTCGAGCAGCTGGGTCGCGGTACCGGGGGCGACATCCGCCGCCAGCGCGAGCTCGCTCGCCGACAGCTCGCCGCCGTCGAGCAGGCCGAAAAGCAGGCCGAATTGGGCGTAGCTCAGCTCACCGGGACGATGCGTGTCGCGCCCGCGCAACCTCCGCACCGCGCCCATCGCCCCCTTGAATGCGGTCGAGAAGCGGACGACGGCCACTTCGCGGTCGCCCTGCGCAGCCGCGTCGCGCGCCCGACGGCCGGTCGCCGTGCTCATGCCGCAGCCTCGGCGAGCGCGGGTATGCCTGCGCCACCGTCCAGACCCTCCGCAAGCGAGCGCTGGCGAGCGAGCGCTCGCGCCTTCGACTCCGCGCGCAGGAGAATGATGCACGGCACGATCGCCACGGCGATGATTGCGGTCCCCCACCAGAACGCGGTCCCGTACGCGCCGGCAACCGCGCCGACCGTCGGCCGGCCCCCGAGCGAGGTGATCGAACGCTGGAGCACGACGGCTAGAACCGCAGTGCCGATCGAGCCCCCGACCCGCATCAGCACGTTCAGCTGCGGCGCCGCGTCAGGCAGCTCGTGCCGATCGAGGGCGGCCATCGCGGCGATGTAGGCGGGCATGAATGCGAAGCCGATTCCGATGCCGCGGATCACCTGCTCGACGGAAAGCCAGAAGATCGATGTGTTCGCACCGATCAGGCCGAACGGAATCCCGATCAGCGCCGTGATGATTACCCCGACGATCGTCAACGGCCCGCCGCCGACACGATCTGTCATGCGCCCGACGACCGGCATCACCATCGCCATGCCGAGACCCTGGGGCGCGAGCAGCAAGCCCGTGTTGAGGACGCTTTCGTGGCGAACGTCCTGGAAGTAGAGAGGCAGCAGGATCATCACGCCGAACAGCGCAGCGCCCAGAAAGAACATCGCGCCCGCCGCCGAGGCGTAGGTGCTGCGCTTGAAGAGGCGCAGGTCAAGCAGGGGCTTGGGGACCCGGAGGGCGTGCAGGATGAAGATGCCGATCAGCGCGACGCCAGCGATCAGCGGAATCACGACCTTCGTCGACGTGAAGCCGTGCGTGGCGCCGATCTCGGCAAGACCGTAGGTGAGGGCGGGCAGGCCGGTGGCCATCAAAAGGAGCCCGCGAATGTCGAGGCGCGGGGGCTCCGCGTCGCGCACGCGCGACGGCAGCATCCGTACCGCGAGCACCGTCGCGATGACGCCGATCGGGACGTTGACAAAGAAGATCCAGCGCCAACTGGTGCTGTCGATCAGCAGACCGCCGATCGTCGGCCCGAGAATCGGACCGAGCATCGTCGGCACTCCCGTGATCGCCATAACGCGCCCCATGCGACGAGGACCGGCCGCGTCGGCCACGATCATCTGGCCGACGGGCATGATCATGCCGCCGCCGACTCCCTGAAGCACGCGAAAGACGATCAGTTCGGTCGACGAGGAGGCGAACCCGCACAGAGCCGACCCTGCGGTGAACAGCACGATCGAGACGAGGTAGATGTTCTTCGCGCCAAAGCGACGCGAGGCCCAGCCGCTGATCGGGATCACGACGGCGAGCGCGAGCAGGTACCCGGTGATCACCCACTGGATGTCGACCAGGGGACTGCGCAGCTCTTTGTGAAGTGTCTGCAACGCGACGTTGACGATCGTCGTGTCGAGAATCGACATGATCGAGCCGAGCACAACGACACCCGCCGCGCGCCAGACCCAGGGGTCGATCTTGTCCAAATGCTCGGTCCGCTCAGCCATCTAGAACTCCCAATCGTGAGGCGCCAAATAGTTCGGTCCCGAAGCTTAGGCGCCGAAGCTTCTTGTGTCAAGCTCGCGGCTCGCGCGGGGAGCGCCGCGGGCCGGGGCAGGGAGGCCTACACGTCTGGGTTCACGCGGAAGGGGTCACGAGATGGGGCGGGAGTCGCGCAGCTCCTTTCGCTGGCGAAAGCGAGCGTCTCGCCCCGCACGCGCCAGAGTGCTGCTGCTCGTCCGAAGCGGGCGTTCGGCGGTCCCGCCAGCGTCGGCTTTTGTCAAAGCCGGTCTGGCTCACCCGTCACGGATCCGTGACCGGCGAGCCAGGGGCTTTCAGAAGTTTTGCGGGGTCGCGAATCGGTAGAAGACCGGAGCTCCGGCTCCCTGGAGGATTGTGATCAAGATCTCGGTGAATGCTTCGGCTGTCGCCGCCCGCTCCAGCGGCCCTCCGTACACAGCCTCCATCCCGATGTCGCGGCTCAGTTGCTCAACCGCGTCTCGGGCGCCTTCGTCACCGACCCAAACGTTGCTCGGCCGCGTCGCGCTGCCGGCGGCCTGGTCCAAGATGGCTGCGAAGTTCAGGTGGAACACCTTCGCGACGGGGCCACCGGTGGTCGCTTTCACATACTCGGCGATCGACTGATGTCCGATTGGCGGGATTTGATCACCGATCCGGTTTGTGGCGTCGAAGATGACTTTTCCGTCCAACCCGGAAACGCCAGCTAGGGCGTCGGGCACGACGGCGCTGGGTACCGCCAGCAGCACCACGTCGGCGTCGCTGGCGTCCCCTCCGTCATGGCCCAGTTGGCTCACTTCGTGCCCGGAGGAAGCCCAGAGCCGTCCGAGTGTCCCGCCTATGTTGCCTCTCCCAATCGTCGTGATCTTCATTCTGCGTGCCTACTTTCGGCTGTGTCGTTGAGGGTGGCCGGCTCGGGCGGTCCGACCGCATAGGCTGCGAGCCGCAGCCGTGAAAGACTCCTGCGGCCGGCAGCAAAGCTGCTGGTCTGTTGATCCCCACGTCAGCGAGTAACGACGGCTCGGGGGCAACTCGATCAGGTAGTGCTCCCGGCGGTGACCGGTTGGCCGAGCACGTCGCCGGAGCCGGCGGCGAGGTGCGCGCGGAGGAAGTCGCCCGCGTTCGTGAGAGCCACGCCGGCCTCATCGAGCATCGAGGCGAATGCTTGGAACACGTGTGGGACCTGGGGTGTGACCTGGAGCGTCACGGCCACGTCCGCGGCTGCCGCTCGGGCTGCGAGCCGCGTCGCGTCGTCGAGGAGAATCTCGTGTGAGCCGACCTGGACGAGCAGCGGTGGGAGTCCGGTGAGATCGGCGAAGATCGGGCTGAGAAGTCCGTCCGCTGGATCGCTCGCCCCCACGTAATCGCTGACGCGACGCCTGAGTCCGTCCGGCGTGAGCGCGGGGTCAAGCGCAGCCTTCTCGCTCATGCTGTCTCCGGACAGGGTCAGGTCGATCCATGGGGACATCATCACCGCGGCTGCCGGTAAAGGCAGCCCCGCTCGCTTCAGCGCCACTAGCGTCGCCGCTACAAGTCCGGCCCCGGAGGACTCGCCGGCGAACGCGATCGCCGACGGTGACGGTTCACTGGCGAGGAGGCCTCGGTAGGCGGCCACGGCGTCCTCGAGGGCGGCGGGGTAGGGGTGCTCCGGCGCGAGCCGGTAGTCAACGGAAACCAGTCGCACCCCCGCGCGGCGGGCGAGATCGGATGCGAGACCAACCGACGAGGCGGCGGTCCCGACTGCGTACGCCCCGCCGTGGAAATAGAGGATCACCGGTCCTGGTTCGGTGCCGTCCACGTCGACGTTGAGGACGGGGATCCCGCCGAGAGTCCCAGGCGATGCGGCTACGTCGTCGGGGACGGGGCTCGCCCCCATCATCTCCTCAAAGACGACCCGTTGCTCCTTGACCTCGCCCCCCAGATCGAGCGGACCGGTGCGCAGCAGCTCATCGAGCGCGTCGCGTTGCTGTTGGCTCATGATTCATTCCTCCCCTTCCCTTGGCGTGTGGATGTGCGGTTGATGTGGCTAGGCGTCGAGTGTTCGGTAGAAGTCGAGCAGT
>Ga0265319_1000818_pt1 | contig 19862 bp, 21 predicted proteins | sample 4824metaG_FD_192443 | JGI IMG/M metagenome (GOLD analysis project Ga0265319, IMG submission 192443) | Rhizosphere microbial communities from Carex aquatilis grown in University of Washington, Seatle, WA, United States - 4-8-24 metaG | ecosystem: Host-associated > Plants > Roots > Rhizosphere >...
CGATCCACCTCCTGTGGGGCAGACGCGACCAGATCCTCCAGGGCGCCAGAGAGCACGGCGACCACGAGCCCTACGCGCCCAACATGCGCATCGAGTGGGTCGACGACACCGGCCACTTCCTGCCCGAGGAGCGCCCCGAGCTGGTCGTCCAGCGGGCGCGCGAGCTGTTCGGCAGCTAACCCGCCGCAGCCATCATCGCCCGCAGCGCCTCCGCCGTCGCGTCGTCGGCCGGGAAGAACGACTCGATCGACAGCTCGGCGAGGGTCACGTCGGTGGCCGCGCCGAACGTCGTCACGGTGCTGATGAAGGCCAGCTCGGCGTCGCCGACACGCAGACGCAGCGGCACGACGACCGAGCTCGCCTCGAGGTCGACGGCGTGCCCGCGCTCGCCGCCGGGATAGCCCGCCAGCTCCTCGTGCAGCGTGAAGAGGGCCGGATCGCCGCTGACGACGGCCTGGCGTCCGAGCCGGTCGAGGATGTGCGCGCGCCACTCGCCGAGGTTGACGATCCGCGGCGCGAGCCCCTCCGGATGCAGGCTCAGGCGCAGCACGTTCACCGGCGGCTCGAGCAGGTGCTCGGCGACGCCGGCCGTCAGCAGCGGCACCGCCGCGTTGCCGAGCACGAGCGCCCACTGGCGATCGACGACGAGCGCCGGATAGGGCTCGTGCCCGCGCAGCACGCGCTCGAGCGCGTCGCGCACCGGCCCCATCTCCGGCTCGTCGAGGTCGCGCTGGCCGTAGGCGGGTGCGAAGCCCGCCGCCAGCAGCAGCGCGTTGCGGTCGCGCAGCGGCACCTCCAGCGCCTCCGCGAGGCGCGCGACCATCTCGGCGCTCGGTCGCGCGCGGCCGGTCTCGACGAAGCTCAGGTGCCGCGCCGAGACGCCCGCCTCGAGGCCGAGGTCGAGCTGGCTCATGTGGCGGCGCCGGCGCCAGTCGCGCAGCAGCGCGCCGATCTCGGGACGTTCGGCGATCACTGTCATGGCCGCCACGATAGACCGGCCCTCGTCGTGCGGGCACTTACCTCCGAGGTCATTGCCGCGCAGCACCGCGGCTGTGACCTTGGCCGCCATGACACCGCAACGCACCACCTCAACCTGGGCCGCGCTGCCCGTCCTCGTGGCGGGCGCGTTCATGGTCGTCCTCGACTTCTTCGTCGTCAACGTCGCCCTCCCCTCGATCGCGACGGACCTGCACGCCGGGCAGACCTCGCTCGAGTGGGTCGTCGCCGGCTACGGCCTCTCCTTCGCCGCGTTCCTGATCGTCGCCGGGCGGCTGGGCGACCGCCTCGGACGCCGTCGCGTCTACGCGTTCGGCCTCGCCTTCTTCACCGTCGCGTCGGCCGCGTGCGGGCTTGCTCCGAGCCCGGCTGCGCTCGTCGCCGCCCGCGTCGCGCAGGGCGTCGCCGGCGCGGTCGTCATGCCGCAGGTGCTCTCGATCGTCAACGTCACCTACCGCGGCGAGGACTACGCGAGAGCGCTGAGCATCTACGGCCTCGCACTCGGGCTCGCCGCGATCGGCGGGCAGGTGATCGGCGGGGCGCTCGTCGAGCTGAGCCTCGGCGGCCTCGACTGGCGCGCCTGCTTCCTCGTCAACGTGCCGATCGGCGTCGTCGCGCTGGCGCTCACGCCGCGGCTCGTGCCCGAGTCGCGCGCCTCGTCGCGGCCGCGGCTCGACGTGCTGGGCGCCGGCATGCTGACGGTCGGCCTCGTCGCGACGCTGCTGCCGCTGATCGAGGGCCGCCAGCACGGCTGGCCGCTGTGGACCTGGCTGTCCTTCGTCGTCGCCGCCGACACGCTGATCGTGTTCGCGCTGCACCAGCGCCGCCTCGCCCGTCGCGGCGGCGAGCCGGTGCTCGACCTGACGCTGTTCCGGGCGCGCGCCTTCTCGGCGGGGCTCGTCTCGCACCTCATGCTGGCCTGCGCGCAGGCGTCGTTCTTCGTCTACCTCGCGCTGTTCCTGCAGCAGGGCCGCGGCCTGTCGCCGCTGGACGCCGGCCTCGTGTTCTCGATCCTCGCGGTCGCCTACGTCGCCACGTCGGGCCCCGCGCCGCAGCTTGCCGCGCGCTTCGGCCGCGCGGTGGTCGCCGTCGGCGGGGCGGCGCTGGCCGGCGGACTGGCGCTGCTGGCGCTGGCGACGTTCGAGGTGGGGACCGGCGGGTCGCTGCTCGCGTTCGTTCCGGGGCTGCTGCTCGTCGGCGCGGGGATCGGCCTCTGCTACACGCCGCTCACCTCGATGGTCCTCTCGCACGTCCACCCCGAGCGCGCGGGCGCGGCCTCGGGTGCGCTCTCGACCACGCAGCAGATCGGCTATGCGCTCGGCGTCGCCGTCACGGGGCTGATCTTCTTCTCCGACGCGGGCGCCGGGATCGCGCACGCGTTCGAGCTGAGCCTGATCCAGCTTGCGGTGCTCAGCGCCGGGATCGTCGCGGCGACGCGGCTGCTGCCGCGCGCGGGCGGTGGGCAGCCGGCGAGCGACGCGGCAGTCGCACACGCGGGCGCCTGACCGCCGCATCCCCACCCCGCCGCGAACGGCGCGTCGCACCGCGGCGCGCCGTTAGTGTGCCGTCCGTGGGCCTCGGCTGCTTCGTCTCCACCGGCCGCTCGATCGAGCAGTCGATCGCGCGCGTGCAGCGCGCGGAGGAGCTGGGCTACGAGTCGGCATACGTCACGCACATCGCGGGGCGCGAGTCGCTGACGGTCGTGACGGCGTACGCGATGCGGACGCAGAAGATCCGCGTCGGCACGGGCGTCGTGCCGATCTACACGCGCACGCCGGCGACGATGGCGCAGACGGCCGCGACGATCGACGACCTCTCGGGCGGGCGCCTGAACCTCGGCCTCGGCGTCTCGCACCGGCCCGTCGTCGAGGGCTGGCACGGGCAGACGATCGACAGACCGGTCGCCGAGATGCGCGAGTACGCGTCGATCGTCCGCGCGATCCTGCGCGGCGAGCAGCCGCCCGCGGGCGAGAAGTGGCGCACCGGCTTCCAGCTGAGCGGATACGGCCCGTTCCCCGAGCTGCCGATCTACGTCGCCGCCCTCTCCCCCGGCATGCTGCGCCTCGCCGGCGAGATCGCCGACGGCGTGATCCTGTGGCTCTGCACGCCGCCGTACATCCGCGACGTCGTGATCCCGATGGTGCGCGAGGGCCGCGAGCGCGCGGGCAAGTCGCTGGAGGGCTTCGACATCGTGCCCGCGGTGCCGACCGCGGCCGTGGAGGATCCGGCCGTCGCGCATGCCTCGCTGCGGCGCGAGCTGCTCCCCTACTTCGGCCTCCCCTTCTACCGTGCGATGCTCGAGCGCTCCGGCTTCGCCGACGAGATCGCCGCGTTCGACGCGGCCGCCGGCACGGGCGACGGCGACGCGATGCAGCAGGCGATCTCCGAGCGCTTCCTCGACACGCTCGCCGCCGTCGGCGACGCCGACGCGGTCAAGGCCGGCATCGACCGCTACCGCGCCGCCGGCGCCACGTCGCCCTGCGTCGGCCCGATCTCGAAGACCGACTTCGACGCGACGCTCGAGAGCGCTATCTAGCCCCGAACCCCGCGGCGACGCGCGGCGCCAGCTCGTGCGACTCGATCACGCGGTCGATCAGGCCGTACTCGCACGCCTGCTCGGCCGTGAAGTAGCGATCGCGATCCATGTCGTCGTGGACTCTCTCGACGCTCTGCCCGGTGTGCTGGGCGTACAGCTCGTCGATGTGGCGGCGCAGCTCGAGCGTCTCGCGCGCGTGGATCTCGATGTCGCTCGCCTGCCCCTGGAAGCCCCCGCTCGGCTGGTGGATCAGGATGCGCGCGTTCGGCAGCGCCATGCGCTTGCCCGTCGCGCCGCCCATCAGCAGCAGCGACCCCATCGACATCGCGACGCCGAAGCAGATCGTGCGCACGTCGGGCTTGACGAACTGCATCGTGTCGTAGATCGCGAGGCCTGCGTAGACGGAGCCGCCGGGCGAGTTGACGTAGAGCGAGATGTCCTTCTCCGGGTCCTCGGACTCGAGGTGCAGCAGCTGCGCCACGATCAGGTTCGCGACGTCGTCATCGACCGCCTGGCCGAGGAAGACGATGCGCTCGTTGAGCAGGCGCGAGTAGATGTCGAACGAGCGCTCGCCGCGCGGGCTCTGCTCGACGACCATCGGGACGAGTGGCATGGCGGTATCCTTTCGACAACTGCCTGGTTGTCACGCAACCATAGCAACCATCCGGTTGTCAAAGGAGCCTTGCCATGGACACGCGCCGTGAGATCGAGATCGAGGCGACCCCCGAGGAGGTCTGGGAGGCGCTCGCGACCGAGGAGGGCCGCGAGAGCTGGCTCGAGGACGAGCCCGAGCGGGAGATCCACGTCGAGGCCGCCGACCCGCCCCACCGCCTCGTCTGGTGGTGGTGGACGGAGGACGCGCCCGCCACGCGCGTGGAGCTGCTCGTCGTCGCAGCGCCGGCTGGCGCGCGCGTCGTCGTGGTCGAGTCCGCGCCGTCGTTCCCGCTGCCGGCGCTGCAGGCCCGCTTCGCACCGACGCTCGCGTACGCCTAGGCGATGCGCGACCCGCTCGGACCCGTCTTCGCGGCGCTCGCCGACCCGACGCGCCGCCACGTCGTCGAGACGCTCGTGCGCGACGGCTCGACGAGCGTGCCGGCGCTCAGCGCCGCGCTGCCGATCACGCGCCAGGCGATCGCCAAGCACCTCGCCGCGCTCGGCGACGCGGGCCTGATCGAGCGCGTGGCGGGCGGGACGGGTACCGGGCGCGAGGTGCACTACCGCCTGCGCGCCGGCGCGCTGCGCCCCGCGAGCGCATGGCTGGACGAGACCGCGGCGGCCTGGGACGACCGGCTCGCACGCCTGAAGCGCAGCGTCGAGATCCCGCGCGACCGGTAACCGCACACGAGCCGCGCCGGCCCGGCTACAATTAGACTTTCTCTACCCACTTAGTGGAGTTTTCCGGAATCGTGAGCACGCACGCCATCGCCCTGCTCGGCTTCGCGCGAGAACGCCGTCGCGCTCCCGCACCGTGCCAGCTCGACGCGACCGACGGTCGCTGACCGACGTCTCCCCCGGCGGGACAGCAGCACAGGCCGCCCCGACGCGCGCCCTCGGATCGCTGCCCGAGGCGCGACCAACCCGATCCGGAAAGTGGACATGCCCCGACACACGACTGGGACATCGACGAGCGCGCCCGACGAGCTCGAGCCGGCCTGTCCGCGCGACGGCGCGACGGCCGACGGCGCGACGACGTCGGTGGCGATCGTCGGCGCCGGCTGCGCCGGCACGCTCACCGCGCTGAACCTGCTGCGCAGCGGCGGCCGGCCGCTGCGCGTCGTGCTCGTCGAGCGCGACGCGCGCTTCGGCCCGGGCGTGGCTTACGGCACCTGCGACGCACGCCACCGGCTCAACGTCGTCGCCGAGCGGATGAGCGCCTTCGAGGACGTGCCCGACCACTTCCGCGTCTGGACGGAGCGCCGGCTCGACAGCCGGCAGGCGGCCGCCTACCTGCCGCGCAGGCACTACGGCGCCTACCTGCGCGAGCTGCTCGACGACGCTGCGCGCGCCGCGCCCGGCCGGCTCGAGCGCGTCGCCGGCGAGGCGATCGACGTGCGGCCGGCGAACGGCGGCGCGGTCGTGGCGCTGCGCGACGGGCGCCGCATCGCCGCCGACCACGTCGTGCTCGCGCTCGGCGGGCTGCCGCCCGCCCCGCCGGTGGCGCTGCCCGACGACCCGCGCGACGCCGTGGACGGGCTGCGCCCGCTCGTGCCGCGGCTGTGGCGGTCGCTCCCGCACGACGAGCGACGGCGCTTCATACGCACGCAGGCGCGCGCCTGGGATCTGCGACGCCACCGCATGGCGCCCGAGGTCGCCGCCGAGGTGCGCGGCCTGCTGGCGACGGGACGGCTGCTCGTGCGCCCCGGGCGCGTCGTCGGCGTGCGCGCGCGGCGGGAGGCCGTCGAGACGCTCGTGGTCGCCGGCGACGGCGAGCTGCGCACGCTGCGGACGGACCGCGTCGTCGTCTGCGCCGGCCCCGGCCAGGACGTTCGCCGCACGAGCTCGCCGCTGCTGCGCGCGCTGCTCGATCGCGGCGTGGCGTGCGCCGACCCCCTCGCGCTCGGCCTGCGCGCGACGCCCGAAGGCCGCCTGCTCGCGCCGGACGGCCGCCCCCACCCCGCCCTCCACCTGCTCGGGCCGCTGCGCCGCGGCGAGCTGTGGGAGACCACGGCCGTGCGCGAGATCCGCGCCCAGGCAGACACGATCGCACGGGCGATCGGCGCCGTCCCGGCCGGCCGCTCGTAGGGCGTCCCCGCGACCGGCCCGCACCGGCCGCGGAGACATCGTGGCGATCAGGCGGTCGCGAGCTGCAGCCCGACGCCCGGCAGGTCGGGGATCCCGCCCTCGGCGACGCGGCGCGCGTCGTGGCCGTGCGCGCGCAGCCAGCTGGCCGCGAACGCCGCGCGCGGACCGCGCGCGCACAGCACCGCGAGCGGGCCGTCGGGCAGCGACGCAGCCTCCGCTCGCAGACGCGAGAGCGGCACGTGGAGCGCGTCGCGCAGGTAGCCGCTGCGCCACTCCCGCAGGTCGCGCACGTCGACGAACGTGACCGCTCCGGCGAGGTCGGGCAGCTCGGCGACCGCGATCGCGTCCTGCACGTCGAGCGGCACGCCGGCCTGCGCCGCCAGCGCGGCGACGTCGTCGCCGACGACGACCGCGTCGGCCGCCAGCCCGACGGCGCGCAGGCGCCGCGCCAGCTCGCGCGCCACCGGCTCCACGTCCGCCAGGACGACGAGCTCGTCGGCCGGGTCGTGCACCCACGCCGCGCGCGTGCCGAGGCCCATTCCCTGCAGCGCGAGGCTCAGCGAGCCGCGCAGGTGCGCGGCATCGAACGCGCGCGCCGAGCGCGCGTCGAGCACGGTCGCACCGCCCGCGAGCGCCGCCGCGAGCGCGGCGGGGGCGAGCCGCGCCGGCGGGTCCGCAGGCGCGGGCGCGGCGCTGCGATTGCGCGCGACGACGTGCTCCACGGTCGGCGGGCGCGGCGGCAGCGAGGAGATCAGCTCGGCCGTCAGCTCCTCCGCGCCAAGCCGCAGGCCGGGGTTGGCGACGCGCTCGTAGCCGAGCGTGGAGCCGCTCTTGCGCGACAGCCCCGGGCCGCCGCACAGCGAGCCGCCGACGTGGCCGGGCCACAGCTCGACGCCGTCCGGCAGCTCGTGCAGCCGTGCAAGCGTCGCATGAAGCTCATGACCGTCCTCGCGCGCTTCGACGGCGAGGTCGGGGCGGGCGAGGTCGCCGACGAGCAGCGAGTCGCCGCTCAGCAGCAGCCACGGCGCGGACGATCGCGAGCGGTCGGCGACGAGCAGGACGAGGTGCTCGGGGCTGTGCCCGGGCGCCGCGATGGCGGTCACGCGCACGGCGCCGACGTCGATCTCGTCCCCGGCGCGCAGGGCGCCGCCGGCGTCCTCTGCATAGCCGCCGCCGTCGGGCACGCGCACGGCGGCGCCGGTGCGCGCCGCCAGGAGCGCACGCCCCGAGACGTGGTCGGCGTGGACATGGGTCTCGAGCACGAGCTCGATGCGCAGGCCCTCCTCGCGGGCGGCGACCAGCAGCCGCTCGGCGTCGAGGCCGGGATCGACGACGAGCCCGCGCCGACCGTCGCCGAGCAGGTAGCTCGCACAGCCGAGATCCGGGTCGACCAGCTGGCGGAAGATCATTTTTGTCCCCTAAGTTGGTAGAAATGATCGAAATACTCCGATCCGACGGTACAGGACCGCGAGGGGCCACCCCCGCGCTTCCCTCCGGACCCCGCGCCGGCGCCGCCGCCGGCGGCCGTGGCGGAGCCGGTATCGTCGGCTGCGTGCAGGACGAGGCCCCCACCGTCGGCTCGCCCGGGCGCAGGCGTCGCCCGACGGCGCCGCGCGAGCTGCAGCTGCCGTCCGGGCGCCACGGCCTGCCGCGCCGCTACGTCGTCGCCAACCAGCGGCAGCGGATCGTCGACGCGCTCGTCCACGTCGTCTTCGCCTACGGCTTCCAGGCCGCGTCGGTCGAGCGCGTGTCGGCGCGCGCCGGCGTCTCGCGGCGGACCTTCTACGAGCAGTTCGAGAGCAAGGAGGACGCGTTCGCGCAGGCGACCGACGCGGCCGCCGCACAGCTCCTGGTGCGTGTCGAGGCGGCAACCGCGATCGAGGCGACGACCTCCGACCGGCTGCGGAAGGGCCTCGCGGCGCTGCTCGACGCGCTGGCGGGGCAGCCGCAGGTGGCGCACCTCTGCATCGTCGCCGTCCTGACGGCCGGCCCGCTCGCGATCGAGCGGCGCGACGCGCAGATGCGCGCCTTCGCGCGGCTGCTCGACGAGATCGCCGCGTCGCCGCTGCCGCCGCTGACCTCCGAGGGCATCGTCGGCGCCGTCTACGACGTCGTCTACAAGCGGATCGCCGCGGGCCGCGCGGACGAGCTGCCCGGATTGCTCGACGACCTGCACCGCTTCTGCGCGCTGCTGGTCGACCGCGCGAGCGACCCGCGCGAGGCGTAGACGCCCGCGCGACGCTACTTCAGCGCCGCCTCGATCGCCGCGCGGAACTCGTCGATCCCGAACGCGCCCTCCAGCCGCGCCGCGATGCGGCCGTGGCGGTCGATCGTGAACAGCCACGGCTCGGTCTCGAGCCCGAACGCCTGCAGCTGCGGGCGCAGCCCCTTCGAAGGGTCGTTGTCGACGTAGACCTCGTTGTGGATGAACGCGACGCGGTCGCCGTAGGCGCTCTGCAGCTGCGCGGCGACGTCGACGACCGGCCCGCACACGCGCGATCTGCACAGCGCAGGCGTCGCGAACAGCAGCGCGACGGGTCTTCTGCCGAGCACGTCGGCGAGGTCGACGGCGTGCATCTGGTCGGGCGGCACGCGCGTGTCGATCTTCGCCGCGTCGCCGCCGACCGACGCGAGCGTCGGCGTGTGGACGCGCGGCGCCATCGCGCCGACGCCGGGGATCGGGCTGCTGCGCGCCACGCTCAGCGCGCCGACGCCGCCGAGCAGTCTCCCGCCGACGCGCGTGGCGGCCAGCACGAGCCATCTGCCCGCGCGCGGCAGCTCAACGTCGGCGTAGTAGACGGCCTTCACCTCGGCCGGGTCGCTCGCGCTCGTCTGGCTGCGGAACGGCGGGCGCACGATCAGCGAGTCCGCCGGCGCGAGGAACGGGCCGTGCGCCGGCGCGTCCGGGCTGCGCGCCACGTAGACGGCCGTGTCGCCGTACAGGAACGCGCCGTCCTGGCCGATCACGCCGAAGCCGAGGCGGTTGCGGCCGGGCGTGTAGAGCGTCGTCGCGAGCGCGACCTGCGGCCCACCGCCGTCGAGCCCGTCGGCGAGCTGGCGCAGCGTCCGCCCTCTCGCGGCCGGGAACTCGGCGGCCGTCGGGTGCTGGGCCGCGGCGACCGCGGGCGGCGGGGCCGGCGCCGTCGCGTCGGCCGACGATGCTCCGCCGCCGCTCCCCCCCGCGCCCCCGCACCCGGCTGCTGGGATCGCTGCTGCGCAGGCGAGTGCGAGGAACGCGGTGGGGGTCGGCAGGCGGGGCATCGCAGGCAGAGGACGCCGTCGGGCGCCCGGTTCTTCCCGGCAGGCTACGCGCTCGCCCCCGGCAGCGCGCGCGGTCACCCCGCCCACGGCGGCACGCCGCGGTCGAGCAGCCCGGCTGCCGTCAGCAGGTCCTCCGGCGCGTTGACGTTGAAGAACGGCAGCGGATCGTAGAATTCGAGGACCCGCGGTCGCAGCGCCGCGACGGCGTCCGTCAGCGACGGCAGCGGGTCGCGCGCGAGCATCGCGGCGAGCGGCGCGTGGGCCGAGGGCGCGTAGCGCGCGAGCAGCGGCTGCAGCCTGCCGGCGGCACGCGGCACGACGGCCGGGGCGCCGTTCGCGTCCGCCTGCGCGATCCGCTCTACGAGCGAGGGCGTCAGGAACGGCAGGTCCCCGGCGCTGACGAGGATCTCGCGCGCCATCCCCTCGATGCCGGACGTCGCGCCCGCGGCTTCGAGCGCGTGGACGATCCCCGCGAGCGGATGGCGCGGCGTCGCCGGCTCGACCCAGATCGGCACGCCCGGCAGCGGCGGCAGCTCGCTCGCCTGCTTGGCGACGACGACGACCTCCGCCAGCACGGCCTGCAGCGCAGCCAGCGGGTAGCGCAGGAGCGGCGTGCCGCGCAGCTCGACGATCGCCTTGCCGCCGCCGATGCGGCGCCCGGCGCCACCGGCCAGCACGACGCCGATCGGGTCCCGTTTCTCGCCCATCGCTCGCCGGAGCATAGAATCAGTGCGATGGAGGGCTCGACAGACCAGGAGACCGCTCGCAGCTGGCTGCGCTGCTACCGCTGCTGGTCGCAGAACCTCGAGGTGCAGGTCCACTACGAGGGCATCCACCGGATCGACCCCTCGACGGGCGAGCGCGCCGAGGTCGTCGACGAGCTGCAGGAGGCGGTCGTGCAGTGCCTCGACTGCATGCACGACCAGCCCCACCTGGGCTTCCACAACGGCCGCGTGGAGCCGGTCGAGGACCGCTGGGAGCGGATGATCGCCGGCACGCCGTGGGTCGCCTCGTGCACCGTCACGGTCGAGGCCGAGGACGTCGAGACCTGCTCCGGCCCCGACGCCGGCGACGCACTCTCCTACGCCGCCTTCGGCGACCACGGCACGCGCGAGTTCTTCACGCACGTGCGCTTCCACAAGCACGACGACGACCAGATCGTCGTCCACCTGCTCGTCGAGCTCTACGCCCGCTCCTCCGAGGAGGCGACCGACGTGCTCGAGACCGCCGCCCGCGGCATGCTGGCGATCACGTCGCTGGCGGAGGAGTCCCGCCCGCCGGCGTCGAGCGCCGACGACGTGCACTGACGCGTTTCGGCGCGTTCCCGGTACGCCCGGGCGCCGGTTCGCTCCCGCTCGGCATCCTCGTTCGCCCAGCGTTGGCGATGCCGCGCCACGTTCGCGGCACGCTCACAGGGGATGCCGATCGGGCCGACCCGCGCCCGGCTGCATCGGCGTCCGCCCCTGCGCCGCCGTTTTGCCCTAGATTCCGGTCGAAAGAGACGCTGCGCAGACGGTGGCGCTCATGATCGAGGAGAAGCTTCATGCGTCGTCGTCTCGCCGGGACCCTCGCTGCGGCAGCGCTCATCGTCGGGATCCCCGGCCTGGGGACCGCCGGCGCGCAGCACGCGACGAGTCCGGTCGCCCAAGCGGCCTGCGTGCGCGCGAAGATCGGCGGCCAGCGCAAGTGCATCGCCCGCGGGCAGTACTGCGCGCGGCGCTACGAGCGCGATTACGAGCGCTACGGCTTCACGTGCTCCAAGCGCGACCGCCGCGGCCGCTGGCATCTGCAGTAGCGAGTCGCCCCGTCAGACGCCCGCCTGCGAGGATCGGCGCGTGATCCGGCACGTCGATCCTGCCGCGGACGCCGCCGCGTGCGCGGCGATCTACGGCTTCTACGCCGCCGAGCTCAGCCAAGAGGAGATGCGGGAGCGGATCGTGCGACGTGGCGGTCTACGGCATCACCCTGGCCAACGACGCGAGCGTGCGGCTGCACGAGTCGTTCGGCTTCGCGCCGGTCGGCGTCTACCGCGAGATCGGCTGGAAGGCAGGCGCCTGGCATGACGTCGGGCGCGGTCGGCCCGCTCGGCATCCCCTGTGATCGTGCCACCCACACGGCGCGGCACCGCCAACGCTGGGCGAACGAGGATGTCGAGCGGGAGCGATCCGGCGCCCCGGCGTACAGCAGACGCCGGGGCGAAGAATCGAAGCGCCTACGAAGCGGCGTTCAGCCGCGCCTCGAGCGCATCCAGCTGCGCCGTCATCTCCGCCGGCAGCTTGTCGCCGAAGATCTCCAGGTGCTCGCGCAGCGACGGCAGCTCGGCCTTCCACTCCTCGACGTCGACGCGCAGCAGCTCGGCGAAGTCCTCGGCGGGGATGTCGAGGCCCTCCAGCGGCAGCGCGCCCTCGGCCGGCAGCAGGCCGATCGGCGTCTCGATCGCGTCGGCGGTGCCGTTGCAGCGGCCGAAGATCCACGACAGCACGCGGCTGTTCTCGCCGAAGCCGGGCCACAGCCACTTGCCGTTGGCGTCCTTGCGGAACCAGTTGACGTAGAAGACCTTCGGCAGGACCGCGCCCTCGCGCTTGCCGAGCTTCAGCCAGTGGGCCATGTAGTCGCCCATGTGGTAGCCGGCGAACGGCAGCTGCGCGAACGGGTCGCGGCGCAGTCTGCCGACGGCGCCGGCGGCGGCGGCGGTCGTTTCCGACGCCATCGTCGCGCCGAGGAAGACGCCGTGCTCCCACGAGAACGCCTCGTGCACGAGCGGCACGACCGTCGAGCGCCGTCCGCCGAACAGGAAGGCGTCGATCGGCACGCCGGCGGGGTCCTCCCACTCGGGCGCGATCGCGGGGTCCTGCGCCGCCGGGACGGTGAAGCGCGCGTTCGGGTGCGCGGCGGGCGTGCCGGACTCAGGCGTCCAGTCGTTGCCGTGCCAGTCGATCGCGTGGGCGGGCGCGTCTTCCGTCATGCCCTCCCACCAGATGTCGCCGTCGTCGGTCTTCGCGACGTTCGTGAAGATCGCGTTCTTCGAGGCGGTGGCGAGCGCGTTCGGGTTCGTCTTTTCGCTCGTGTTCGGCGCGACGCCGAAGAAGCCGGCCTCGGGGTTGACCGCGTAGAGGCGGCCGTCCTCGCCGAACTTCATCCAGGCGATGTCGTCGCCGACCGTCTCGACCTTCCAGTCGGGCAGCGACGGGATCAGCATCGCGAGGTTCGTCTTGCCGCAGGCGGACGGGAAGGCGCCAGTCACGTACTTGACCTCGCCGTGCGGGTCGGTGAGCTTGAGGATCAGCATGTGCTCGGCCATCCAGCCCTCGTCGCGCGCCATCACGGAGGCGATCCGCAGCGCGAAGCACTTCTTGCCCAGCAGGGCGTTGCCGCCGTAGCCGGAGCCGAACGACCAGATCTCGCGCGTCTCGGGGTAGTGCACGATGTACTTCGTGTCGCTGCAGGGCCAGGAGACGTCCTCCTGCCCGGCCTCGAGCGGCGCGCCGACGCTGTGGACGCACGGCACGAAGTGGCCGTCCTCGCCGAGCACCTTGAGCGCGCCGGCGCCCATGCGGGTCATGATCCGCATCGAGACGGCGACGTAGGCGGAGTCGGTCAGCTCGACGCCGATGTGGGCGATGTCGGAGCCGAGCGGCCCCATGCTGAAGGGCACGACGTACATCGTTCGCCCGCGCATGCAGCCCTCGAACAGGCCTGAGAGCGTCTCGCGCATCTCGGCCGGGTCGCACCAGTTGTTCGTCGGGCCGGCGTCGGCCTCGTCGAGCGAGCAGATGTAGGTGCGGTCCTCGACGCGGGCGACGTCGGTCGGGTCCGACAGGGCGAGGTACGAGTTCGGACGCTTCGCGTCGGACAGTCGCTCGAACGTGCCGGCGTCGACGAGCGCTTGACAGAGCTGGTCGTACTCCTCGGCCGAGCCGTCGCACCAATGGATGCGATCGGGCTGGGTCAGTGCTGCGATCTCTTCGACCCACGCACGGAGCTTCGCGTGGCTCGTGGGCGGGGCGGTATCGGTGATGCTCACGTGATCTCCCTCGTGGCGGTCGCGGGACATCCCGGGGATTCTTCCATTCCTGGCGGAACTGCGCTTCCGCAGTGTGGACGGAAGCGCATTCGGCCCTTCTACGCGACCGTCCCCGGGTTCTTCCGCGGCACCAGCACGAGCCGCTTGAACTCCGCGACGAGCACGCCGTCCTGGTTCAGCACGCGCGTGTGGACCTTGACCACGCCGCGGTCGAGCTTCGTTCTCGACGGCTTGACCTCGAGCACCTCGGTCTCGCAGAAGAGGGTGTCGCCGTGGAAGACCGGGTTCGGGTGCGACAGCTCCTCCGTCGCGAGGTTCGCGATCGCCTTGCCGGAGACGTCGGAGACCGACATGCCGAGCGCGAGCGAGTAGACGAGCGGGCCGACGACGACGTTTCTGCCCTGCTGTGAGCCGGCCGCGTACACGTCGTTCAGGTGCAGCGGGTGGTGGTTCATTGTGATGAGGCAGAAGAGGTGGTCGTCTGACTCGGTGACCGTCTTCGCCGGCCAGTGCTTGTAGGTCGCGCCGACCTCGAACTCCTCGAGGTAGCGGCCGTAGGCGTGGGCGCCGGAGGCCTCGCGGGCCGCCTGGTCCGTCTCGACGCCGTTGATCGTGTCGCTCATGTGATCGGGACCGTCCTGGGTGTCGGAATAGCAGTGGGAAGCGCGGAAAGTGTGCCGCCTCCGCGACGGTCTTGCGGCACCGTCGCGAACCGCACAATACGATTTGCGCGACCTTCCACGTAATCGCCACCGAAACCGAGAGACCCAGTGCGCAACCCACGAGACTTCGCGAAGCCCCTCGCAGTCGGGGCGCCCGACCCGATTCTTGACATTCCGTTCCGCCCGTCGCGGATGATCCACTTCTTCGACGCCTCCAACGAGAAGATGGCGGCGAAGGTGCCGGACATGGCCAAGCAGGCCGACATCCTGCTCGGCAACCTGGAGGACGCGGTCCCCGTCGACCGCAAGGAGGCCGCCCGCGAGGGCCTCGTCAGAGTCGGCCAGGCCGTCGACTTCGGCGACACGCAGCTGTGGACGCGCGTCAACAGCCTCGACTCGCCCTGGGTACTCGACGACCTGCTGCGGCTCGTCGGCGAGATCGGCGACAAGCTCGACGTGATCATGGTCCCCAAGGTCGAGGGCGCGTGGGACATCCACTACGTCGACCGCCTGCTCGCCCAGCTGGAGGGCAGATTCGGCGTCAAGAGACCGATCCTCGTGCACGCGATCCTCGAGACGGCGCTCGGCGTCGCGAACCTCGAGGAGATCGCCGCCGCCTCCCCGCGCATGCAGGGGATGAGCTTCGGCCCGGCCGACCTGGCCGCCTCGCGCCGCATGAAGACGACGCGCGTCGGCGGCGGCCATCCCGGCTACCGCGTGATCGAGGATCCGGACCCGGACAACCCCGAGGCGCCGCGCACGAGCTACCAGCAGGACCTGTGGCACTACTCGATCGCGCGCATGGTCGACGCCTGCGCCGCGACGGGGATCCTCCCGTTCTACGGCCCGTTCGGTGACATCTCCGACGACGCCGGCTGCGAGGCGCAGTTCCGCGCCGCCTTCCTGATGGGCTGCGTCGGCGCCTGGTCGCTGCACCCGCGGCAGATCGCGATCGCCAAGAAGGTCTTCTCGCCGGACCCCGACGAGGTCAAGTTCGCCCAGCGCGTGATCGAGGCGATCCCCGACGGCGCGGGCGTGCACATGCTCGACGGCAAGATGCAGGACGACGCCACCTTCAAGCAGTGCAAGGTGATGGTCGGCCTCGCGGAGATGCTGGCAGCCAAGGATCCCGAGCTGGCCGAGGCCTACGGGTTCGTCACCACCACGACCGGGAGCTAGAGCGTTGCGCTTCTTCGAGTACGAGTCGCGGCAGATCGTCGCGGCGGCGGGCATCCCCGTCTCCCCCCACGGCTTCGCGAGAACGCCGCAGGAGGCGCGCAAGATCGCCGAGGAGATCGGCGGCTCCGTCGTCATCAAGTCGCAGGTGCTGACCGGCGGGCGCATGAAGGCCGGCGGCGTGAAGTTCGCCGACACGCCCGACGAGGCCGCCGAGCACGCCGAGTTCATCCTCGGGCTGGAGATCAACGGCCACATGCCGCGCGGCGTGCTGGTCGACTCGAGAGTTGCCGTCAAGCAGGAGTACTATGCCGGCGTCGTGTGGGACGGGATCCGCAAGCAGCCGGTGATGCTGTTCTCCGACATGGGTGGGATCGACATCGAGGAGGTCGCCGAGACGCACCCGGACAGAGTCGGGCGCGGGCACTTCTCGAACCTGATGGAGGTGTCGGACTACCAGGCGAAGCAGGTCATCGCCTCGATCGGCGTGACCGGCAGCGCGCTGACGCGCGCGACGCCGATCCTCGCGCGGCTCGCGCGGCTGTTCGTGAGACACGACATGACGCTCGCGGAGATCAACCCGCTCGCGCAGCTCGAGGACGGCAGATTCGTCGCCGTCGACGCACACATGGACATGGAGAACGAGGCCCGCCCCCGCCAGAAGACCATTCTGAAGGCGCTCGGCGTCGGCGACGAGGAGACCCGCCAAGCGCGCGAGGCGACGCCGTTCGAGCTGGCCGGCGAGGCGGTCGACGCCGCCTCGCACCGCGGCGTCGCGGGCAACGTGACCGAGTTCGACGGCAACCTCGGGCTCGTGATCGGCGCCGGCGGCGGCTCGCTGACGCTGTTCGACGCGGTCCGCGCGCACGGGGGCAAGCCCGCGAACTACTGCGAGATCGGCGGCAACCCGTCGGTCGAGAAGGCGTGCGGCCTGGCGAAGCTGGTGCTCCAGAAGCCGGGCGTCGACAAGATCGCGGTGATGATGTCGATCGTCTCCAACACGCGCGTCGACATCGTCGCGCGCGGCGTCATCAAGGCGTGCCTGGAGCTGGGCTACGACCCGGGCGAGAAGATCGCGATCTTCCGCATCCCCGGCGCGTGGGAGGACGAGGGCTTCAAGATCCTCGAGAAGTACGGGGTCGAGTACTGCGACCGGTCGGTGTCCATGCACGAGGCGGCGCGACGAGCCGTCGAGAAGATCGAGGGGGTGGCCGCATGAGCATCCTGATCGACGCCGAGACGACGTTCATCGTCCAGGGCATCACCGGCCGCGAGGCCGTCAACCTGACGCGCGAGTGCCTCGACTACGGCGCCGGCGCGAAGGTCGTCGGCGGCGTGACGCCGGGCCGCAAGGGCCGCGAGGTCCACGGCGTGCCGGTCTTCGACACGGTCGCGCAGGCGGTCGAGCACCACGGCGGGCCGATCGACGGCTCCGTCGTCACCGTCCCCCCCGCCTTCACGAAGGACGCGGTGCTGGAGGCGATCGCGAACGGCATCAAGCTGATCGTGATCGTGACCGAGCGCATCCCGCGCCGCGACGTGGCCGAGATGGTCGAGTTCGCCGCCCTGCACGGCGCGCGCATCATCGGCCCGAACTGCCTCGGGATCATCGTCCCCGACGTCATCAAGATGGGCGGCATCGGCGGCCCGGCGAAGGACGCCGCGAAGGCCTACTCGCCCGGCCCCGTCGGCGTCATCTCCCGCTCCGGCGGCATGACGACCGAGATGTCTTCGACGCTGACGGCGGCGGGCCTCGGCCAGTCGACGGCTGTCTCGATCGGCGGCGACGCGATCATCGGCTCCTCCTACGCGGAGCTGATGCCGCTGTTCGAGGCCGACGAGCAGACCGAGGCGATCGTCATCTACACCGAGCCGGGCGGCCGCATGGAGGCAGAGCTGGCGCGCTGGGTCAAGGCGAACGACTCGCGCCTGCCGATCGTCGCCTTCATGGCGGGCCGCTTCATGGACGAGATGCCGGGCATGTCGTTTGGCCACGCCGGCACGATCGTCGAGGGCAAGGAGGACACCGCGAGCGAGAAGATCGCGCGCCTCGCCGAGGCCGGGATCGTCGTCGCGGAGGAGATCTCGCAGATCCCCGACATCGTCAAGTCCAGAATCGCCGAGAGGAGCGCGGTCTGATGCCCGGCACGTTCATCGACGTCGAGGTCGACGCGGCCGTCGCGGCCGACCCCGCGCTCGCCGCGAAGCTGACGGAGGTCTGCCCGGTCGACATCTTCGCGACCGGCGGCGAGGGCGGCACGCTCACGATCAACGAGGAGAACCTCGACGAGTGCGTGCTGTGCCGCCTCTGCATCGACGCCGCCCCGCAGGGCACGGTCAAGGTCGTGAAGCTGTACGACGAGGGCGCGGTCCTCAGCTCGTAAGCGGCCCGTAGGCGTCTGGCCGGCGCGTTCTCAGGAGTGGGAACAGCGCCAGCCAGTCGCGCCGCTGGTCGAGGTCGAGGTCGGCGACGAGCACGGCGGCGCGGTCGCGCGGCGCCTGCACGAGGATGCGGCCGTAGGGGTCGCTGATGAACGACGAGCCGTAGAAGGTCAGCGGCGGCTCCATCCCGAAGCGGTTGATCGCGACCATGAAGGTGCCGTTCGCGATCCCGTTGCCGACGATCACCTGCTGCCACAGCGGCTGCGTGTCGAACTTCGGGTGGTCGGGCTCGGAGCCGATCGCGGTCGGGTAGACGACGACGTCGGCACCGGCGAGCGCATAGGCGCGCGCCAGCTCCGGGAACCACTGGTCCCAGCAGGTCGGGAAGCCGAGCCGTGCCTCCCCCAGCTCCACGACCGGGAACGCGCCGTCCTGGCCGTCGCCGGCCGGCCCCGGCCGGAACCAGCGGTCCTCGTGGTAGCCGGCCGTGACGGGGATGTGCAGCTTGCGCGTGCGGGCGGCGAGCGTGCCGTCGGGCGCGACGCAGATCGCGGTGTTGTAGCCGCGCGGATCCTCGGTCCCGTCGTCGCCCGCCACGCGCTCGTACAGCGACGCGTGCACGTAGGCGCCGGTCTCCCCCGCCATCCGCCGCGCGAACGCGCACGTCGGGCCGTCGGGGACCGCCTCCGCGCTCGCAAGCGCCTCCGGCGCCGGATTCGGCTCGACGGCGAAGTAGGCCGACAGCGTCAGCTCCGGCAGGCAGACGAGCTGCGCGCCATGCGCGACCGCCGATCGGATTCCCTCCGCCAGCGCCGCCTCGTGCGCGACCGGGTCGGGATGCCAGCGCTGCTGCACCGCGCCGATGCGGAACGTCCCGCGCTGCGGCGTGTCGACGCGAGCGGGCGAGCGCGGCGTTCTCCCGATCGCTGCGATGACCTCGATCGCGCTCATGCGACCGAGTGTAGGTGCCGGTTCAGGCCGGCTGCGGCTCCGCCTGCGACTCGCCGTCGCGCGCGGGCTCGTGCTCGTGCGCCGGCGTGCGCAGGAACAGCAGCGTCACCAGCAGGCCGACCGCGACCGTGCCCGCGCCCAGCGCGAACGCGAGGTGGTAGCCGCCCAGCTCCGCGGCGGCGCGCGAGTGGCCGTCCGCGATCAGCGCGGCCGTGCGGTGCGCCGTGAGCGCGCCGAGGATCGCCAGCCCGAACGCCGCCATCACCTGCATCGAGACGTTGAGGATCCCCGACGCGACGCCGGCGTCGCGCTGCGGCACGTTCGCCATCGCCATCGTCAGCAGCGGCACGAACGACGAGCCCGCGCCGAGGCCCATCAGCACGAGCGCAACGAAGATCACCGGGTAGGGCGTTCCCGCGTGCACGAGCGCGAACAGGACGAGCCCGCCGATCAGCGCCGGCAGCCCGGCCACCAGCACGCGTCTGGGACCGAACCGCACAACGAGCCGTGCGACGACGCCGAGCGCCATCGCGGCGACCGTGAGCGTCATCGGCAGGAAGGCGACGCCGGTCGTCAACGGGCTGAAGCCGCGCACCTGCTCGAGGTAGAGCGCGCCGAAGAAGAAGACGGAGTACATCCCCGCCATCACGAGGCCTCGCACGACCGTCGCGCTCGCCAGGCCGGGCACGCGCAGGACCCGCAGCGGCAGGATCGGGTTCTCGACCCGCGACTCGAGCACGAAGAAGGCGACCAGCAGCGCGACGGAGGCGCCGCCCCAGCCGAGCGTGTGCGCCGAGCCCCAGCCGTGGTCGGCCGAGCCGATGATCGCGAAGACGCCGAGCATCAGCGCGACGGTCACGAGCACCGCGCCGGCGACGTCGACCCCATCGCGCAGACCGAGCGCCTCGCTCTCGTCGATGTAGGCGCGCCCGAGCAGCAGCGTCGCGATCCCGATCGGCAGGTTGATGAAGAAGATCCAGTGCCAGTTCAGCGACTCGGTCATCAGCCCGCCGAGCAGCAGGCCGACCGAGCCGCCGCCGACCGCGACGAACATGTAGACGCTCATCGCCTTCGCGCGGTCGGCCGCACCCGGGAACTCGCTGACGATCAAGGCGATCGTGACCGAGAACGC
>Ga0265319_1000820_pt1 | contig 19835 bp, 15 predicted proteins | sample 4824metaG_FD_192443 | JGI IMG/M metagenome (GOLD analysis project Ga0265319, IMG submission 192443) | Rhizosphere microbial communities from Carex aquatilis grown in University of Washington, Seatle, WA, United States - 4-8-24 metaG | ecosystem: Host-associated > Plants > Roots > Rhizosphere >...
CCTCGCGCGAGGAGACGCAGGCGCTCGCGATGTGGATGACGTGGAAGTGCGCGCTCGTCGACCTCCCGTTCGGCGGGGGCAAGGGCGCCGTCCGCTGCGATCCCTCGACGCTGTCGGTCTCGGAGCTGGAGCGCATCACACGCCGCTACGCGAGCGAGATCGCGCCCGTGATCGGCCCCGGCCGCGACGTGCTCGCGCCCGACCTCAACACGAGCGAGCGCGAGATGGCGTGGATCCACGACACCTACCACGCGATGGTCGGCGGCATGCTCGGCTCGCCCGTCACCGGCAAGCCGGTCGTCGTCGGGGGCTCGCGCGCGCGCCGGCAGGCGACGGGCGCGGGCGTCGCGCACTGTGCGCGGCTGGTCGTGCAGGCGCTCGGGCTCGAGCCGCCGATCCGCCTCGTCGTCTCCGGCTTCGGCAACGTCGGGCACTGCGCCGCCGAGCTGCTGATCGAGGATCCCGCCTTCGTGCTGTGCGGCGTGGGCGACATCTCGGGCGCGCGCTACGCGGCCGAGGGCCTCGACGCGCAGGCGCTCGAAGCGGGGCTGCGCATCGGCGCGCCGGTCGCCCAGATCGACACCGGCGCGCTGCTGACGAACGCGGAGCTGCTCGAAGCGCCGTGCGACCTGCTGATCCCCGCGGCCGTCTCGGGCGTGATCGACGAGGCCAACGCCGACCGCGTCCAGGCGGCGGCGATCGTCGAGGGCGCCAACGGCCCGACGACGCCCGAGGCCGACGACATCCTGGCCGCCCGCGGCGTGATGGTCGTGCCCGACGTGCTCGCGAACGCCGGCGGCGTGATCGGCAGCTTCCACGAGTGGCTGCAGGACTTCCAGGGCTCCGGCGACGCCTCCGTCGCGCGCGGCGACATCGAGCGCCGCCTGACCGACGCGTTCGCGGCGACCTCGGAGCTGGCCGCCGAGCGCGGGCTGTCGCTGCGCGACGCGGCGCTCGCGCTCGCGGTCGGCCGCGTGGCGCAGGCGCACAGCACCCGCGGGCTCTACCCCTGAGGGCCGGCCGGCCCGGTCGCTCGGTTATATACCCCAGGGTGGTATTTGACCAGGCCGCTCCGGGGTGCTAGCTTCCAGCCGAGATGGATACCCCCCTCCCGTATATGAGACGTCCACTCGCAAGCTCGCATGAGGTGACCGCATGAAGGTGACGATCCGACTTCTCGGCTTCGGCCTGCTGCTCGCAGCGGCCTTCGGCGTGGCCGCCGTCGCCGGCAGCTCCGTCGACGTCAAGCGCGGTCACTCGACGCACCACGCCGACCAGATGTCCGCGATGAATTCGATGTCCGCGATGTCGAGCGACACGCACAGCCACGCCGCGTCCTCGACGTCGAGCATGTCCGGGATGGCGATGTCGGTGGGCGGCCTGCCGCAGGGCCTCTCCGTCGAGGAGGAGAACGTCCGCCTCGTCCCCGCGACGACGACCTTCCCGCTCGGCCGCACGGCCGACTACCGCTTCCGCATCCTCGACGGCCACGGCCGCGTCGTGCGCGACTTCCAGGTCGAGCACGCCAAGAAGCTGCACCTGATCGTCGTGCGGCGCGACTTCGCCTTCTACCAGCACGTCCACCCGACGATGGCGGCGGACGGCACCTGGTCGATCCCGCTGCGGCTCGGCGCCGCCGGCGTCTACCGCGTCTTCGCCGACTTCCAGGCCAGCGGCGCCGAGAACACGATCCTCGCGACCGACCTGTTCGTCGCCGGCGACTTCCAGCCGCAGGCGGTGCCCGCGCCGGTCACGCGCACGACGGTCGACGGCTACGACGTCGCGCTGAGAGGCGCGCCGCGCGCCGGCAGCGAGGGGATGCTCGAGTTCACCGTCACGCGCGCCGGCCAGCCGGTGAAGGTCCAGCCCTACCTCGACGCCGACGGCCACCTCGTCGCGCTGCGCCAGGGCGACCTCGCCTACCTGCACGTCCACCCGCAGGAGAAGCCCGGCCACGGCGGCCCGATCGTCTTCATGGCCGAGTACCCGTCGGTCGGTACCTACCGCTTGTTCCTGCAGTTCAAGGCCGCCGGCGCGATCCACACGGCCGAGTTCACCCAGGAGGTGCGCTAGCCATGTCCGCCACAGCAGAGCATCTGGACATCCCGGTCAGCGGGATGACGTGCGCCTCGTGCGCCAACCGCGTCGAGAGATACCTCAACAAGCTCGACGGCGTCACCGCCACCGTCAACTACGCGACCGAGAAGGCGACCGTCGACTTCGACGCCGCCGCCGTCGCGCCCGACGCGCTGATCGCCGCGATCCAGGAGGCCGGCTACGACGCCGCGCTGCCGAAGCCGGCCGGCTCTGAGGGGGCCGCCGGCGCGGGCGCCGCCGACGAGGAGGCCGAGGAGCGCGACGAACTGGCGCCGCTGCGCAACCGCCTGCTGGTGAGCGCGCCGCTCGCCTTCGTCGTGCTGCTGTTGTCGATGGTCAGCGCGCTGCAGTTCGACTACTGGCAGTGGCTCGCGCTGCAGCTCGCCACGCCGGTGATCGTCTACGGCGCGTGGCCGTTCCACCGCGCCGCCTGGCGCAACCTGCGCCACGGCAACGCGACGATGGACACGCTCGTCAGCCTCGGCGTGATCGCCGCCTTCACGTGGTCGATGTACGCGCTGTTCCTCGGCGACGCCGGCCACACCGGCATGACGATGCACCTGACCTTCGGTGCGTCCTCCGGCGACGAGATCTACCTCGAGATCGCCTCCGTCGTGACCGCCTTCCTGCTCGGCGGCCGCTACTTCGAGGCGCGCTCCAAGCGCCGTGCCGGCGCCGCGCTGCGCGCGCTGCTGGAGCTGGGCGCGAAGGACGTCGCGATCCTCGACACCGACGGCAGCGAGCGGCGCGTGCCGGTCGAGCAGCTGCAGGTCGGCGACCGCTTCGTCGTGCGCCCGGGCGAGAAGGTCGCCACCGACGGCGTCGTCGAGGAGGGCAGCTCGGCGGTCGACCAGTCGCTGCTGACGGGCGAGTCGGTCCCGGTCGAGAAGGGCCCCGGCGACGAGGTCGCGGGCGCCAGCGTCAACGCCGGCGGGCGCCTCGTCGTGCGCGCCACGAAGATCGGCTCCGACACGGCGCTCGCGCAGATCGCCAAGCTCGTGACCGACGCGCAGACCGGCAAGGCGCCGGTGCAGCGCCTCGCCGACCGCATCTCCGGCGTCTTCGTGCCGGTCGTGATCACGCTCGCGGTCGCGACGTTCGGCTTCTGGATCGGCACGGGCGCAGACGTCAAGTACGCCTTCACCGCCGCCGTCGCCGTGCTGATCATCGCCTGCCCGTGCGCGCTCGGCCTCGCGACGCCGACGGCGCTGCTGGTCGGCACCGGCCGCGGCGCGCAGCTCGGCCTGCTGATCAAGGGCCCGGAGGTCCTCGAGTCGACGCGCAAGGTCGACACGATCGTGCTCGACAAGACCGGCACCGTCACGACGGGGAAGATGAGTCTCGTCGACGTGGTGACGGCGCCGGGCGTCGAGCGCGACGAGGCGCTGCGCCTCGCGGGTGCGCTGGAGGACGCCTCCGAGCACCCGATCGCGCGGGCGATCGCGAGCGCCGGGAAGGAGCGCTTCGGCGCGCTCCCGCCCGTCGAGGGCTTCACGAACCGCGAGGGTCTCGGCGTCGAGGGCACGGTCGACGGGCACGCCGTGCTCGTCGGGCGCCCGTCGCTGATGCGCGAGTGGAGCCTGGCTGTCCCGCAGCAGCTGGAGGCCGCCAAGGAGGCCGCCGACCGCCAGGGCCGGACCGCGGTCGTGGCCGCGTGGGACGGCGAAGTGCGCGCGGTGCTGGCGGTCTCCGACACCGTCAAGCCGACCTCCGCCGAGGCGGTCGCGCAGCTCAAGCGGCTCGGCCTGCGGCCGGTGCTGCTGACCGGCGACAACGAGCTGACCGCGCGCGCGGTGGCCGCCGAGGTCGGCATCGACGAGGTCATCGCCGAGGTGCTGCCGGCCGACAAGGCCGACGTCGTCAAGCGCCTGCAGGGCGAGGGCCGCGTCGTCGCGATGGTCGGCGACGGCGTCAACGACGCGCCGGCGCTCGCGCAGGCCGACCTCGGCCTTGCGATCGGCACCGGCACCGACGTCGCGATCGAGGCCTCCGACCTCACGCTCGTCTCGGGCGACCTGCGCGCCGCCGGCGACGCGATCCGCCTCTCGCGCGCGACGCTGCGCACGATCAAGCAGAACCTGACGTGGGCCTTCGGCTACAACGTCGCGGCGCTGCCGCTCGCCGCCGCCGGCCTGCTGAACCCGCTGATCGCCGGCGTCGCGATGGGGATGTCGAGCATCTCCGTCGTCGCCAACGCGCTGCGGCTGCGCCGCTTCCGCTCCTCCATCACCCCCAGCAAGGAGTCCGCATGACCGATGCCACGCTTGCGCGCACGGCCGTCGCGACGACCGACGCGCCCGCCGCGATCGGCCCCTACAGCCAGGCGATCCGCCAGGGCGAGCTGCTGTGGTGCTCCGGCGCGATCCCGCTCGACCCGGCCTCCGGCGAGCTGGTGACCGACTCGCCGGCGGCCGAGACGACGCGCTGCCTGGAGAACCTGCAGGCGGTCTGCCGCGCGGCCGGCGGCGAGCTGGGCGACGCGCTGCGGCTGACGGTCTACACGACGCAGCTCGAGCGCTTCGCCGAGATCAACGAGGCCTACGGCGCGTTCTTCCCGGACGTCCCCCCGGCGCGCGTGACGATCGGCGTGGCGGCGCTGCCGAAGGGCGCGCACGTGGAGATCGACGCGGTGGTGGCGCTCGCCGCATGAGCGCCGCCGCGGATCAGCGCCGGGCGACGGCCGCTCTCGCGCCGTTGCCCTGCTGCTCGGGCCACAGCGGCTCGCCGCTGGCGCGCTCGAGCACGGCGGTGATCCAGCCGAGCTGCTCCTCGTCGCCGCCGAACTCGTCGAGCGCGTCGCGGAAGAAGGCGATCTTCCGCGCGCGCGCCTCCTCGACGAGCCTGCGCCCCTGCGGCGTGAGGCGGACCTTGACCTTGCGGCGGTCGTCGTCGGGCCGGAAGCGCACGGCGAACCCGTCGGCCTCCATGTCGGCCACGAGGCGCGTCATCGAGGGCGAGCGGACGTTCTCCATCGCCGCCAGCTCGCCGATCGTGCAGGGCCCGTGGAAGTTGAGGCGCCCGAGCACGGAGAAGCGCGTGGGGGAGAGGCCCAGCTCGCTGTCGGCGGCCCGCAGCCGCCGGCTCAAGTGATGAACGACGGCGTACAGGCTCTCGGCGGGTTCGTGTTCGGCGTGTTCCACGTGAGCTCTCACCAGTGAAGCCTCCGGCTCCCAGATTTTCCCTTGAAATCGACTCGGACGCGAGTTACGGTAGCATCGCTATTAAGTAGTAGTGCTACCTATCCACTCCGACCGAAAGGCTCACATGGCCGATCCGCTGTCCTTTGGCATCAGCCTTCCCAACCGCGCCGTCCTCTTTGGCGTCCCGTTCGAGGAGCTCCTCGAGACCGCCGAGGCCGCGGAGGCCACGGGGCAGTTCGACTCGGTCTGGGTCGGCGACAACCTCATCTCGAAGCCGCGCGTGGAGTGCGTCGTCACGCTGACCGCGCTCGCCGCGCGCACGAGACGCCTGCGGCTCGGCAGCATCTGCTTCGCCACCTTCCCGCTGCGCGACCCGCTGCTGCTCGCGCTCCAGTGGGCCTCGCTCGACGTCGTCTCCAACGGCCGCGCGCACCTCGCCGTCTGCAACGGCGGCTCCGCCCGCGACGGCGCAGCCTGGCGCCACGAGCTCGAGACCATGGGCGTCAAGAGCGGTGAGCGCGTAGCGCGCGTCGAGGACGGCATCGAGCTGATGCGCGCCTTCTGGACCGGCGAGCCGGTCACCTACGAGGGCCGCTTCCACAGCTACAGCGACGTCACCGTGCTGCCCAAGCCGATCCAGTCGCCGCCGCCGATCGTGATCGCCGCCAACCCGTCCGAGGCGATGGACCCCGCCGTGCAGGAGAGAATCATGCGCCGCATCGCGCGCTACGCCGACGGCTGGCAGTGCGACGGCATCCCGCTCGCGACGTTCCGCGAGTCGCTCGTGCGCATGCAGGAGATGGCGGTCGAGGAGGACCGGCCGAACGCGCTCGACCACGTCTCGCTCCACATCATGGTCAACATCGACGACGACGTCGAGCGGGCCAAGCGCGGCGCGCAGGAGTTCCTCGCGCACTACTACGGCGCGACCGGCGGGGTCGACGACGAGAAGTTCGCCGACTGGGTCGCCTACGGCACGCCCGAGATGGTGGCCGAGAAGATCAAGTCCTACGTCGACGCCGGCTGCACGACGCCGGTGCTGCGCTTCGCCTCGCACGACCAGATGGGCCAGCTCGCGCGCTGCTCCGAAGAGGTCCTGCCGCAGCTCGGCCGCGCGACCGCGGCGGTCCCCGCCTGATGTCTGCCGACGCGCAGCTCGGCGACCGCGTCGGCGATCTGATCGATCGGCACCTCGACGCGGACTTCGTCGTCCGCACGCTGCAGGCGCTCGCGCACGTCCCGACCGAGGTCCCGCTCGGCTACGAGACGCTGATCGACGCCGACGACCCGCGGCTGCTGCACTACGTCCACGAGGTGGTCCTGCCGCTGGTCCGCGAGATCGCCCCCGAGGCGGTCTGCGAGGACGTCGGCGGCAGCCTGCTGATCCGCGACGGCGAGGCCGGCACCGGCGACGCCGTGCTGCTGCAGACCTACTCGGTGACCCAGCACCACAACCTGATGGACGACCCGCTCTCCGGCCGCATCGCGGAGCGCGACGGCCGGCAGGTCGTGCTCGGGCAGGGCGTCAGCGCGGTCAAGGCGCACCAGGCCGTCATGCTCGGCGTGCTGAAGCTGCTGCGCGACGCGGGCGTCACCCCGCGCCGGACCGCCTACTGGACGGTCAACAACGAGGGCCGCAGCAGCCACGCCTGTACCGAGGCGCTGCTCGACGCGATCGGCGAGACGCCGGCGTATGCGCTGCTGCTCGTCGACGAGAACATGCGCCTGTCGGTCGGCAACCGCGGGCGCATCGACATCGACGTCGTCGTCGAGGGCACGCCGGCGCACTCGAGCGCTCCGCACCTGGCGCGCGACCCGATCGGCACCGTCGCCGACGTCGTCGCGCGCCTGCGGACGCTGAGCTGGGCCGACGAGCACCCGCGCCTCGGCGCGCGCCACGCGGTCGTCTACAAGGTCCGCTACGACCCGCTCGCGCCGCACACGATCCCCGAGCGCGCCGAGCTGACGATCGACCGCCGCCTGCTGCCGGGCGACGATCCGGCCGCCGCCACGCAGGAGATCCGCGACCTGCTCGCGGACCTCGGCCCGTGCTCCGTCCACGTCAAGGACGGCGTCGCGATGCTGCCCGTGCTCGTCGAGGACGGCTCGCCCGTGGTCGAGACGGTCCAGCGCGCGATCGCCGCCGTGCGCGGCGAGCCCGCCGAGGAGATCGTCGGGCAGGGCACGTTCGACGCCGGCGGCACCGCGCAGCGCGGGATCCCGACGCTCATGTGGGGCGCCGGCGGCGCCGGCGTGTGGCCGCTCGGCGAGGACTTCGTCGCGATCGACCACGTGCTCGACGAGGTTCGCACCGTCGCCCGCCTGCTGCTCGAGGACGCCGCATGACGATCGCCGACGCCGTCGCCGACCAGCTCGCCTTCGCCGAGGAGCTCATCCGCATCCCGTCGGTGAGCCTGCCGGGCTTCGACCACGCCTACGTGCAGGCGTCGGCGGAGCTGGTGCGCGACGCGCTGCTGGGGCTCGGCCTCGACGACGTCGCGATCGTGTCGGCCGACGGCGGGCAGCCGGCGGTGATCGGCGCGCGCACGGTCGACCCGGCCGCGCCGACCGTGCTGCTCTACGCCCACCACGACGTGATGCCGGCCGACGGCGAGCTGTGGACGTCCTCGCCGTTCGCCCCGCAGATGCGCGACGGGCGCCTCTACGGCCGCGGCGCGGCCGACGACAAGGGCGGCCTCGCCGTCCACCTGGCCGCGCTGCAGCACCTCGGCGACGCGCTGCCCGTCAACGTGCGGGTGCTCGTCGAGGGCGAGGAGGAGGCCGGCTCGCCGACGATCGGCGCGCTGCTCGACGCGTACGAGGACCGCCTCGCGGCCGACCTCGCGATCGTCACCGACGGCTTCAACAACGCGCCACTGCAGCCGACGCTCGGCATCTCCTACCGCGGCATGCTCGACGTCGAGCTGACGGTCGAGACCGGGACCGTCGGTGCGCACAGCGGCACCTGGGGCGGTGCCGTGCCCGACGCGCTGCTGGTGCTCGCGCGCGTGCTCGCCTCGCTCCACGACGAGCGCGGCGACGTCGCCGTCGCCGGCCTGGCGGCCGCGCCCGACCCCGAGCAGGAGCTCGACCCGGCGATGGTCGAGGAGGCGGTCGGCCTGCTCGACGGCGTGCAGCGGATCGGCAGCGCGCCGACGTTCGCCGCGCAGCTGTGGGCGCGCCCGGCGATCACGACGATCGGCATCGACGCTCCCTCGGTCGCGGCGTCGTCCAACCGGCTGACCGGCAGGGCGCGGGCGCGCCTCAACGTGCGCCTCGCGCCCGGTGACGAGCCCGCGCGCGCGTGGGAGGCGCTGCGCGCGCACGTCGCCGTGGCGGTCCCCTTCGGGGCCCGCTGGGAGCTGACGCTGCGCGGGAGCGGCGAGCCGTTCGCGAACACGGGTCGCCAGGACGTGCTGGCGCGCGCGCAGGAACGGCTCGGCGAAGCCTTCGGAACCCCGTGCGCCGCGATGGGCTGCGGCGCGTCGATCCCGCTGCTGGGAGAGCTGCAGCGGCGGATGAGCTGGAGCACCGTGCTCGTGACGGCGGTGGCAGACCCCGCGTCCCATCCCCACGGCGAGGACGAGTCCGTGGACGTCGAGGCGGTTCGGTGTGCAGCAGCCGCGGAGGCCGCCGTGCTTGCGGATCTCCCCGGTCGGTAACAAGAGAAAAGGCACACGGAGGAGAGAGATGAAGTTCATGGAACAGGACATCACCCGCCGTCAGGCGCTGGTGAGTGCCGCCGTGGTCGGTGCCGGGCTGGTGGCCGGCTGCGGATCGAGCGGCGGCGGCGGCACGACGGCGACCGGAGCCGGCGCGGCGGCCGCGCAGCGCAGAAGAGGCGGCGTGATCCGCGTCGCCGGCAGCGGCTCGGGCTCGAGCGAGACGCTCGACCCGGTCAGCGAGGTCAGCGGCAACATCAACAACTGCCGCTTCATCGCGATCTACAACCAGCTCGTGAGAATGGGCCCGGGTATCACGCCGCAGCTCGAGATCGCGGAGTCGATGGAGCCGAACGCCGACGCGACCGAGTGGACGATCCGTCTGCACAGAGGCGTCGAGTGGCACGACGGCAAGCCGTTCACGGCGAAGGACGTGCTGTACAGCTTCAACCGCATGTACGACCCGAAGTTCCCCAACTTCACCGGCAGCGCGTTCACCCGGGCGAACTTCAGAGCCGCGAAGATCATGGACGACGTGACGCTGCGCGTCCCGATGCATCAGCCGTTCTCGGGCTTCATGGAGACGCTGACGTACGGCTTCTGGGTCGTGCAGGACGGCATGAAGGACTTCACGAAGACGGCGATCGGCACCGGCCCCTACAGAGTGAAGTCGTTCTCGCCGGGCGAGGTCTGCGTCCTGGAGCCGAACGCCAACTACTGGGGTTCGGCCGGTCCGTTCGCGGATCGCATGGAGCTGCGCTCGATCGCGGACATCCAGGCGCGCCTGAACGCGTTCCAGGCCGGCGAGCTGGACGTGGCGATGGACCTCGGCTCGGAGGCCTCGCGCCTCGCGGCCGGACTGCCGGGCCACATCGTCACCTCGAGAGAGCTGACGGTCCACACGATGTACATGGCCCTCGGCAAGAAGCCGTTCGACGATCCGCGCGTCGTGGAGGCGTTCAAGCTGTCGTGCGACCGCAACGCGATGAACGCGAACCTGCAGGGCGGCAAGGCCGTGACCGGGCAGGACCTCGCCTACGTCGCGCCGGGCTCGGAGGGCTACCCCAGCTCCTGGCCGGTGCCGCCGTACGACCCGGCGAGAGCGAAGCAGCTGCTCGCCGCGGCCGGCTACCCGAACGGCATCTCGCTGACGCTCCAGGTCATCAGCGACTACCCGGACCAGGTGAACATGGCGCAGCTCTACGCCCAGCAGGCGAAGGCCGCCGGCATCACGCTCAAGATCAACGGCACGCCCGAGGACAAGTACTGGTCCGACGTGTTCGGCTCGGTCCCGTTCGAGGCGAGCTACGGCGGCCCGAACGCCCCCTCGCAGGTGCTCGAGTCGCGGACCTCGCAGAGCCCCGACAACTCGACGGGCTTCAGAAGCGCGGCCTACGACCAGGCGTACGCGGAGCTTCAGCGGACGACCGACAAGGCCGCGAGAGCGCCGATCTACGCGAGGCTCTACGAGCTGCTCAGAACGGACGGCACGATCGCGCCGCTGTGGTTCAACGGCTTCGACCTCGTGGGGGACAAGGTCCAGGGCTGGGAGCCGGCCCCGTCCCTCTACAACCGTCAGGACATGGCGGGCCTCGCGGTCTCCTCCTAGCCATGAGAGGGCGAGTGCCACCTACCCTGAAGTTCGTCGTACGCCGCCTGGCGCTCGGGCTGGTGCTCGCCCTCGCGACGAGCGCGCTGATCTTCTTCGGAAGCCAGCTGCTCTCGAGCAACCCCGCGCGCGGCATCGCCGGACACGACGCGAGTCCTGCGACGGTCCAGGCGATCCGCAAGCAGCTGCAACTCGACAAGCCCGTCACGACCCGCTACGCCGACTGGCTCAGCGGGGCCGTGACGGGAGACTTCGGCGACTCTCTCATCACCCACCGGCCCGTCAGCGAGGTGCTCGCGCGCCCGGTCACCAACACGCTCGTGCTGGCGGCCTTCGCGATGGTGGTGATGGTGCCGCTCGGGCTCGGGCTCGGCATCGCCGCGGGCATCAACCCCGGCTCGCGACTCGACTCGTTCGTCAGCTCGTCGACGCTGGCGTGGGTCGCGATGCCCGAGTTCGTCGCGGCGGCGCTGCTGATCCTGCTGTTCTCGACGTGGACCAGCGTGCTGCCCGGCGTCTCGCTGCCGCCGCCCGGCGGGACGGCGCTCGCCTCGCCGGAGATCCTGATCCTCCCGGCGCTGGCGCTGATCGGCGGCGCGCTCGCGTGGATCGTGCGCTTCCTGCGCTCATCGATCGTCGAGCTGATGCAGAGCCCGTTCGTCGAGATGGCGCGCCTGAACGGCGTCGACGAGCGCCGCATCGTGCTGCGCCACGTCCTGCCGCTCGCGCTGCCCGCTGCGCTGCAGTCGATCGCCGCCGGCGCCGTCGGGATGATCGCCAGCACGATCGTCGTCGAGACGATCTTCTCCTACCCGGGCATCGGCCAGCTCCTGTCGCACGCGGTGGCGAACCGCGACCTGCCGATCGTGCAGGCCATCGCGCTGCTCGCGACGGCGGCGTCGCTGCTCGCGTACCTGCTCGCCGACCTGATGGGCGTCCTGCTCGTCCCGAGCCTGCGGACGGCGGCGAGATGAAGTCCTGGCTGAAGCACCTTCCGCTCGTGCAGCGCATCGCCCTCGGCGTGCTGCTGCTGATCCTCGTGATCGCGGCGATCGGGCCGCAGCTCGCGCCGCACGACTACACGCAGACGCTCGGACCCCCGTTCGCGAGTCCCAGCGGCAAGTACCCGCTCGGCACCGACCAGCTCGGCCGCGACGTGCTGTCGCGCGTGCTGACGGGCGGGCGCCCGGTGATCCTGTTCACGATCCTCGCGACGCTCGCGACGATCGTGATCGGCTCGACGCTCGGGATGCTGGCCGGCCTCAAGGGCGGCTGGGTCGACGAGGCGATCATGCGCCCGCTCGACGTCGCGATCGCCGTCCCGCCGCTGCTGCTCGTGCTGATCCTCGTCGCCGTGCTCGCCCGCAGCCCCGTCACGATCGCGATCGTCGTCGCGGTCGCCGGCGTGCCGATCCTCGCGCGCGTCGTGCGCAGCGTGAGCCTCGAGGTCGCCACGAAGGGCTTCGTCGAGGCCGCGCGCGCACGCGGCGAGGGCTCCCCGTACATCGTCTTCCGAGAGGTCCTCCCCAACGTGATGAACACCGTGCTCGCCGATGCCGGCGTGCGCTTCGTGGCGGCGATCTACCTGATCGCCTCGGCCAGCTTCCTCGGCGTCGGCTCGCAGCCGCCCGCAGCCGACTGGCCCGTGATGATCGCGGAGAACCGCCAGGGCATCGACATCCAACCGTTGGGCGTGATCGCGCCTGCGCTGCTGATCGTCGCCTTCGTCGTTTCCGTCGGTCTGCTGGCGCAGTACCTGCAGCGCGGCGCCAGCTCGGTCGTCGTCAAGGATGCCGCGCGATGAGCGGGCTCGTGGAGGTGAAGGGGCTGCGCGTCCAAGCGGACAACGGTCGCACCGTGCTCGACGGGATCGACCTCTCGGTCGAGCCCGGCGAGGCGGTCGGCCTGGCCGGCGAGACCGGCTGCGGCAAGACGACGCTCGCGCACGCGGTGCTCGGCTACTCGCGCCCCGGCCTGAACATCGTCGGCGGCGAGATCACGATCGACGGACAGACCGTGCTCGGCCGCACGATGGCCGAGCGGCGCGCGCTGCGCCGCTCGCTCGTCGCCTACATGCCGCAGGACCCGGCGAGCGCGCTCAGCCCGGGCCTGCGCGTGGCCCAGCAGGTTCGCGAGGTCGCCGGCGCCGACGTCGACGACCGCTTCGTGGCGGAGGCGCTCGACCGCGCTCGCCTGCCCACGGACGCCGCGTTCATGCGGCGCTTCCCGCTCGAGCTGTCGGGCGGCCAGCGCCAGCGCCTCGGCCTCGCGGTCGCGATGGCGAAGCGCTGCAAGCTGCTCGTGCTCGACGAGCCGACGACCGCGCTCGACGTCGTCACCCGCCGTGAGGTCCTCACGGCGGTCGACGAGCTGCGCGCGGCCGGCGAGCTGACGATCCTGCACGTCTCGCACGACCTCGCTCTGCTCTCGCGCGTGACCGACCGCGTCGCGATCATGTACCAGGGCCTGATCGTCGAGACGGGCGGCGCCGAGCAGGTGCTGAGGCGTCCGCTGCACCCGTACACGCGGGCGCTCGCGGCGGCCGTGCCGCTGGCCGACGAGCCGAAGAAGCTGATCGCGCTCGCGCCGGTGCTGCGCGAGGTCGAGCAGCCGGAGATCGAGTGCGTGTTCGCGGCCCGCTGCGAGCAGCACGACGTTCGCTGCACGGCCGCGGGCCGGCCCGGGCTCGAGCCCGCGCTCGAGGGCACGATGGTGCGCTGCTTCCACTGGCAGCACACCCCCGAGCTGCCGCTGCCGGTGCGCCCGGAACGGCGCGACGGCTCGGCGCTGGAGACGGTGCTGGAGGCGCACGACATCGTCGCCCACTACGGCCGCCACCCCGAGCCGGTGCTGCACGCGGTGTCGCTGAGCGTCGGCGCGGGCGAGTGCCTCGCCGTCGTCGGCGAGTCGGGCAGCGGCAAGAGCACGCTCGTGCGCTGCATCGTCGGCCTGCACCCGCCGAGCAGCGGGCGCACGCTGCTGCGAGGCGTCGAGCTGGCGCCGCGCGCCGCCAAGCGCACGCGCCAGCAGCGCGGGCTCGTCCAGCTCGTCCCGCAGGACCCGTTCGGCTCGCTCAACCCGCGCCGCAGCGTCGGCGCGCAGGTCGAGCGGCCGATCCGCCTGTTCGACGAGATCGGCCGCGGCCAGGTGCGCGAGCGCGCGCTCGAGCTGTTCGACGCGGTGCGCCTGCGCCGCTCGCTGTACGACGCGATGCCGCGGGAGCTGTCCGGCGGCGAGCGTCAGCGCGTCGCGATCGCGCGCGCCCTGGCGGCCAGACCGTCGGTGCTGCTGTGCGACGAGATCACCTCGGCGCTCGACGTCTCGGTGCAGGCGGCGGTGCTCGAGGTGCTCGACGACCTGCGCAGCGAGCTGCAGATGGCGGTCGTGTTCGTGACCCACGACCTCGGCGTCGTGGCGAGCGTCGCCGACCGCGTGATGGTCCTGCGCTACGGCGACATCGTCGCCGAGGCCGGCGTCGACAGCGTGCTCGCCGCGCCGGCCGACCCGTACACGCGCGCGCTGATCGACGCCGCCGCGCACCGCCCGATCGAGCCGGAGCTGACGCCGTGAGCGCCGTCGCCGACAGCCCCCTCGCGGCCGCGGACGTCGTCGCTAAGGTTCACGCGCGCGAATGCAGCGCGGTCGAGCTGGCGCAGCAGGCGCTCGCCGCCGCGGAAGCGCTCGACCCGGCGATCAACCCGTTCACGGAGCTGCTGGCCGACCGCGCGCTCGCGGCGGCCGGCCGCGTGGACGCCGCGGTCGGGCGCGGCGAGCGGCCCGCGCTCGCGGGCGTGCCGCTGACGGTGAAGGAGAGCATGTGGCTGGAGGGCCTCGCCGCCGAGATGGCGTCGCCCGCGCTGCGCGGGCACGTCGCGCCCGCCACGACCACGGCGATCGCGCGGCTCGAGGCCGCGGGTGCGATCGTGTTCGCGCGCACGACGACCCCGGAGCTGTGCCGCGGGTTCGCGACCGACACCGAGATTCACGGCCGCACCTGCAACCCGCTCGATCTCGAGCGCGGGGTGGGAGCGTCGTCGGGCGGCGCGGCGGCCGGCCTCGCCGCCGGCGTCGGCTGCGCTGCGCTGGCGTCGGACGAGAGCGGCTCGATCCGTCTTCCCGCCGCCTTCTGCGGGCTGGTCGGGCACCGGCCGACGCAGGGCGCCGTGCCGATCACGCCCGGCTTCCCGCAGGGAGCCGGCATGAGCACCTTCGGGCCGCTCGCGCGCTCTGCGCGCGACGCGCTGCTGCTGCTCGACGCGATGGCCGCGGGCGGCGGCACCGAGCGTCTCGGCCAGCAGTTGGTGCCCGACGACGCCAGGACGCCGGCCCACTTGGCCGGGTCGACGTTCCTGGCGTCGCCCGACCTCGGCGGGCGCGCCCCGATCGGGGCCGCGGCGCGCGAGCGCTTCGGCGCCGTGTGCGCCGCGCTCGCCGAGGCCGGGGCGACCGTGCTCGAGCTGCCGCCCCTGCCGGACGCCGGCGACGCGATCTTCGACTGGATCTGCGCCGACGTGAGCGCCCACTACGCACCGCTGGTGGAGGCGCCCGGCGGCGTCGGGGCGCGCGTGCGGCGGTTGATCGACCTCGGCGCCGCGCTGCCCGCGCCGCGGCTCTCCGAGATCGAGGCGCTGCGCGACGAGCTGTTCGCCGCCTACGCGCTCGCGTTCGAGTCGAGCGGCGCCGTCGCCGTGCTGACGCCGACGCTCGGCTTCGAGGCGCTGCGCCACGACGAGGCGATGACGCCGGAGCTGGCGGACGCGCCCGGCGACCCGTGGGCCTTCCTCTACGAGGCGAGCCTGACCGGCCTGCCGGCGGTGACGATCCCGATGGGGGTGGGCGAGCACGGGCTGCCGCTCGGCCTGCAGCTGATGGGCCGCCACCGCGACGACCGCCTGCTGCTGCGCCTCGCGCAGGCGCTCGAGCCGCTGCTGAGCTGAACGGGATTCCCTCTCGACGCTTCGTCGGCAGCGCGGTGGGAGGTCCGACGGAACGACGGCACCCGCCGCCACGGCGGCGCGAGAGGGTGCGCAGGTCGGTCGCTTTCACCCCCGGAGAAGAGGTGTCGATGATGCAGCAGGACATCACCCGTCGTCAGGCGTTGGTCGCGGCGGGAGTGGTCGGTGCCGGCCTGTTGGCCGGCTGCGGATCGAGCGGCGGCGGCGGCACGACGGCGACCGGTGCCGTCGTGGCGGTCGCGCAGCGCAGAAGAGGCGGCGTGATCCGCGTCGCCGGCAGCGGCTCGGGTTCGAGCGAGACGCTCGACCCGGTCAGCTACGTGAGCGGCAACATCAACAACTGCCGCTTCATCGCGATCTACGACCGGCTCGTGCGGATGGGGCCGAACATCACCCCGCAGCTGGAGCTGGCGGAGTCCTTTGAGCCGAACGCCGACGCGACCGAGTGGACGATCCGTCTGCACAGAGGCGTCGAGTGGCACGACGGCAAGCCGTTCACGGCGAAGGACGTGCTCTACAGCTTCAACCGGCTCAACGATCCGAGATACCCGAACTACGTCGGCAACAAGGTCGCGCTGGCGAACTTCAGAGCAGCCAAGGTGATGGACGACGTCACCTTGCGGGTGCCGATGCACCAGTCCTTCTCGGGCTTCATGGAGACGCTGACGTACGGCTTCTGGGTCGTGCAGGACGGGATGAAGGACTTCACCAAGACGGCGGTCGGAACCGGTCCCTACAGAGTGCAGTCGTTCTCGCCGGGCGAGGTCTGCGTCGTGGTGCCGAACGCGAACTACTGGGGTTCGGTGGGGCCGTTCGCGGATCGCATGGAGCTGCGCTCGATCGCCGACGTCCAGGCGCGCTTGAACGCGTTCCAGGCCGGCGAGATCGACGTGGCGATGGACCTCGGCTCGCAGGCCTCGCGCTTGGCGGCCGGGCTGCCGGGCCACATCGTCACCTCGCAGAAGCTCACGGCGTACTACTTCATGATGGACATGTCGAGAAAGCCGTTCGACGACCCCCGCGTCGTGCAGGCGTTCAAGCTCGCCTGCGACCGCAACGCGATGAACGCCAACCTGCAGAACGGCAGAGGCGTCGTCGGCCAGGATCTGTTTTTCATGGCCCCCGGGTCGGAGGGCTACCCGACCGACTGGCCGACGCCGCCGTACGACCCGCAGCAGGCGAAGAGACTGTTGGCCGAGGCCGGCTACCCCAACGGCCTCTCGGTGACGATGGAGGCGATCACCGGCTACCCCGACATGATCAACCTCTGCCAGCTGTACGCGCAGCAGGCGAAGGCCGCCGGCATCACCGTGAAGGTCAACTCCACCCCCGAGGACAAGTTCTACTCGGACGTGTGGGGCAAGACGCCGTTCTTCGGCGACTACGGCGGACCGAACGTCAGCTCGCAGGTGCTCGCCGGCCGCGTCACCGGCAACGGCAACAACGTCTCGCACTTCAGCAGCGCCCGGTACGACAAGGACTTCGCGGCGCTCGAGCGCGCCACGACGAAGGCCGCGAGAGCGCCGATCTACGCGCGGCTCGTGGACGAGCTGAGAAGCGACGGCACGCTCACGCCGCTGTGGTTCAACGGCTACGACCTCGTCTCGGACAAGGTCCAGGGCTGGGGTCCGGCCAACTCGCTGTGGGCGCGCCAGGACATGGCGGGCCTCGCGATCTCGGCCTAGCGAGCGCCGCGAGGCCGGCGGGCGGCGTGCGCGAGCGCGCCGCCCGCCGCCGTCAGGCGCCGAGGCGCCGGAGCGCCCACAGCAGGCGCTCGAGCTCTGCGCCGTCGGCGAACCAGCCGAACGAGAAGCGCAGCGCCCCGATGTCGCCGTGGCGCCCGAGGCACGGGCGGCAGATGACGTCGTCGGCGCGCAGCGCGGCCGCGATCGCGCGCGCGTCGCGCGCGTCGAGGCCGGGGCGCGTGACCGCCACGATGCCGGCGCGCGCCTGCGGGTCGGCGGGCGTGATGACGTCCCAACCGGCCGCCGTGAGCGCCACGTGCGCCTCGCCGGCGACGCGCAGGATGTGCGCCTCGATCGCCTCCCAGCCGAGCGCGGCGTGATGCGCGAGTGCGTCGGGGATGCTCGCGAGCCCCGCGAACGGCTGGTGGCCGAGCTCGACCGCGCGCGCCTCCGTGCGCGGCGCGGGCGCCCCGTTCGCGAGCACCTCGTGGCGCGGCGGCCACGGCTGCGGGAACGTGTCGAGGCCGAGCAGCGGCGGTTCGAAGCCGCACGCCGGCGCGAGCCACGTGAACGACGTCGCCTTCGGGCCGCACAGCCACTTGTGGATCGAGCCGATGACGGCGTCCGCGCGCAGCGCCGCCACGTCGAGCGGCAGCACCGAGAAGGACTGCGCGGCGTCGAGGACCAGTCGCACGTCGGGGCCGAGCGCGTCGCGCGCGACCTCGACGGGCAGGCGGATGCCGTGCTCGGCCCCGACCGTGCAGAGGATCGCGACCTTCGTGCGCGGGCTCGCGGCGGCGCGGAGGGCGGCGGCGAAGCGGTCGGGGTCGGGGTCGGACTCGACCCAGCGCGCCTGCGCGCCGCTGCGCCGGCAGGTGAGCGAGACCGACGCGAGGATCTCGAGCGCGTCGTCGCCGCACGCGATCACCTCGTCGTCCGGGCCGACGTCCTGGAGCAGCATCGCGAGCGGCTCCGCGCTGTTGCGCAGGAAGGCGATCTCGGCGGGCTGCGCGCCGATCTGCGCGGCCAGCGCGGCCCGCGCCTGCTCGACCTCCTCCAGCAGCGCGGGCAGCATGCGCGCGCCCTGCTGCTCCCAGCGGGTCAGGCGCGCGAGGTAGGCCTCGAGCACCGGCGGCGCCATCACCCCATAGCCTCCGACGTTCAGATAGGCGCACCCGTCGAGTGCGGGCGGGGTCCGTCCGAGCAGCGAGGCGTCAGCTGGCTCAGACACCCCTACGGGGTTAGGGTTATTGCTCATGTCGGGCAGTCTACCTCGCGATCGCGCGCCGGAGCCTTGAGCTCCATTGATACCCTAGGCGGGTATAAGTCAGTCCCCCTTCTCGCCGAGTTTCGATGCGCTCCCGCGGAGCGCCGAGGTGCTGCCATGACCACTCCCGCCATCGCCCTGCCGCCGGAGCTCGCCGACGCGGCACGGCCCGTCGTCAACACGCTCGGCCACTGGACGCGCGTCGGCAACATCTGCCTCGACGACGAGGTGATCGCGGCGATGAGCTGGGCGGCGCGCCGCTACATCGTGATCGAGGAGCTGCAGCGCGCCGCGTCGGCGGTGATCGCGCGGGTGACCGGCGCGGAGGCCGGTTGCGCGACGAACGGCGCGGCCGGCGGGCTGCTGCTGGCGATCGCCGCCACCCGCGCGCGGCTCGACCCCGATCGCATCGCCGCGATGCCGGGGCTGGACGAGAAGCGCGAGCTGGTGCTGTTCGCCTCGCACCGCAGCGCGTACGAGTCGTGCCTGCGCGTCGCCGGCGTCGAGCTGGTCGTCGTCGACGACGCCGGCGAGGACCCGCTCGCTGCGCTCGCCCCCCACCTGGGCGCCGACACGGCCGCCGTCTTCTACGACGCGCAACTGGCCTGCGCCGGCGCCGCGCCGCCGCTGCCGGCGGTCGTCGAGGCCGCGCATGCGGCCGGCGTGCCGGTGATCGTCGACGCCTCGCTGGCGGTGCCGCCGAGAGCGAACCTGACCGAGCCGATCGCCGCCGGCGCCGACCTCGTCGCCTACTCGGGCGGCAAGGCGATCGGCGGCCCTGGCGCGTCCGGCTTCCTCGCCGGCCGCGCGGACCTGATCGCCTCCGCGCTCGCGCAGCAGGCTGACGGCGATGTCTACGACCGCCTCGGGCGCCAGCGCCCGCCCGGCCCGGTGCAGATGGGCATCGGCCGCGTGACGAAGACCGGCAAGGAGGAGATCGTCGGCATGCTGGTCGCGCTCGACGGCTATCTCGACAGCGAGGAGCCCGCCTGCGTCTGCGACCTCGGTGACGTCGAGGCGGCCCTGCGCGCGGTCCCCGGCCTCCAGGTCGAGCGCGTCGCGAAGGGCGGCAAGGACGCGATCGCGGTCGCGGTCGCGGGGCTGAGCGCGCGCGAGCTGCGCGAGCGGCTGCTCGCAGGCGACCCGGCGGTGGCGACGGTCGTCGTCGCCGACAGACTGCTGATCCAGTCGACCGAGTGCATGCACGAGGGCGAGCTGGAGCTGCTCGTGCAGGGCTTCGCGCAGGTCGCGGCGGCCGCGTCCTGAGCGCGCGCTCCGCTCAGCCGGCCGCCGCCGCGTTGGCGACCTGCATCGCGTCGCCGACGCACGCGCGCTGTTCGATCAGTTCGCGGTAGACGGGCAGGCGGCCTGCGTCGCCGAGCTCGAGCGCGGCGATCAGCCGGCCCTCGCGGCCGTAGAC
>Ga0265319_1000822_pt1 | contig 19798 bp, 15 predicted proteins | sample 4824metaG_FD_192443 | JGI IMG/M metagenome (GOLD analysis project Ga0265319, IMG submission 192443) | Rhizosphere microbial communities from Carex aquatilis grown in University of Washington, Seatle, WA, United States - 4-8-24 metaG | ecosystem: Host-associated > Plants > Roots > Rhizosphere >...
GCCCCCTGGAAAAAATGGTAAAACCAAATCCTGCGTTCTGGCACGGCAAACGCGTGCTCGTCACCGGCCACACGGGCTTTAAGGGCGCGTGGCTATGCGAATGGCTGTTGACCATGGGCGCGCAAGTTTTCGGCTACAGTCTGCCACCACCCACCCAGCCGGCGCTCTTTGACCAATTGGGCCTGGCCAGCCGGTTGCACCACCAGGAGGGGGATGTGCGCGACCTTGCGCACCTGCAGCAACGGGTGACGGCCTGCTCCCCGGACGTGGTCATTCATCTTGCGGCGCAGGCGCTCGTGCGGGTTTCGTATCGCGAGCCCGTCGAGACTTACGCAGTGAATGTCATGGGCACGGTCCATTTATTGGAAGCACTTCGGGCACTGCCCCATCGCTGCGCAGCCGTGTTTGTGACCACGGACAAATGTTATGAAAACCGCGAGTGGATCTACGCTTACCGGGAAAATGATCCGCTGGGGGGGCATGACCCCTATAGTTCAAGCAAGGGTTGCGCTGAGATTGCCATCGCGTCTTTCCGGCGCTCCTTTTCCCCCCCTCGGTCCCGGATACGCATATTGGCGTCGCTTCCGCCCGTGCGGGTAATGTCATCGGGGGCGGTGATTGGTCGCTGGATCGGATTGTGCCTGATAGCATGCGGGCGCTGGCCCAAGATCAACCCATTGCCGTGCGCAACCCCAAGGCGACGCGCCCCTGGCAGCATGTGCTTGATCCCCTTTCAGGCTATCTGGTCTTGGCGGAGAAAGTTTACGACGCACTCACGGATCGCCCAAAACTTCCCCGCGTCGCCGCCGCCTACAATTTTGGCCCTTGGCCTACATCGAACATCGCCGTCGCCGCACTCGTGGAGGAAATCCTCCGGCACTGGCCGGGCCGGTGGGAGGACCGCGGTGATCCGCGCGCGGTTCATGAAGCGAATCTACTTGGGCTGGCCATCGAGAACGCCGTCAACGAGCTGGGTTGGCAGCCAACTTGGGATGTCGGCGCCAGTGTCCGGCACACCGTGGACTGGTACCGCCGCAGCTCAGAGGGTGGCTTGACCCAGCCCGCCGCCTTCCAAGCCCTGTGCCAATCCCAAATCGCCGAATTTCAAACCGATTCTCACCGCGCCTAATATGAACTGCCGTTTCGATAATCGTCCGCTTACCGAGGTATTTGTCGACCTGGGTTTCAGCCCCCCGTCCAATGCCTTCCTGACCCGCGAACAACTGGAGGGCCCCGAAGTTTATTACCCCCTTAAACTTTACGTCAGCGAACGCACTTTCCTCGTGCAAATTGCGGAATATAAAAAGGCCGCCGATATTTTTACGCACGACTACGCCTACTTTTCCTCCTTTTCGACGACCTGGTTGAAACACGCCGAAGCCTATGCCACAATGGCGGCCGCCCGGTTCGGGCTTGGGCGGAATTCGCAGGTGGTTGAGGTCGCTTCAAACGATGGCTATCTGCTCCAATACTTTCAGCAACAGGGCATTCCCGTCCTCGGGGTCGAGCCGTCCGCGAATGTGGCCGCCGCCGCCCAAGCCAAGGGCATTGAAACATGGGTGGACTTTTTCGGCGCGGACCTCGCCCGCAAACTGGTCTCGTCCGGTCGCCAGGCCGACCTCATCGCCGGGAACAATGTTTTTGCCCACGTGCCGGATCTCAACGATTTTGTTGTCGGATTAAAAATCGCCCTGAAGCCGCAGGGGGTCATCACCCTTGAATTTCCGCATTTGCTCCAGCTCGTGGAACATAACCAGTTTGACACCATTTACCACGAACACTTCTCCTACTTCTCCCTCCACAGTGCCGCCCTGGTCTTGCGCCGGCATGGACTCGAAGTCTTCGACGTCGATGAACTTCCCACCCATGGCGGCTCGCTGCGCGTTTACGCCCGGCACATGGAGGACACCACCAAACCCACCTCTCCGCAGGTCGCCAGTCTGCTGGCCAAAGAGAACGCCCGTGACCTTTGCTCCCTCGACTATTACCGGGGCTTTCAAGGCAAAGTGAACAAGGTGAAAGACGCGTTCCTGCGCTTTCTGCTCGAAAGAAAGGCCGCAGGGGAGAAGGTCGCGGCCTATGGCGCAGCCGCCAAGGGTAACACGCTGCTCAATTACTGCGGCGTGCGCCCGGACCTCCTGCCGTTCGTGGTGGATGCCTCACCGCACAAACAGGGCAAGTTTCTGCCGGGCAGCCACATTCCCGTCGTGGACGAGTCCTTCATCCGCAGTGAACGACCTGCCTTCATCGTCATTCTGCCTTGGAATATTCAAGATGAAATCATCCGCCAGTTGTCCTATGCACGCGATTGGGGCGCGCGCTTTGTGGTCGCCATACCCCAATTGACCATCTTGTAGGCGTTTTGTGATTTTCCGCCCCACCATCCTGCCCGGTGCCGTCGTCGTCGAACCAGAGCGCAATGTCGATGACCGCGGGTATTTTACCCGCACGTTTTGCCGCAACGAGTTCCTTGCCCACGGCCTGCCCGGCGAATTTGTCAATGGCAACGTTTCCTATAATGCCCGCAAAGGCACGCTGCGCGGAATGCACTTCCAACGCGATCCTCATGCCGAAGGCAAGTTGGTGCGCTGCGTCCGCGGCCGGGCCCTCGATGTTATCGTGGATTTGCGGCCCAACTCCCCGGCATACTGCTCGTGGACGGGCGTCGAGCTCAGCCTTGAAAATGGCCATGCACTCTTCGTTCCCCCGGGCTTTGCCCATGGCTTCATTACCCTCGAAGACCAAACGGAACTGTTTTACCTGATGACGGAGTTTTACTATGCCGACCTCGCCGCGGGCGTGCGCTGGAACGACCCGGCCTTTGGCATCGTGTGGCCGGACATTCCGCCGATTTTGAACGCCCGCGACGCAAATCTGCCGGACTTCAAACGATGAAGCGCATCCTCGTCACCGGCGCCACCGGCTTTATTGGTCGCCACTCCCTCGCTCCCCTGGTGGCCAGGGGATTTGACGTTCACGCCCTCTGTTCACAGAACGTTCCGGTGCCTGCGGGCCGCGTGTCCGGCGTTACCTACCATGTGGCGGACTTACTGGAGGGCGATGCCGTGAAACCCATTTTAAAGGAACTGCAGCCAACCCATTTGTTGCATTTTGCGTGGTATGTCGCCCACGGAAAATTTTGGGAGGCCACGGAAAACCTTGCCTGGGTCGCCGCGAGCCTCCGCCTGTTTCAGGGATTTTCGGAAAACGGCGGCCAACGCTTCGTCGGTGCGGGCACCTGCGCGGAGTATGATTGGACTGGCGGCGTGATGATCGAAAATCAAACTCCCACCCGTCCCCATACACTTTACGGCATCAGCAAAAACGCCCTTCGCGAGATTCTGGAAAAGGCCGGCGCCAATGCAGGAGTCAGTGTGACTTGGGGACGGATTTTTCATTTATATGGCCCGGGCGAAAACCCCCGGAGGTTGATTCCAGCCATCATCACTGGCTTGCTCAACAAAACGCCCGTCCCCTGCACCCATGGCCGCCAGGTGCGCGATGTCATGCACGTGTCCGACGTCGGCGCCGCTTTTGCCGCGCTGGCCGATGGCACGGCGGACGGTCCGTTCAACGTTGCCACCGGCACCCGCACCACCATTGCAGAGATTGCGGGGATGATCGAGTCGCTTACCGCCAGCCCCGGCCTGCTGCAACTGGGCACCCTTTCTGCGCCCGTTGGAGACCCACCCGTACTCGTGGCGGACACCAACCGCCTGCGCCGGGAAGGTGCCTTCCTGCCGACCATTGCGCTAGCGGATGGCCTGCGTGAATATATTTCCCGCTTGGGCGCTGCCCGCCCGCCAACTCCTTCCTTCAACCAGTAAAAAAATATGTTTTCCATCGTCATCCCCACCCACGACCGGCTGGATCTACTCCGCGAAGTGATCGAGACCGTTGTAACGCAGAATTATGCCGATTGGGAACTGGTGGTTTTCGACAACGCCTCCAAGGATGGCACGACCGATTACGTTAAAGGCCTCGCGCACCCAAAAATCAGGCACGGACGATCTGAGGATTTTTTGCCGGTGACCGAAAGCTGGAATCGAGCCATGGCGCTGGCCACCGGCGATTACGTCACCCTTTTGGGGGACGATGATGGAATCGTGCCGGGCTTTTTCGGCCGCATGGCTGAAATTGTCCGCGAATTCAAATCACCCCAGGTGATTTACACCGCATTGTACCAATACATGTATCCCGGCGTGCTCCCCAGCAGTCCGGCAGGCTATGTGGTTGAAGTTAAGAACGGCTTTTTCTTTGTGGGGCGGACGGCGCCGTTTTTGATTTCGCGTGAGGCAGCCGCTCAGGCGGTGCGCGGCTCGCTCGGCTTGCGCCGCAACTTCACGTACAATTCACAAGCAATATCATATCACCGCGACTTTTTAAAGCAGTTAAAAGCCGATGGCCCCATTTACCGCTCGCCCTTTCCGGATTACTACCTGGCCAATGTGGCCTTCGCCAAAGCCCGCACCCTGGTCGTGGTACCGGAACCCCTCAGCATTGCTGGGGTATCGAGGGCGTCGTTCGGCTTCACCCTGTTTAACGGCCTGGAGGAGGTGGGCTCGACGCTGCTCAACACGAAGTTGTCCGCCGACCCACTCTATTCCGAAGTGGAGAGATTCCTGCTGCCGGGACCGCTTTATAATACAAATTTTGTGATTACGATGCAGCATGTCGCACGGTATTTGCCGGAGTACACCAAGTCCGGCGTCGCATTTGACCGCTATCGCCGGTTGCAAATATACCGGGTACTGAGCGCTCAAAATGGCCGGTTAAACGGCTCGGCCGCCGCTCAAGCCCAGTGGTGCCGACTGTCCTTGATGGAGAAACTCTGGACCGTCGGTTTGAGCCTGCTTATGAAATCTTCCCAAGCATTGGACAAGGCCAACCAAGTCCGCGACACCTTTCTTGTGCCAAAATTGGAACCCTACGCCTATCAGCCGGAGACCGCTCTCATACATGAAGGGGAATTTTCCCATCTGATTGATTTTTATCACTGGCTGCAAGCGCAACCGCAACCCGTTTCCCAGTCAAAGCCGTCATCCGCCCAGTAATTTATACCCATGGATACCGACCAACCACCGGCGAGTTCGCCGCGGCGACCCCGTTTTGCCGTAGCTTACCTGGCCCGCCATGCTGAGGGCCTGACGACCCTGCAAGAGTTTCGAGACAGCTTTAACCGCCATGCACCCGGCTTGGAGCATACCCTGGTGATTATTTACAAGGGCTTCGAAAAACCCACTGATTTACAGACCGCAAAAGCAGTATTTGCCGCCCTGCCCCACGTTGCCTTGGAAATTTCCGATGAGGGCTTTGACATCACGGCCTACCTGAAGGCGGCACATAGTCTGGACTATGATTATTTTTGCTTCTTGAATACCCACACCCGCATTATAGCTCCGGGCTGGCTTGCACTGCTGGGTGAATGCGTGACCCAGCCGGGGGTCGGAATCGCGGGAGCAATGGGTTCGTACGAAAGCATTGCCGACTCGTGGAGATTAATTACCAAAGTCGCCTGGCTCTGCAATGAGCAGGCGGTCAAATACGACCCGCTTCTGGTTCACTATTATGACTATATCATCGAAAATGGTTGCCGGTCGTGGCTGAAGCGGGAGCGACGCCGGAAGATCTTCGATCCCAGAGACCTGGCTGCGGCCCTCGGCCTCGCCCGTCGGCGCCCGCAAAAAAACTGGCGAGATATCTCCGAGGCGGCATTTCAGAAAAAATGGCTCGAATTGCGGCAACCCGGTGGCCCGTATTTTGAACACGCCCTATTTCCGGCGTTTCCCAATCCCCATATTCGTTCCAACGGCTTCATTGTCGCCCGCGAGCACTTGATTAAGCGTCAGGCTTCCGCCATCAAATCGAAACTGGATGCCTGCCGGTTTGAAAGCGGGCCGGACAGCCTGACTATTCAAATCCAGCGCGAAGGATTGCGCGCCGTGGTGGTGACCCGTGACGGAAAGTACCACGAGGTTGCCGATTGGCCACGCAGTGCGACATTTCGGCTGGGCCAGCAGGAAGGTCTGATCCTGACCGACAATCAAAGCCGCATATTTGACCAGATGACTCCGGGAACCAGCGCCACCCATGTGCGCGCATCCTGGGGCGATTATCTCGGACCGCCGCCACCCGATTTTCCCGATTTGGGGTTTAAATTTTCCGCACTTCCGGGCGGCGCGCTGCCCCGGATCCGACCGCCGGTTTGGGCGGGTTATTTGGCCACGGTTAACAGCCCCCGCCAGGGAATTTTGCCGGGCGATTTGAAATTCTCCTTCTTGATTCCCTCAAAAAACCGGCTCTCCCTGCTGAAATTCGCCGTGGAATCGATTTTGCGGCAAGACTACGCCCAGGTTGAAATTATCGTGGCCGATAATGCGTCGGACGACGACTATGAGGCTTATATCAAGCAACTTAGAGATTCGCGCATTAAGTACCTGCGAACGCCCACCGCCGTCTCCGTGACCGCAAATTGGGACCGCTCGCTGCAACAGGCCACGGGTGACTACATTCTCATGCTCGGGGACGACGATGCGCTGGCCCCGGGTTTTATTCGCTGCGTGGTGGATTTGATCGGGCGGCATGCGCGGCCTGACATCGTTTATTCGGCGGCTTATCATTACGGTTACCCTCACGTCGTCCCCTCGAATCCCGAGGGTTATTTGGCGGAGATCAGCAACAGCGTCTTCTTCAAGAATCAGACCGGCCCATTCTTGTTGTCCATCGCGGAAGCCCGGCGGGTGGCGCGGGCCATCGGTGACCTGCGGTACCTGTTTGGCTTCAACAGCCAACACTTTCTCTTTCGCGCCGAATTTCTCAAAAGCATCCGTCTGGCCGGCGGTCCGGCGACCACCGGCACCCCCGCCGCTTTTCCCGCCATATTCCAGAGTCCGTTTCCCGACTTTTTCGCCGCCATGGTGACGTTCATGAATGCCCGGTCGGTACTGGTGGTGCCCGATCCGCTTGTCATCATCGGCATCTCCCCCAAGTCCTTTGGCTATTATTATTTTAACGACCAATTGAAGGATGGTTACAAGTTTCTAGACAATGATCAAGTATCACCGGAAGTCCGCGATTCGCTCAAGGGCGTCCTGCTGCCGGGCGACCAGCTCAATTCTCTTTGGCTCATTGCCGCGGAATCAGCCCGCCGGGCCATGGGTGCGGGTGCCGAAGTGACTGTAAACATCGAACGCTACCGCCAACTGCAAATCGTGGCATTTCTGCGGGGAATTTTTCTCAAAAAATCGCGCCTTCCGGAGGAGACGAATGCTTTTGCCGCCGCTCTTTCGCCGGAAGAACAGACCTTTTTTACCGGTTTGATGGCTGAAATTGCGCAGGCTTCCCGGGTCAGCAATGACGATGTCATTCGAATCTTTGAGCGCCTCGACCGGCAACTCGAGCAGTATTGCCCGGCCCAAGTTATCAAGGTCGAAATTGGGCACCATAAGCACATGGGACATGCGTTCCAGGCATTATTGGACAAATACCCGGCTTCGCCCGGTTCACCGGTATACCCGCCTCAGGTTTGACCCGGGTGCCGACAGATTTTTGTCCGTCGCCAATCAATTCACATGGGTCCATTTTGGCATAAAGCGTCGGTCTGCCCATATTGTGGCAGCACCTCCCCCTACCGGTTCTCCTCTACCGACCGCAATCAGGGCGCAGTGCCGGACTCCTTCCGCTATTTCCGCTGTCGCGCGTGCTTGCTGCTCTTCCACGATCAAATACCAGCGGACTTGCGTCCCTTCTATACAAAGGAGCAATACGGGATTCCCGCCAGCGACCAAGTCGCTTTTCAACCCCGGGCCGACTCCCAGCGCTGGAAGGTCGACATTCTCAAAACGCTGGGGTCCCCCGGACCGCTGTTTGAAGTTGGGCCCGCCACTGGCGAATTTGCCGTCGCGGCCCAGCAGGCGGGATTTCAGCCCACCCTGGCCGAGATGGATCCGTCTTGCTGTACGTTTTTGCGGGAAACTCTGAAGCTGAATGTTGTTCAAACCGCCGACCCGGCTGCGGTGCTGGCCACCGCCCGACCTTTTTCGTTCATCTGCATCTGGCAGGCAATTGAACATATCCCCAGATTCTGGGAACTGCTGGATCGGGCAGCTGAAAATATCGTCTGCGGCGGTGTTATTGTTATCTCCACTCCGAACCCTTGCTCCCTCCAGGCCCGGATTTTGGGCCGTTTCTGGCCCCATCTTGACACGCCTCGGCACTTGCATCTCATCCCTCAGAGCTGGTTTCACCAGTTCGCCCGAAAACACAATCTGTCCGTGACGCTGGATACGACCCGCGACGTGGGCAGTTTGGGCCTTAACTATTATGGCTGGTACCTCGCAGTGCGCAATGCGCTGCGTCCCCGGATGACCGATGAACGTTATCACGGTTGGGCCAAAATAATTACTGATTTCCTTCGCCAATGGGAGGAGGCCGAAGGTCAGGGCTGTTGTTATACGCTGGCCTTGCGCAAGGAATCGTAATGGCGCCGGCCGAAATGGACCCTGTCAGCAACTAGGCAGCCTACGAAAATGGCCACTGAACCACCGCCTGCCCGCATGCCGGGAGTTACACCCTTTCCCGCCGGAAATTTGGCTTCATCCGCAATCGTCGAACCGGCGGAGTGGCTTAGCCTCAGTCCGGGTGGTGAGGTAAGAGTGGCTGGATGGTTTATTGATGCCCAAGGCCGGGCCGCGCGAACCGTCCGCGTGCGCTTGGGCGATCGCTTGATCGCAGCGGCAGGTGTGCCCCGACCCGACGCGCTGGCGGCGGCCCGCCGTGCTGGGCTGCCCGCGACGTCCCGGCCGCCCGAATTTGGCTTTTACGCCGCCTTTACCACCCGGCCAGGCTGGAAATTTCTTCGCATTGAAGCGGACGATGAGGATGGCAGAGTCGTCCCGATTGGCACCCGGTTGTTGTACGTGTGCCGCAGCGGTCGACACCGCAACAATTACCTGGATTGGGTCCTTTTCTACGATGATCCCGGCGGGGACGATTATGCCGCCATGCTCCGCCGAATCGAGGCGTGGCCCCATTTGCCACGAATTTCCATCCTCCTCGTGGCGGGGAAAACACCAACGGCCAACCTGCGCAAAGCAATCGAAGCCGTGCGCACACAAATTTACCCCCAGTGGGATTTGTTGGTTCTCGCGACGGGAACCGGCGCCGCCGCGCTCGAAGACTTTCCCCGGCTTGACTCGCGCATCCGGATTCTCCCGGCAGCCTCGGCGGTTGAAAGCGAAACCGCCCGCCACGATTTCATTGTCTGGCTTGAAGCTGCCGGAACCCTGCGTCGCCATGCCCTGTTCCTCTTGGTCGCCGCGCTGCAGACTCATCCTGACGCCGCGTTCCTTTATGGCGACGACGATGAAATTGGGCGGGAGGGAAAAAGGCAAAATCCGGATTTTAAACCGGACTGGAATCCCGCCCTTTTGCTCGGGCGAAATTACCTGGGGCACGTCGTTGCCTTTCACCCCGAACTCCTTGGTCAGCTCGCTGACCTGTGGAATTGCCCGGTTACTGCCTCCCTTTGGGAAATCGCGCTTCAGCTCACATCTGGCCTTCCCGCCGCGCGCATTGTGCACCTTCCGCACATTCTCTTTCACCGGAATCCGGCCACCGCTTCCGGTATGCCGGGGCCCGGGAACCCGGCGCAAATGGTTGAGCGGCACCTGCGCTCCCGCGGCATTCTTGCTACCGTAGAGTCGGTTCAGGGTCGCCTGCGCATTAAATATGTCCTGCCCCAACCCGCGCCCAAAGTCAGCCTGGTGATTCCCTCGGCCTGCCGGTTGCAATTCTTGGAACCCTGCATCAAGGATTTGCTGGAACGGACTCGATACTCCAACTTCGAAATCATTCTCGCGGTCAACGCCATCCGCGACGAGGTGCTGGCCCAGCGCGATTACCTAACCAATATTGCTCACGATCCGCGCGTGCGCGTCCTGCGCTATCCCGACCAGCCGTTCAATATCGCCTGGGTGCTGAATTGGGCGGAGAAGCACGCGGCCGGCTCCATCCTCGGATTCCTCAATGATGACTTGGGCGTCATTCATGAGGATTGGCTGGAGCAAATGGTGGCGACTGTGCTTCAGGAAGGCGTGGGCTTGACCAGCCCGATTTTGTACTACCCTACCGGGCAAATCCAACACGCCGGGGTAATTCTCGGCGTGGGTGGTCTCGCGGAACACAGTTACCGTGAAGAACCCCTGGGAACGTCCGGGTACTTTGACCGGGCCGTCCTCAGCCAGGACCTGTCGTGTGTCACGGGCGCGTGTATTGTTGTCCGGCGTTCCGTCTTTGCGCAAGTCGGGGGGTTTCGCGAGTTGCTTAAAGTGGATTACAACGACGTGGATCTTTGCCTCCGGGTCCGCCAAGCGGGATGGCGGATTTTATGGATGCCCTCCGTGGAATTAATCCACCACGAATCGGTTTCCATTGGAACGGATGCCTCCTCGGACCGGGCCAAGTCGCGTTCTTTTGAAACCACATGGATGCTCGAAAATTGGTCCGCGCAACTCATTTCTGACCCTTTTTACAATCCAAACCTTTCCCTCATACGAGGCTTGGAATGGCAGCCAGCCTTTCCTCCACGCGTACGCCGACCTTGGAAATTCGAACTCGACACGTGATTGCGATTGGACGCAGTTTGCGCACCAAAACTATCGCGGCCCCGGCCGCAATTTTTTTTGCCCAAATTCCTCGCGCTGAGGGCTTGCCGCTGCGGGCGGCGAAGGCTACCGTCTACCTTCTCCCATGACTTATGACGTAATTGTGGTCGGTGGCGGGCTGGTCGGGCTGGGCACTGCCTGGCAGCTCTTGCGCGCGCGGCCGGGGCTGAAACTCGCGCTGCTCGAAAAGGAATCCGGTTGGGCGCGCCATCAAAGCGGTCATAACAGCGGCGTACTGCACGCCGGGTTGTATTACAAACCCGGCTCCGAAAAGGCCCGCCTGAGCGTCCGCGGATTGCAGGACATGCTCGCCTTTTGCCGCGAATACGGCATCGCCCACGATCAGTGCGGCAAAATCGTCCTCGCCACGACGAAAGAAGAGTTGCCGCGGCTCGACACCCTCTGGGAACGCGGCCACGCCAACGGCCTCGTCGGCCTGCGAAGGCTCGGCCCGGAGCAAATCCAGGAAATCGAGCCCCATGCCGTGGGCCTCGGCGCCATTCACGTGCCGCAAGAGGGCATCGCGGATTATCCCGCCGTGGCCGCCAAACTGGCCGAACTTTGCACCAGCTTGGGCGGCGACATGCGCTTGAATGCCCGTGTGGACGCGATGCGGCGAAACCAAAGCGAGTGGAACACCGAGACCTCCACCGGCACCCTCACCGCCAAATTTGTCATCACCTGCGGCGGACTTTACTCCGACCGCCTCGTGCGCGCCACGGGGTTGACGCCCAAGGCAAAAATCATTCCGTTTCGCGGCGAGTATTACATGCTCAAGCCCGAACGCCAACACCTCGCTCGGCATTTAATTTACCCCGTACCCGATCCGCAGTTCCCGTTCCTCGGCGTGCACTTCACCCGGATGATTCACGGCGGCGTCGAAGCCGGACCCAACGCCGTGCTCGCCACCGCCCGCGAAGGTTATCGCTGGACCAATTTCTCGCTGCGCGACTTTACCGATGCCGTCACGTTTCCGGGCTTGTGGAAGTTCTTGCGGAAATACCCGAAAATGTGTTCATACGAAGTTTATCGCTCACTCTCCCGCGCCGAGTTTTGCCGCTCCCTGCAAAAACTCGTGCCGGAAATTCGCGAAGCGGATTTGACGCCGGGGGGCACCGGCGTGCGGGCCCAGGCCATGACGCGCGCCGGCGCCCTGGTCGAGGACTTTTCCTTCGAGGAAGCACCGGGTATGCTGCATGTCGTCAACGCCCCCTCACCCGCCGCCACTGCCAGCCTCGCCATTGGTGCAACCGTCGCAGCCAAAGTTCCGGCGCTTTAATTCATTTCACTTGGCGGGGCTTGAAGAACAGCGCTGCCAGCGTTGGCATCACGAGCAAATTCAGCGCGGTTGAGGTAATAAGTCCGCCCAGAATGACAATGGCCATGGGCCCCTCAATTTCACGGCCAGCCTCGCCACTGCCCAAGGCGAGCGGCAGAAGTCCCAACGCCGTGACGAGGGCGGTCATCAGAATCGGCACCAGCCGTTCGCTGGCGCCCCGGATGACGGTCGCCGTGTTCCACGGCTCGCCGTCCACCGTCACGAGATGCTCATAGTGCGAGAGCAGCATGATGGTGTTGCGCGCGGTGATTCCGAAAAGGGTTACAAATCCGACCCACGAACCCATGGAAAGACCGGTCATGCCGCCCGCATGCAGATGGGTTTGCACCTTGACCATGAAATCATAAAACGCATGCAGGCGACCCGCGTGATCGTCCGGCTCAATCAGCATGCTCGTGAGAAACGCCGCAAACACGCCGCCCACGAGGGCGAAGGGCAGGTTTACCAACACGAGTGTCAAATTGCGCCAACTACCCAAAACGACATAGAGCAGCATCAGAATGCCGATAAATGCAACCGCGCTATGCAATTCAATTTCGGTCATGGCCGCCGCCGTTGCCTGGGCCGTGCCGGTGTATTCCAAATAAACTCCCTTGGGCAGAACGACTTTGTCCGCAATGGCCTTTTGGGCAGCGGCCACGAAAGACGCCACGTCCCGGCCGTCGGGCGGCGAACAGGTCACGACCTGCAGGCGACGCGCGCCATTATGCTGAATATCGTCGCGGCCGCTCGCCAGTTCGACATCCGCGACCTCGCGCAACGGCACCAGCAGGCCCGCGGGATTGCGCAGTAGGAGCGAACCGACATCCGTCGGATTGCGCCGGCTGCCCTCGTCGAGAATCACCGCCACGTCCGATACTTGGTTGCCTTCGTAGGCCTGCGCCACGACGGTACCTTCATAGGCGCTCTGCACGGCTTCGATTACTTCCACGGGCCGGAAGCCCAGTTCGGACACGCGCGCGCCGCGCAGACGAACGTTGATTAGCGGCAAGCCGGGCGGCGCCGAAACGGCGGCGTCGTCCGAACCGAGCTTCGTGAGCACACCGACGATTTCATTGGCTTTGGCGTCAAGGGTGTCGAGATCCTCGCCAAAAATATTAATGACGACCGGCTGGGTTTCGCCGCCCATGGTTTCCCCAATACGGTCGCCGAGGAAGGTTTTGACCTCGTAATTGATGCCGGGAATGTGCTTCAACATATCGTCAATGTCCTTTTGCACCTGGGCTTCATCCTTCGCCGGAATTGGGGTCGCCGGGTGCTTGAGTTCGACGTGGAATTCGCATTGATTGGGGCCCCAGGTATCCTCGCCGCGTTCGGCCCGGCCCGCCTGCATTTCATAGGTGGCCACCAGCGGCATTTTGCTCAAGGCATCGGAGATTTCCTTCCCGATGCGCACCATCTCGGGCAACGACGTACCCGGGGCCATTTTCACGCCGAGGACAAAGTGGCCCTCGCGGAAAGCCGGCAACAAATCGCCGCCAACCAGAAATGGCAGCGGTGCAATTGCCGCCACGCATAACAGCACCGCCATCCCGCCGATCATCCAAGGGTGCCGGGCAATCCCCCCCAACAGGCCGGAATAAATGCGGCGCAAAAACTTTTGCAGCCAAGGCGCCTCCACCTCTTTCACATGTTTCGAGTAAAACAGCAGCGTCATGGCCGGAGTAACGGTCACCGCCACCATCAGCGACGCCAGAATGGCCAAAATATTGGCAATCGCCAGGGGGCGGAAGAAACTTCCCTGCAACCCCGACAGCGTCAGCACCGGCACAAACACCAGCGCGACTACAAAGGTGGCATACACCACCGCGCTGCGCACTTCCAGCGAAGCCTCCAACACCACTTGAATGGCCGGCGGCGGATTGGGCTGGGCGGAATTTTCCCGCAAACGGCGGAGAATGTTCTCCACGACGATGATGGCGTCGTCCACCACGGAGCCGATGGCGATGGCCAGGCCGCCGAGGGTGATGGTGTTCAAGCCGATGCCGAAATAATCCATCAGTACAATCGCCGTCAGTAGTGACAGGGGAATGGCGGTCAGCGAAATCAACGCGGTGCGCAGATGGCCCAGGAACAACAGCAGCACCACCGAAACCAGAATTCCACCGAGAATGAGCGAATGCCGGATGTTCTCCAGCGAGATTTCGATGAACGTCGCCGGCCGGTGCAGCTTGTCGAAGAGCGTGATGCCTTCGCGATCGAAGACCGGCTTCATATCGGCCAGCGCCTCCTCCAGGCCAATCGTCACGTCCTTGGTGTTCGACCCGTATTGATTGGTCATCGTCAGCAGAATCCCCGGCTGGCCTTGAATGAGCGCATCGCCAAATTTCGGCTCCGCTCCCACACTCACGGTCGCGACTTCCTTCAGTCGCACCGAGACGCCGTTCGGGTTGGAGGTGATGACAACGTTTTCCAGTTCGGTGGCGGTGAGCGTCGGAACCTCGGTTTGAATCACGAGCCGCTGATTGTCGTTTTCGACGAAGCCCGCGCCGAGCACACCGGTGGCCAGCCTGGCCGCGGCCAACACGTCATCAAGACCCACGCCGTGCGCGGCGAGCAAATCGGGATGGACCTCGATCTTCCATTCGCGTACGTCACCGCCGAAGACCTTGCAATCCGCCACGCCGGAAACCGAGAGCAGTCGCGGCTTGAGTGTCCAATCCGCAAAGGTGCGCAGCTCCATCGGGGTCATCTTGTCGCTGACCAGCCCGATTTTCAATAGGTCCATCGTCGGGGACGTCATCGGCGACATGGTGGGCGGCTTGACCCCGTTCGGGAGCAAATTGGCCGCGCCGTTCATGCGCTCCGTCAAGAGTTGCCGCGCCTGTAAAATCGGCGTGCCTTCATCAAACATGATCGTAATGACCGACAAACCCTGAATGGATTCGGACCGCAGCGACTTTTGGTGGCCCAACCCGTTTAATTGGTTTTCCAGCGGACGGGTGACCAGGGTCTCAACTTGCTCGGCCGACAATCCCGGCGCCTCGGCTTGGATTGTCACCTGCGGTGGAACGAAATCCGGAAAAACGTCGAGCTTCGCCTGATACACTGAATACACGCTATACCCCATGACCAGGTAGGCCAGCGCCACCACGATGCCGCGATTGCGGAGGGAGAGTTGAATGAGCGCTTTAAGCATCGCCGGTAAATTATTGCGGAGTGTTGAGAAGGGAGTTGGCTGCGGCCGATGCAATTACGGACCACCCGTTGCATCTTTAACTTCGTCGGACAGCAACTGCTGCGCGCCGTTGACCACCACGTCGTCTTGCGCAGTCAGGCCGCCGGTGATGAACACGCTGCCATCGCGCAACGTTGCACCGAGCTTCACCCGGACGCGTTCAAATTCCTCGCTGCCCTTGTGGACGTAGACAAAGGTGTCGCCCTCGTGGCGAATAATGGCCTTTCCCGGCAGTTGCATGCCCTTTTCCCCGTCTCCCGAGCCCACCATCCACGCCAACAGCTGCGTGCCGGGAACGGGCGGATTCTCCTTCAGCAGGGCGTAAAACGCCACGCCTTGAGATTGCAGGTCGGCGCTGGGCGCCGGGCCAATCAATTCGACGGCCATGGGATCGCCATTGCCCAGAACGGGGGCGACGCGCACCGTGCGCGGCTCAGCCGGCAGGGTTTCGCCGCCGAGCATCTCAATGCGAATGAGGGCTGCATTGTGATTGAGTAGCGCCTTCGCCAAGTCCGGCAAATCCGCGCGGGCGGCCAGATCTTTTCCCCAATCGGCAATTACCTTCGCCTTGGCCGCATCGAGCTGGAATCCATCATGCCGCATCGCCGCTTCCGCCGCATCCAGCGCACGCGCCGAGGTATTGTCGCTGGCCTTGAGCTTTTGCAGCCGTTGAAATTCGTTCGAAGAGGCGGTGTAGGCGGCGGTGTCCGAATCAATCTCCACCAATTCGGCGGCGAGCGAAGAGGCTTCCAGCACGCGGGCAAAACCCTTCGCTTCAGGCTTGTATTCCATGGAGGTCGGCCGGGCCGTCTTGATTCCGGCCTTGTCCTGCTCGTCGGACTCCAAACTGACGGTACCCGGCACGGGCTCCGGGGCCGGAGCGGCGTCGGGCTTGGCGGCCGCCGGAGCGGCTGGTGTACCGAGGGGGCCGGAGGGGCCGAACAGCCACATGGCACCCGCGCCCAGCAGAATGCCGAAAATGATTCCTAAAAGTGTTTTTTTCATGGCTTGGTCGGGGGAGAAGTGGGTGGCGGCAAGTCTTTCAGCACGGCGGATAAATTGGCGAGCGGCACCTGCAAAGCGTCTTCCAACTGGCCGCTGGCGGCGGCCGCTTGGGACTGGGCGTCAATCAAGGCGAGTTCGCCCGCGCCAACATCCAGCAGGGCGGTTTGGTAATCCAATTGGTCGGCGGCGCCTGCCTCCGTTTGGGCACGCACGGCCGTCAGGTGCTTTTGCAATTCGGCGTCAATCTTGTGCAAGTCGTCTACCGAGCCAACGGCTGCGGTGTTAGCTGCAGAGGCCGCGTCAATAAGGGCGATAACATGGGCCTGCAAGGCCAGGACTTGGGCGGCCGCCGTGACCCGCGCCGCCTTGGCTTCCTCAATTGGGCCCTCATTTCGGTTGAAGATCGGCAAATCCGCGCCGATGGAAAGGCTCCACTTGCTATCCCCAGTATCGTATTGGTAGCCAGGCCCAAGATGAATGTCGGGATATTGTTTGGCGATTTCCAATTGGAGCGCGGACTGGCTTGCCTGGTAGTTGGCCAATGCCGCCATGATATCGGCCCGCGTCTGCAGCGAAACCGCCCGGGCGGCCGACAATTCACCGGTCGAAAAATTCTTGCCGGAAGCAATGGCGTCGACCGCAAAATCCACCCCGTCGAGCGCACTCAACGGCACACCCAGCACCGCGGCGATGCGCGCTCGTGCCACACCCTGCGTCCGCGCCGCATTGCCGGCATCGGACTGCGCCTTGACCAGCGCCAAACGCGTGGCCGACAATTCGTCCGCCGCAATGGCACCGGCGTTGAGGCGCTGCTGCAGCAAGTCCAGCACGCGTTGCTGACTCGATACTTGTTCGCGGGTGATGGTGGCGCGTTTGCCGGCGGCATCCCAGTCAATCAGCGCCTGGCGCAAATCCGCCCGCACCTGCCACGCGGCGACGAACACATTTTGTTTCGCGGCCTCGGCGAGCCATTGCGCCTGTAACATCCGCTTCTCGCGCTTGCCGGCGGTTTCGATGGGCAGATCCAGCGTTACGAGGGGCAGCCACGGTGAAATCGTGCCGGGCGATGGATTGAAATCGTAGCCCGGCGCCACCGTCAGAGTGGGATTGGGCCACGCCGCGCCCGTCAAAATGCCGCCGCGCGCCTGCGCCCATTGCGCCCGTGCCACTTGCAGGGACGGATTGTAATAAAGGGCCACCCAGTTCAGGGTCTCAAAATCCCAGGATTTTACCGGCCATTCGGCGAAATCACGCCCGACGTTTTGCTGCAAAAAGCTGCGCAAAGCCGGGTTGGCCAGTGAACGGTCGAGCAATTGCGCAGCCGTTTTGCCGGCATCCAGGGGCTCATCGACATAGTGCTGGCAACCGCCGCTCAATGCCATGGTCATGGCCAAGGTTCCGAGCAGGGCAACGCGATTGAATCCGAAAAGGGGCATTAGGGGAAACTATTCAGCCTAAACGAATGAAGATTACAAGAACATGATGTGCTCGCCGCCCGCCTATGCCGTCAGGGCCACCGGCCCGGCGAGGGTGAATTCCAACCGCCGCTGTTCATCCATGGCCGCCGTCAGCGTCCAGCCCATGGCGCCGGCAAACATCCGCGCCAGCGACAGGCCCAATCCGAAATGCTTGCCGCCGCTGCGCGCCTCCTCCTTGCGCCAAAAGCGGTCGAACATTTTTGCCACATCTTCCGGTGTCAGGTTCTCCGTGGGGTTGCGAATCCGGAATCTCACGCCGGAGCCATCCTGTTCGACCAGGATATCCACAACGCTCCCGGCCAGCGCGTATTCCACGGCGTTTTCGAGCAAATTGCCCAAAATCGAACGCAACAGCGCCGGGTCGCCTTGAATATTGGCCGGCGTGGACACCCAGTTGACCAGCAAGCCGCGCTCCACCGCCCGGGCCGCCAATGGTCGCCAGATTTCCCGGGCCAATCCGGCCAGATCCAACGGCACAATTTGGGTGACGATTTGCCCCTGGTCGCCCCGCACCAGCGCCAGCAGACTGGCGACCATCGCCTGCATTTGTGCGGCAATGGCCAGGGTTTCCTGGTCTGCGGCAGGGTCGCGGGACTCGGGCCATTTGAGTGCGCATTCGGCCATGCTACGCAGTTCGGCCAGAGGCGTCCGCAATTCGTGCGCGACATCCGCGCTAAAGCGCCGCTCGCGCTCAAAGGAAATCTCAAGGCGGGCTAAAAGCTCGTTGAGCCGCGCGGCGATGGGCAACAGTTCCGCTGGCAGGTCTTCGGTGGGGAACCGGGTGGTGAGGGAATCTGCGTTAATGTGCGTCGCCTGTTCGCCCAGCTGGCCCAACGGCAATAGGCCCCGGCGCAGCACCCGCGTCACCAGCCAAATAGTGGCGCCGTAGAGCACAACGCCACAGGCTGTGCCAATGCCCAACAGTTCTGTTAGCGCCTCCTCCAACGGCTCGCTGTCGCTGGCTACGGCCAGACCCAATTCAACCTTGGGCAGTCTGTCCCGGCGGTCGCCCCCGAGTTGATCCGGGGAGAATTTCACTGCCAGCACCCGGGCCGGCCGACCATTGGGGAGTCTTAAATCCCGAATCCGCAGTTTGCCTCCGGGCTTTTCCGCCAGGGGCAAATCGGCCCCCCACAGCGAATCAGACCGTCGCAACGGCTTGCCGTCGTCACCCCAAATTTCAAAATAATCGCGCCGTTCCTCCTTGCTGAAACTGCGGAAGAACTGGTCCCCTGTGTCGAGGCGCATGGCATTGTCGCGCCAAAAGACGAGGGAACTAATGGCCAGCGCCTTGGCTTGCAAAGCGTCGTCAAACTGCTCAATAAGTTCATCACGCGCTGTGAAATAGAGCGCGGCCAGCGCACCGCCCAATAGCACAAAGAACGCCCCTAGCAAATTTCGCGTCAACTGACCGCGGATGGATCTCATGGGGCCACCGCTCCTGCCGGCATTTCGTCGAGTACATAACCCAGACCGCGGCGGGTGTGGATGAGGGGCGATTCGCCGAATTCAGCGAGTTTCTTCCGCAAACTGCAAATGGCCGAATCCACCACGTTGCTCATTGGGTCCACTTGGCCGTCGTAAATGTGCTCCTCAATTTCGGAACGTGACACCACCTGCCCGCGCCGCCTGGCCAGATACTCGATCAGCAGGTATTCCCGCGCCGTCAGTTCAACGCCCCGGCCACCCCGGCGCACCCGCCGCCCGAGGGTGTCAATTTCCAGATCGTCCACGGTAATGACGGAAAGTTTCGAGCCGTACGCGCGCCGGCATAGGGCTTCGACCCGCGCCAGCAATTCCTCGAGCACGAACGGCTTCACCAAATAATCATCCGCCCCCGCCCGCAAGCCGCGCACGCGGTCCGGTACGGTATCGCGGGCCGTCAGCAGCATTACATGGGTTTCCCTGCCCTTCTGGCGCAAATTCGCCAACACGGTCAAGCCATCGCGTTTGGGCAGCATAATGTCCAGAATAATGACATCATAGTCGTGCGATTCAGCGAGCCACTGCCCTTCCTCGCCGTCTCCCGCCACATCCACGGCATAGCCGGACTTCCGCAGTGCCGTGCCCAGCGAGCGTTGCAATCGGGGGGAGTCTTCGACGACGAGCACACGCATGGGCAAAGGGCGGTAGC
>Ga0265319_1000823_pt1 | contig 19789 bp, 14 predicted proteins | sample 4824metaG_FD_192443 | JGI IMG/M metagenome (GOLD analysis project Ga0265319, IMG submission 192443) | Rhizosphere microbial communities from Carex aquatilis grown in University of Washington, Seatle, WA, United States - 4-8-24 metaG | ecosystem: Host-associated > Plants > Roots > Rhizosphere >...
CTACCGCAACGCCCCGCTCGACCCGCGCACCCTCTTCTTCGTGATCAGCCAGTCCGGCGAGACGATCGACACGCTCGCGGCCCTGCGCGAGGCGAAGCGCAAGGGCTTCCGCGTCCTCGCCATCAATAACGGCGTGGGCTCGTCCATCGCGAGGGAGGCCGACGGCGGCATCTTCCAGCACGTCGGCCCCGAGGTCGGCGTCGCCTCGACGAAGACCTTCACCTCCCAGCTCCTGCTGGGGGCGATGGTCGCGCTCTACGTCTCGCGGATGCGCGACATGAGCTTCAACGACGGGGTGGACTACGTGAAGGCGCTCAAGGGGGCTCCGGACCTCGTCCGAAAGACGCTGGCCCTGGCCCCGCAGATAAAGGAGATCGCCAAGCGCTACGCCCATTACACGGACTTCCTCTTCCTCGGGCGGCTGTCCCTCTTCCCGATCGCGCTGGAGGGGGCCCTCAAGCTGAAGGAGATCTCCTACATCCACTCCGAGGGCTACCCCGCGGCCGAGATGAAGCACGGGCCGATCGCCCTCATCTCCGAGCAGTGCCCAAGCGTCTTCCTGGCGCCCAAGGGCGAGATCTTCAACAAGATCGTCTCCAGCATGCAGGAGATCAAGGCGCGCAAGGGCCCGGTGATCGCCATCGCGACGGAGGGCACCGAGATCCCCGCGGGCCTCGCGGACGAGGTGATCTGGATCCCGGACTGCCACGAGGCGGTGCTGCCCATCGTGGCGACGATCCCCGTCCAGCTTCTGAGCTACTACATCGCGGTCGAGCGCGGCTGCGACGTGGACAAGCCGCGCAACCTGGCTAAGTCGGTGACGGTGGAGTGAGCATGGACATCCACCCCACAAGGGATGAGTTCGTCGCGCTTGCCCGGACGGGCAACCTGATCCCGGTCTACGCCGACCTGATCGCGGACTTCGAGACGCCCGTGTCGGCCTACGCCAAGCTGCGTGCGCACGGCCCGGCCTACCTCCTCGAGTCGGTCGAGGGCGGCGAGCGCCTGTCGCGGTACAGCTTCATCGGCTGCCGGCCCAGGAAGACCTTCGCCTGCGGGCCCGAGACGACGGAGATCCGCGAGGCCGGAAAGCCCGCGCGCACGGTGCCGACGCCGGCGGACCCCCTGGAGCTCATCGAGGCCGAGCTGCGGCAGTTCCGGCCGGTCAAGCTGCCGGGCCTGCCCCGGTTCACCGGCGGGGCCGTGGGCTTCCTCAGCTACGAGTACGTGACCCGGATCGAGCCCACGGTGCCCCTCGCGGCCCGGGACGAGCTCGGGGTTCCGCTGATCTACTTCATGCTGTCGGACAGCCTGCTGATCTTCGACCGCGCAAAGCAGACCCTGCGCCTGTGCGTCAACGCGCACGTGCCCGAGGGCGGGGCCGCCCAGGCCCACGCCGCGGCCGAGGCGGAGCTGCACGAGCTCTTCGACATCCTGAAGGAGCGAAGCTCGCTCGCCCCCGCCCCGCTCGCGGGCCCGGCGCGGGTCGACGTGCCCGCGGGCAACTTCACGCGCCCCCAGTACGAGGCTCTCGTCGACAGCGTGAAGGAGTACATACGCGCGGGCGACATCATCCAGGTGGTCCCCTCCCAGAGGTTCGCGAAGGCGTTCACGAAGACCCCGCTCGACCTCTACCGGGCGCTGCGCACCGTGAACCCCTCACCCTACACCTTCATCCTGGACACGGGCGGCTTCGCCCTCGTCGGGGCGTCGCCGGAGGTCCACGTGCGACTCACGGACGGCCTGGTCGAGATCCGTCCGATCGCGGGCACCGCGCGGCGCGGCGCGACGCCGGAGGAGGACGCGGCGCTCGAGAAGGCCCTCCTCGCCGACGAGAAGGAGCGCGCCGAGCACCTGATGCTGGTCGACCTGGCGCGAAACGACATCGGGCGCGTCTGCGCCTTCGGCTCGATCCACGTGCCCGACTACATGTTCATCGAGCGGTACTCGCACGTCATGCACATCGTCTCCCAGGTCGAGGGCCGGATCTCGCCTGACAAGACGGCGTTCGACCTCATGCGCGCGACCTTCCCCGCCGGCACCGTGAGCGGCGCCCCCAAGGTGCGCGCCATGCAGATCATCGCGGAGAAGGAGCCGGTCCAGAGGGGGTTCTACGCGGGCGTCCTCGGGTACTTCGGGTACGACGGAAACCTGGACTCCTGCATCACGCTTCGCACCGCCCTTCTGAAGGACGGCAGGGTCTACATCCAGGCCGGCGGCGGCGTGGTCGCCGACTCGGACCCCGCCGCGGAGTACCAGGAGACGGTCAACAAGGCCGGGGCGCTCCTGAAGGCGGTCGAGATCGCCTCCCGGTTCTAGGCCGAAGGCCAGGGAAAACGGCCGGCGCCCCTTGCCGTCCCGGAATTTCGTAACAGGTTTGTCACGTTCGCCCCCGGACCCTCTAGCCGGAGGGGCGGAGGCCACAGGGTGGCCCGAGTGCCAATTTGCACCGTGCGCCGCCCCGGGTGTGCCATAATTTCCCTAGGAACCTGTCACGTTTGGGCAACCTTCATAGGGGGCCGCTCGTCTGTCTGTCGGGAACGGTTTACGCTCATACCGGGGAACAAGAGAGCGTTTCAATCCTCCAATACGTACACTTCGATGCGAATCAAATACAGGGCCGACAGCCCCACAGCAGAAGGTGATGCAGACGAGACGAACCGGATCACCCCGGCCCCCGAGCGCCCGGCGCAGTTCGACTCCCCCCCGTCCTTCCTCGAGAAACCCGAGCCCGCGGAGGCCCCCTCCGCCGCGCCCTCCGACCGCAGCAACCTGCAGATCTACCTCCAGGAGATCGGCAAGACCGCTCTCCTGACGATCGAGGAGGAGATCTCGCTCGCGAAGAGGATCCGCCGCGGCGACAAGGCCGCCCGCGACCACATGATCAAGGCGAACCTGCGCCTCGTCGTGAAGATCGCGATGGACTACAAGGACTTTGGGCTCCCCCTTCTGGACCTCATTAGCGAGGGCAATATAGGCCTCGTGAAGGCCGTGGAGCGCTTCGACCCCCGCAAGGGCGGCAAGCTCTCGACCTACGCCGCCTGGTGGATCAAGCAGTCCATCAAGAGGGCCCTGGCCAACCAGTCCAAGACCATCCGGCTCCCCGTCCACCTGGTCGACAAGATCTCCAAGATGAGGAAGATGGCCATGGTCCTCTCCGAGAAGCTGGGCCGCGAGCCCACCGACGAGGAGCTGGCGATGGAGCTGCAGATCCCGACCTCGAAGGTCGCGCACCTCAAGTCCGTCAGCGTGAGGCCCGCCTCGCTCGACGCCCCCGTCGGCGAGGACGGCGACTCGGCCACGTTCGGCGAGATCGTCGGCGACGAGAACGCCATCAGCCCCTACGAGAACCTCCGCGGCAAGAACCTCAACACCGACCTGCACGAGATGGTGGACTCGCTCGACAAGCGCGAGGCCGAGATCATCCGCATGCGCTTCGGCCTGGACGGCAGGAGCGAGCTCACCCTCGAGGAGGTCGGCCGCAAGTTCAACGTCACGCGCGAGCGCATCCGCCAGCTCGAGTACATCGCCCTCGGCAAGATGCGACGGGCGATGGCCAAGCACGAGGCCGTCCGCAACGCGGACGACGTCGAGGCCGAGGACCGCCAGCGCAAGCGCATGACGGTCATCAAGGAGTTCATCGAGTCCAAGTCGGGCAAGGTTGCCCGCGAGGGCTCGAACTGACGGGCCGAGGCGCCGCAGCAATCTTCAGGCCCCCGCGCGACGGACGCCGGGGGCCTTTATCGTGCCCGGTCCGGTCGGCCGAGGCTAGACGGCGGCCAGGGGCTTGCGCCCCACGGCGGCCACCATCTCGCTGGGGAGCTCGTAGATCCGAATGTCCTCGAACCCCGCCCTCATGAGGTAGGTGCGCATCTCCTCGCGCGTCGAGGACATGCTGATGTGCGCGGGCCTGTCCTCCAGCGGGAGCTTCGTGCCCGCCAGGAACAGCTCCCAGCCCGACGGCGAATCCAGGTCGAAGTTGTCGAAGTAGCAGCGCCCGCCCGGACGCAGCACGCGAAACGCCTCCTCGACGTACCGGTAGCGGTCCCACTCGAGCAGGTGCATGAAGACGATGGTGCAGTAGACGACGTCGAAGGCGCCGCTCGGGAACTCCTGCAGCCCGACGGTCGCAAGCTCCACGAGCGACGTGTTGGGGCGGCCGCCCAGCCGGCCGGCCGCGTGCCCCAGCATCCCGCTCGAGATGTCGGCCCCGATCCAATGCAGGCATCGCGTGCTCAGCAACTTGCCGACGCGGGCAATCCCGCAGCCGATCTCGAGCACCACGTCGTCCGGCCTGAGGCCGATCGTGAAGTCGAGCGCATCGACCGAGCAGCGCGCGGTGAGCTCCATCGAGGCCTCGTCGGCGAAGCCGCCGACCGCGAGCGAGGCGACGTCGAGGCTCTTCGTCTGCTTGTTCCAGACGCTCTTGTAGTCGGAGCGGTCGCCGAGCGGCGACATGCTCTGCCTCCATCGGCCCTGGCTCTCCTCGGTGTTCATGGGAAGGTCGTCTCGGGGACTCGTTTTTTCGCCGCTAGCGGCGCGGCGAGACATTGAGGCTCTCGGCCTCCCTCCTCATGGAATCCTTCCTCTCGATGGCGGCCTCGAGCTTCCTGACCAGGGACTCGAGCTGCGCCGACATCTCCTGGTCGCGCTTCCTCAGCTCGGCGATCTCCCGGCGCAGGGTGTGGGTGTACGTGTTGCCTTCGCCGCGGTCCCGGAACTCCCTGTCGATGCTCGCGCGAAACTCCCTCTCGCGCCTCTGCACCGCCTCGATCTCGGCACGGATCGAGGCGGCATCCCTGGCGTCGCCGCCCCCCGACGGGACGCCCGGTTCCAGCGGTCCCGCCTGCGCGACATCCCCAACGTCCGCATCGGCGAGGGCGACGGTGCCGTCGCCGAGGACGCATTGCAGCCTGAACCTGCGGCCGATCACATGGCTCGGCTTGCACAGGTGCTCGTCAAACCGGTTGCCCGTTGCGCCCGGTTTGACCGCGGCGGCGACGTCGGGGCTCGGCAGGCCGAAAGTCGCCAGCGGAACGACCGTCAGGGGCTCCAGGAACACGGCCTCGACCCTCCTTATGGGGAGGCTGCTGTGGACGCACCAGCCGCGCAGGTGGATGTCGCTCCCTTGGATGGAGCATTCATCGATCTTCCAGATGAGAGGCATGTGTTGTGGCGGGGGTGTCGGCCCGGCTATCCCGGGTGTTCCATTCAGGGATACCCATGAACGGGCGAAAATGAAAGCCCCGACGGCGCGTCCCCAACCCGGCGGCAACGGGAAAAGGAAAGGCCGCCGGGCTCTCGCGCCGGCGGCCTTCCAAGGGGAACAGGCGCCCGGAGGCGCCCGGCTATACGGGCTACTCGCCCTTCTTGGACGCCTCGTCCAGGATGTCGCCCAGGTTCATCATGTCGTTGCTGGCGCTGCGGTTCAGGGCCTCGTAGGAGGCCGTCTCCGCGGCGAGCTGGTCCGCGCTGTAGTTCGCGGCCTTGATGGAGAGCCCCAGCCTGCGGTCCTCGCGGTCGATCTTGATGACCCGCGCGGTGACCTTCTGCTCCGGCTTAAGGACGTCCTTAACCTTGTCGATCCGCTCCTCGCTGATCTGCGAGATGTGGACCAGGCCGTCGATGCCGTCCTTCAGCTCAACGAAGGCGCCGAACGAGGTCACCTTGGTGACCGTTCCCTCGACGACGTCGCCGATCTTGAAGAAGCTGTCGATGTCCGACCAGGGGTCGATGGCGAGCTGCTTCATGCCGAGGCTGATGCGCTGCTGCTGGGGATCGATGTCGAGGACGATGGCGTCGACCTCGTCGCCCTTCTTCAGGACCTCCGACGGGTGGTTGACCTTGCGGGTCCAGCTCATGTCCGAGACGTGCACCATGCCGTCGATGCCCTCCTCGAGCTCGATGAAGGCGCCGTAGGTGGTCATGTTGCGGACCTTGCCGCGGACGCGGGCGCCGATCGGGTAGTTGTGGCGGACCATGTCCCAGGGGTTGGGCTCCAGCTGGCGCAGGCCGAGGGAGATCTTCTGCTCCTCCTTCTGGATGCCGAGGACGACCGCATCGAGCTCCTGGCCGACCTTGAGCAGCTCGGAGGGCTTGGTGATGCGCTTGGTCCAGGACATCTCGGTGATGTGCACGAGGCCCTCGACGCCGGGCTCGATCTCGACGAACGCCCCGTAGGGCACGAGGTTGACGACCTTGCCGCGGACCTTGGCGCCGACCGGGAACTTCCTGTCGATCTCGTCCCAGGGGTTCTTGGTGGTCTGCTTGAGGCCGAGGGAGACCCTCTCCTTCTCGCGGTTGACCTCGATGATCATGACCTCGATCTCCTCGCCCTGCTTCAGCATCTCGCTCGGGTGCGAGATGCGCCCCCAGCTCATGTCGGTGATGTGCAGCAGGCCGTCCATGCCGTCCAGGTCGATGAACGCCCCGAAGTCGGTGATGTTCTTGACGACGCCCTTGCGGAACTGGCCGGGCTGGATCGAGTCGAGGAGCGCGCGGCGCTTGTCCGTGCGCTGCTGCTCGATCAGCTCCCTGCGGGAGAGGACGATGTTCTTCCTCTCGAGGTTGATCTTGAGGACCTTGAAGTCGTAGGTCTGGCCCACGTACTGGTCCAGGTTCTTCGGGGGCTGCACGTCGATGTGCGAGGCCGGCATGAAGGCGTCGACGCCGATCGAGATGATGAGACCGCCCTTGACCTTGGCCTTGACGCGCCCGGTGGCGACCGAGCCCTCGGGGAACTTGGTCAGGATGTTGTCCCAGTTCTTCTTCTGCTCGGCCTTGTCGTAGGACAGGATCGGGCTTCCGTTGCGGTCCTCAAGCTTCTCGACCAGGACCTCGATCGTGGACCCGATCTGCAGGTCTCCGATGTCGATAAATTCGTTTGCGGGGATGACGCCCTCGGACTTGCCGCCGATGTCGACGACGACCTCGTTCTGGCGGACCTCCGTGATGGTGCCGGGGACGATTGCGCCCTCCTTCAGCTTGTCGAAGGACGATTGGGCCAGCAGCTCTTGCATTAATGAACTCATAATCAGGGGATGCGGGGGGTCGTCGCGCCTGCTCCGGAGCACTTCGGCCGCCTCGCTTGGCCTCTCGGCCACGGGTTGACTGTTTGACTGTGTTTTTGGACCGGCGGGAGCATCGCGGCGACGCCGGTCTGACCGATAAAAATGCCGCGAACGGTCAGAATCCCATCCGGCACGCCGAACGGGCAAGCACAAACTCGGCGGCGCAGGGTTGCCCCATCCGCTCCTCCCCCGTCCCGAACCCGGGACAATTACACAGGTAGTTAGCTGACAGATACTAACCCATCAATGTCCCTCGGAGGGGGCATTGAGCGCGTTCTGGACGTCGCGGAAGAAAACCTCGTAGAGCGGCGTGTCCCGGAGCGGCGTCTGCGTCGCCATGCCCGGCTGCCTTGCCGAATCCGCCTCGATGACCTCGACGAGCGACACCTCGACCTCCGTCCCGGATTCGGCCGCCGGGCTCAGGTTCACCTTCATCGAGACCTGGCGGGAGCTGCCGGGGTCCTCGCCGCCGTTGATCGGGCTCATCGCCTCGAGGAGACCCTCGGCCGGGCCCCCGCGGCGGAACACGTAGCCCATCTCCTGCGAGGCCTGCTTGACGGCCGCGTAGGTCGCCTTCTGGTCGGCCTGGAAGACCCGCGAGCGCGGGGCCTCGCGCGGCCCGAGGGCCGAGCGGACATCGTCCGGGAACCCGGACTCGCACCCCGACAGGAGGGCGGCCCCGAGGAGGATCGCGGCCAGGGAGAGGGTCTTCATGGGTTGGAGGAGGGCTGCTGCTGCGAGATGCAATGGAGAGTGCCCAGACCCTGCACGAGTTCCAAGCAATCTATCGGGACCACCTCGCGGCCGGGGAAGCAGGAGGCCAGCACCTCGGCCGCCGCGCGGTCCCTCCTGGGCTGGCGGAAAGCCGGCATGAGGACCGCGCCGTTGATGATGAGGAAGTTCGCGTAGCTCGCGGGCAGCCTCCTGCGGCGCCAGAGGACGGGCGCGGGCATGGGCAGGAGGACGACCTTGTACCTGCGCCCCCTCGGGGTCCGGAAGGCGCGCAGGCGCTCCAGGTTCTCGTCCAGCGCGCGGAAATTCACGTCGGGGCGGGAGCGCTCGGCGCAGGTCACGATGCCGTCCTCGCTGAAGAAGCGGGTCACGTCGTCCACGTGCCCGTCCGTGTCGTCGCCCGCGATCCCGTCCCCCAGCCAGAGGATCGTCTCCGCCCCCAGGTAGTCCCGCAGGTTGCCCGTGATCCGGGGGAGGCCCAGAGCCGGGTTGCGGTTCCTGTTGAGGAGGCAGCTGGCCGTGGTGAGGAGGACGCCGCGGCCGTTGACGTCGATCGAGCCGCCCTCGAGCACCATCGGGTTCGCGAAGCGGCGAAGCCCGAGGGCGCGCGCGATGCGCCCAGGGATCCTGTTGTCCTTGTCAAAGGGCGGGTATTTCCCGCCCCAGGCGTTGTAGGTCCAGTCCGTGACGGCCACCTCCCCCGTCCGGTCGCTCCGCACGAAGATCGGGCCGTGGTCGCGGCACCAGGCGTCGTTCGTCGGGTGGTCGAAGAGCTCGACGTTCGCCACGTTGGCGCCGGCCCGCTCGATCAGGGAGAGCGCGCCCTTCTGCAGCCGGCCGGCGACATTGATCCGCACCTTCTCGCGGAGGCTGATCTGCGCGGCGATGCCGGCGAACACGCCCGGTATCGGGGGGAAGTTCCCGGGCCAGGTCTGCCGGTTGCGGGGCCAGGAGAGCCACACGGCCTCCTGCCTCTCCCACTCGGCGGGCATCCGAAATCCGAGCGAGGCCGGCGTCTGGGCCAGGGCGGGCATGGCGCGGCCTCCTAGTCGCGGAAGCGCCTGGTCAGGTCCCCGTAGGCGTCGATCCGGCGGTCCCTCAGGAAGGGCCAGTGCGTGCGCGTGGCGTCCACCTCCCTCAGGTCCACGGGGACGACCAGGATCTCCTGCCTCGAAGCCGGCGCCCTCCCCAGGATCTCCCCGCCCGTTCCCGCGACGAAGCTCTGCCCCCAGAACTCAAGGCCGGCGCCGCCGGCCGGCTTCTCCCGGCCGATCCGGTTGCAGGCGGCGACATAGCAGCCATTGGCGATCGCATGCGCCCTCTGGATGGTCTCCCAGGCGTCGTGCTGCTGCTTGCCGTGCCTCCTCTTCTCCCCGGGATGCCAGCCGATCGCCGTGGGGTAGAAGATGATGTCGGCTCCCTGGAGCGCCGTCAGGCGGGCCGCCTCCGGGTACCACTGGTCCCAGCAGATGAGGACGCCGATCCTGCCGAACCGGGTCTTCCACGAGCGGAAGCCCGTGTCCCCCGGCGTGAAGTAGAACTTCTCGTAGTAGAGCGGGTCGTCCGGGATGTGCATCTTGCGGTAGATGCCGAGGAGCGAGCCGTCCGCGTCGATGACCGCCGCGGTGTTGTGGTAGAGGCCGCTCGCCCTCTTCTCGAAGAGCGAGGCGACGACCACCACGCCCCGCCTCCTCGCGAGCTCCTGGAACGCCTCGGTCGAGGGGCCCGGTATGCCCTCCGCCAGCTTGAAGTTCCTGTGGTCCTCGCTCTGGCAGAAGTACTGCGAGTGGAAGAGCTCCTGGGTGCAGATGATGTTCGCCCCCCTGTCGGCGGCGCGATCGGCCATCGCCAGCGCCTTCCTCAGGTTCGCCGCGGGATCCGCCGAGCACGCGTGCTGGAGCAGCCCGATTGCGACCTTGCCCATCTTAGTAGATGACCTTGTTGAGCGGGTACTCGACGATCCCCTCGGCGCCGAGGGCCTTCAGCTGCGGCAGGATCTCCCGCACGACGCTCTCGTCGATGATGGTCTCCAGGGCGACCCAGTCCGGGTTGCTGAGCGGGGAGACCGTCGGGTCCCTGAGCGACGGCACGGCGGCCGTGATCGCCTTCAGCGCCTTCTTGGGCGCGTTCATCTTGAGCCCGACCTTCGACTCGGCCTCAAGGGCCCCGCGCACCAGGAGGGCGATCGTCTCGATCTTCTTCCTCTTCGCGGGGTTCGCCCACGCCCTCTTGTTGGCGATAAGCTTCGTGTTGGTCTCGAGAAGCGTGTCGACGATCCGAAGGTTGTTGGCCCTGAGCGACGATCCGGTCTCGGTGATGTCGACGATCGCGTCGACCAAGTCCGGCACCTTGACCTCCGTCGCGCCCCAGGAGAACTCGACCGTGACCGGGATCTTCCTGGCCGCGAAGTAGCGCTCGACCGTGCGGACGAGCTCGGTGGCCACGCGCTTGCCCGCGAGGTCCTTCGGCGCCTTGACCGGCGAGTCGGCGGCGACGCAGAGCACCCAGCGCGACTTGCTGACGGAGGCGCGGCTGTAGACCAGGTCGCAGACCTCGACCACGTCGGAGCCGTTCTCCTCGATCCAGTCCAGGCCCGTGAGGCCGCAGTCAAAGAACCCGTGCTCGACGTAGCGGCTGACCTCCTGCGCGCGGACGAACCGGGCGTCGAGCTCGGGGTCGTCGATCGACGGCCGGTAGGAGCGGGAATTGGACGTGATCTTCCACCCCGCCTTGGCGAAAAGGCTGAGGGTGGACGTCTCCAGGCTGCCCTTGGGCAGCCCGAGCATCAGGATGGGCTTCTTGTCAGGCACAGGGTCCCAAGCGTCGCCTGTCGACCGGGCCGTTCAAGCAAAATGCTCGCGGTTCACGCTGATTGACATCGCCCTCCGCAAGTGTAAAAACCACCTTAGACAGGATATGTCAGATACATCGCCGACGCGGCCCAATCCCAAACCTCTCATCGTCGTGGTGGAGGATGAGCCGGACTTGGCTACCCTGATAGCCCAGCATCTCGAGCGGGCGGACATGCGGGTGCAGGTGTGCAACCGCGCCGCCCACGCCCTGAAGTTCCTGCGGCGCAACTTCGCGAACCTGATCCTGATGGACCTCATCCTTCCCGACCAGGGCGGCTTCGAGCTCTACGAGGACCTGAAGGCCGCCAACATCAACGTGCCCGTCATCTTCCTGACCGCCAACCTCGAGGAGGCGAGCAAGGTCCACGGCCTCGAGCAGGGCGGCGACGACTACATCACGAAGCCCTTCAGCTACGCCGAGCTGACGGCGCGCATCAAGGCGGTGCTGCGCCGCGCCGACTACAAGGAGGACCTGAACCTCACGAAGAACGTGAAGGTGAACACCGAGGCGTTCGACTTCTGCGGCGCGCGCGTCACGCCCGTTCGCCTCGAGATCGCCTTCCCCGACAAGGAGTCGATCCCGATAGGCCGCAAGGAGCTCGGGATCCTGTCCTACCTGAACGACCACCAGGGCGAGGTGATCACGCGCAAGGCGCTGATCCACTCGGTGTGGGGCCAGCACGCCGACGTGAGGAGCCGCTCGCTCGACCAGTACGTCGTGAAGGTGCGGGACATCTTCAAGAAGAAGGGCATGGACCTCGCGGATTTCCGGACCGTCCACGGCATCGGCTACATATTCGACCCGAAGCAGGTCTCGAAGAAGGGCGCCTGAGGGGCCCCTTCCGGCCTCAGAAGAGCTCGGGCTGGCCGTAGCGCTGGCGCGCCTCCGCGAGGGCCGACCTCATCTCCATCCTCTCGAGGATCGCGTAGAGCTCGCCCGCCCTCGGCACGCAGTGCTCGGGGCTCGGCGGGGGAAGGGACAGGTTGAGGGTCGTGAGCTTCAGGTTCATGCGCAGTCGGTCGGCCGCGGCGGCCAGCGGCGCGCGGAAGCGCTCCGGGGAGATCTCCCCCGCGGCTGCGATGACCCCCTCCAGGCTCCCGTGCTGCGCGAGCCACTTCGACGCGGTCTTCGGGCCGACGCCGTCGAGGCCGGGGATGTTGTCGGAGGTGTCCCCCACCAGCGCCAGGTAGTCGGCGATCTTCGCGGGCGGGACCCCGAACTTCCCGACCACGCCCGCCTCGTCAAGGACCCTCCATCCGAGCTTCGGGTTCGCGGTCGGCGGCGGCAGCATCATGCTGACGCTCGCCCCCACGATCTGCGCGAAATCCTTGTCCGAGCTGACGATGAGGACCGTGTCGCCCCGCCTCGCCAGCGCGCACGCGTGCGAGGCCAGGAGGTCGTCGCTCTCGACGCCGTCCACCTCGATGCCTCCCAGGCCCATCGCGCGCGTGAGCTCCTTGACGACGGGTATCTGCTTTGAGAGCGCCTCCGGCATCTCCTCGCGGTTCGCCTTGTACTCGGGGTGGAGGGCGAGCCTGTCCTGCGCCCCGCCCAGGTCGAAGAAGACAAGCGTCCCGTCGGGCTTCTCCTGGTCGGACAGGCGCCAGAGTGACTTCACCCAGCCGTGGAGCGCGTTCGTCGGGAACCCGTCGGCCCTCGAGAGCTCCGGGATCGCGAAGAAGCAGCGGTACGCGAGGTTGAACCCGTCGACGAGGAGCCACTTCGCCATGGGAGTGGCGCCCTCAGGCCCCGGTGGCCACCGGGGCGGGCGGCAGGGACGCGGCGCCCATCACGGCCTCGGAGATCGGGGCGGGCTGCCTCGCCTCGGGCTCCCCGTGCTCGTGGTTGAAGCGCATGGAGACCGTCTTGGAGACGCCGCGCTCCTCCATCGTCACGCCGTAGATCGCGTTGGCCGCGGCCACGGTGCGCTTGTTGTGGGTGATGATGATAAACTGGGAGTCCTTCACGAACTTCTTCAGGAGCTCCGTGAACCGGCCGATGTTCGACTCGTCGAGGGGAGCGTCCAGCTCGTCGAGGAGGCAGAAGGGCGACGGCTTCACCAGGTAGAGGGCGAAGAGGAGCGCGACCGCGGTGAGCGTGCGCTGGCCGCCCGAGAGGAGGGAGATCCCCTTGAGCTTCGTTCCCGGGGGCTGGGCGACGATGTCGATGCCGCTCTCCAGCACGTCGTCGGTCTGGACGAGCTCGATGTCGGCGCGCCCCCCGCCGAACAGTGTCTGGAACGTGTACACGAAGTTCTTGCGGATCTGCTCGAACGTCACCTCGAACTGCTTCTGCGAGGTGACGTTGATCTCGTCGATCGCCGCGATCAGCTCGGCGCGCGCGCGGGTGAGGTCGTCGCTCTGGCCCTTCAGGAAGTCGTGGCGCTGGCGCAGCTCCGAGTACTCCTCGATCGCGACCAGGTTGACGGCGCCCATGCCGCCCATCCGCGCGCGCAGAGCGTCCACCTCGGCCTTGACGGCGTCCCAGTCGGTCTGGTCGAGCGCGGCCAGGTCGGCCTCAGCCGGCTGCTCGGGGCGCTTCCTGCGGGTGCGCCTCGGCGCGGCGTCCGCCTCCTCCTCCTCGTCCAGGTCGAGCGCCTTCAGGCCCTCGGGCTCGTCGTCTGCGTGCCAGAGCATGTGCTTCCAGTCGACCGTGGCGACGTCCGCCTGGAATTCCCGGGCCACGTCCTCGGCGAGGAAGGCGCCGCGCTGGCGGGTCTCCGCGTGCCGGACCTCGTGCGCGCTCAGGTTGTCGTGCGCCGCGTCGGATTCCAGGCGCAGCGCCGACTGGGCCGTCTCGAGGGAATTTATCTGGCTCTCGACCCCGACCAGCTCGACACGGATCCTCTCCACCTGCTCCTGGGCCACCGAGAGGGTCTCGGCGATGCGGCCGGAATTTGCGCGCTGGGCGGACTCCTCGGCCTCGAGCTCCGAGATCTGCGCCGTCCAGGACTCGATCTCCTCCTGGCGCTCGATGAGGAGCTCGCTGATCTGCCCGCGGCGCCTCTCCATCTCGCCGAGCCCCTTGTCGAGGACCTCGACCTTCTGCCTGCGCTCGGCGAGCTCGAGCCTGGCCTGGGCCAGGGTCTCCCGCTTGACGTCGCGCTCGGCCCGAACGGCGGCGATCCCCGCCTCCAGGTCCTCGATCTTCTTGCGCTGCGCGGCGGAGGCGGCCTCCGACTGCGCCAGGCCCGCCCTCGCCTTCTCCCACCGGGCCTGCGCCTCAAGCCTCGCCTGCTCCAGCGAGGCGAGCTCCTGCTCCATGCGCCTCGCGCGGCCCGACGACTCCTCGGAGACCTTGCGGGCGCTTCGCTCCTCGGCCTGCGCGGCCGCGAGCGCCTGGGTCGAGGCCATGACCGCCGCGCGCCGCTCCTCGAGCGACTGCTCGGCGGCGAGGATCCGGGCGTTCAGGGCGTCCCCCTGGGCGCGGAACCCGTCGTGGAGGCGCTGGTCGTCGGCGAGCGCCTTCGCCGTCTCGCGCAGGTCGATCTCGCGCTGGACGATGCTGTTCGACTGCTTCCGCTGGCTGGCGTGGCCCCCCGACACGATGCCGCGGCGGTCGACGACCTCGCCCTTGCGCGTGGCGACCGAGAGGAAGGGGAACTGCGGGTGGGCGCTCCAGAACTCGAGGAACGAGCCCAGGTCGTCGGCCACGTAGCAGGACGCGAGGAGGGCGCGGGCGGGATGGCTCCCGTCGATCTGCAGCAGGGCCGATGACGCCGCAACGAGCCCCGGCGGGAGCTCCGGATCCGCGGGGGCCGCCGCCCCGAGCTCGGCGATCCGAAGGACCACGGAGCCTATCTGCTCCTGCTCGAGCTGGGCGAAGATGCGCCGCGCCGTGGACAGGTCGCTCACCTGGATCGCCTCGTCGGCCGAGCCGAGGAGGGCCTCGATCGCGCGCCCGAACTCGGGCCTCACCTCGATGCCCTGGGAGACGGGCGTCGCCGCCGAGCCCGCGAGCGCCCCGGCCAGCCTGCCCTGAAGGATCGCCTTCGCCCCCTCGCCGAACCCCTCCAGGCGCTCCTGGAGCTGCTGCAGGAGCCGCAGGCGGGCGCCGCGCTGCGCCATCTGCCGGTCCGTGTCCTGGATCTTCTTCTGGACCTCGCGGAATTCGCGCGTCGCCTCGGCGACGGACTGCTGCGCCTGCGTGGCCGCCTCGCTCGAGCGGGCCCGGCCGGCGAGCGTCTCCTCCGCCCTGGCCAGCGCGTCCAGGGCCGCCTTCGCGTCCAGGGCCGCCTGCTCCGAGACAAGGCGCAGGTCGCCCTTCAGGGCCTCGTGCCTGTGGATGCTGGTCTTCTGGTCGACCTCGTGGCCGGACGACTCCGTGCGCAGGCGGGCGACCGCGCTGTCGAACTGCAGCAGCTCAAACTTCGCCTGCTGCAGGTCGCGGTCGAGCTTGCCGAGCTCGCCCTCGGAGACCGCCAGCTCCCGGTTGTGCTGCTGGTAGACGGCGTCGCTGCTGCCGAGGAGGCCCAGCTGGAGCTGCTTGTCCTGGGAGCCGGTGTCGACCTGCGCCGACACCTCGCGCAGCTGCATCTCGAGCTCGACCAGCGTGTCTCGCGTGCCGGCAAGGCGGTCGGCGAGGCCGGAGCGCCGGATCTTCGCCATGTTGGCGGCGTTCTCCGCGTGCTCCTTCTGGGAGCGCAGGTCAAAGACGGCCTGCTGGGCGTCCTGGACCCGCTGGTTCAGGCGGCTGCGGTCGGCCTTGCGCGCCTCGAGGCCGGACTGCTGCCCGTCGAGGGCGGTCCTTCGCCTCTCGGCCTCTGCGCGCAGCCCGGCGAGGGTCACCTCGAGCGCACCGAGCGACTCCGTCAGCCTGCCGTGCTGCAGGGCGCTCCAGGCGAGGCTCAGGTGGCGCAGGCGGTGCCCGAGCCGCTTGTAGCGCATCGCCTTCGCGGCCTGCCGCCTCAGGCTGCCGATCTGGCGGGAGACCTCCCCGACGACGTCGGCGACCCGGGCCAGGTTCTGGTCCGTGAGCGCGAGCTTGCCCATCGCCTCGCGGCGCTGGCTCTTGTACTTGGTGATCCCCGCGGCCTCCTCGAAGACGGCCCGGCGCTCCTCCGGCTTGGACGAGAGGACCTGGTCGATGTGGCCCTGCGCCATGATCGAGTAGCTCGTGCGGCCGACCCCCGTGTCCATGAAGAGCTTGTGGATGTCCTTGAGCCGGCAGGCCTGGCCGTTGAAGAGGTACTCACCCTGGCCGTCCCTGTGGACCCGCCTCGTGATCTCGATCTCATGGAATTCGCTCCCGAGCTGCTTCTCGCACTCCGTGAGCAGCATCGAGACCTCGCACACCTGCGCCGCCCGGCGCGTGTCGGCGCCCTCGAAGATGACGTCCTGCATCTTCCCGCCGCGGAGCGCCTTCGCGCTCTGCTCGCCGAGCACCCAGCGGATGGAGTCCGCTATGTTGGATTTGCCGCACCCGTTGGGCCCGACCACGGCGGTGACGCCGGGCTCGAAAAGGAGGGTCGTGGGGTCGGCGAATGACTTGAAGCCGTGGAGTTTTAGGGCCTTTAGATACATTAAGCCTTCCGATTGGAGAGGGCGCCGAAGGCGCGGGCAAACGCAAAAGGCGGCTTCACGAATGATCCCACGGCAGCCGCACCTCAAGGCGCCTGCTTTCCCACACGCGGAATACCTCGAACATCTTGCCCGGATTGAGTATGCCGCGCGGATCCAGGGCCTTTTTCACGGCCCGCATGGCCCGGATCGCCGCCGGGGAGTGCTGCAGGCGCAGGAAGGGCGTCTTGGCGAGGCCTATCCCGTGCTCCCCCGAGATCGCACCGCCGAGGCCCACCACGGTCCTCATGAGGCTCACGACCGCCCTCTCGGCGGCGCGCGTCTCGGCGGGGTCGTCCCTGTGGTACATGACGTTGACGTGCAGGTTGCCGTCCCCGAGGTGCCCGAAGGTGGGGATGGGAAGCCCCGACTCCTTCCGCAGCCCCTCGAGGTAGCGCGCGAACTGCAGGTATTTGCCCATCGGGACGACGATGTCCTCGTTCAGCTTCGAGTCGCCGAGCTGGAACATGGCGCCCGAGCAGGACCGCCTCACCTCCCAGAGGGCGTCCGCCTCCCGGCGGCTCTGCGCCGCGCGGTGGGCGAGCCCGTGGCGGGCGGCCCACGCGAGGAGGGTGGAGCGCTGCTCGCGGACCTCCGCCGCGCCGCCCGCGAGTTCCAGGAGGAGGACCGGGCGCCCCGCCTGGCCCTTGAACACGTGCCTGCCGGTCTCGCGCTCGGCGCAGTCGACGGAGTACCGGTCGAGGAATTCGCAGATGGCGGGCTGCACCCGCAGTGCGAAGAGCGCCAGGGCGGCCCTGAAGGCGTCGGGCTCCGTCCTGAAGGAGACGAGGAGCGTCCAGCGCTCCGCGGGCTGCGGTATGAGCTTCAGCGTCGCCTCCGTGACGACCCCGAGCATCCCCTCGCTGCCGATCCAGAGGTCGCGCAGGTTGAAGCCGGCTGAGAACTTCTTCGTGGACGTGCCCCACTCCACCCATTCGCCGGTCGGCAGGAACCCCTTGAGCGCGAGGACGAAGTCGCGCGTGACGCCGTACTTGCCCCCGTGCATCCCGCCTGCGTTGCAGGCGATGTTGCCCCCGATGGTGCAGTATTTCTTGGAGGACGGGTCGGGCGGGTAGAACCAGCCCTTCCTCGCGGCGGCGGCCTGGATGCGCTCCACGGTGGCCCCCGCCTGCACGTGCGCCATGCCCGACTGGGCGTCGATGCGGACCCTGTTCCATCGGTGCAGGTCGAGCACCCACCCTCCCCGGGCCGGCGCAGCCGAGCCGGTCAGGCTCGTCCCCCGCCCCCGCACCGTGACGGGCACGCGGTGGCGGTTGGCCAGGGCAAGGACCCGGGCGACGTCGTCCTTGTCCCGCGGGAAGACGACCGCCCTGGGGGCGAAGGGTATCTTGCTGGCGTCAAACGAGGCCGCCCAGGTGGCGTCGCGGTCCATCCTGACGACCCCGGGACCCAGCGCGGCCCTGAGCTTCCTTGTGGCTGCGGTAAAATCCATCGGTGGCCGATCCGCTACACTCGGTTTGGACCCGGCGCAAGACCCGGCGAGAGGAGCCGCCTCATATTTGAGCCCATGAGCTGCGCGCGCTCGGCGGGGTCGAGCCCGGCCCCCTCGATCTCGCCCACGAAGCGCGCGAGCCCGGGCTCCCGGGAGGCCCGCGGGTAGAGGATGAGGGGATAGTCCGAACCGTAGAGGATCCTGGAGGCCCCCACCCTGTCCACGGCCTGCCGGAAGACCTCGGGCCCGTACAGAAGGGGCGAGGCGGCCGTGTCGAAATAGATGTTGGGCGGAAGGGGCCCGCCGCCCGGCGCCCCGCGAAACGCCATGCCCCCGCCCCAGTGGGCGAGGATGAAGGCCGCCCCGGGGTGCTCGCGGGCGAGGCCAATGAAGCCCTCCAGGGGGGTCGCCGGCCCGGCGGCCGGCCCGGCCCGGGGATCGGTCGCATGGAGGGTCACCGGCACCCGCCTCGAGGCCGCGAGCTCCACCACCCGCCTGAACCAGGGGTCGTCGAGGGCGTAGCCCTGGGCCTGGGGAAGGAGTTCGCCGACGCCGCAGAGCCCCGCGTCGAGCGCGCGCGCCAGGGCGTCCACGGCCCGCGCCCCCGCCGCCGGTTGCACGGCGCCGAAGGCGACCAGGCGCCCGGGATGCCTCCTCGTCCAGTCCAGGTACCAGCCGTTCTGCAGCTCGCAGGTCTCCTGGCGCTCCCAGTACCAGCCGAGCATGACGCAGGTCGAGACGCCGGCCTCGTCCATGTGGGCGATCAGCCGGTCCGGGTCGGACCAGCCCTGCAGGGAGCGGCGGCCCTCGGGCGCCACGCAGGCGGCCCAGCCGGGCTCCCCGTGCGCGAGGCCCCAGGCGGCGGGGGCGGCCGCGACCTCGGCCGGGTACAGGTGGATGTGCGCGTCGACGACGCCGGCCGCGCTCACGTCTCGTCCGCCCCCTTCCTGCGGACCCCGAGCGCGAGTCGCCTGCAGCCGGCAAGGTCGAGCTTGCCCGTCCCGAGGACCGGAATCGCCCCGACCTGCATCACGTCGCGCGGGATCCACAGGTTGGGAAACCCGGCCGCGGCGAGCCCCTCGCGCACCTGCGCCGCGGTGAGGGCGAGCGTCGTCAGGACGACCAGGGCCTCCCCCTTCGCCTCGTCCGGGACACCGGTCACGACCACGGCCTGGGCCTCGCCCGGGTCGACGCCCAAGAGCTCGGCGATCTTCTGCTCGATCGCGCCGTGCGGGACCGCCTCGCCACCGATCTTGGAGAATCGCGCGAGCCTCCCCTCGATCGAGAAGAAGCCGTCGTCGTCGACCCGCGCCAGGTCCCAGGTGACAAACCAGCCGTCCCTGAGCGAGGCCCCCGGGGCGGCGTCGGCCAGGTAGCGCACGAAGACGTTTGCGCCGCGCAGCAGGAGGACGCCGGTTGCGCCGTGCGGGACGTCGGCGCCCGTCTCGGGGTCGACGAGGCGCGCCGTGATCCCGGGAAGCAGGCGACCCACGGTGCCGGCCCTCCTGCCTGCCTGCGCGTCCGCGGTCCGCGTGACGATCGGGGGATCGGGCTGGTTCAGGTGGGTGGCCGGGGAGGTCTCCGTGAGGCCGTAGCCCTGGAGGATCTCGATGTGGAAGGCCTCGAGGAACCGGCGCCTCAGGTCCTCCGGAAGGCTCTCGGCGCCGGTCACGACCAGCTGGAGGCTGCGCAGGTCGCGCGACGTCGCCTTCTTCAGGAACGGCCGCAGGAAGGTCGGCGCCCCGAGCAGAACCGTGACGCCCTCGTCGCGGACCGCGTCGATGACGGCGCGCGTGTCGAGCGGGTTCGGCGACGTGACGAGGCGGCAGCCCCGAAGAAGCGGGTACCAGAGGGTGACCGTGAACCCGAAGCTGTGGAAGAGGGGCAGGCACCCGAGCATGACGATCGACTCGGGCAGGACGCACGTGGACGAGATCTGCGCGTAGTTCGCGAGCAGGTTGCGGTGCGACAGGACGACGCCCTTGGGGCTCCCGCCGCTGCCGCTCGTGAAGAGGAGCGCCGCCTCCTCGCGGTCGCCGGCGCGCGGGGCGCCCACGAGGCCCGCAACCCAAGGGTTGGGAAGAAGCCACGCCGCAAGGACCCAGGGCAGCACCGCGCGCGCG
>Ga0265319_1000824_pt1 | contig 19749 bp, 15 predicted proteins | sample 4824metaG_FD_192443 | JGI IMG/M metagenome (GOLD analysis project Ga0265319, IMG submission 192443) | Rhizosphere microbial communities from Carex aquatilis grown in University of Washington, Seatle, WA, United States - 4-8-24 metaG | ecosystem: Host-associated > Plants > Roots > Rhizosphere >...
GACGGCCGAGCAGTCCGTTTCGGGCGTCGAGTTCGACCTGATCCTCTCCGACGGCTCCCTTTACCCGAGGAAGGGCCGGTTCTTCGCCATCGACAACCAGGTGAACGCCAACACCGGCACGCTGCAGGTCGTCGCCATCTTCCCCAACCCGAACGGCGTGCTGCGGGCCGGCCAGTACGCCAAGGTGCGCACGGTGGTCAGCGTCGACAAGGGGGCGCTTCTTGTCCCGCAGCGCGCGCTCAGCGAGCTCCAGGGCGGCTACCAGCTGGCCACGGTCGACGCCTCGAACCACACGCACATCATGACCGTCAAGACGGGCCAGCAGGTGGGCTCGCAAGTCGTCGTCGAGTCGGGCCTTCACCCGGGCGACAAGGTCGTCGCGGACGGGCCGCAGAAGATCACCGAGGGCGCCGAGGTGCACCCGATCCCCTTCGCCGCCGAGCCCTCCAAGTAGCCGCGCCGTGTCGAAGTTCTTCATCAACCGCCCCATCGTCGCGATCGTCATCGCGATCATCACGGTGATCGTCGGCGCGGTGGCGCTCGTCTCGCTGCCGATCGCCCAGTTCCCCAAGATCGTCCCGCCCGAGGCCCGCATCACGTCGACCTACGTCGGCGCCGATGCCCAGACGGTCGAGCAGTCCGTGGCGACTCCCATCGAGCAGATCCTGAGCGGCGTCGACAACATGAACTACATGTACTCGATCAACGGCAGCGACGGCTCGCTGCGGCTGACCGCGAACTTCGACGTCGCCACCGACCCCAACACGGACCTGATCCTGACGCAGATGCGGGTCACCCAGGCCAACCCGCAGCTGCCGGCCGACGTGGCGAACTTCGGCGTCACCGTGCAGAAGCAGCTCACGGCCCCGCTCATGCTGGTCGGCCTCTACTCGCCGACCGACGCCTACGACAGCACGTTCCTCGCGAACTACGCCTACATCAACATCAACGACCAGCTGACGCGCGTGCCCGGCATCGCGAGCGCCTCGGTCTTCGGCGCGGGCCAGTACGCGATGCGCTACTGGGTGAAGCCGGACCAGCTCGCAAAGCTCAACATCACGGTCGGCGAGGTGATCCAGGCCATCCAGAGCCAGAACACGGTCAACCCGGCGGGCACGATCGGCGGCGAGCCCTCGCCCAAGGGCCAGGACTTCACGTACTCGGTGCGCGCCCAGGGGCGGCTCTCCTCGCCCGAGGAGTTCGGCGCGATCGTGATCCGCTCGAACCCCGACGGCTCGGCGGTGCGCCTGAGGGACGTCGCCCGCGTCGAGCTCGGGGCGCAGGTCTACAACGTCATGGGCCGCCTCGACGGCAAGCCGGCCGCGGTCATCGCGATCTACCAGCTGCCCGGCTCGAACGCCCTGGACTGCGCCGTCGGGGTCAAGAAGGCCATGGCCCGGCTGAAGCTGCGCTTCCCCGCGGGGCTGGACTACAAGGTGGGCCTCGACACGACCCAGTCGGTGTCCGAGGGCATGAAGGAGATCTCGAACACGCTCTGGCAGGCGCTGCTCCTCGTCATCCTGGTCGTCTTCATCTTCCTTCAGGGATGGAGGCCGACCCTCATCCCGCTCCTGGCCGTCCCGGTCTCCCTCATCGGCACCTTCATGCTGTTCCCGCTGTTCGGGTTCTCGGTGAACACGCTCTCGCTGTTCGGGCTCGTGCTCGCGATCGGGCTCGTGGTCGACGACGCGATCGTGGTCGTCGAGGCGGTCGAGCACCACATCGAGGAGGGCATGTCGCCGCGGGACGCGACGATCCGGGCCATGGAGGAGGTCTCCGGCCCGGTGATCGCGATCGCGGTCATCCTCGCGGCCGTGTTCGTGCCGACCGCCTTCATCCCCGGGATCACCGGCCGCCTCTACCAGCAGTTCGCGCTCACGATCGCCATCTCCGTGATGATCTCGGCCTTCAACGCGCTGTCGCTCAGCCCCGCGCTCTGCGCAATGCTCCTGCGGCCCAAGGACAAAAACGCCTCGGTCGGGCCGCTCGGCAGGTTCTATGCCTGGTTCAACCGCGGCTTCGGCAGAATCCAGTCGGGCTACGTGAACGTCTCCAGGCACCTGATCCAGAAGAGTGTCCTTAGCTTCGCACTCCTGGGCTGCTTCGCGCTGGGCGCCTACTTAATCGGAAGGAAGCTGCCGTCGTCCTTCCTGCCCGAGGAGGACCAGGGCTACATCTACGTCGGGCTGCAGCTGCCCAACGCATCCTCCCTTCAGAGGACGAGCGAGGCCGCGCGCAAGGTGGAGGAGATCCTCAAGGACACCCCTGGCGTGCGGACCTACACGGCCGTTATCGGCTTCTCGCTGCTGAGCACCGTCTACAACACCTACAGCGGCTTCTTCTTCGTGAACCTGAAGCCGTGGTCCGAGCGGACCAAGCCGCAGGAGAGCTACGCGGCGATCAAGGCGAGCCTGTCGCGCCGCCTCGCGGGCATCCCCGAGGCGCGGGCCTTCGCCTTCTCGCCCCCTTCCATCCCCGGCGTGGGCACGGCCGGCGGCTTCACCTTCGTCCTCGAGGACCGCGCCGGCAAGGACATCGCCTTCCTCGCGGATAATCTCAACAAGTTCATGACAGCCGCCAGGGCGAGGAAGGAACTCGCGGGGCTGACGACGACGTTCCTTCCCTCCGTACCCCAGATCTTCGTCAAGGTGGACCGCGACAAGGTCCTCAAGCAGGGCGTGGCGCTCGCCGACGTGTACCGGACGCTCCAGTGCTTCATGGGCGGGATCTTCGTGAACTACTTCAACCGCTTCGGGCGGCAGTGGCAGGTCTACGTCGAGGCCGAGGGCGAGTACCGCAGCAGCGCCGACAAGCTCGAGAACTACTTCGTGCGCAACCACGACGGGGCGATGGTGCCGCTCTCCGCGCTGACCACGGTGGAGAACCGACTGGGGCCCGAGTTCACCATGAGGTACAACCTCTACCGCAGCGCGCAGATCAACGGGTCGGCGGCGCCGGGCTACAGCTCGAACCAGGCGAACGCCGCTCTGGAGGAGGTGTTCGCCAAGACGATGCCGAGGGAGATGGGCTTCGACTACATCGGCATGTCCTTCCAGGAGAAGAAGGCCCAGGAGGGCATCCCGCCCGCCGCGATCTTCGGGCTCTCCCTGGTGTTCGTGTTCCTGATCCTCGCCGCCCTCTACGAGAGCTGGTCGCTGCCCTTCAGCGTCCTGCTCGGGGTGCCGGTCGCCGTCTTCGGCGCGTACATCACCCTCTTCGCGCGGCAGATGGAGAACAACGTCTTCGCGCAGATTGGGCTCATCATGCTGATCGGGCTCTCCGCGAAGAACGCCATCCTGATCGTCGAGTTCGCGCGGACCCGCTACGAGCACGGGGTGCCGCTCCTCGACGCGGCCCTCGAGGGGGCGAAGATCCGCCTCAGGCCCATCCTGATGACGTCGCTCGCGTTCATCTTCGGGTGCGTGCCCCTGTGGCTCGCCAGCGGCGCCGGCGGCGTCGCCCGCCGGGTGATGGGGACGACCGTGATCGGCGGGATGATCGCGGCGAGCGCCCTGGCCATATTCCTGATCCCGGTCACGTTTTACGTGATCGAGATGTGGGCGACCAAGGGCCACCCCCACAGCGCGCGCCCGGACGCGGCGAAGCCGCCGGGAGGCCCCCCGGTGTTGCCGGGAGGACACTGACCATGCCCGCGCCGCTCCTGAAGCACACGGCCGCGGCCCTGTCCGCCCTTCTCCTCGCGGGATGCGCGGTCGGGCCGGATTTTAAGCGCCCCGAGACCGCCGCGCCCCAGGCCTACCGCGGCCAGGCGGACGCGGGGGCGCGCTCCGTTGCCGACCTCGCATGGTGGGACGTCTACAGGGATCCGCAGCTGAGCGCCCTCCTGCGCAGGGCCCTCGCGGACGGCTTCGACGCCCGCATAGCCGCTGCCAGGGTCGAGCAGTCCCGCTCGATCGCCGCCCAGGTCCACGGCCAGCTGTTTCCCGCGGTGGGCTACGCCGCGAACGCGGACCGGGGCCGGAACGCGCAGCTTGGAAACGCCTTCACGCAGGGGGGCGGCAACACGACGGACGGGTTTGACGGCTACCTTGGCGCGGCGTGGGAGTTCGACCTCTGGGGGCGCGTCCGCCGGCTGGACGAGGCCGCGCGAGCCCAGTACCTCGCCTCCGAGGAGGGCCGCCGCGGCGTGCTCCTGAGCCTCGTGAGCGACGTGGCGACCTCCTACTACGACCTCCTCGAGCTGGACGAGGAGCTCGCGATCGCGCACGACGCGACGGACGCATTCGGCGAGAGCCTCAAGCTCTTCAACCGCCAGCTCGAGGGCGGCGTGGTCTCGCGCCTCGACACGGCGAGCGCGCAGGCCGCGATGGAGACCAGCGCGGCGCGCATCCCCGCGATCGAGATGCAGATCGCTGTCCGGGAGAACCAGCTGAGCGTGCTGACGGGCGGCGCGCCGGGACCCATCGCGCGCGGCGCGCGCCTCTCGGACCAGTCCGTCCCGCCCGACGTCCCCGCGGGCCTGCCCTCGGACCTCCTCGAGCGCCGCCCCGACGTCCGCCAGGCGGAATTCGCGGCGAAGGCCGCCAACGCGGGCATCGGCGTCACGATCGGGGGCTTCCTGCCGAGGATCGGCCTGAGCGCCATCCTCGGCGGCGTGAGCTCGCAGCTGAACCAGGTGACGTCGCGCTCCGCGGGGCTCTGGTCCGTCGGCGCCGGGGCCACCGGCCCCCTTTTCCAGGGCGGCGGCCTGCACGGCCAGTACACCCAGGCGAAGGCGGCCTGGGAGCAGGCCAAGCTCCAGTACCAGCAGGCCGCGCTCAGCGCGTTCGGCGACGTCGCCAGCGCGCTCGTCACCCGCCAGAAGCTCGCCGAGGTGCGCGCCCGCCAGGAGAGCGCCGTCGCCGCGTACGAGGAGGCGGTGAAGCTCTCGACCGAGCGCTACTCCGCGGGAAGGGCCAGCTACTTCGAGGTCATCCAGTCGCAGCTGCTTCTCTATCCCGCGAAGGTCGCGCTCGCGCAGACCCGTCGGGACCAGTTCACGGCCGTCGTGCAGCTCTACAAGGCGCTCGGCGGAGGCTGGAACATTCCCGCCGGCGACTGGGCCTCGGCAGGCGCCAAATAGAGCGCAGAACCCATCCCCCGGGGCGGAACATCATGGGCCATGGGCCCTTACGCCAAGCCTCCCGTGCCTTCAGGAATCCGGGCGCCTCCCGATCCGGGGTCGCCGTTCCCCCTGTTCCAATCCGGTCTGTTTCCCACCTGACGAAAGGATCGATTTAAGAGGGCGAATGGATAACATGTGCGGCTTGAAAAACCCGGAACGAGATGGGCACCACCTCGCCATTTGACGAGATCGCGTTGAAGGCGACGGTCGCGGACCTCTCGAGGCGCCTTGCCAACGCCGAGGAGGCGCTGCGCGCGGCGGCCGAGGGCGCCACGTCCGGGGCGGACCCCGCCGAGGGCCAGAGAAAGCTCCTCTTCGAGGCCCAGCAGACGCTCACGATGGAGCACAACCTCCTGCGCACCGTGATCGACATCATCCCCGACCACGTGTTCGTGCGCGACAGGGCCTCGAGGCACCTCATCAACAACCGGGCTGAGCTGGCCGTCCTCGGGGCCGAGACGCTCGAGGAAACCCTGGGAAAGACCGACTTTGATTTCTGGCCGGCCGAGATGGCCCGGAAGTTCCATGAGGCGAACGAGCAGGTCATGTCGTCGGGAATGACCCTGGCCAACATTGAGGATCTGATTCCTGGGCCCCGGGGGGAGCCGCGCTGGTGGTCGACCACGAAGGTGCCCCTTCGCGACGACGACGGCGCCGTGGTCGGGCTTGTGGGTATCGGGCGGGACGTAACCGAGCACAGGGAGGTCATCCAGAAGATCACCGAGCAGGCTGCAATGCTCGACCAGGCCCATGACGCCATCCTCATGCTCACGCTTGACGGGAGGGTCGCCTACATGAATGCCGCGGCCGAGCGCCTGTTCGGCTGGAGCGCCGCGGACCTGATGGGCAAGGTCGCGGCATCGATTTTTCCGGAGGAGGACCAGGAGGCGCTCAAGCTGGCAGTGGCTGAGACCCTGGCCGCGGGCTCCTGGAAGGGGGAGCTTAAGGTGCACCACCGCCTGGGCCAGGAGATCTACATCGACACGCGCCGAACGCTCATACGTGACAAGCTGGGCGCGCCCAAGGCCCAGCTGACGATAAGCGCCGACATCACCGAGAAGAAGAAGCGCGACGCCACGGCGCTGCGAAACCAGCGCCTTGAGAGCCTGGGCACGCTCGCCGGCGGGATCGCGCACGACCTGAACAACGTCCTTGCCCCGATCCTCATGTCGATCGCGCTTCTCAAGCTCAAGGTGGACGACGAGAGCGGCCAGAGGCTGCTCGCCATGCTGGAGCTGAACGCGGAGCGCGGGGCGCAGCTCGTGCGCCAAGTTCTCGCCTTCGGGCGCGGGGCCGAGGGGGACCGCATCCTGGTCCAGCCGCTCCACCTCGCGCGCGAGATCGAGCAGATTGTCAGCGACACCTTCCCGAAGTCCATCGGCTTCGAGCTCGTGAACGAGAAGGACCCGTGGACCGTGACGGGGGATCCCACCCAGATCCACCAGGTCCTGCTCAACCTCTGCGTCAACGCGAGGGACTCGATGCCCAACGGCGGAAAGATCACCCTGCGGATCGAGAACATCGTCCTGGACGAGACCTACGCCAGCATGCACCAGGGGGCGAAGGCGGGCTCGTACCTGGCCGTATCCGTCACCGACACGGGCATGGGCATCCCGCCCAACATCCGGGACAGGATCTTCGAGCCCTTCTTCACCACGAAGGACATCGGCAAGGGCACGGGCCTCGGCCTCTCGACGTCCCTTGGGATCGTCCAGAGCCACGGGGGGTTCATCAACGTCACGAGCGAGGTCGGCCGGGGCAGCACGTTCAAGCTGTATCTCCCTGCGAACGCCGCCGCGGCGGTGCCGGCACCTGCGGCCTCGAAGCGCGCCGGGCTGCCGCGGGGCCACAACGAGCTTATCCTCGTGGTGGACGACGAGCAGCCCATACTCAATGTCGCGAAGTCCACGCTCGAGCGCTTCGGCTACAGGGTCGCGGTCGCGACGAACGGCGCCGCCGCGGTCTCCATCTACGCCCTGCAGCGCGAGGCGATCGCCGTCGTCGTCACCGACATGGCCATGCCCATTATGGACGGCCCAGCGATGGCGGTCGCCTTGAAGGCGATCAACCCGGACGTGAAGATCATCGGGTCGAGCGGCATGGACGCGGGCAGCGGACTGTCGGCGGCGGCGATCGCCGGGGTGAGCGAGTTCATCCCGAAGCCCTACTCCGCCGAGACCCTCCTCAAGGCAATAGCCCGGGCCATCGGCCACGCGGACGACGCGCAGAAGCCGGACCGCGTCCCGGCGCCGTAGGATCCGGCCGCCTCACGGGACATGCCGGGCCACATCACCTACAACAACGTTGCCGGCCGGAGCGTCGAGCGCCTCGCCGCGCTGAGCGACGGCATCTTCGGCGTCGGGATGACGCTCCTCGTCCTCGACCTGCGCCTGCCGGCAACGGAGCTTATCCACAGCGAGCGGGGCCTCCTCGGCGCCCTGGCGTGCATCCTTCCCCAGCTAGTGATGTACATGATGAGCTTCGTCACCCTGGGGATGTTCTGGGTGGGCCAGCAGACCCAGCTGAACCACCTCGAGCGCTCGGACCGCCACCTGACGTGGATAAGCCTGGCATTCCTCTTCGCCGTCACGCTGATGCCGTTCTCGACCAAGATGCTCGCCGAGTACCACGAGCTGCGCGTCGCGCTCCTCGGCTACTGGCTCAACATACTTCTCCTGGGACTGGGGCTGTATTGCACATGGGGCTATGCCGCACGGCACCGGATGCTCAAGCCGGAGACGCCCGCGGACGTGCCCGCCGCGGTCTGCCGCCGGATTGTCCAGGCCCAGGGCCTCTATGCGGGGGGCGCCCTTCTCTGCTTCCTGGACACGAGGCTCAGCATGGCCGCCATCGTCCTTGTGCAGCTCTATTTCGTCATCGCGCCGGGGTTTCGGGCCCGCAGGTAGGCCTGCGCCGCGGCCCCTGGGGCCCGGGCGAGCGGAATTGAGTGGAACCGCCGGAAATCATGACCCTAATTTGGTCGTGTTCCCGCCAACCGAGCGGGAACGCGCCCCCGGATGCCCACGCCCCCCTTCCAGCAGAAGCCCGCCCCGCCCTCCACCACGCGCCCGATCGTCAGCATCGGGACCGGGGCGATCGTCCGCCAGTCCCACCTGCCCGCCTACCGGAAGGCGGGATGGACGGTCGCCTCCGTCTTTGATGCGGACCGCGCGAGGGCCGAGGCCGTCGCGCGCGACTTCAAGGTCGCCCGGGTCTGCGGGTCGCTGGAGGAGGCGGTCTCCAGCGCGCCGGCCGGGGCGGTGTTCGACCTCGCCCTTCCCGCCTCGGCGAACCTCGGGGTCCTCGCCGCGCTGCCCGACGGCGCGGCCGTCCTCATGCAGAAGCCCCTGGGCGAGGACCTGGCGCAGGCGACCGCGATCCGCGACCTCTGCCGCGCGAAGGGCCTCGTCGCCGCCGTCAACCTCCAGCTCCGGTTCGCCCCGAACATGATGGCCGCCCGCGACATCGTCTCGCGCGGCCTGATCGGGGAGCTCCACGACGTCGACATCCGCCTCACGTGCTCCATGCCCTGGCACCTCTGGACCTTCCTCTACGGCATCCCGCGGATGGAGATCATCTACCACAGCATCCACTACGTGGACCTGGTGCGATCCTTCCTCGGCGAGCCGGCGGGAGTGTGGTGCAAGACCCAGCGGCACCCGCAGATGATGGACCTCGCCTCGACCCGGACCTCGATCGCGTTCGACTACGGCGACGTGGTCCGCGCCAACGTCGCCACGAACCACGGGCACAGCTTCGGCACCCGACACCAGGAGAGCTATTTGAAGCTCGAGGGCACGCGCGGCGCTATCGTCGCGCGGATGGGCGTCAACCTCGACTACCCGCGCGGGATGCCGGATGAGCTGGAATACTGCGTGACCGGCGACGGAGGGACCCCAGCGTGGACGTCCGTCAGGCTCGAGGGCGCCTGGTTCCCCGACGCCTTCGTCGGCCCGATGGCCAGCCTCATGCGCTTCGCCTCCGGCGAGTCGCGGGAGCTTCCGACCTCTGTCGAGGATGCGTGGCGCACCATGGCCGTCATAGAGTCCTGCTATGCGTCGAGCAACCGCGGCGCCACCCCCATCTCAAAATGAAAACAAGATCCCCCTTCGCCCGCCGCTACGGCATGCTTCTTCGCGTGAAGCCCGAGAAGTTCGAGGAGTACAAGCGCTACCACCTCGCCGTCTGGCCGGGCGTCCTGGAGCGCATCACGGCCTCCGAGATACGCAACTACTCCATCTTCCACAGGGACGGCTGGCTCTTCTCCTACTTCGAGTACTGGGGCGACGACTTCGAGGCCGACATGCGCCTCATGGCGGCCGACCTGGAGACGCGCCGCTGGTGGGCCGTCATGGAGCCCATGCAGGACCCGCTCCCGGACCGCGCGCCGGGCGAGTGGTGGGCGCGGATGGAGGAGGTCTTCCACCACGACTGACCATGGCGTTCGAATTCACGGACGCCCACGTCCATTTCTGGGACGCGTCGCTGCGACCCTACCCCTGGCTCGCGGGCGTGCCGTCGATCGCGTCGGCCCACGGGCCGCGCGACCTCGCGCGCGAGGCGGCGGGGTCGCCCCCCTCCCGCGTCGTCTTCGTGCAGGCCGACTGCGAGAGGGCCTTCGCCCGTGACGAGGTGGACTGGGTCGAGTCCGTCGCCGGACAGGCCGCGCCGGTCGCCGGCATCGTCGCCTTCGCCCCGATGGACGCCGGGCCCGCGACGACCGCCGCGCTCCGGGAGCTCTCCGGGCGGCCGCTTGTGCGCGGCGTGCGCCACCTGATCCAGGGCGAGACCGACCCGCGCTTCTGCCTTTCCGACTCCTTCGTGGGGGGCGTCCGGGAGTGCGGGGAGCTCGGCCTCTCCTTCGACCTGTGCGTGCGCCATCCCCAGCTGGCTTCGGTGGTCGAGCTGGTCCGCCTCTGCCCGGCGACCACCTTCATCCTGGACCACGCCGGCAAGCCCGACCTGCGCGAGGGGGTGCTCGCGTCCTGGAGGACCCACATCGGCGAGCTGGCCGCATTCCCCAACACGGTGTGCAAGCTCTCGGGACTCGTCACCGAGGCGGGAACGGCGGCGCTTGATATCGAGCGTTTCGTCCCCACGATCGGCCACCTGCTCGAGACCTTCGGCCCGTCGCGCCTCCTGTTCGGGAGCGACTGGCCGGTGGTCAAACTCGCCTCCCCCTACCTCACCTGGCTGCAGATGGCCCGCACGCTCCTAGCCCACCTGCCCGCGCCCAGCCAGGACGCCATCTTCAACGCAAACGCCGGCCGGGTCTACCGCCTCGGCTGAGCCCCAAAAACAACGACGCCCATGTTCAGACTCGACGGAAAGACCGCACTCGTGACGGGGGCCGGATCCGGCATAGGCGAGGCGATCGCGCTCTGCTTCGCGGGCCAGGGCGCCAAGGTCTGGGTCGTGGACCGCGACGAGCCCTCGGGGTCCGCCACGGTCGCCGCGATCCGCTCCGCCGGCGGAACGGCCGACCTCGCGCTGGCCGACGTGAGCGACGCGGCGGCGGTCCACGCGCTCGCGGGACGCCTCCCGGCGCTCGACATCCTCGTCAACAACGCCGGGATCGGCCACGTGGGCAACCTCCTGGGGACCGAGGCCGCCGATCTCGACCGGATGCACGCCGTCAACGTCCGCGGCCCCTTCAACTTCTGCAAGGCGTTCGTGCCGGCAATGCTCGAGCGCCGGCGCGGCAGCGTGATCAGCCTCGCCTCGATCGGCGGCATCGTCGCCGTGCGCGACCGCCTCGCCTACACGATCAGCAAGTTCGCGGTCGTCGGGCTGACGAAGTCGCTCGCGCTCGACCATTCCCACCAGGGCGTCCGCTTCAACTGCATCTGCCCGGGCCGGGTCGAGACGCCATTCGTCAGGCGGCGCCTCGCCGAGTACCCCGACCCCGAGAAGGCGTACCGGGAGATGGCCTCGACGCAGCTGAACGGCAGGATGGCCAAGCCCGCCGAGATCGCCGCCGCCGCGCTCTACCTCGCGGCGGACGAGTCGGAGATGGTGACGGGCAGTTCGCTGCTCGTCGACGGGGGCTGGAGCGCGGGGAAGTAGGCGCATGCACACGATCACCGGCCTGGAGGTCCTGGACATCCGCTTTCCCACGTCCCTCGACAAGGACGGCTCGGACGCCATGAACCCAGACCCGGACTATTCGGCGGCGTACGTCATCATCAGGACGGACAGGCCCGACGGCATTACGGGGCACGGGCTCACGTTCACGATCGGACGGGGGACCGAGGTGGTGGTCGCGGCCGTCCACGCCCTGCGCCCCCTCGTCGTGGGCCAGCCCGTAGCCGCCTTCACCGGGGCCCCGGGCGCGTTCTGGAAGCATCTGACCGGCGACAGCCAGCTTCGCTGGATCGGGCCCGAGAAGGGAGTGATCCACCTGGCGACGGCGGCCGTCGTGAACGCGCTCTGGGACCTCTGGGCGAAGATCGAGGGAAGGCCGCTCTGGAGGCTCCTGTGCGACCTGACGCCGGCGCAGATCGTCGAGCTCGTCGACTGGCGCTACCTCTCGGACGCGATGACGCCCGGGGAGGCGCTCGCGATGCTGGAGCGCCTCGCGCCCACGCGCGCGGCCCGCGAGGCGCAGGTCCGGGCGTCGGGGTACCCCGCGTACACGACCTCGGCCGGATGGCTCGGGTATTCGGACGAGAAGATCCGCAGGCTCTGCCGCGAGGCGCTGGCCGAGGGATGGACGAGCTTCAAGGTGAAGGTGGGCGCCGACCTGGACGACGACCGGCGCCGCTGCTCCGTCGTCCGGTCCGAGATCGGGGACTCGCGCACGCTGATGATCGACGCGAACCAGCGCTGGGACGTCGGGCAGGCCATCGAATGGGTGAGGTCCCTAGCGCCGGTTCGGCCGCTCTGGATCGAGGAGCCCACAAGCCCCGACGACGTGCTGGGGCACGCGGCGATCGCGAGGGCGCTCGCGCCGCTCGGCATCGGCGTCGCCACGGGGGAGCACTGCCAGAACCGCGTCGTCTTCAAGCAGCTGCTCCAGGCGGGGGCGATCTCCTTCTGCCAGATCGACTCGTGCCGGCTGGGCGGCGTGAACGAGGTCGTCGCCGTGCTGCTCCTCGCGGCGAAGTTCGGCGTGCCCGTCTGCCCGCACGCCGGCGGCGTCGGCCTCTGCGAGTACGTGCAGCACGAGTCGATCTTTGACTTCATCTGCGTCTCGGGCTCGATGGAGGGCCGGATGACCGAGTACGTGGACCACCTCCACGAGCACTTCGCCGACCCCTGCGTCATCCGCCGGGGCCGCTACATGGTTCCCACGGCCGCCGGGACAAGCATCACCATGAAGCCCGAGTCCCTCACGGACTACACCCACCCCACGGGAAAAGTCTGGAAAAACCTCAATCCAGCGCCCCCAATCCCACCCCAGTAACATGCGCCTACCCCTCGCCGTCGCCCTCGCAGCCCTGTCTCTTCCCGCGGCGCTCCACAGCGCCGAGTTCCAGATCGCCGTCATCCCCAAGGGGACGACCCACGAGTACTGGAAGTCGATCAACGCGGGCGCGGTGAAGGCGCAGCGCGAGCTCAAGGCCGCGGGAACGGACGTCGCCGTCATCTGGAAGGGCCCGCTCCTCGAGGACGACCGCGAGCAGCAGATCCAGGTCGTCGAGAACTTCGTCGGGCGGGGCGTCTCGGCCATGGTGCTCGCCCCGCTCGACAGCACGGCCCTCGTCGCGCCCGTGGAGGACGCCGTCAGGGCCGGCATCCCCGTCATCGTCATCGACTCGGCGCTCAAGTCCGCCATGCCGTCGAGCACGGTGGCCACGGACAACCGCAAGGGCGGCCAGATCGGCGCTCGCAGGCTCGGCACGCTCCTCGGGGGCAAGGGCCGCGTGCTCATGCTCCGCTACGAGGCGGGGTCCGCGAGCACCGAGGAGCGCGAGGCCGGCTTCATGGACATCATGAAGGCGGAATTCCCGGGGATAGAGCTCATCTCGACCGACCAGTACGGGGGCGCGACCCAGGAGACGGCCTTCAAGGCGGCCCAGAACCTCCTCAACCGGTTCGGCGCGCGCACCGACGGCATCTTCGCCCCCAACGAGTCGACGGCGAGCGGCATGCTGCTCGCGCTGCGCGAGCAGGGGATGGCCGGGAAGGTCCGGTTCGTCGGCTTCGACGCCAACGAGGTGCTCGTGAAGGCCTTGAGGCAGGGAGACGTGCAGGGCCTGGTCGTCCAGGACCCCGTCAAGATGGGCTACCTCGGCGTGATGACGGCTGTCGCCGTCCTGCGCCACGAGAAGGTCGCGGCCTCGATCGACACCGGCGTCGGCCTGGTGACCGCGGAGAACATGGACGACCCGGCGGTGTCGGCCCTCATCCATCCGCCCCTCGCGGAATACCTGAAGTGATGCCCGCCACCCGGCTGAGCCTCGACGGGGTCAGCAAGGCGTTCGGCGCGACGCAGGCGCTCCGGTCGGTCACGCTCGGCATCGCGGCGGGCGAGGTGCACGCGCTGGTCGGCGAGAACGGCGCCGGCAAGAGCACGCTCCTCAAGATATTGAGCGGCGCGCATGCCGCGGACGCCGGGCGGATGGAGCTCGACGGCGCGCCCTACACGCCGGCCGGGCCCCTCGACGCGCGCAGGCTCGGCATCGCCATGATCTACCAGGAGGTGAACCTCGCGCCCCACCTCTCCGTCCGCGAGAACATCCTCCTCGGCTGCGAGTCGTCCACGCTGGGCTGGATCGACGCGGAGCAGTCGAGGCGGCGCGCGCGGGACGCGCTCGCCGGGCTCGGCTACGGGCATTTCCCGCTCGAGAGGGCCGCCGGGGAGTTCTCGATCGCGGAGCAGCAGGTGATCGAGATCGCGCGCGCGCTCCTCCTGCAGCCCCGGGTCCTCATCATGGACGAGCCCACCAGCAGCCTGACGAAGTCCGACACCGAGAAGCTCTTCGAGGTGATCGGTCGCCTGCGCGGCCAGGGCGTCAGCATCATCTACGTCAGCCACTTCCTCGAGGAATGCCGCAGGGTCTGCGACCGGTACACGGTCCTCAAGGACGGCGAGACGGTCGGCTCCGGCGCGATGGGCGACGCCGGCGTGGACACGCTGGTCGCCCTCATGACGGGGCGCCCCGTCGCCGACCTCTACCCGAGGTCCCAGCGGCGGATGGGGTCCGCCGTCCTCGAGGTGCGCTCGCTCGAGCGCCGGCCCCGCCTCGCGCCGGCCTCGTTCAGCGTCCGCGAGGGCGAGATCTTCGGGATTGCGGGCCTGATCGGCGCGGGCCGCACCGACCTCCTGAGGTCCATCTTCGGGCTCGACCGGGCGGCCGCGGGCGAGGTCGAGGTGGTGGGCCGGGGGCCCTGCCCCGCGACCCCGGGACGGCGCTGGGGCCAGGGGCTCGGGTTCCTGAGCGAGAACCGCAAGGAGGAGGGGCTCATGACCAACCAGCCCATCAGGGACAACATGACCCTCACGAAGCTGGAGGCCTACGGGCGCCTCGGGTGGATCAGCCGCGGCCGCCAGTCCGCGGCGGCGCGCCGCTGGGCGGGCGAGCTCGCCATCAAGTGCCGCGATGTCGACCAGGACGTCGGCGAGCTCTCCGGCGGCAACCAGCAGAAGGTGGCCCTGGCGAGGCTCCTCGAGCACCCGGCGAGGATACTCCTCCTGGACGAGCCCACCCGGGGGATCGACGTGGGCAGCAAGGCGCAGATCTACGAGATCATAGGCCGGCTCGCCGCCGCGGGAAAATCCGTGATCCTCGTGAGCTCCTACCTGCCCGAGCTCCTCGGCCTCTGCGACACGATCGGCGTGATGCGGCGCGGCGAGCTCGTCGCGGTGAGGCCCCGGGCGAGTTGGACCGAGGCAGAGCTCCTGCGGGCGTCGGTGGGGGGCGACTGAAGGCCATGGCCTCCACGCTGCGCCTCATCCTCGGGAAAGCAGGGCCCTTCATCGGCCTCATCCTCGTCATCGGCCTCTTCTCGGCGCCCGCCGAGACGCGCGAGTACTTCCTCACCTACCACAACTTCAAGATCATCCTCACGCAGACGGTCATCGTCTCGATCGGCGCGCTCGGGATGACGCTCATCATCGTGAGCGGCGCCATCGACCTGTCCGTGGGCTCGACCGTCGCGCTCAGCGGCGTGGTCGCGGCCCTCCTGATCCAGCGGGGCTGGGGCGCGGCCGCGACGGCCGCCGCCGCGGTCGGCGTCGGCGGCCTGGTCGGGCTCCTGAACGGCGCCGCCGTCGCCGGGCTGCGGATGCCGTCCTTCATCATCACGCTCGGCATGCTCGGCGTCGGCCGCGGGATGGCCAAGTGGCTGGCGGGAAACCAGACCGTCAACTACGACGCCTCCCCCATCAACACGTGGATGACGACCGCGAACCCGTCGGGCTACGCCCTGCCGCCCGGGGTGTGGGTGGCCCTCGCCCTCGCCGTCGGGACATCGGTCCTCCTCAGGAAGACGGTCTTCGGCCGCCACGTGTTCGCCCTGGGCTCGAACCCGGCGGCGGCCCGACTCTGCGGCGTGAGGACGGCGGCCCTTCAGGTGGCGGTCTTCGCGCTGGCGGGCTGCTTCATCGGGCTCTCCGGCCTCTTCCAGCTCTCGAGGCTTCGCCTCGGCGACCCGACGGTCGCCGTCGGGCTCGAGCTCGACATCATCGCCGCCGTCATCATCGGCGGCGCCAGCCTGAACGGCGGCTCCGGCACCATCCTCGGCTCGGTCATCGGCGCGCTCATCATGTCGGTCCTTCGCAACGGCTCCCAGCAAATGGGCTGGCCCAATTATTTCCAGGAGATCATCATCGGCCTCGTGATCATCGTCGCCGTCTTCCTCGACCGCTTCCGCAGGGGCGCCAAGGCGTGACGCCCCGCCGCACGCCCCGATGAAACCCGAGCGGTGGATAGGCTTCGACGCGGACGACACGCTCTGGCACAACGAGAACATCTTCGAGAAGGTCCACGAGCGCTACTATGCGCTGCTGGCCAAGCACCACGACCCCGCGACCATCGAGCGCGCCCTCTTCGCCACGGAGGGGCGCAACCTCCCCCTCTACGGCTACGGTATCAAGGGCTACATGCTCTCGGCTATCGAGACCGCGATCGACCTTACGGAGGGCAAGATCAGCACGTCCGAGGTGCGCGAGATCCTCTCCCTCGGGCGCGAGATGATGAACCATCCGGTCGAGCTCCTCGAGGGCGCCCGGGAGGCGCTCGACTGCCTGGCCCCCTCCTACCCCCTCCTCCTCATCACCAAGGGCGACCTGAGGGACCAGGAGAGGAAGGTGGCCAAGTCGGGGGTAGCCGACCGCTTCCGCGCGGTGGAGGTCGTCTCGGAGAAGGACGCGGGGACCTATGGGCGCATCTTCAAGCGGCACGGCATCGAGCCCTCGAGCTTCCTCATGGTGGGCAACTCCGTGAAGTCCGACATCCTGCCCGTCCTGGCCTTGGGCGGGTCGGGCGTCCACGTGCCCTACCGGATCACGTGGGGGCACGAGCAGGCCGAGGTCCCGACGGCCGAGGTCGGCCGCTTCTTCCAGGCCGCGTCGCTGCGCGAGCTGCCGGACATCGTGGCCCTCTGGGACTAGGGGACGCGCAAAGGTTGCGAAAGCGGCCTTTTTGGCTCCCAATGGGGGATGCCGACACTCTACGAGCAACTGCGCGCCGACATCGTCACTGCCGTCAAGGCGAGGGACTCCGCCACGGCGACGTCGCTGCGCTCCGCGGACGCTGCCGTCCAGCGCGCCTCGATGGACCTCTCCAAGCCCATAGACGACGCGCTCGTCATCGCCACCGTGCGCAAGGGCGTGAAGAACCTCGCCGACGCCCGGCTCGAGTTCGAGAAGGGCGGAAGGACCGACCTGGTCGCCGCCAACGACATTGAGATCAGGCTCCTCGAGAAGTACCTGCCCAGGGGCCTCGACGCCGCCAAGCTCGACCAGCTGATCTCGGACGCGATCAGGGAATCCGGGGCCCAGAGCCGCAAGGACATGGGGAAGGTCATGGCCGCCCTGAAGCAGAAGCCCGAGGCGCCGCTGATAGACTTCTCGGCGGTCAGCAAGCTGGTGCAGGCCAAGCTTCCCTGACGGGAAGCCCGGGCTGGACTTGGCCCCTTTCATGGGCACATTGGGCAGCCCCGCGGCTCCCCCCGGAGCCGGCGTCCCCAACCCCCTCCCCCCTGATGAAACGACTGCCCTGTCTCCTCGCGCTTGCCTCGATCGCGACCGCCGCATTCGCGGCGGACGCCCCCGCCCCCTCGCACAAGTTCGAGGGCCTGGCCCTCACCCCGCCGATGGGCTGGAACACCTGGAACACCTTCGCGTGCGACTGCAACGAGACCCTCGTTGAGCAGACCGCCGACGCGATGGCCGCGAACGGGATGCAGGCGGCCGGCTACATCTACGTCGTCATCGACGACTGCTGGGCGAGCAAGCAGCGCGACGCGAACGGCAACCTGGTCGCTGACCCGGTCAAGTTCCCGCACGGAATGAAGGCCGTCGGCGACTACCTCCACTCGAAGGGATTCAAGTTCGGGATGTACGGGTGCGCGGGAAAGACCACCTGCGGCGGGTACCCGGGCGGCCGGGGCCACGAGTTCCAGGACGCGATGATGTACGCCTCCTGGGGCGTGGACTACTTCAAGTACGACTGGTGCGACCACGGGACCGCGAACGGACCGGAGTCCTACCGGATCATGAGCGACGCGATCAAGTCGGCGGGACGGCCGATCGTCTTCAGCCTCTGCGAGTGGGGCCAGAACCAGCCCTGGCTCTGGGCCGAGCCGGTCGGGCACCTCTGGCGCACCACCGGCGACATCGGCCCCTCCTACAAGGGCAGCCCGAAGAACACGTGGGAGAAGGGCTGGAAGGAGCGCCTCGACGAGAACATCGGGCTCGAGAAGTACGCGGGCCCCGGGCACTGGAACGACCCCGACATGCTCGAGGTCGGCAACAAGGGCCTGACGATGGCCGAGTCGAGGGCCCACTTCACCCTGTGGTGCATCTCGGCCGCCCCGCTGATCGCCGGCAATGACGTCCGTTCCATGACCCCCGAGGTCACCGCGATCCTCACCAACAAGGCCCTGATCGCGATCGACCAGGACCCGCTCGGCCACCAGGGCTTCCGCTTCCGCGTCGACAAGGACAAGGAGATCTGGGCCAAGGAGCTCTCCAACAAGGAGTGGGCGGTGTGCGTGCTCAACACGGGCGACGCGCCGGCCAAGCTCACGCTCGACATGCACGACCTCACCTTCCTCACCGAGCAGTACTATGACGTGACCGACGTCTGGGCGGGGAAGCCCGCGGGCACCGCCATCGACCCGCACACCGCGACGGTGGACGCGCACGACGTCATGCTCTTCCGGCTCAAGCCCGGATCCTGACCGCCATGAGCATGACGCGCAGGAAGGCTCTGGGCCTCATGGCGGGCGTCATCCCCGCGGTCGGGCTTCGCGGCGCGGGCACGAGCGCCCAGGACACGGACCCGAGGCTGCCCCCGGGGATCGTTCCGGAGGACGGGCCGTTCAAGGGGACGAGGGACTCGCTCCAGGCGTACCAGGCCCCCGAGTGGTTCCGGGACGCGAAGTTCGGGATGTGGGCCCACTGGGGGCCGCAGTCGGCCGTCGAGTTCGGCGACTGGTACGCCCGGCTCATGTACATCCAGGGCTCGGAGCAGTACAACTACCACACCGAGCACTACGGCCACCCCACGAGCTTCGGGATGAAGGACACGATCCCGCTCTGGAAGGCGGAGAAGTTCGACCCGGCGCGCCTCATAAAGCTGTATAAGGCCGCGGGCGCCCGGTACTTCATGACGATGGGGGTCCACCACGACAACTTCGACCTCTGGAACTCGAAGCACAACCGCTGGAACGCCGCCAACATGGGCCCGGGGATCGACATCGTCGGCGCCTGGCGCAAGGCCGTCCGCGACGAGGGCCTCAAGTTCGCGATCAGCGAGCATCTCTGGATCACCTACAAGTGGTACTCGGTCGCCCACGGCTCCGACAAGACGGGGGCGCTGGCCGGGATGCCCTACGACGGGGCCGCGCCGGCCTCGAGGGACCTCTACGTCGACTCGGACGACGTCTGGTCGGGCGACCTCGACTGGAACGAGGACGGCATCCCCAACTGGTGGAAGCGCCACTGGCACGACCGGATCACCGACCTCGTCGAGCAGCACGAGCCCGACCTCCTCTACTCCGACGGCTCCATGCCCTTCCAGGAGTACGGGTACTCGGTCGTCGCCCGCCTCTACAACACGAGCATCCGGCGAAACGGCGGGAGGAACGAGGCGGTCTACTTCTCCAAGCGCCCCCGCGACAGCGAGCAGGGGCTGTGCGTGCTCGACCGAGAGCGCGGCGTCCTGGACGACATCCTGCCCCGGCCGTGGCAGACAGACACCTGCATCGGCAACTGGCACTACAAGCGGGGCATGAAGTACAAGACCGCGAAGACCGTCGTCGACATGCTGGTGGACATCGTGAGCAAGAACGGGAACCTCATGCTCAACGTCCCGCTCCCGGCGAGCGGGATGCCCGACTTCGAGGAGCTCGAGCTGATCTCCGACATTACCGCGTGGATGGCCGTGAACAGCGAGGGCATCCACGGGACGCGCCCCTGGAAGAAGTTCGGCGAGGGCGCCCCCGTCCAGTCT
>Ga0265319_1000825_pt1 | contig 19722 bp, 17 predicted proteins | sample 4824metaG_FD_192443 | JGI IMG/M metagenome (GOLD analysis project Ga0265319, IMG submission 192443) | Rhizosphere microbial communities from Carex aquatilis grown in University of Washington, Seatle, WA, United States - 4-8-24 metaG | ecosystem: Host-associated > Plants > Roots > Rhizosphere >...
CACGGTGCCGGCGGCCGTTGCGGCGACTGCGGCACGACGCTGACCTGACGCCGAACGGCAGCTTCGCTTGCACGGCTTGCACGCGGGGCGCTTCGAGCTACTCTGCTCCCTCGCTGACCAAGCAGTCGCGGAGGCTCGCCTTCGAGGAAAGTCCGGACATCACAGGGCAGGGTGGTCGGTAACGCCGACCCGGGGAAACCCGCGGGACAGTGCCACAGAAATGACACCGCCTACGTCCGCCTCTCGGGGCGGGCCGGTAAGGGTGAAATGGTGCGGTAAGAGCGCACCGGCGCCGCGGTGACGCGGCGGCCAGGCAAACCCCACCCGATGCAAGGCCAAGCCGGACCGTTTGCAGGTTGCCCGCCGAGGTCCAGGTCGGCCGCACAGATGGATGGCTGCTCACGACAGAATCCGGCTTATCGGTCAGCTACGGAAAAGCCCCGCCCCGGCGGGGCTTTTCTATGGGCCGACTCGCCAGGGAATCGACATGGCTGCGGATCTCGCCGAACGCGGCACGCGGAAACGAGACCTGGTCGCGCGTTCGTCTCGACATATTGACATCTGCGCATATGACTGAAAGGGTCCGGCCCGATCGCGCCCACCCCGGCCGCACGGCCGACTGATCGGAGCAGGACATGAGCATCGCGACCGTCGAGCTGGCGACCCGCGCACCGGAGGAGTGCGGCGACTGCGGCGAGCGGCTGCGCAAGGTCGTCGCCGCGCACGAGGGCGTCGCCGCGGCGGCGGTCTCCGGGAGCGGGCAGCTGGAGGTCAGCGTCGACCTGGCGAGCTGCTCGACCGCCTGCCTGGGGGCGGTTCTGGAGCAGGCGCGCGAGACGCTCGCGCACAGCTACGGCCACACGACGATGACAGTCGACGGGATGGACTGCGGCAGCTGCGCGCGCACGATCGCCGGCGCGGTCGAGCGGCTCCCGGACGTCAGCGGCGTGCAGGTGAGCTTCACGACCGGGCGGCTGCTGGTGGAGCATCCGCCCAGCGGCTTCGACGCCGAGGCGGTCGCCCGCCGTGTGCGGCGGCTCGGCTACGTGCCGCGTCTCGGCGGGGCGGGCGCGGCCAGCGCTCCCGCGGCCCCGCGGACATGGCGCCGCGTCCCCGGCACGACGGCGCTGACGCTCGCGGCCACGGCGCTGATGCTGCTCGCCGTCGTGCTCGACCTCGCGACCGCGCTCCCGGCCGCGTGGGTCTACGGGGCGGCGGTCGCGGTCGGCATCGGACCGATCGCGCGCTCCGGGCTCGCGGCGCTCATGACGACCCGGCGGCCCGAGATCAAGCTTCTGATGACGGTCGCCGGCGTCGGCGCGATGGCGATCGGCGCGTGGGCGGAGGCGGCGCTCGTCGTCGTGCTGTTCTCCGTCGGCGAGCTGCTGGAGGGGCGCGCCGTCGCGCGCGCCCGCGACGAGCTGGCGGGGCTGCTGACGCTCGCGCCCGAGCGCGCGCGGCTGCGCGAGGCCGACGGGGGCGAGTCGGTCGTGCCGGTCTCCGAGCTCGCGGTCGGCGATGTCGTGGACGTGCGGCCGGGCGAGCGGCTGCCGGCCGACGGGAGCGTCGTCGAGGGCGCCTCCGCGGTCGACCAGGCGCCGATCACGGGCGAGTCGGTGCCGGTCGACAAGGGCCCGGGGGACCGCGTCTTCGCCGGCACGCTCAACGCGCAGGGGCGGCTGCTCGTGCGCGTCGAGTCGGCGCCCGGCGACACGACGCTCGCGCGGATCGGTCAGCTGGTGAGCGAGGCGCAGGAGCGCCGCTCGCCGTCCGAGCGCTGGGTCGACGCGTTCGCGCGCGTGTACACGCCCGCCGTGATCGCGCTCGCGCTGCTCGTGCTGGCGATCCCGCCGCTGGCGTGGGGCGCGACCTTCCACGGCAGCTTCTACTCGGCGCTCGCGCTGCTGATCCTCGCCTGCCCGTGCGCGCTCGTGCTGTCCACGCCGGTGACGATCGTCTCCGCGCTGGGGCGCGCGTCGGCCGCCGGCGTGCTCGTCAAGGGCGGCGAGGTGCTCGAGCGCGCGGCGACCGTCGAGACGGTCGCCTTCGACAAGACCGGCACGCTGACGGCCGGCCGCCCGGCGCTCGTCGCGCTCGACGCCCTCGGGGGGGACGAGCAGGAGTTGCTGGCGCTCGCGGCCGCGGTCGAGACCGCCTCCGAGCACCCGTTGGCGGCAGCGATCGTGGCGGCGGCACGCGAGCGCGGGCTGGCGCTCGGCGCGGTGAGCGCGTTCGAGGCGCGCACCGGCTTCGGCGCCGTGGGCGTGGTCGACGGGCGGCGCGCCGAGATCGGCAAGCCGGCGATGTTCGACCGCTCGGTGCTCGACGCGCGCGTCGAGCGGGCGCTCGCGCAGCGGCGCGAGCAGGGGCAGACGGCGGTCGTGGTGGCGCGCGACGGCCGCGCGCTCGGCGTGCTCGGCCTGGCCGACCCGCCGCGCCCCGAAGCGCGCGAGGCGATCGCGCTGCTTGCGCGCGTCGGCGTCGGCCGCACCGTCCTCGTCACCGGCGACAACGCCGCGACCGCGGGTGCGCTCGCGCGGGAGGTCGGCCTGTCCGAGGTGCGCGCCGAGACGCTGCCGGAGGACAAGGCGCGGATCGTCGGTGAGCTGGGAGCGGGCGTGGCGATGGTCGGCGACGGCGTCAACGACGCCCCGGCGCTCGCCGCCGCCGCGCTCGGCGTCGCGATGGGCTCCGCCGGCAGCGACACGGCGATCGAGGTCGCCGACGTCGCGCTGATGGGCAACGACCCCCGCAAGGTCGCCGGTCTGATCGGCCTCGCGCGCTGGACGCGCGCGACGGTGCGGGCCAACATCGCCTTCGCGCTCGGGACCAAGCTGGTCGCCGCGGTGCTGCTGGCGTTCGGGCGGCTCCCGCTGTGGGGCGCGGTCGTCGCGGACGTCGGCGCCTCGCTGCTCGTCGTGCTGTGGGGCCTGCGCGTGCTCGTCGCCGTGCCGCGGGGTCGTCTGCGGGCGGCGCCGATGCTGCCGCCGGCGCGGCGTGGAGCGGCGCGCCCGGCGCACGGGCACGGGCACGACCACGCGCACGGCGACGGCTGCGACCACGACCACCGATGACCGAGCGTGGGGCTGTCGTACAGTTTCCGGCGATGCCCGCCCGCTCGCGCAGAGCCGCCGCCGAGGCGATCGCACCGGACGGCGCGCAGGCGACCGCGCTCGACGACTGCGCGGTGCGCCTCGTCGACCCGGACCGGGTCGCCGCCGTGCGCGCCCGGATGCCCGACGCGCGCAGCGCGGAGGATCTCGCACGCGTCTTCCAGGTCCTCGCCGAGCCGGCGCGCGTGCGGATCGTGACCGCGCTGCTGGAGGCCGGCGAGCTGTGCGTCTGCGACCTCGCCGCGACCGTCGGGCAGAGCGAGGCGGCGACCTCGCAGCACCTGCGCGTGCTGCGCGCGGCGCGCACCGTCCGCAACCGCCGCGACGGGCGGATGGTCTACTACGCGCTCGACGACGCGCACGTGCGGATGCTGATGGACCTCGCGCTCCAGCACGTCTCGCACGAGCACGCCTGAGCTCGCGCCGGCGGAGCGCGCTGGAGGGCCACGATGGTCGAGGGCGCTCGTAGCCCTCGCGCTCCACGTCTCATCTCGGCGCGGCGAGCACGAACAGCTCGACCTCGAGGTCGGGGCCGACGTGGTGGTTGGAGATGAAGGCGAGCACGCGGCGGCCGCTGAGGCGCTCGACCTCGGCGATGAACTTGTGCTGCATCGCGGTCTGGAAGGCGCTGCGCGTCTCCTGCACGATCGCGCCGCGCTCGAGCTCGATCAGCGTCTTCTCGACGTCGTTGTAGACGCCGCCGAGCACACACGCCAGCAGGTCGTCGCCCATCATGCGGGTCTTCGTGTTCGCCGGTGCGCGGCCGTAGTAGCGCTCGTGCAGCGCGGACATCTCCGCGCTCACCGCGTCGAGCAGCTCGTCGCCGTCCAAGCATCCGTCGGGCAGCATCGCGACCCCGTGCCTTCCCACCCTCGACGGGAGGCGTGCGTGCGCGTGGCAGAGAGCGAGAGCCGTGCGGACGCCGACCGAGCGGTCGGGCCTCTGACCTCATAGTAGAGCTACGATGGAATGGTGAGCGATCGCGGCCACGATCCATCGGCGGGCGCAAGCCACGAGGCGGCGCGCGTGGCGCGCGGCGAGGTCCTGACCGCGGTCTCCGACGGCATCGTCGCGCTGTTCAAGGAGTTCTACGGCAAGGGCCCGACGCGGGCCAAGACGTATTACGAGGACGACCTCGTCGTCTGCCTGCTGCGCGGCGGCTTCACGCGCGTGGAGGAGACGCTGCGCGACGCCGGCCGCGGCCACGAGGTGATCCTCCAGCGGATGGCGTTCCAGGACGTCATGCGCGACCGCTTCGAGGCGGTCATCCAGGAGGCGACCGGCCGGCGCGTGGTCGGCTTCATGAGCGGCAACCAGCAGGACCCCGACATGCTGTGCGAGATCTTCGTGCTGGCGCCGAGCGACCTCGTCGACGACGTGCCGACGGCGCGCTGAGCCGTCGCCGGCTGCCGCACTTGCATCGCGGTGGCGAGGCGCGTAGGCTCGACGGACAGGAGGGCATTCGCGACGGGGTGCTTGCTTCCGTGTTCCGGGGGAGCGTGCAGCGCCGCCTGACTTCCGAGCTTCGCAATCCAGCGACTCGAGGAGTCTCGGCATGACCAAGTCGCACGCCGTCGCGGCAACCGCACCTCCGTCCTCCTTCGGCGACGGCCACGGGCTCGATTTAAGTCCCGCCCAGGACACCTTCACCGCGCTCGCGCGCGGGTTCGTCGAGGCGTTCAACGAGCGCGACGCGGATGCGCTCGTGGCGCTGGCGCATCCGCGCATCGTGTTCCGCCCCACCTCGCTGATGGGCCATCGCAGGACCTATCACGGCCACGCGGGGCTGCGGCGGTGGGTCGCCGAGCTCGACGCCGTCGGCGCGGACTTCCGCGCGCACATCCGCGAGATCCGGCCGCTGCGGCCCAGCGGCTTCCTCGTGCTGTCCAAGCTGCGCGTCGGCGACGAGCTGATCACCGACTCCGCGATGATCGCCACCGTGGACCGGGACAAGGTCGTCGAGGCCCACGGCTATCTGAGCGACGAGGGGATGCTCGCCCAGATCGGCCTGATCCCGGCTGCGGCTCATCTGCCGCAGTGAGGTTTCAGGCCTCCAGCACCACCGCCAGCCCCTGGCCGACCCCGATGCACAGCGTCGCGACGCCCCAGCCGCCGCCGCGGCGGCGCAGCTCGTAGGCGCAGGTCGCGAGGACCCGGGCGCCGCTCGCGCCGAGCGGGTGGCCGAGGGCGATGGCGCCGCCGTCGACATTGACGCGCTCGGGGTCCAGCTCGGGCCACTCGGCGAGGCAGGCGAGCGACTGGGCGGCGAACGCCTCGTTCAGCTCCAGCACCGACACGTCGCCCCAGCCGATCCCGGCCTGCGCCAGCGCGCGCTCGACGGCCTGCACCGGTCCGATCCCGAACACGTCCGGATCGACGCCCGAGACGCCGCGCCCGGCGATCCGCGCGAGCGGCTCGCGGCCGATCGCCGCGGCGGCCTGCGCGCTCCCGATCAGGACCGCCGCCGCGCCGTCGTTCAGCGCGGAGGCGTTGCCGGCCGTGACCGTCCCGCCCTCGTCGGCCGGGCGGAACGCGGGCTTCAGACGCGCCAGCGCCTCGAGCGACGAATCCGGCCGCATGATCTCGTCGCGCGCCAGCTCCACGTCCGGCACCGGCACGACCCAGTCGTCGTAGAAGCCGCCATCCCACGCGGCGGCCGCGAGCCGGTGGCTGCGCACCGCGAACGCGTCCTGCGCGTCGCGGGAGATCCCGTATCTGTCCGCCAGCCGCTCCGTCGACTCGCCCAGCGAGATCGTCCAGCGCTCCGGCATGCGCGGATTCACGAGCCGCCAGCCGAGCGTCGTGGAGTGCAGCGTCTCGTCGCCGCGCGGGAAGCCGCGCGCGGGCTTGGCGAGCACCCACGGCGCGCGGCTCATCGACTCGACGCCGCCCGTCAGCACGAGCGAGGCGTCCCCGCACTCGACGGCGCGGCTGGCCCCGATCGCCGCCTCGAGCGACGACGCGCACAGGCGGTTCACGGTCGTGCCGGGGATCGACGTCGGCAGTCCTGCCAGCAGCACCGCCATGCGCGCGACGTTGCGGTTCTCCTCGCCGGCGCCGTTCGCGTTGCCGAACACGACGTCGTCGATCGCGGCCGGGTCGAGGCCCGGCGAGCGCTCCACGACGGCTCTCACGACGTGCGCCGCGAGATCGTCCGGCCGCGTGCCCGCGAGCGCGCCGCCGTAGCGGCCGAACGGCGTGCGCACGGCGTCGAGCACGTACGCGTCGGTCAAGGAGCGGGAGGGGCCGGCGGTCGCCATCGCCGCCACCCTAGCGTCGGCATGGAGGCGCGGTCGCAGCCGGCGGAGGGAACCCACCAATGCCCAGGGTGGTAGGCACACCCTTGACACCGGCCACTGCAAGTTTCTAGTGTCTCAACGGAGTGCGAACTGGGGGTTTGCGCTCGGCGTCTCGCCTCCTGGCGATGGGGGACAGAACTCAGCGCTGCGCGCTGAGCTCGCATCGCGCCAGGGCCCGAGGCGTCGCTGGTCGACATCCGCGCACGACGCGGAGAAAGGCGGAGAGACCTATGAGACGCAAGCACTGTCTTGCGATGGTCGCGGCGCTCGCCACGATGGCGTGGCTCGTCGCGGGAGGCGCCGCGCAGGCGGCCTTCCCGAACTTCTCGGATTGTCCGAGATCGATCCCGGCGGTCAGAGGGTGCGTCGACATCCAGAGTGTGACCGGCAGCCTCGAAATAAAGGGCTTCACGGTCCCGCTCGGCGAATCGCTCGAGATCCGCGGCGGGCTCGACAGCTCGGTCAGGCCGGCCGTCTTCTACCCGCCGACGGGTACGACGGGCTTCTTCGCCAGACCGGTGAGGATTCCCGGCGGGATCCTCGGCATCGAATTCCCGATCCCGGGCAACGCGGTGAACGGGATAGCGGAACTTGCCGGCTCGCCGTCCGAAATCAGAATGGAAATCGAATTCGCGAGGACGACCGTCTCGATTCCGGTCAAGATCCGCCTCGAAAACCCGATACTCGGCTCAGGCTGCTACATCGGCACGAACAGCAGCCCGGCGCACGTCAACTTCACGACCGGCACGACGAGCCCGCCGCCGCCGAACAGGCCGATCACCGGCAGCGTCGGCGAAATCTCGTTCGTCGAAGGGGCCCTGATCATCAGAAACTCGATCAGCGTCGACAACTCGTTCTCGATCCCGGGCGCCTCGGGCTGCGGCCTGTTCGGCATCTTCAACCCGATCGTCAACCTGAAGCTCGGCCTCCCGTCGGCTGGCGGCCACAACACGATGATCGTCACCAACAACGTCGGACTGAAGGAAGCCTGATCGCAGTCCCGCCGCCCGGCGCCTGTGCGCCGGGCGGCGGCCGCGCTCCGCTTCTGGGCGGAGGTCTTCCGCCTGAGGGCGGTGGTGGACGGCAGGCGGCGAGGCGAACATGCGTTCGTGTCCGTCGTCTGCGTCCTGCTGCCCCGCTTCGAGCTGACCGTCGCCGCCGGCGACCGCGAGGAGCTGCTGCGCACGCCGGCTGCGCTGGCGCCATCGGGCCCGCCCACCCGCGAGCAGCGCGTGGGGGAGGCCTCGCCGGCCGCGGAGGCGTTCGGCGTGCGCGCCGGGACGCCGCTCGGCGAGGCGCTTGCGCGCTGTCCGTCGCTGAAGCTCGTGCCGCCCGACCCGGCCGGCGTCGCCGACCGCTGGGAGCGGCTGCTCGTGCGGCTGGAGTCGATCGGCGCGGCGGTCGAGCCGGAACGGCCCGGGCTCGCCTGCTTCGCCGCACGCGGGCTGCTGCGCCTGCACGGCGGCTCGCTCGAGCGCGTGCTCGCCGCCGCGCGCGGCGCGCTGCGCCAGCCGGCGCGGTTCGGCGCCGGCCCGTCGCGCTTCTGCGCGCTCGCGGCCGCCTCGCGCGCGCGGGTGCGGCGGCCGGTGGTCGTCGCCGGCGGCGAGGCCGAGGCGGCCGCCTATCTCGCGGCGCTGCCGGTCGCGCTGCTGCGCGGGCGGCACGAGACGGCGGCGCTGCCGGAGCCGCTCGTGCGGCTGGGGATCGAGACGCTCGGCGAGCTGGCGGCGCTGCCGCGCGGCGCGGTCGCCGATCGCTTCGGCGCGCCGGGGCTGCTCGCGCACGAGCTCGCGCGCGGGCGCGACGGGAAGCTCGACCCGCGCCGGCCGCCCGAGCGCCTGGCCGAGGAGCTGGAGCTGCCGGAGGCGCTGTCGGGCGTGCAGCTCGACCGCGCGCTGCACCTGCTCGTCGACCGGCTGCTCGCGCGGCGCGAGCGGCGCGGGCGCACGCTGCGCGCGGTCGTGCTGGCGGCCAAGCTCGTCGAGGGCGGCACCTGGCGCGAGCAGGTCCCGTTCCGCGAGGCGCTCGCCGACCCGCTGCGGATGCGGCTCGCGCTCGCGCAGCGGCTCGTGCTGCTGCCGGCGCCGGCCGAGCGCCTGCGGCTCGCCGTCGAGCGCTTCGGGCCGCCCGCCGGCGATCAGCGCTCGCTGCTCGACGAGGCGGAGGCGGTGCGCCGCGCGCGCCTGCGCGAGGCGGTCCGCCAGGCGCGCGCGGCGGCGGGTCCGGACGCCGCGCTGCGCGTGCTGGCGGTCGAGTTCGACTCGCGCGTGCCCGAGCGCCGCGCCGTGCTGACGCCGTTCGAATGAGCCGCGCGCATCGGCTGGCACAGCCGCGGCGGGCGCGCGTCGACGCCGATCTCGCCGACGGCCGCCCCCACATGGTCGACGGGCGCGAGGTCGACGCCGTGCGCGAGTCCTGGCTCGTCGAGGATCGCTGGTGGAACGGCAGCCCCGTCCGCCGCCGCTACTGGGAGCTCGTCACGACCTGCGGCCGCAACGTCGTCGTCTTCCACGACCTGCGCGGCGGCGGCTGGTTCGCGCAGCGGTGAGGCGGCTATCTGGCCTGTGAAGGTCCGCTGCTGGACGGTGGCGAGGAGCTTGGGGGCGCTGCGGGCACAAAGCCGATGAAGCCGGTTGCTCCGACTGGTGGCCGCCCTGTCATTCGAAGCTCCGCTTCGCGAAGCGCGCGCTCGCTGATCTGAATAGATGACTGTTCAGACATGTGAGCACGATATCTGCCTCTGCGGCGGGCTTTTCCGCCGATGGGCGGTAGCCAACATAGATGTGGTCGTCGAACATGTGTTCGTGTCCTATGTCGAGCTGCACGCGCACTCCGCCTTCTCGTTCCTCGACGGCGCCTCGCTGCCGGACGAGCTGGCGGTCGCGGCGGCCGAGCTGGGGCACGAGGCGCTCGCGCTGACCGACCACGACAACGTCAGCGGTGCGATGGAGCACGCGCAGGCGTGCAAGGCGGTCGGCTTGCGGGCGCTGCACGGCGCCGAGCTGACGCTCGACGACGACCGCCACCTGACGCTGCTCGTCGAGGACGAGCGCGGGTGGCGCAACCTCTGCCGGCTGCTGACCCGCGCGCACGCTCACACGCGCGGGGACGAGCCGGCGGGGCTCCCGCACGCGGGGGGCGTGCGGGAGCGGAGCGCGACGGGGGACCCGGGGGCGGGCGGGGGACCCGCCCCCGGCGCGCGCCCGCGCCAGGCGACGCAGCCGCACGTCCCGCTCGACGCGATCCTCGACCACGCCGACGGGCTGGTCTGCCTTAGCGGCTGCGCGACGCACGGGATCCACGACCGGGTGGGCCTCGCGGCGCTGCGCGACGCGTTCGGCCCCGAGCGCCTGCGCGTCGAGCTGCAGCGCCCCTACCTGCGCGACGACCGCGCGCGCAACCGCCGCCTCGCCGCGCTCGCGCGCGAGCTGGGCCTGGCGACCGTCGCGACCGGCAACGTCCACGCGCACGCACGCGCCCGCGCGCCACTGCAGGACACGCTCGTCGCGGTCCGTCACCGCACGACGCTCGACGCCTCCGAGCCGCTGCGGCGCGGCAACTTCAGCCACGTGCTCGCCAGCCCCGCGGCGATGGCGGCGCGCTTCGCTGCCGACCACCCCGAGGCCGTCGCGGAGACCGCGAAGGTCGCCGACCGCCTGCGCTTCGACCTGACCGAGCACCACGGCTACCGCTACCCCGGCGAAGAGGACGCGCAGGCCGACCGCACGCTCGCCGAGCTCTCCCGCGCGCGCCTCGACGACCGCTATCCGCCGTCGCACCCGCTGCGCGCCGAGGCGCTCCCGCGCCTGGAGGAGGAGCTGCGCATCATCGCGGCGCTGAAGCTGTCCGGCTTCTTCCTGCTGCACCGCGACATGCTCGAGCTGGCGCGCGAGGTCGCGCTGGAGGTGCGCGGGCCAGACACCGCTCGCGCGCTGCTGCCGCCCGGCCGTGGCCGCGGCTCGTCCGTCTCCTCGATCGTCTGCTACCTCACCGGCCTCTCGCACGTCGACCCGATCGCGAACGACCTGTTCCTCGGACGCTTCCTCAACGACGAGCTGACGGCCCTGCCGGACATCGACCTCGACTTCCCGCGCGACGTGCGCGCGACGCTGATCCCGCGCATCCACGAGCGCTACGGCAAGGACCGCTCCGCCCTCGTCGCCGCCTTCCCGACGTACCGCGCGCGCGGCGCGATCCGCGAGCTGGGCAAGGCGCTCGGGCTGCCGCCGGGGGAGATCGAGCGCGTTGCGCGCGGCTCCGAGGGATGGTCCGCTCGTGATGTTGCCCATGACGTTGCCAGTGCGTTGGGAGAGGAGCGGCTGGCGAACGGCCGCTGGGCCTGGCTCGCGCGCCTCGCCGAACAGGCGCACGGCCTGCCGCGCCACCTCTCCCAGCACCCCGGCGGGATGGTCGTCGCGACGCGCCCGCTGATCGACTGCTGCCCGATCGTGCCGGCCGCGATGGCGGGCCGCCAGATGGTCCAGTGGGACAAGGACTCGTGCGCCGACGCCGGCTTCCTGAAGATCGACCTGCTCGGGCTCGGGATGCTGAGCGCCGTCGAGCGCGCGGTCGAGGACATCGCCAAGCACCGCGGCGAGCGGATCGACCTCTCGCGCATCCCCTACGACGACCCGCCGACCTACGACGCGATCCAGAGAGCGGAGACGGTCGGCGTCTTCCAGATCGAGAGCCGTGCGCAGATGGCCTCGCTGCTGCGCACGAGGCCGAGAACGCTGCAGGACATCACGATCCAGGTCGCGATCGTGCGGCCGGGGCCGATCCAGGGCGGCGCCGTCAACCCCTACATCGAACGGCTCCAGCGGCTGCGGGCCGACCCGGACTTCGAGGTCCCCTACGAGCACCCGTCGCTGGTCGAGCCGCTCAAGGAGACGCTCGGCACGATCATCTTCCAGGACCAGGTGATCGAGGTCGCGATGGCGTTCGCCGGCTTCAGCGCGGGGGAGGCGGAGGGGCTGCGCCGCGCGATGAGTCGCAAGCGCTCGGCGACGGCGATCGAGTCCCACCACGCGAACTTCGTCGCGGGCGCGATCGCCACCCACGGGGTGGAGCCCGAACTGGCCGAGCGGATCTTCGAGAAGGTGCGCGGCTTCTCCGGCTTCGGCTTCCCGAAGGCGCACGGCGCCGCCTTCGGGCTGCTCGCCTACCAGTCGACGTGGCTGCGCGTCCACTACGCGCCCGAGTTCCTCTGCGCACTGCTGAACGAGCAGCCGATGGGCTTCTACCCGCCCGACGCGCTCGTGCACGAGGCGCAGCGCCGCGGGCTGACGATCCTGCCGCCGGACGTCAACGCGAGCGAGGTCGAGTGCACGGTCGAGCGCGTCGACGGGCGGGCGGGGACCGGGTCGGTGCGGATCGGCCTCGGCTACGTGCGGGGAGTCCAACAGGCCGATGCCGAGGCGCTCGTCGCTGCGCGCACGGCCGGCGGGCCGTTCCGCGACCTGGGGGAGCTGGCCGCGCGCGCCGGCGCCGGCCGCCCGGCGCTCGAGCTGCTCGCGTGGGCGGGCGCCTGCGACCGGCTCGCCGGCGGGGACCGGCGCGTGGCGCTGTGGCGGCTCGGGGTCGCGACGCCGGGACGTCGCGTGCCGCAGGGGACCCAGCTCGCGCTCGGCCTGGAGCTGCCGGACGCGCCGGGGCTGACCAAGCTCGGCTCGTGGGGCGAGCTGCTCGCCGACTACGACACGACCGGCCTCACCGCCCGCTCGCACCCGCTCGCGCAACTGCGCCGCACGCTCCCGATCGGCATCGCAGCCAGCCGCGACCTGCCGCGGATCGACCACGGCACGCGCGTGCAGGTGGCCGGGATGGTCGTCGCGCGCCAGCGCCCGGGCACCGCCAGCGGCGTCGTCTTCATGCTGCTGGAGGACGAGCACGGCACGATCAACCTGATCGTCCCGCCGAAGCTCTACGAGCGCAGCCGCCTGACCGTCCGCAGCGAGCCGCTTGTGCTCGCAGCCGGCCGGCTGGAGCGCCATCCGGCGGCCGGCGGCGGCGTCAACGTGCTGGTCGAGCGGATCGACCCGCTCGCGGCGCCGGACCGCACGCTCGCGGACGTGCAGGAGATCGCGCCGGTCGACGACTTCCGCGCCGTCGCGCCCGCCGTCATGAGCTTCGCGCAGGGCCGGCGGCGCTGATCTCCGGTTCCCCCTTCCATTCCGTGGTCCGCTCAGGGTAGGGTCCGCATCGGCCATGCTCGCCACCGCCGCATTCCTCGCGTTCTGGGTCGTCGTCGGGCTCGTGCTGTTCTTCATCGCCCTGCGCGGCGGTCCGCGCGGCGCGCGCGCGACGCTGCAGTCGCAGAGCCGCCGCAGTCGCCGCATCGCGGCGATCGGGTTCGCCGTCTTCTTCGCGGCGGTCGGCGTGGCGGTGCCGGTGCTGATCCTCGTCGGCGACCACCAGAGCGCGAGCGCGCACGTGGACGGCGCGACGGTCAAGTTGACGGCGCAGGAGCAGGACGGCCGCCGGATCTTCGGCCAGCGCTGCGCGAGCTGCCACACGCTCGCGGCCTCGCACGCCGTCGGCAAGGTCGGCCCGAACCTCGACCAGCTCAGACCGCCCGCCGTGCTGATCGAGGACGCGGTCACGAACGGCCGCCAGCGCGGCAACGGCACGATGCCCGCCGGGATCGTGGAGAACGGCGACGTGACCGCCGTCGCGACGTACGTCGCGGCCGTCGCCGGCAAGTAGTTTCCGCATTCTCCGGGGTCCGACGCTGGACGCCGCGGCGATTCCGCCGCCGGTGTCCATAACATCGGCGCGACGCAGGTGCACGACTCGCTCCCGCTGCTAGGATCGCCCCGCACATACGACCGCTGAATTCCTGCTCGCACGTCGGGCGGGAAGCGGGGGACCCAGGACATCGGGGCGAATCGTGCAGGCCGCACGTAGCGCCGCTCTTTCGGCGCGAGCCCGTCAGCTAACCCCGTAAGCCGACGAAAGAGGATCGAATGCCACCTGCCGAGGCGCCCCCACGCCCCGACCGCACCGCCGCCGCTCGCCGCACCGTCGTGATCCGCGGTCAGGCCGCACCCCCACCGCGCGTCAGCGCAGGTCCGGCCCGCCACCGCCCGCGCCGCCCCAGCGAGCGCATCGCCGGCACCCGCCCCGACCGCGCGGCCATGTGGGCCGTGATGATGGGCGTCTTCCTCATCTTGGTCGCAGTGCTGAGCGCGCACGGCGCCTGACGCCTGGCGGCGCCGGCATCCCGGCCTGATCGGGCGTTTAGGTCGCCGCGTATAAGGAGATGGACCCCCCGTCCAGATCCCGCGGTGATGCCATGAGAACTCCGATGAGCCGGTTCCACATCCACGACGACCTGACCGCTCCCGAGGGCTCGGTGCCGGTGCTGCGCGGCGCGACCGCCAGCGGCGGCCAGCTGCCGAACTTCCTCGGGGTGCTCGCCGGCTCCCCGGCGGCGCTGCGCGCCTACGCGCGCTTCCGTTCCGAGCTGCGCCACGGCGGGCTCGAGCCGGCTACGCTCGAGCGGATCGCGCTCGCAGTCGCCGAGCGCGACGGCTCGGCGCCGGGCGTTGCGATGCACACGCGCGCGGCGCGCGCGGTCGGGCTGCGCTTCGACGAGATCCAGCTCGCGCGCCGCTGCGAGAGCAAGGACGAGCGCGAGGCGGCGCTGCTGCGCTGGATCGGCGCCCTGCTCGACGGCGGCAAGCCGCCGATGCACCTGCAGGAGGAGGCGCGCGAGGCGGGCTGGGACGACGAGCAGCTGATCGAGGCGATGGCCGCGGTCGCGCTCGAGCGCTTCACGGCGATGGTCAACGTCGCCGGCGAGGTCCCGGTCGACGGCTCCGTCGAGGAGTCGCGCACGCTGCGCGCCGCCTGACAACTGCCTGGGGGCCCGCCTCCGCCGGCCATGTGGCCGGCTCCGGCACCCCTCGGTAGGCTCCGGGGCCCGTCGCCGCACGACCACGCCTCAGGAGCCACCCATGGACGACGCCGCCCCGCTCACCGCCGACGATGTCACGCGCCTCGTGCAGGAGCACGACATCCGCTTCATCCGGCTGTGGTTCACGGACATCCTCGGCCAGCTCAAGTCGTTCTCGATCAACACCAGCGAGCTGACGGACGCGTTCGAGGGCGGGATGGGCTTCGACGGATCCTCGATCACCGGCTTCAACGCGATCGAGGAGTCGGACATGATCGCGCTGCCGGATCCGAGCACGTACTCCGCGCTCCCCTGGCGCCCCAGCGACGACGGCGTCGCGCGCATGTTCTGCGACATCCAGACGCCCGAGCGCAACCCGTACGAGGGCGATCCCCGCCACGTCCTGCGCCGCGCCTTGCAGCGCGCGACCGACATGGGCTTCGACGATTTCATGGTGGGGCCGGAGCTGGAGTACTTCTACTTCAGAGACGCGAGATCGACCGAGCCGCTCGACCAGGGCGGCTACTTCGACCTCACGACGCTCGACGCCGGCTCGGACCTGCGCCGCGAGACCGTCCTCGCGCTCGAGCAGCTCGGCATCCACGTCGAGTACAGCCACCACGAGGTCGGCCCCTCGCAGCACGAGATCGACATGCGCTACGCGCCCGCGCTCAAGATGGCCGACGACTGCATGACGTATCGCCTCACCGTCAAGGAGTGCGCGATGAAGTACGGCCTGCACGCGACGTTCATGCCCAAGCCGCTGTTCGGCGAGAACGGCTCCGGCATGCACACGCACCAGTCGCTCTTCCGCGACGGCAGAAACGCCTTCTATGACGCCGACGACCAGTACTTCCTGTCCGACGTCGGCAAGGCCTTCATCGCGGGCCAGCTGCGCCACGCGCGCGAGATCTCCTCGATCTTCGCCCAGTGGGTCAACTCCTACAAGCGGCTGGTGCCCGGCTACGAGGCGCCGACATACGTCGCCTGGTCGCGCCGCAACCGCTCCGCGCTCGTGCGCGTCCCGCTCTACCACCCCGGCAAGGAGCAGGCGACCCGCATGGAGCTGCGCTGCCCCGACCCGGCCTGCAACCCCTACTTGACGTTCGCGGTCTTGCTGCAGGCCGGTCTGGAGGGGATCGAGCACGGCTACGAGCTGCCCGAGCCGATGGAGAAGAACCTCTACCACCTCGCGCCGGATGAGCGCCGGCGCCTCGGCATCGAGCAGCTCCCCGCCACGCTCGGCGAGGCGATCGAGCTGACGGCCGAGTCCGAGCTCGTGCTGCGCACGCTCGGCGAGCACATGTTCAACCGCTTCGTCGAGATCAAGCGCCAGGAGTGGGACGACTACCGCGTCCAGGTCACCGCCTGGGAGCTGGAGAAGTACCTGCCGGTGCTCTGACGGTCAGTCGCGCGCGAGGGCGCCCTTGGCGACCTCGTGCAGGTGCTCGTGGCGGACGAGCTTGACGCGGGGGCGGCCGTGGGGCTCGCCGAGGCTGCGCTCGTGCTCGTCGATCGCTTCCCAGTGCGTGTAGGTGATGTGGTCGGGGGCGCGCTCGGCGAGCAGCGTCAGGATCGCGTCGGGGTCGTCCACCGCGGGTGACGGGATGCGGCCGGCGGCGTGGTCCTCGAGCAGGTGGTCGACCGTGTCCTGGCTGTCCTTCTTGTTCGTGCCGATGATGCCGCTGGGGCCGCGCTTGATCCAGCCGGAGACGTACTCGCCCGCCTGCTGGGTGCCCCCGGGCGCGTCGAGCACGCGGCCGTGGTCGTTGGGGATCGTCGCGGAGCGCTCGTCGAACGGGACGCCCGGCAGCGCCTTGCCGGCGTAGCCGACGGAGCGGAAGACGAGCTGGCAGGGGATCGTCTCCTCCTGCTCGGTCACGACCGCGCGCAGGCGGCCCTCGCCGTCGGACACCAGCTCGGTGCGTCCGACGCGCACGCCCTCCACACGGTCGGAGCCGACGATCTCCAAGGGCGAGGCGAAGAAGCGCAGCACGATGCGGCGCTCGTGGCCGTGCGGCTCTGAGGCGGCGTAGCCGTGCAGCACCTCGATCTTCTTCTTGACCTGCGCGTCGGCCTCCTCGACGATCCGCGCGCTCGCCTCGTCCAGCTCCATGTCGCCGGGATCGACGATCACGTCGGCGGCGGCCAGCTCGGACAGCTCGATCAGCTCCGGCGTCGTGAACGCCGCCTGTGCCGGACCGCGGCGGCCGAGCACCACGACCTCCTCGATCGAGGATCCGGCGAGCGCCTCCAGCGCATGGTCGGCGACGTCGGTCTGCGCGAGCGTCTCGCGCGGCAGCGCGAGCATGCGCGCGACGTCCAGCGCGACGTTGCCGTTGCCCACCACGACCGCCGTCGTCGCCGTCAGGTCGAACTCGCAGTCGGCGAAGTCGGGGTGGCCGTTGTACCAGGCGACGAACTCCGTCGAGGAGTGCGACCCGGCCAGCTCCTCGCCGTCGATCCCGAGCCGCCGGTCGCCGGAGGCGCCGAACGCGTAGAGGACCGCGTGGTAGTGCGCCTTCAGCTCCTCGACCGGCAGCTCGCGGCCGACCTCGACGTTGCCGAAGAAGCGGAAACCGTCCTTGCCCGCCGTCTTCTCGTAGCGGCGCGTGACCGCCTTGATCTTCGGATGGTCCGGCGCAACCCCGGCGCGCACGAGCCCCCACGGCGTCGCGAGACGCTCGAACATGTCGACCGTCACGTCGACGTCTCTGGCGGTCAGCAGCTGCTCGGCGGCGTAGAAGCCCGCCGGGCCGGACCCGACGACGGCGACGCGAAGAGGGGAGGTGGACATGGCCTGGAGGGTAGCCAGCGCTTCGCGAACGCGCCGTCAGCTCAGTCCAGCAGCGCGGCGAGCGCGTCCGGCTCGGTCACCGGCGCCTGGCAGGCGAAGCGCTCGCACACGTAGGCCGCCGCGCGGCCGTCGACCGCGCCCCGTCCCGCCAGCAGCGGCACCTGCGCGTCGTCGCCGTCGCCGCTCCCGCCCGCCAGCACCACGTGCGGGCGGAAGGCGCCGCGCACGACGCGCACGAGCGGCGCCCGCGCGTCCGGCGCGCCGACGACCGCGACCTCGCGCACGTCGTCCGCCAGCAGGAAGTCGACCGCCTGCAGCAGGTGCGCGAACGCGAGCGGGTGCCGCGCGGCGATCGGGTGCAGCAGCGCGATCGTGCCGCGCGCCCGCTCCTCGTAGGCCGCCTCGCCCGTCAGCCGGGCGAGCCGCAGCAGGCCGAGCGCCATCGCCGAGTTGCCCGACGGGATCGGCGTGTCCTCGAGGTCCTTGCGGCGCGCGACGAGCCGCTCGTGGTCGTCGGCGGTCGAGAAGAAGCCGCCGCGCTCGTCGTCGGCGAAGCGGGCGATCGTCACGTCGGCGAGCGCGCGCGCCGCCGTGAACCAGCGCGCCTCGAACGTCGCCTCGTAGAGCGTCAGCAGCGCCTCGACCGCATACGCGTGGTCCTCCAGGTAGCCGGCGAGGTGCGCGCGGCCGTCCTTCCAGGTGCGCAGCAGGCGGCCGTCATCGACCCGCAGCTCGCGCAGCAGGAAGTCCGCGCACGCGCGCGCGGCGTCGAGGTAGTCGTCGCGCTCCAGCACCGCGCCGGCCTCCGCCAGCGCGCCGAGCATCAGCGCGTTCCAGGAGGTCAGGCGCTTGTCGTCGAGCCCGGGCCGCACGCGCCGGTCGCGCGCCGCCATCAGCCGGCGCTTGATCTCCGGCAGCTCGGGCGGGTCGTCGTCGGAGCCGGCGCGCACGAGGATCGAACGACCCTCGAAGTTGCCGCCCTCGCTCACGCCCCAATGCGAGACGGCGACGTCGTACAGGGCATCGTCGCCCAGCGCCGCGCGCAGCTCCTGCGGCGTCCACACGTAGAACTTGCCCTCCACGCCCTCGGAGTCGGCGTCGAGCGCGGAGGCGAAGCCGCCCTCCGGCCCGCGCAGCTCGCGCAGCGCCCAGTCGAGCGTCTCGCAGCAGACCTGGCGCAGCAGCGGGTCGCCGCCGCTGACCTGCCAGCCGTGCAGGTAGGCGCGCGCCAGCAGCGCGTTGTCGTAGAGCATCTTCTCGAAGTGGGGGACGACCCAGGCGGCGTCGACCGCGTAGCGCGCGAAGCCGCCGCCGAGCTGGTCGTAGATGCCGCCGCGCGCCATCGCGCGCAGCGCGCGCAGGGCCGGGTCGGCTGGGGGCGGGTGGGCGGGGACCGATGCGTCCGCCCGCGCGAGCAGCAGCTCGATCACCGACGCCTGCGGGAACTTCGGCGCCCCGCCGAAGCCGCCGTCGAGGTGGTCCTCGCGGTCGGCGATCGCCGCGGCGGCGGTGTCGAGCAGGCCCGGCTCCGGCTCGCCCGGGTCGGGCTCGATGCGCGCGCTGACGCCGAGCTGCTCGACGATCCGCTCGCCCTGCTGCTCGATCTCCGCGCGCCGCTCGCGCCAGGCCTCGGCGATCGCCTCCAGCAGCTGTCGCCAGCCGGGCAGGCCCTGGCGCCCGACCGGCGGGAAGTACGTGCCGGCGTAGAACGGCACCTGCTCCGGCGTCGCGAAGGCGTTCAGCGGCCAGCCGCCGTGGCCGGTCATCGCCTGCACCGCGTCCATGTAGATCGCGTCGACGTCGGGGCGCTCCTCGCGGTCGACCTTCACGCAGACGAAGTGCTCGTTCATGTACGCGGCGACGTCCGGGTCCTCGAACGACTCGCGCTCCATCACGTGGCACCAGTGGCAGGCCGAGTAGCCGATCGAGACGAGCAGCGGCACGTCGCGCTCGCGCGCCTCCGCCAGCGCGCGCTCGCCCCACGGCTGCCAGGCGACCGGGTTGTCCTTGTGCTGGAGCAGGTACGGCGAGGTCTCGTCGGCGAGGCGGTTCGGCATCGGCCTCGGAGGCTACCCGCGATAGCGTTCCGTCCCATGTCCAGGCATCGCGAGTCCGTCACCGCCGCAGGCGCCCCCGCGGCCGTGGGTCCCTACGTCCACGCCGTCCGCGCGGGCGGGCTGCTGTTCTGCTCCGGGCAGATCCCGCTGCATCCCGAGACGGGGGAGATCGTCGGGACGACCGCGGCCGAGCAGGCCGGCCGCTGCCTGGAGAACCTGCAGGCCGTCTGCACGGCGGCCGGGGCCAGCCTCGCCGACGCGGTCAAGATCACCGTCTACCTGCGCGACATGGCCGACTTCACGGCCGTCAACGAGGTCTACGCGTCGTTCTTCGAGACCGACCCGCCGGCGCGCGTGGCGTTCGCCGTCGCCGGCCTGCCGCGCGACGCGCGCGTCGAGCTGGACGCGGTCGTCGCGCTGCCGGACTGAGCCGCGCTCAGGCGCGCGCCGCGGCCGCGGCGTCGCGGTGCGCGCGGGCCGCCTCGACGAGCGCGCCGATCACGCGGCTGCGCTCGTCGGCCTCCGGATGCCACTGGACGCCGAGCACGAACGCCTCGCC
>Ga0265319_1000826_pt1 | contig 19707 bp, 11 predicted proteins | sample 4824metaG_FD_192443 | JGI IMG/M metagenome (GOLD analysis project Ga0265319, IMG submission 192443) | Rhizosphere microbial communities from Carex aquatilis grown in University of Washington, Seatle, WA, United States - 4-8-24 metaG | ecosystem: Host-associated > Plants > Roots > Rhizosphere >...
GGCAAGGCGGCGCGGAGACGCCGCGGGCGCGGCTGTTGCCCGGCGGTTTTTCCTGGTCATAGAGGGTTCCATTGTAGCCGCATTCAGACGCGCCCCGGGCGCGTCTGTTACTGGGGTGCAATGCTACCCCCGGCGCGGCGGGCCCGGCCCCTAGACCGGGACAGCCTCCGCGGCCAAACCCGCGCGCTCGCGCGTGATCTTGCCGTAGTCCAGCCGGATGAGCCGGTCGGCGCTCCCGAAATAGCGGTCGTCGTGGGTGATCACCAGGACCGCCTTGTTGAGCGCGCGCAGCTCGGGAAGGAGTTTGGTGTAGAACACGTCCTTGAACAGCGGGTCCTGGTCGGAGGCCCACTCGTCGAAGAGGTAGAAGGGCCGGTCCTCGATGTACGCCGAGAGAAGCGCGAGGCGCTTGCGCTGGCCCTGGGAGAGCTGCGTCGTCGAGAACGCGCCGTCCTTGATCGATACCTTGTGGTCGAGGTGAAGGCGCACCAGGTATTCCCGCGCCCGGACGTCCGCTTCCTCCCCGCCCCTGCCGACGATCCTGTCGAAGAGGAAATAGTCGGAAAACACGGCGGAGAAGCACTGGCGGTAGTCGTCGCGGTTCTGATCGTTGATGACGCGCCCGTTGAGCCGGATCTCCCCGCCGGCGGGCGGGTACAGCCCCGTGATCACCTTTGCCAGTGTGGATTTTCCGCTTCCGTTTCCGCCCACGAGAAAGACCAGCTCTCCCGGCAGGAGGGTCAGGTCGATCGGCCCCAGCTTGAAGTTGTCATCCTCCCGCTCCCGGTAGTAGTGGTGGTCCACGCCGACGAGCTCAAGGGACTCGAAGGGCTCCGATGCAAACGAGCCCTGGGAGGCGGTCGGCGTGTCGGCGGGATGAACGGACAGCGCGAGCCCCAGCTGCTCCACCTTCCGGAGCGACACGTTGGCACGGCTGAAGACCGAGAGGCTCCCGAGCAGGCCCTGCAGGGGCCCCATCAGGAAGACGGTCATGACGATGTAGCCGGTCATCGCCTGCTGGCTGACGTTGGCGACCCGCGGGAGCAGGAAGATGATGAGGCCGATCAGCGCGAGGAAAAGAAGCTGGTTCCAGTTCTGCGCGATGATGAAGCGCAGCTCGGCGGCGACGTTGTGCTTCTGGCAGACGGCCGCGGCCTGAGCGACGTCCTCCCTCAGGTAGGCCTCGCGGCGCTCGCGGTGGAGCTTGAGCTCCTTGATGCCCTCCGTGAGCGAGCGGAAATGCTGGAAGAGGCGGTCCTGGCCCTCGCGCGCCGCGCTCAGGTGCGCAAAGCCGCTCCGGATCAGGATGCGGTAGGTGACGGCCCCGATGACACCGAAGGCCATCATCCCGAGGAACACGGGCACCGAGAGCCACGCGAGGTACACGGCCCCGCCGAGCAGGTAGGCGAAGTTCTGGGCGAAGATAGGGATGCAGAGCGTCGCCTGCGTTATTTCCAGGATGTCCTCGGTCAGGGCGACCATGAGCTTCGGCGCGCCAAGGTCCTCGATCTGGCGGAGGGGCACGGAGAGGATCTTGCCCACGAGGTCCAGGCGGAGCCGGGCGGTTGTCGCCTGCGAGAAATGGGCAAGGGTCACCTGGGCGAGCGCGTTGGTCAGGAACCGGCCGAGCCCCAGGGCGCAGAAGGCGACGACCAGCGTCGCCCCGAGGTTCCCGTGGCGGTTCATGGCGGCGGTGATCAGGACGAGCAGCAGGGTGTTGCAGGCCCCGCTCAGGAGCGCCGCGGCGGAGGTCCACAGGACCATCGCGGGCGAATAGCGCACTAGGAATCGCAGCAGCGTCATGGGCAGGCATTAGGATAGCCTCAGCGGGCCGCCCGCGGAAGTGGGTGTCCACCCCACCGCGCGGGGACCACGGTCGCGCGCCCACCCCAATATGGGTGCCGAACCCCACGTCCGTCCTGCGCGGAAAGGTGTCGTAGCGGAGATGCCGGATACTGCCCAGGCGCCAGCGTATACTGCGGAGCTCGAGAGGCTTGTCGCGATACTCGGCGTCCCCTTCCACCAGACCACGCTCGCCGGCGCGGTGGAGAGCATCGACGGGATGGTCGCCCGCGGCGGAAGCCACTATGTCGTCACCCCGAACGTCGACTTCCTGGTCAAGGCGCGGCGCGATCCGGAGCTGCGCAGCATACTGGTGCACGCGGACCTGGTCCTCTGCGACGGCAAGCCCATCGTGTGGGCCTCGCACTTCCTGAGCGGGATCCTGCCGAGCCGGGTGGCCGGCTCGGACCTGATACCGCTCCTGCTCCAGCGGGGGGCCGAAAAGGGCTGGCGCATCTTCCTGCTGGGGGGGAGCCCCGCGGTTGCGGCCGAGGCGGCGCGCCGCATCGCCTCGACACACCCTGAGCTCCGGGACGTCTCGCACTATTCGCCGCCGTTCCGCCCGCTTGCCGAGATGGACAACGAGGGCATCTTCGCCCGGATCCGCGCCGCGAGGCCGGACATCATGCTCGTGTGCTTCGGCTGCCCGAAGCAGGAGAAATGGATCTCGCGGAACCTGCGCCAGCTGGACGTGCCGGTGATGATAGCCGCCGGGGCCACCGTCGATTTTCTGGCCGGCAGCATGGCCCGCGCGCCGGCCTGGATGCAGCGAAGCGGAACCGAATGGGTCTTCAGGCTGCTCCAGGAGCCGCGACGGCTGGTCCGGCGCTACGTCGACGATATCGTCCACTTCATCCCCGCCGTCCTTCGCCAGCGCTGGTCCCAGCGACCCTCGGGTGCGAAGTCTGAAAGGAACGACCGGCCATGAGGATCGCGATGTCCACGTCGGTGATCCAGCGCGGCCGCTCCGGGGTCGGCCAATACGTGCTCTCGCTCGTTCGGGCCCTCCTGCCCGCCGCCCTGACCCATGAATTCACGCTCCTCGTCCTCGAGGATGACCTTCCGCTCTTCGGCTTCGCCGCGGGAGCGATGCGGCTCGAGCCCGTCCCGGAGCGCCATCGCCCCCCGGTCAGGGACATTCTCTGGCACCAGGCGGCCCTGCCGAGTCTCCTGCGCCGCCGGGGGATCGACGTCCTGCACGTGCCGAGCTACCGGCGGATGCTTTGGCCCAGGCCCTGCGCCCTCGTGTCCACCATCCACGACCTCGCCCCGTTCCACGTCTCCGGAAAGTACGACCGCCTGCGGATGCTCTATGGCAAGGTGGTCGCGCGCCGGCTGGCGCGGCGCCAGGACGAGATTGTCGCCGTCAGCCTCGCGACCGCCCGCGACGTCAGGTCCCTCTACGACGTGCCCTCCGAGCGCATCACCGTCATCCCCAACGGCGTCGACCATGGCCTGTACCAACCCGGCTCCCAGGCCCTCGCCCGCGAGGCCGTCTGCAGCCCCATCGGGCTTGAGGGCCCCTTCTTCCTCTACGTGGCGCGCCTCGAGCATCCCGCGAAGAACCACGCCGGTCTCATAGAGGCCTTCAGCCTCTTCAAGTCCGCGACCAGGTCGACCTGGAAACTCGTTCTCGCGGGCGGGGACTGGCACGGCTCGGAGGAGATACGCGGCCTGGCTCGCCGGTCGGAATTCGCCCGGGACATCCGCTTCCTTGGCTTCGTGCCCCCGGCCGACCTCCCGAACTGGTACCGGGCGGCCGATGTCTTCGTCTTCCCCTCGTTCTACGAGGGCTTCGGGCTTCCGCCCATCGAGGCCATGGCCTGCGCCTGCCCCGTGCTCTCCTCCCAGTCCGGCGCGCTCGAGGAGACGGTGGGGGGTGCGGCGGCCCTGCTGGATCCGCACGACTTCAGGCAAATCCAGGCGCAATTGACCCGCGCCGCCTCGGACAGGGCCTGGCTCCACCGGCTGCGTGCTGCGGGCCTCGACCGCGCGCGCAGCTTCAACTGGGAATTCACCGCGAAGTCGACGCTCAGCGTCTACGAAAAGGCGGCCGCCGGGCGGCACCAAGGCCGCCATGATTAGCCCCCCGGAGGCAAAGGCGGCCGCGTCGCCGTCGCCGCAGGACGAGATCCGCCGGCTGAACGCCCAGCTCGCCCAGGCCACGGACCGCCATGCCGTCGAGATGAATGCCGCGCAGGCCGAGATGGACACGTTCGCCCACTCCATCTCGCACGACCTGCGCTCGCCACTGACCGTCATCATCGGGTTCGCCGACCTCCTCGCAAAGAGCCCGGAGGCGGGCCTCAGCGATAGCGGCCGCCCCTACCTCGACAGGATCACATCCTCGGCCCACGAAATGGCGCGGATGCTTGATGAGATCCTCGCCCTCTCGCGGATGAGCCGGTCCGAGATGCATTTCGTGCGCATAGACCTCGAGCTCCTCGTGAGGAAGATCGCGAACGACCTCGATGCGCAGAAGGGCGACCGCCGGGTGATCTGGCTGATCGGCCGCCTTCCCACCATCGAGGCCGACCCCACCCTGATCCGGCAGGCGATCAGGGGCCTCATGTCAAACGCACTGAAGTTCACGGCATCGAGGGAGGTGGCGCGCATCCAGGTCGGCGCCATGGGCGACGACCGGGAAATGTCCTTCTTCGTTCGCGACAACGGCGCCAGCATGGACATCAAGCACCGCGAGCGGATGTTTGGCTCCTTCAAGCGCCCGAATTCCTCGTCGCACTCGGAGGGGAGCGCCATCGGGCTGACCTTCGTCCAGCGCATCATCCAGCGCCACGGAGGCCGCACCTGGACTGAGACCGTGCCCGACGGCGGAGCGGTCTTCCATTTCTCACTTCCCGGCCACATAGCAAAGCCGTTCTTCCGCCCGGAAAACTGATGAAGATCGACAAAAAGCCGGGAGAGGTCCGCAACAGCGCCGTCCTGGGGGCGCGCGTCCTAAATCGCATGTCGGCGCCGCAGAGGAATGCCGCACCCAAGTCCCCCGCGGTCCGCATCGTGCTGCTCGAGGACAGCGAGCCCGACGTGGACCTGATCCGCCAGACGCTTTCCGCCTCCCGCCTCAATTTCTCGGTCGTCACTGTGGACTCCAGGGAGGAGTTCGAGGCCGAGCTCACCCGCGGTTCGCCCAACATCATATTGTCGGACTACTGGCTGCCGACCTTCGACGGCAGCATCGCCTTGGAGATCGCCAAGCAGCTCGCGCCCCGCGTGCCCTTCATCTTTGTGACGGGGGTCCTGGGCGAGGAGGTCGTGATCGAGATGCTGAAGAAGGGCGCGACGGACTACGTGCTGAAGACCCGCCTCACGCGCCTTGTCCCGGCCATAAACCGCGCGCTGCAGGAGAGGGTGACGATGCACGAACACGACATGGCGCAGGAGAGGCTCAGGCGGTCCCATGACCAGCTGCGCGCGCTCACCGGCCACCTCCAGTTTGTCAGGGAGGAGGAGAGGACCCGGATCGCGCGCGAGGTGCACGACGAGCTCGGCCAGGCCCTCACCGGCCTGAAGCTCGATCTTTCCTGGCTCTCTGGGAGGATTCCCGGCGACCGCACGCTTCAGCGCCGGGCGCGGGCCATGTCCGCCCTCATCGACGCGACCATCCACGCCGTCCGGCGAATCGCGACGGAGCTAAGGCCGGGGGTGCTGGACAGCCTCGGCCTCGCCGCGGCGATCGAGTGGCAGGCCATCGACTTTCAGGAGCGCACGGGAACGCGATGCGAGACGACGATCGAGGTCAAGGACGAGATCCTGGACAGGGAATTCAGCACGACGTTCTTCCGCATCTTCCAGGAGACCCTCACGAACATCATTCGCCATGCAAGGGCCACCCACGTCGAGGTCCGCCTGTCGAAGGTCGATCACGAGCTCGTGCTCACGGTGCATGACAACGGCCGCGGCATCCCAAAGGAAAAGATCGCCCACGCGCGGTCCATCGGAATCATCGGCATGAGGGAGCGCGCGGCGGAGGTCGGAGGGAAGGTCACGTTTCTCGCCCCATTTGGCAGGGGCACAACGGTCACCATGCGCGCCCCGATGCCCGCAGCCGTGCCGTTGGGGAGCTCCCCGTCATGAGGATCCTGATCGCAGACGACCATGCGGTCGTGCGCCGCGGCCTGAGGCAGATCCTGGCCGAGGCGTTCAAGCGCTCCGTCTTCGGGGAGGCCACGAACTCCCGGGAGGTGCTGGAATGCGTCTGGAAGGAGCCATGGGACATCGTGATCCTGGACCTCACCATGCCGGGCCGTAGCGGCCTGGAGGTCCTGAAGGAGATCAAGCGGGAGCGCCCCAAGCTTCCCGTCCTCATCCTGAGCATGCACCCGGAGGACCAGTTCGCGGTGCGCCTGCTCAAGGCCGGCGCGTCGGGCTACATGACCAAGGAGAGCGTGGCCGACGAGCTCGTGGGCGCGGTCAAGAAGGCCATAGCGGGGGGCCGCTATGTCAGCATAACCCTGGCCGAGAAGCTGGCCTCGCTCATCGCGCACGACGTCCAGGTCGCACCGCACGAGAACCTCTCCGACCGGGAGTTCCTGATCCTGAGGCTGATCGCCTCGGGCAAGACCGTGAGCATGATCGCGGCCGACCTGCACCTGAGCGTGAAGACCGTGAGCACCTACCGCGCGCGGCTGCTCGAGAAGATGGGCATGTCCAACAACTCGGAGCTCGTCCAGTACGCCTTTCAAAACCAGCTCGTGGAGAGCCGGCCCCACGACGTACGCCCCCCTCCCGACAAAAAGTAGGCAAACACCCCAATCCTTCCGGTGGAGCCCTTTGGCGTCCGCCACGTCCAAAAGGGGTTCAACTTCCATCTTCCCATGCACACCATAAATGAAACAAATGGCGGCCGTCCGCTGCCCGTGCCCTTCGACATGTGGGCCGTCCTCGATCTTTGGACGCGCCGCTGGCGCTGGATTGCGGTGTGGACGGTGTGCATCGCGATTGCCGGCGCATGCGTCGCAAGCGCCGTGTGGAGCCGCTCGTTCGCCTCGTCCGCCCAGCTGATCCGGTACCAGCCGTCCGCCGTCGACGATTCCTACCATCCCAGGGAGATCGCCGCCCCCAGCCTCGTCGTGATGCTGCAGGCCCCCGGGTTGCTTGAGGAGGTCGGCTCCCACCTGCAGCCGCCGGTCACGGCGAAGCAGCTGGCAGCGCACCTCGAGGTCACCCTTGATCGCAACAACGACGTCGTCACGGTCACCGCGACGGGGCACTCCCGCGAGGAGACCGTCGACACCGTCAACCGGTACTGCGCCGCGGCGATCGCCTACACCCAGACGATCCAGCGCCAGGAGGCCACCGACGTCGGCGACAACATGAACCGCCAGCTCCTCGAGGTCGAGGGCGAGATAGCGTCCCTGCGCAAGGCGATCCCGGCCGACGCCAGCGCGGCCACCGAGGCCTACCAAGCGCAGGAGGAATCGGCCGTTCGCGCCCCGAGCGGCCTCTCGCAGCGCATCGAGGCCGCGCGAGAGCAGCTGGACGACCTGCTCACGCGCTACACCGACGCCCATCCCCTGGTGATCGAGCAGCGCGCGAGGCTTGCCGCACTCGTGGAAGAGCAGCGCCTGTCCCCCGCGACGGCGGCGGGAGCCCCGGCCCCCCGATCCCATGCCGAGCGGGCGCCGCTCATTTCACCGCTCCTCTATGGGCGGGCCACGCCCGAGGAAGTCGCCACGGGCGAAAGGATCCGCGCCCTGGAGACAAACCGCGCCCTTCTCATCGAGCGCAAGAGGGCGATCCAGCCCTTCAGGGACAACCCCCCGGGGTATTTTCGCGTCCTCCTGTCTGCGGCGGCCAACCCGACGCAGCTGGTGAGGTACCGCCTCCAGATGCTTCTCTTCTCGTGCGTGGGCGCCCTCATCGGCCTCATCGGCTCGGCAGCCCTTATTCTCGCCAGCGAGCTCATGGACAACCGCATCAAGACCCGCGTCGACGTGCGGCGGGTGACCGGCCTTCCCCTTCTCGCGACCCTCGGCGACCTGAACGCGATGTCCCCCGAGGGCCAGGAGCAGTGGGCCTTCCGCGCATGGACCGCCCTTCAGAGCAGGCTCAGCACCTCGCCCGGCTGCGGGACTATCTGCGGGATCACCTCCGCCCGGAGCGGCGACGGGCGCTCCACATGGATAGGCCTGCTGTCGCGCGCCGCCAGGAGCTGCGGCTACCGGGTCCTCACGATCATCGCCCAGCCGGGCCAGAAACCGCACTCCGGACACGCCCTTCCCGGCATGCGGCCGCCGTCGGACGGCGCGCGGAGCCTCCCCGCCGAGTCCGGCGACCTGGCGCCGCCCGGCCAGATCGCCGCGCAGCTGACGAGGGAGGACTGCCCCCCCGTTGTCAGCATGCCCCTGCCCTCGGGGATCTGGAACCTCGAGCGCCGCAAGCAGTGGCGGTCGGCCCTGGAGTCCTGGCGGGAGATCGACCATCTCGTGATCCTCGTGGAGCTGCCTCCCGCCTTCGTCGCCGAGTCGGTGCTTCTCGCGGAGAACATCCCCAACCTGATCTGGCTCGTCAACGACAGCCGCACGGACGCCACGGAGACGCTGGTCGACCTGGAGACGCTGCGCCACGCGGGCTGCAACATCGTGGGCGCGGTCTTCAACAGGGAGCCGGCGGCGCCGATGAGCGGCCGGTTCAGCCGATGGATCGGCAGCGGTGCCCTCCTGCTGCTGCTCGGGCTGCTCCTGGCCCCGCCCGCGGCGAATGCGGGCGTCGAGACGGCCCCGACCGGCGATGCGGACCCCGCGTTCTCCGCACCAAGCCGCGCGCCGCGCGCGGACTGGCAGCAGCACCTGACCCTGGGGCCGGGCGACGTGCTCAGCTTCCACCTGTACGGCTCGCCGCTGCTCACGTCCGAGGGCGTGCCGATCGGCCCCGACGGGACCGTCTCGTACCTCGAGGCCGAGAACATCGCCGCCGCGGGCCTGACCGTCGACGAGCTCCGGGACCGGATCAACGCGGAGCTCGGCAGGTATCGCCGCGCGCCGCGGGCGTACATCACGCCCGTGTCCTACGCCAGCAAGAGATACTACATGATGGGCACCGTCGTGCAGAAGGGCGTCTTCCCCCTGGACCGCTCGATCACCGTCATAGAGGCGGTCGCCCGGGCGCGCGGCTTCGAGACCGGCGTCTCCGACGGGGACACCGTCGACGCGACCGACTTCTCCCGGAGCTTCCTCTCGCGCGGCGGCCGCCGGGTCCCCGTGGATTTCGAGCGCCTGTTCATGCACGGCGACCTGTCCCAGAACGTCGCCCTCGAGCCGAACGACTACCTGTATTTCCCGGCATCCTCGTCAGGGCAGATCTTCGTCCTCGGCGAGGTGGGCCTGCCGGGCCCCGTGGCATATGATCCCGGCGTGAGCGCCCTCTCCGCCATCGTGTCGAGGGGCGGGTTCACGGAGAAGGCGTGGAAGGCACACGTGCTCGTCGTGCGCGGATCCCTGGATCACCCCGTCGCATTCAAGGTGGACATCGACGGGGCCCTGACCGGGAACGCGCCGAACCTGGCGTTGCAGCCGGGCGACCTGGTCTACGTGTCAGACCGGCCCTGGAACAAGGCTGAGGAACTCCTCGACCATGCCGCCACGGCATTCGTGGAGTCGGCCGTCGTCACATGGACCGGAATCAACGTGGGGCCCAACATCTTCTCGAAGCCGTAGCCATGACGCCATCGATTCGGCGGTCGTCACTGGCCCTCCTCGCCGCGGGCACAGCTCTACTCTCAGGCTGCGGAAGCACTCCCCTGCCCGTCGCAAGGCAGGGCATCCCGGCGCCGGTGAGCGCCGAGCTGACCGCGCTTCCGGAGCAGCCCCTGGATCCGGTGCTGCTGCAGCCGCCCGCAACGGTATATCGTCTCGGTCCCGGCGACGTGCTGGAGATCGAGGTGATGGGCGACCTCGTCACCCGCACGGCCGTGACCGTGGGACCGGATGGCAAGATCTACTACGACATCCTGCCCGGCATCGATGTGTGGGGGCTGACGCTGCCGGAGGCCCGCGACCTCATCGGGAACGGGCTGAAGAAATACATACGCGAGAAGCCGGCCGTCACCGTCGCCCTGCGAACGGCCGTGAGCCAGCGGGTGTGGGTTCTCGGCCGGCTCAACAGCCCGGGCGTTTACGCGCTCGGCCAGCCCACCTCGCTCCTCGACGCCGTCGCCGAGTCCGGCGGCCTCCAGGTCAACACGCCGGCGGGGGGCGCGTACTCGGAGTCCGCGGACCTGTCCCGCAGCTTCCTCGTCCGCGGCGGCCACCTCGTCCCCGTCGACTTCCAGAAACTGCTGCGCGACGGCGACCTCTCCCAGAACGTCTACCTCCAGCCCGACGACTTCATCTTTGTCCCCTCGCTGCGCAGCGCGCAGGTCCACGTCCTCGGTGCCGTGCTTCAGCCGCGCTCCGAGCGCATGTCCGGGTACCTGACCGTCGTCCAGGCGATCGCGCTCGCCGGTGGAACCGTGCCCGACGCATGCCTTCGGAATGTCGCCATCCTTCGCGGCTCGCTCGCACAGCCGCAGATCGCGATCGTGGAGGTGAACAAGGTCCTCAGGGGCAAGGCGCCCGACGTGCGGCTGGAGCCCGGCGACATCGTCTACGTCCCCTACACGCCCGAGCGGGTGCTCCTTCGCTACGTGAACCTCATCCTCGACACCTTTGTCCGCACGGTCGGGGTGAATGAGGGGGCCTACACGATTGACAGCAAGGCCCGGCCCCTGACGGTCGGCGTGAACCTCTCGCCTTAGCGGCGGCACTCGCATTCCCGGGACGTCCCCGCGGGCCGCGCCGCGGGGCCCTGCCCCGTGTAAGACAAACACCGACACGCCCGGGGCGCACCCACCTACGCGGGGCAACCCCACCATCTGACGCGCTAATCAGACCAGCACGGATACTTATGCGCTCGGCGACCCGCTATTCTAGCGGGCGTGAGAAGCCCAACAGCAACCCTGCGAGCCGCCCTGTCCGTGTCCTGCGCGGCCGCAGCCTTCGCCCTCACCACCCACCCCAGCGCCGCGCTGCCGTCCGTATCCGTCGCCGCCACCGTTCCGGTCGCCGCCGTGGACGGCTCGGCAACCGGCCTCGTCACGTTCACCCGCACGGGCGACACGACGAGCTCCCTCAACGTCAACTTCGCCCTTGGGGGCACGGCGGTGAAATGGATGGACTACTACCGCCTGCCCCAGGGCGACATGCCGACCTCGCTGGCGATCCCTGCCGGGGCGTCCGCCGCCACCCTGCCGATAACGGCCAAGGGCAACTGCACCGGCGCCAACCCGGAGACGGCCATCTTCACCGTATCGCCGGATTCATCGTACGCCTTGGGGTCGGCCAGCACCGCCACGGTCACGATCGTCGCCGCCGCCCCCTCGTTCGCGACGGTGACGGTGGCGGCGACCGTCCCGACGACGGCCATTGGCGGCTCGTCGGCCGCCCTCCTCACCTTCACCCGCACGGGCAACACGGCAGGCGCCCTGACCGTCAACTTCGCCCTCGGGGGCACGGCGGTGAAATGGATGGACTACTACCGCCTGCCCCAGGGCGACATGCCGACCTCGGTGACGATCCCGGCCGGGGCATCCTCCTGCACGCTGCCGATCACCGCGAAGGGCAACATCACCGGGGCCAGCCCGGAGACAGCCGTCTTCTCCCTCATGGCGGACCCCGCGTACTTGGTCGGCGCGGCCGGCACGGCCTCGATCAGCATTGTTGCCGCCGGCTCCCTGCCGGCAGCCCCCGCGGACCCCGTCCCCTCCCCGGCAAGCCCCGGGGGCCCTGTGCCCCCGACGACCACGCCCGTCGGGACCGTCTTCGGCTCGGGCCCCGCGGTCAGCGAGATGGACGCCGCCAACCTGATCGCGCCACCGGTCGGCGACAGCGCGCTGCGCGCGATCACGCCCACGATGCTCGAGCTCCGGCAGATCAGCACAAAGGCGCCCGATCCCGCCAAGGTCACCAGCTGGAACCTCGTCAACGCGAGCAACCAGTTCGCGGCGCCCTCCGCGGGCGCGCTCACGGTGACGGTGGACGGCCAGCCGGTCGCGGTTTCCTCCGTCGGATTCAGGCGCCGCGTGTCCTACGCCTCGCTCAACACCTACGACCTGAGGATAGACAACGCCCTCTACCTGAAGCTCGCGGCGCCCGTCGCCGACGGCGCCGCCGTCGTGGTCACGAACCCGGACGGGACGATCTGGCCGGCCACCACGCCGTTCTCGCTCACGGTGAACCCGCTGCGCTACAGCCCGGCCATCCACGTGAACCAGGAGGGCTACGTGCCGTCCCTCCCGAAGAAGGCGATGGTGGGCTACTACCTCGGCGACATGGGCGAGCTGCCCGTCACGGCCTCTAGCTTCAACATCATCGACGTGGACACCAACGCCGTGGTGTTCCAGGGCGCGCTCACCCAGCGCCCGGACGTCGGGTACCAGACGAACCCGCTCCCCTACCAGCAGGTCTTCGTCGCCGACTTCAGCGCCTTCACCACCCCCGGCGAATACCGGATCCAGGTCCAGGGCATGGGCGCCTCGCTTCCCTTCCTGATCAACGACGGGATAGCGATGGCGTGGGCCCGCACCTACGCGCTCGGCATGTACGAGCAGCGCAGCGGGACCGCCGTGGGCCTCCCATACTCGCGCTTTGCGCACACGGCGGACCACACCGCCCCGGCCTCCGTTCCCTTCCCTGACACGGGCGCGGCGTTCGCCTTCACCTGGAGCTGCATCAAGAGCTACACCTCGCAGGCCACCCAGAGCAGCCCGCCCATGCAGTCGCCGCAGACCGCGCCGGCCCTCTCCGGCAACGCCACGTCGCTCTATCCCTTCGTCAACACGGGCACCGTCGACGTCTCCGGGGGGCACTGGGACGCCGGAGACTACAGCAAGTACACGGCGAACAGCGCCCAGCTCGTCCACGAGCTCATCTTCACCGTCGACAACATCCCGGGCGTCGCGGCCATGGACAACCTGGGCATACCCGAGAGCGGCGACGGCATCCCCGACACCCTGCAGGAGGCGAAGGTGGAGGCCGACTTCCTGCTGAAGATGCAGGACGCCGACGGCGGCTTCTACTTCCTGGTCTATCCCCTCAGCGAGGAATACGAGAACTCGCTTCCCCAGAACGGCCAGGCTCAGGCCGTCTGGCCCAAGAACACCTCGGTGAGCGCGGCCGCCACGGCCGCGCTGGCCGAAGCGGGATCCTCCCCCGCGATGAGGCAGTACTACCCCGCCCAGGCCTCCGCCTACCTCGCCTCGGCCCAGAAGGGCTGGGCCTTCCTGCAGGCGGCCACGGCCAAGTACGGCGCCTCCCGCTACCAGAAGCTGACATTCTACTCCGATGACTGGCAGGACAAGGACGAGTACGCGTGGGCGGCCTCGGCCCTTTTTGCCGCCACGGGGAACGCCGCCTACCAGGCCCAGCTCTTCAGCGTGTTCCCCAATCCGGCCGACCCGGCGACATTCCGCTGGGGCTGGTGGTCCATGGCCGAGGGCTGGGGAAACGCGATCCGGGACTACGCCTTCGCGGCCCTGAGCAGGCGCCTTCCCGCCTCGGCCCTCAACGCCCCGTACCTTGCCCTGTGCCAGGCCCAGGTCGTGGCCGCCGGCAACAACGTGGTCAACTGGTCGGCGGGCAACGCCTACGGCACCCCGTTCCCCCCGGCCACGAAGGCCGTCATGGGGGGAGGCTGGTACTTCTCGCTCGACCAGGCGTCGGACGCGGCCGTGGCCTACCTCGTGAGCCCCAACCCGGCCCTCCTCGACGCCCTCGTCGGGGCCCTCAACTACGAGGGCGGCACCAACCCGGTGAACGTCATGTACCTCACCGGGCTCGGCCTCAAGAGGCAGCACAACATCGTCGACCAGTTCGCGGTGAACTCCCGCCGCTCCCTCCCCCCCTCGGGGATCCCGCTGGGCCAGGTCACGGTCGGATTCGAGTACCTGCCGAGCTACGGCTCCGAGCTGTCGGAGCTTTCCTATCCGTCTGACAGCGGCACGACCAGCGCCTACCCCTGCTATGACCGCTGGAGCGACGCCTACAACGTGACGCAGGAGTTCATCACGGTGAACCAGGCGCGCAGCTTCATGGCGACGGCGCTTCTCGCGTCGCTCACCTCGGGCTCGACCGGCGCCTGGAAGGCGCCGGCTGCGGCCATCGCGGTGCCGGCGACGGTCGCCCTCCTCTACGCCCCGGTCACGCTCAGCGTGACTGTGCCCGGTCTCGACCTCACGGGTGCCCGGATCGTCTGGGAGGGGCGCGACCAGCAGCCCGCCTTCGGCTCCACCTTCGCCTTCACGCCTGTCAATGACGGCACGCAGTGGGCCGAGGCCGAGATCGAGTGGCCGGACGGCCGCCGAGCCTTCGCCGAGAACGAATTCCAGGCCAACGGCCCGACCCAGGTCTGGATCGACGACGCCCTGCCCGCGGGGGCCGTCCCGGGATCGAGCGGCGGCGACGGCTGGAACTGGGTGTCGTCGAGCCCGGCGCCGGAGTCCGGCGCCCTGGCGGCGAGGACCATCGTCGCCTCGGGCGTCCACGAGCTGTCGTTCACGGGAGCCGCGGCATCGGCCATGCAGGTCTATTCCGGGGACACCCTGTTCGCCTGGGTCTACCTGAACAGCGCCAATCCGCCGTCCGAGATCCTGATCGCCTGGAACGACGGCGCCTCATGGGAGCACCGGGCCTACTGGGGCACCAACAACATCACCTATGGAAACAACGGGACCGCGGGCCGCCACTATGCCGGCCCCCTCCCCGCCTCGGGAGGCTGGGTGAAGCTCTCGGTGCCCGCCAGCGCCGTGGGCCTCGAGGGAGCCTCCGTGAGCGGCATGGACCTCTCCCTCTACGACGGAGGCGTCACATGGGACGCCATCGGCCGGTCCTCCAGCCCGTGATCCGCCCCGCTCATTTCCAAACACTCCCCTAAACATACGGTTCCGAGATGCGCACACGACAGCCTCCAAGCTTCCAAGCACCTACCGGTACGTATCCCTTTGCCGTTGCCGAGGAGCCGGTCAACGGGTCCAGCTGAAAGCCAGTGCTCTGCGAGCGCCGGGGTCCGAAGGGGTAAGCACCCCATGGCCCCGGCGCTTTTCTTGTCCTAGAATGAAGGGGCGTGCCGAATCGCCCTATATTCGCCTGCTGCATTCTTTGGCTGCTGGCCTCCGCGGGGCTCGGCGCCCAGACCCGTTCCGACGGGGACACCCAGTCATTGCGGGTTCCGGCCGTCGGGGAGCGCACGCTGCGGATCATCACCCCGTCCCTGCTCGAGCTCACGGTGGTCTCCGCCTCGGCCAAGGGGAAGCCGGTGGCTCCGGATTTCCAGGTCACGGTCGCGGGCCGGTCCGCGGGGATCGCCGGCATAGGGGCTAAGCGCCGTGTGATCTACGCCCCGCTGGCCGAACGCGACCTGAGGATAGCCACGCAGTACTACATCCGCCTCGCCGAGCCCATCGACCCCCAGGGAGCGGCCCTTATGGTCGAGGTCCGCGATCCATCCGTGATGCCAGGAGGCCAGGCCGCGGCCGCGTCAGCCGCCTTTGAGCCCCACCGCCTGAGCCCGGCGATCCACGTGAACCAGGAGGGATACACGACGTCGCTCCCGAAGGTGGCGATGGTGGGCTACTACCTGGGCGACATGGGCGAGCTGGAGGTTCCGTCGGCGCCTGGATTCGAGCTCGTCGACGCGCGCAGCGGCGAATCCGTCTTCAGGGGCAGGCTGACACCCCGCAGGGACGTCGGATACCGCACGACTCCCACGCCCTACCAGGCCGTGCTCGCGGCGGACTTCAGCGAGTTCCAGCGGCCTGGGGAATACAGGCTGGAGGTCGCCGGCCTCGGCGCATCGCTCCCCTTCCTCATCGACGACGGGATTGCGATGGGCTTCGCCCGCACCTACGCGCTCGGCCTCTACGAGCAGCGCTGCGGCACGAGCAATGACCTGCCGTACACGCGGTTCGTCCACGGCGCGTGCCATGTCGCCCCCGCTCAGGTCCCCGACCAGTCGGATCCCGCCTTTGCCTTCACGTGGGCGACGATCGCGGGCTACGGCGGCGTGCCGGGCGCGGACAACCCGCCCCAGGTCGCGCCGGCGCTCACCAGCGAGGCGAGCCAGCTCTATCCCTTCGTGAGGAAGGGAACCGTCGACGTATCCGGGGGCCACCATGATGCGGGCGACTACAGCAAGTACACGATCAACAGCGCGGAGCTCATCCACTACCTTGTCTTTGCGGTGGATTCCATCCCCGGGGTCGCGAAGCTCGACAACCTCGGCATCCCCGAGAGCGGCGACGGCATCAGCGACGTTCTCCAGGAGGCGAAGTGGGAGGCGGACTACATCTCGAAGCTCCAGGACTCCGACGGCGGCTTCTACTTCCTCGTCTACCCGAGGGACCGCCAGTACGAGTCCAACGTCCTGCCCGACCACGGGGATCCCCAGGTCGTCTGGCCCAAGAACACGTCGGCGACCGCCGCCGCCGTGGCGGCGCTGGCGCAGTGCGCCTCGTCCCCGGAATTCAAGCGGAGCTTTCCCGCCGCCGCGGCCCAATACCTGAGGCAGGCGCAACTCGGCTGGCAGTTCCTCTCGACAGCCATAGCCAGGTACGGAAAGGCCGGCGCCTACCAGAAGATCACGTTCTACGGCGACCGCTACACGCACGACGACGAGCTTGCGTGGGCCGCCTGCGAGCTCTTCCTCGCCACAGGCGACGCCCGGTTCCAGCGGCAGCTGTTCGAGTGGTTCCCGGACCCCTCCGACCGCGCGACCCTTCGCTGGGGCTGGTGGCGCATGTCGGAGAGCTGGGGCAACGCGATACGAAGCTATGCGTTCGCCGCCCGCAGCGGGCGCCTGCCGGCGTCCGCCCTGGACGCCCGGTACCTCTCCCTCTGCGAGGGCCAGGTCATGGCCGCGGGCGACGATGCGCTCGACTGGTCGGCCAAGAATGCCTACGCCACGCCGCTGCCGCTGGCCACCAAGGCGGTGAACGGCGCGGGCTGGTACTTCTCCGTCGACCAGGCCAGTGACATGGCCGTCGCCTACGCGATCGACCCGAAGCCCGCCTATGTCGACGCCCTGGTCGGCGCCCTCAACTACGAGGGGGGCTGCAATCCCGTCAATGTCACCTACCTGACCGGCCTCGGGACGAGGCGCCAGCGCGAGGTGGTCAGCCAGTATGCCCAGAACGACCGCCGGGTCCTGCCGCCCTCGGGCATACCGATCGGCAACATCCAGGCGTCCTTCCAGTACATGCCGAAATACGGCACCGAGCTTCGTGAGGCGACCTATCCCGACGACAACGCGGCCGTGTCGCCGTACCCGTTCTATGACCGCTGGAGCGACGCCTTCAACGTGACCACGGAGTACATCGCCGTAAACCAGGCCCGGAGCCTCCTGGTCGCGGCCTTCCTGGCGGCCCGCACGCCGCAGGGGGGCGCCACGTGGAGCCCCGCGCGCGCGCAGGTCGTCACCCCGGGCGCCCCGGTCCAGCTCAATGCGCCGGTCGTCCTGCGCGTGGACGTGCACGGGGAGAGCCTCGAGCGGGCCCGGATCGTCTGGGAGGCCCGAGACCAGGAGCCGGCTTTCGGGCAGACCTTTGCCGTCACGCCTAGGAACAGCGGCCGCCAGTGGGCCGAGGTGGAGATCGAGTGGCCCGACGGCCGCCGCGCCTTTGCCGCGGGCGCCTTCGAGGCGGACAGCGCCTCGGTGGCGTGGCTCGAGGGCGCGCTCCCGGCCGGGGCCGTCCCCGCGTCGGGAGGCGGCGACGCGTGGACATGGACGGCGGCCGACCCCGCGCCCCGCTCCGGCCACCCCGCCCACCAGTCGAGCCTGGCCCAGGGCCTCCACGAGCACATGTTCACCGGGGCGAGCGCCACCCTGAAGGTGGACGCCGGCGACACCCTTTTTGCGTGGGTCTTCCTCGATCCCCTCCATCCGCCCAGGGAAATCATGCTGTCGTGGAACGACGGCGGGTCGTGGGAGCACCGCGCCTACTGGGGCGCCAATGAGATCACCTACGGCAAGAGCGGCTCAGCCGGGCGCTTCTTCGCGGGCCCGCTTCCCCCTGCGGGCCGCTGGGTGCGCCTGAGGGTGGGCTCCCTCTCGGTCGGCCTCGGGGGCGCCAGCCTGAGCGGGATGGGCTTTTCCCTGGTCGACGGGCGAGCGACCTGGGACTCGGCAGGCCGCTCCCGCTAGCACGCCGCGGCGCTCACCAGCGATTCGCGCGCGTTTCCGGCGGTCTCGAGCAGCTCCGGGGCCTCGGGCACGCCCCGGATCCGGCCCGTGCTCTCCACCACCCCGTGGGCGATGGCATAGCGGGTCAGGCCGGCGACGTCGTGGATATTGAGCTTGTCCATCAGGTGCTGGCGGTGCTTCTCGACCGTCTTGATGCTGAGGTTGAGGACCGCCGCTATCTGCTTGTTGACGTGGCCCTCGGCCACCATCTGCAGGACCTCGTTCTCGCGGCTCGTGAGGAACGCGCCGTTCTGGCGCTGCGGACGCCCCTTCATGCTGGATTCCCGGTAGAGCTCGAGCAGCCGCTTCAGGATGGACGGGCTGAAGAAGGCGTTTCCGGCGGCGATCTCCCGGACCGCCTTGATCAGGTCGCTGGCCGCCGTCTGCTTGACGAGGTAGCCCGACGCGCCCGCCTCCGTGAGCTGGTGCACGTATTCGTCATCGGCGTAGGAGGAGAGGATCAGGACCCTTGTCGGAATGCCGTCCCCGATGATCTGGCACGTCGCCTCCAGGCCATTGAGCAGGGGCATTGCGATATCCATAACGACCACATCGGGATGGAGCTCCTGCGCCATCTGTATGGCCTCGCGACCGTTCGCCGCCTCGCCCACGACGTCTATGTCGGGCTCCGCGGAAAGCAGGGACCGGAGTCCCTCGCGAACCACCGTGTGATCCTCAGCGAGCAGCACAGATATTTTCTTCATAGAGGCAGGGATAGGAATTGGCGGAGGACGGGGAGTCGGCGGGCCTGTCGCCCATTCCCGGCCCGGGCGTCCAGCGCCGGACCTGGGCGGAAAGGGGGATCGTGACGACTATGCTCGTTCCGCTTCCGGGAACCGACTCGATCTCGAAGCTCCCGTCGACGTGGCGCACGCGCTCCTGCATCCCGAGAAGCCCGAGGCGCCCGGTGAACTTTCCGCCCAGCTTCTCCTCCACGCTGAAGGCGCGTCCGTCGTCCCCGATCGCCATCATCAGGGCCCCGTCCTTTGACGTGAACTCTATCCTCACCGTGGTCGCCGCGGCATGCTTGAACGCGTTGTTGAGCGCCTCCTGCGCGACGCGGAAGAACACCTCCTCGCGCCTCCCGTCCAGTCGCGACAGGTGGGGATGGGGAACGAGCTCCGTCCTGATGCCCGTCTGCCTCGTGAATTCGAGAATGAGGGCGCGAAGCGCGGACTGGAGGCCGAGATGGTCGAGCATCGCCGGGCGGAGCTCGCGGGCGAAGCGGTGGACCTTCTCCATCGTGCGGGCGAGGAGCCTCTCGGCATCGGCGACGTTGCCCTGGAAGGCGGAGTCGGACACCGCCTGCCTCTTCAGCATCGAGATCGTGACGTTTATCGCGATGAGCGCCTGGCCTATCTCGTCGTGGAGCTCGCGGCTGATGCGCTTGCGCTCGTCCTCTTGGGCCGAGAGGACCTGGGCGGAGAGCTCTCGCAGGTTCGCCTGCATGGCCCGGGCCTCCTGATACAGCTGAAAGTAATGGTCCTTGCTCTCCTTCATCGCGGCCTCGGCCCTGCGGTGGTCTTCGATCTCCTCCTCCAGGCGCTCGATGCGCTGGGCGAGCGCCTCGCTGTACCGCGCCTGCTTCGTGAGCCGGCGCTCCCACGCTCCGTCGGGACCCCCACCAGCGGCGCG
>Ga0265319_1000829_pt1 | contig 19664 bp, 18 predicted proteins | sample 4824metaG_FD_192443 | JGI IMG/M metagenome (GOLD analysis project Ga0265319, IMG submission 192443) | Rhizosphere microbial communities from Carex aquatilis grown in University of Washington, Seatle, WA, United States - 4-8-24 metaG | ecosystem: Host-associated > Plants > Roots > Rhizosphere >...
AGACAAGGACCAGAAAACCTGGATGACCTTTGACCAGGATAACGATTCCGACCCGTTGCAATACGGCTTCAGCACCCTCCGGGTCTTGAATGAGGAAATTATTTTTCCCGAAAGGGGAGTCCCGATCCGCGCGAACAAGGATATGGTCATCATCGCCTATGTCCGGGAGGGAATCGTTATCCATATCGGACCCTTGGAAAAGCCCCTCTTGGAGGAGGCGGAGGAGTTCCAGCTTCTAAACGCCTCTCCTAACGGTGCTCAATATTCCTATAACGTATCGCGCACCGAAGACGCCCATGTCTTCGAATGCGGATTCGCGGCCAACGGGGATTTGCTAAGACTGGGCTCGAGGAAAAAAATATTTTCCCACGCGGAACGGCACGGATTATTAAAGCTGATCGCCTCGTCCGACGGGAGGGAAGAATCGCTCCCGCTGCAGCTGGATATCCAAATGTATTCCACCTTCATCCATAAGGGGAATCACATTATCCACGAGATCAAGCCGGGCCGGAGCGCCTGGCTCCACGTCGTCGGCGGTGAAATCCAAGCGGACAACCTCCACCTTCAGAAGGGGGATGGGGCCGGGTTTTCCGAGGAGAGGTCCGCTTCCTTCACCGCCAAAATGCCGGCGGAAATCCTTCTCTTCGACCTGAGCGGGCAGGTGCCCAAGGAAATGAGAAAAAGATCCGAGAGGGAACTTCAGTCGGCTGAAAATCGTTAGGGGATAAAGCCCGGCACCATTCCCGCGGGAATGAAAGGGATTGACGCTGGGAGGCCTCCCGCCGGCCGCTTAAGGGGATGTTTTGGAAAAATCAAAAATTAAAGTCCTTCTCGCCGAGGACAATCCGGGCGGTTCTTTTTTTTGGGAAAGGATTCTCGCCGAGATCCGGGACACGGACATCGAATTTATCCACATCGTGAAACTATCCGACGTCTGCCAATATATCGGGAACGAGGCCCCGGATGTCATACTGCTTGATTTGTCGCTGCCGGAAGGCGGGGGCTTCGAATTTTTCCTGACGGTTTACAATATGGCGTCCTCCATCCCCATTATTGTCGTGACTGGGACCGACAACCAAAAGCTGGCGGTCCAAACCGCCTTGGAGGGGGCACAGGATTCCCTGGTCAAGACCGACATCAACGGCTACCTGCTCTGCCGTTCCATGCGCTACGCCATCGGCCGCCAGAGGCACTTGAGGCAGCTGAGGGCTTTTTCCATCGTCGATGAACTGACCGGCCTTTACAACCGCAGGGGGTTCCTGATACTGGCCGAGCAAAAAATCAAACTTTCCGACCAAACGGGCCAATCGCTTTTGCTGGTATTCGCCGATTTGGATGGTTTGAAACTGATCAACGATACCCTGGGCCATCACTGGGGGGATATGGCGCTCATGGAAACGGCCCATGTCCTCCGGGAAGCCTTCCGGGAGACGGATATCCTGGCCCGCCTGGGCGGGGATGAATACGTGGCCCTCCTGGCTTGTAGCGGTGAACTCGACGAGGAGTTTTTGATCAAGAGGTTCCAGGAAACGGTGGGGGAGCATAATGCCTTCCGGGAAAGAAATTTCAAGCTTTCCGTCAGCATCGGGATCGCCCGCTATGACCCCCAAGCGCCCTGCACGGCGGGGGACTTGTTGGCGAAGGCGGACTTGGTCATGTACCAGCAAAAAAAACAAAGGAAAGACCATGGCGACTCCTTGGTTTTCGCCGCCGTGAAGGATCCGGTCCGGGTCGTTCTGGCCGAATCCCTGGCGGAAACCCAAAATGAGGCCATTGTGAGGTTGATGTTGCCGATTTTACGTAAATGCGGGGTCGACGCGGGGCTCTCGCTCCAGCTTTCCTCTTGGGTGGCGAAAGGAAGCCGTGAGTTGAAATTGAACTTGCTGGAAATGATCGAGGAAATGGGCGGAATCACCGGCGGACCGGCCTTGCGGATGGCGTTGGTAGATGACTCGGAAGAAATCGCCGCTTTAGCGGCCCGGGTCATGGGAAAAATACATTTTGTTCCCGGCTTGCCGGTCTTGTTAAAAGTCGCCAAAATCCGCGAAAAACGATTCTCCGAGAGCGAGGATTTCCTGACGGCCGTCTGCCGGTCCCTGGGGGATCTGGCCCAATTGGAGGGAATTCCGTTCTTGCGGGAAATCGCCGGAAGGGAATCCATCCCAAATGGTAAACAATTCTCGACGCCTTTGAGGCTGGAGGCGATTCAGGCCTTGGTGAAGATCAGTCCACCGGAAGCTTTAACTTTCCTGGAAGGTTTGGGGACGGAAAAGGATACCCGGATACTGGAAACAGTGGATGAGATCATCCGGGAATTGCGTTCCGCCTAAGCCGGAATCGCTTGGGTCAAGCGGTTTGGGCCCGGACTTCGGAATCCGTTAATTTTTTTCGGGAAATTGCGCGCATAGGTCAAAGAGGAGAACTTCGGCAGGACCCTTGGCCGTGAAGGATACGGATCTTTCGTCGGAAAGCCCGGCCCCGTCCCCGATGAGAAGATGGAGGTCCTGCATCAAGATTTCACCCTTGATCACTTGCAGCCAAGCGAACCTGCCGATTTTCAACGGATGGACGATATGATTGCCCTTGTTGATGTAGGTTGAATACATTTGAACATCCTGATCGATTTGGAGGGAGGAATCCCTCCCGTCGGTAGAGGCGATCAGTTTTAATGTCCCCTGCCTTTCCGCGTGGGTAAAGAGTTTTTTGATCCCCGTTTTTTTAAAACCTTCCGGGGAGGAGAGGTACCCTCCTTCGTCAAGCCCTATTTTACAACCCTCGAGGGAAAACCCGCATTGGAAGACATGGGCGTCTTCCGATTGTGAAACGTTGAAGGCGTATTGTTTCGTGTTGGGAGCGACCTTGGCTTGGTGGAATTCCTTGGACTCTAAAAAATCCGGTTTTTCCAGGGGGCCTTTGTAAATAATCATTCCCTCGCGGACATAGGTGATGATGATCATGCCCTCGGCCGTATGGAGCGTGAAACTGTTTCCCGGAGAAAGCACTTCTTCGTTTAGAACTTTCAGGACGCCAAAGCCATCCCGAAGCGGATCGGACATGCTTTCAGCGTCAAAAGTGATCCAAGTGGATTGTTCCTCATTCTCGATGTGCCGGCGTTTTTCTGATTTTTGAACTGTGATCACTTTTAACTCCCAAACCGTCAAAAACCCTGATCCGGGACTGCGTTAAAAACCGGGGATAATGGGTCAAGCGGGAAAACTGTTGAGCTGCGTCCCGAAACGCGGAAGAGGATCCGCGACTTCGGAGCCATCCGTCCCTTCAGAGCCCCCTCATCCTGTTTTTCAGGTTTTCCAAGTTTTCAATCGTCAATTTTCCCGGCTCGGTTTTGATCAGACCCGCCGCTCCGAGCCGTGAGAAGGTGCGGATGCAGGTTTCCACGGAGGTTCCCGCCATTGAGGCGATTTCCTTGCGGGTCAAGGGGATGTATTTTCCGAATTCAGCCGACATCTTGATCAGGATATGGAGAAGGCGCTTTTCGGCGCATTCCTGGGAAAAGGTTTGGGCGTCCCTGGATTGGGTGAGGATTTGGGAGATTTTCGAAACGACGGCAAGGGCCAGGGAAGGGTATTTTTCCATGTTGTCCCGGAACACTAGGACCGGAAAAGAAAGGACGGTGACATCGGTCTCGGCAATGCTGTGGAACCCATAGTCACCCCCGTTGAAGGATGAAATCCCGAACATTCCACCGGCCCCCACCATGGATAGGGTCAGGTCATTTCCGTCCTCGGAATGGTTGACTTCCTTGACATGGCCCTGTTTGACGAACCAAATGAACAGGGCGCGCTCGTGTTCCAGGAAAATGGATTCACGCCTCACGAATTTTTTTTCGACCATGGTTTTTTCGATGATTTGGAGTGCGGGAAAGGGAATGCGTTGGAAAAAGCCCATGGTCGAAAGCGTGTTTTTTTTCCGCTCCAGTGAATCGATGAAGCTGGTCCTTGTCATCGTCGTCATGCCGTCCCCTTTGCCCTAAACCTAAATCCTGATTTAGACTTCAAACCCATAATTGAAGCAAGAAATAAGCCATGGATCGACGTGGCTTTTATCCCGCCTGTCGGTTAATCATGGCCCCGAATGGTTTCGCCCGGTCTAATAAAATCATTTTGATTTTATTCAAATCATTTTGATCGGCACCTAGGAAGGAATTGAAAGGGGGATTCGTTCGCCGGGAAACTTATGGTGTTAATCCGGCCGAGCCAGCATCGACGCTATCGTTTTGATAACGCCGGATGTGAAAAAGCGGTTAAAAAATAAATTCAATATTATTTATTTTGTTTTGAAAGCATTTCTGGCTCCGGAAGCCCCGTTGGCGAAGGCACGATCCTTGCTTTAAATCCAACCCTCGGTAACTCGAATCCCAGTTGGATTCCAAGATGGTTAAAAGGGGTTAGGAATGAAAAAATGGATAGGCGGTTTGGGGATGTTGTCCCTTCTAACGATGGCTTGGCTGGGGGGGTGCGCTGTTAACAACGAGGGTCCAACCGGCCCGCCCGGCCCGGCGGGAACCCCGTCATTTACCAGGACGCCCGTGCCGACCGCGACTCCCCAAGGCGCGCAATTGACCGTGAATCTCAGGTCGGACGCGAATTTTGTGGTATTGGCCTCCACCACGATCACCAATAGCGGGCACACGGTCCTCTGCGGGGATTTGGGCCTGTCGCCCGGGACCTCGGTCGTCGGGGCTCCCGTGATGAGCTGCGGGGGCGTCAAGCATGTGACCGATACGGCCGCGTCAACCGCCCAGTCGGATTTAACCCTGGCCTATAACGACGCCGCGGGAAGGACAACACCCGCCCTCGTCGCGGGAAATTTAGGGGGACAGACCCTTTACCCAGGCCTCTATAAATCCACCGGCGGTTTGGCGGTGTCATCGGGCGACCTCACCTTGGACGCTCAGGGAAACCCCAATTCCGTATTTATCTTCCAAATCGCCTCCACCCTTATCACCTCCTCCGGCCGCAGAGTCGTCCTGGCGGGCGGGGCGAAAGCCGCTAATGTTTTCTGGCAGGTCGGCAGTTATTGCGCTCTGGGCACGACCTCATCCTTCAAGGGAACGATCATGGCCCATAACCAAATCACGTTGAATACCGGGGCGCAGTTGGAAGGCCGGGCCTTGTCCCAAATCGATGAAGTGACGCTATTGTCAAATAACATCACCAAGCCGGCTCCGTGAAGAACGGCCATTTCAAGGAGAAGTTAATGGGATCAACGGTTAAGCCGGCGAAAAATTCGTTGGATAGCTTTTGGAAGATATCCTCCCGTTTGATTTTGGTGGGTATTTTATGGATGTCGCTGAGTGTTTTTTCTTCACGAGCTTTCGCGATTCCTCTTTCAACCGACACACCAACCGATACCCCCACCTTGACTCCTACTGAGACGTCAACGGAAACGCCGACGGAAACTCCGACCAACACACCGACGACAACCACTACGGTTACTTCCACGCCGCAAGGCCCGGTTAATCTTGGAACCGCGGGAGCTTACATCGTTTTGGCGGGCTCCACGATCACGAGTACGGGCCCCACCACCCTTTGCGGCGATCTGGGGTTATTCCCGGGAAGCGCCGTCACGGGTTCGCCGACGATTATCCTGGCCTGTGGAGGCGTATCCCACATCAACGACGGTTCCGCCTCAACCGCCCAAGACGACTTGACTACGGCTTATCTTGACGCCAAAGGAAGGACGGGAGCCGTCACCTTATCGGCATCGTCCTATGATTACGTCTCAGGATCGACAGTGACGCCGGGGGTCTATTACACCGGGTCCACCCTCGATATTTCAGGGTCCGTCACCTTGGATGGCCAGGGAGACCCGAACGCCGTCTTTATTTTCCAGGTCGGATCGGCCCTGAACGCTGACGGCTCCGGCTCGATTATCCTTATCGGGGGAGCAAATGCCGCCAATGTCTATTGGCAAGTGACGAGTTCGGCCACCATCAATACCGGCGCTAGTTTCAAGGGAACCATCCTGGCCCTTTTCGACATCAACATTCTCACCGGCGCGACGCTGGAGGGAAGAGCTTTGGCGAGAAACGGCCAGGTCACTTTGGATTCCATCAGCAGTGGTCTAGCCACGCCGACAACAACTCCCACTCGCACACCCACCTCAACTCCGACGGGAACAGCCACCCCGACCGTGACCCCGACCGCCTCTTTCGACAGCGGCGCCTTGGTATTGGCGCCGGTTCCGGCCAGGCAAGGTGAACACGTCATCCTTTTCTTTGACGCCGTTCCTGCGGCAACCCGTTGGGAAATATTTAACGTGGCGGGGGAAAGAGTCGCCGCCCTTTCCTTTGACGGACCCCATAACCATTTTTGGGAAACGACGGGCGTCGCTCCGGGAGTTTACTTTGTCCGGATTCAAATCACTTATTTGAGCGGCACGAAGCTCCAAATCATACGTAAGGCGGTGGTGATCCGATGAGAATTTTATCCCTCGAAAAAATCAGCCTCTGTGCCTTGCTCCTGACGGCCGCCGCGCCCTCGATGCTTCGCGCGGACCAAATCAACTCGGGGGGATCCTGGGACGCGGCGCCTTGGCTCAAGCTCCCTGCCAGCGCCCGCACGGCGGGCATGGGCGACGCTTTCGCGGGCATGGGGGACGATATCACCAGCTTTAGGGTGAATCCCGCCGGGATCGTGCAAATGGACGGCCCCCAAATCCTCCTCACCCATAACGCGTGGTTCCAAGGAGTTTCCGTGGAGCATTTCGCGGGGGGAATGCCCCTGGATTCGGACAGCGGAATGGGGTTGAGTTTCGACTACCTCAACCTGGGGTCGGTGGACGCCTATACCATTTCCGGGAATAGCCCGGTCGCCAACGGCACGGTGAATCCCAGAGGTTTTAACATCGGTTTGGGATACGGAAGGGCTTTGACCCGTAATTTTGACGCAGGCGTGGTCGTCAAATATCTACAACAGGACATCGCCAATTCCACCGGGGGCATCGTGGGAGCCGATGTCGGGTTAATGGCCCATGGGATTATTCCCCGAATAGCTTTGGGGGTAGCACTGGAAAATATCGGGCAAAATCTCCAGGGGTCGGCCCTGCCGACGGTCCTGAAAATCGGCCTGGCCTATAAATCCTCGCCCCTCGTGAAAAGGACTCACGCTTTCAACGTGGCATTGGACGCCGATTTCTCAATGACCCAAACCCAAGCAGCCGCGATCGAGGCGGGCGTGGAATATTGGTATAACGGGGTTTTGGCGTTGAGAGCGGGCGACCAAATTTCGGCGGATAAGCAGGGAACGGGAATGGATGGGTTGACGTTCGGCGCCGGCGTCAATCTCGGCCCCTTTCAGCTGAATTACGCCTTTATGAGCAACGGGTATTTGGGGAGCAGCAACCTGGTATCGCTGTTGATCAAAACCGATCAAGGCCCGCCGCCTCCAAAACTGACCAGCCAGGAAGTGAGGATTGTGGAACATGTCAACCGCAATGTCCAATTTTCATTCGATAGCGCCTACTTGAAATCGGAATTCAACGTTGAGTTGGACCAATTGGCGGACATCCTTAAAAAGAGGCCCAAGGACCATGTTCTTTTGACAGGTTACGCCTCGAACGAGGGTACGCCGGAACATAACCAGGAACTATCCGAGTGGCGCGCCAATGAGGTTCGGGACCGGCTTCGCGCCCACGGCGTTCCGGAAGAGCAAGTGATTTCCCTGGGCGCAGGGGAAACGAACACGATTGTTTCGGGCGGGGCGGAGAAGGAATTGTCGCCCAACCGCCGGGTGGAAATCAAAATCATCCAGCCCCGACCCGGCACGGACTAACCAGAAGAATCCAATCCGTCCTGCCGCCAAGCCCTTTAAAGGATTGGAGGGACTAGGCGGATGGACGGTCCCATTGGGCCGAGAAAGAATCTATCCTTGAAACACCAATACCGTTACCTCGTGATCGGCGGAGGCTTGGCTGGCGCTTCCGCGATCGAAGGAATTAGGCAGATCGACCCAACCGGTACGATCGGGCTGCTGTCGGCCGAGTCCGACCCGCCTTACAACCGGCCTCCCCTTTCAAAGGATTTGTTATGGGGGAAAAAGGAGTTCGGCCAAATATTCGTGCACGACGCCGCCTATTATCAACGTCAAAAAGTCGACCTGCACCTTAGGACCAGGGTCAAGGAAATCAACGCTGAAGGTCTTTCTGTTGCTGATGAGGAGGGGAACCATTACGGTTTTACCCGATTATTAATCGCCACAGGGGGGAGCCCCCTTGAATTTCCGGAGGGGGGGAAGGCGGTCCATTATTTCCGGGGAACGGAGGATTACCGGACCCTGGTTCGCGCCATTCCCAATGTTCAAGATTTCCTCATTGTTGGCGCCGGTTTCATTGGCGCTGAGCTTTCAGCCGCCCTCTCCCACCTGGGTAAAAAAGTCACGATGCTCTTCAAGGGTAAAACCCTTTTAGAAAGTATTTTTCCAGCCGATCTCGCGGCCTTTGTCACGGATTATTACAGGCAAAAGGGAGTTGTTTTTATCACGGAAGATGAACCGGTTCGTTTCGACCCTTGGGATAACAAGGTGAAAGTCACTACAAAAAAAGGCAAAGAGCTGGAGGCGGGATGGCTGATTGCCGGGATAGGGATTGATCCGGAAACGGAACTGGCGAAAACCGCGGGACTCAAAATCGACAAGGGCGTTGTCGTGGATCGGTTCTTGCGGACCTCCCGGCCGGAAATTTTCGCGGCGGGCGACATGGCGCGGTTTCCCTGCGAGGCGCTGGGGGAAAACGTCCGCTTCGAACATTGGGATAACGCGAAGGCCCAGGGGAAATGCGCCGGGATTAATATGGCGGGCGGATCCGAACCCTATGTTTACCTTCCCTATTTCTTTTCCGATCTTTTTGACCTGGGGTTTGAGGCGGTGGGGAAACTGGATTCCAAAATGGGGACGATCACCGCCTGGGAAGTACCCTTCCGAAAAGGGGTGGTGGTTTATCTGGAGAACCGGAAGGTAAAGGGCGTCCTCCTTTGGAACGAACCTCATCGGTTGGATTGGGCCAGGAAACTCATCACGGACCAAGCCTCGCCCGAGAGCGTTGAGGATTTGAGGAAGTTGATCCCGGTTCTTGCGCCGGTTTGACCCCCCGCCGGTCCCCCTTTTCAGGGAAAGCTGAAAATGAAACCGAAGAGAGGCGCGCCGCCATGAAAGGCATTCGATGACAGGAAAATACACAAAGGCCATGACCGCCTCCCCTGGCGCGTTTGGGATTGCCGTGAAGAATTATTACCGGATGGGGGGGTCCCAAAGAGCCGCCGCTTTCGCTTACTACGCGTTTTTTTCGTTGTTTCCGCTGGTATTGCTCACGGTGACGGTTTCCGCTTTTTTTATGGACCGGGACCGCGCGGCCAGGGATGTGATCGGCTATTTCAACCGCTACGCGCCACTGAACGCGGAAATCAGCCAGGATATTTTCGAAACCTTCACGGGAGCGGCGGCCGCCCGGGGTGGAATGACGGTCATCATTCCGGTTGTCTTTTTTTGGGGAGCCTTCCGGTTTTTCAACGTGCTGATCCGGGCGGTGAACCGGGCATGGGGGACCAAGGCGAATAGCTGGTGGCGCCTGCCCTTGAAGAACCTGTTTTTGCTGGGAATCACCGGTTTGACCATCCTATTAGGTTTGGCCGTGCCACTGGCGGCCAGGATCGCCAGGGGCTGGATGTTTTCAACCTATGATTTTGTCGCCTGGATCTATGACGGGGCGGTGTTGATCGGTCCGCTGCTGGTTTTGTTTTTGGGATTGAGCCTTCTCTACCGGCTGGCGCCCTACCGGCCGACCCTTTTTACCGAGGTTTGGAGCGCCGCCCTTGCGGCCGCAGCTTTGTTATGCCTGCTGGAGAGCCTTTTCGGGATTTACATCAGGAACTTCGCCAAGCTCAACTTGGTCTACGGCGCCTTTGGCGGCATGATGGCGCTTCTCATGTGGGTTTACCTTTCAGGCTGCATCATTATTTTCGGCGCCTGCCTTCCCGCGGCCCAGGCTCAAGTGAAAATCCGTTGGTGGAAAATTTTTAAATGATCCGGTGAAGGTCCCGTCCTGTTTCCGCATCGGTAAAGCATCAAAATGAGGTTGTAATAATCATTTTGATCTTCAATGGAAGGCCCTTTCAAGGGGTTTCTCCCCCCTGAGGCGGAAGTTCCTCTCGGTTAGGTCGTTTAACTTAAATTCCATCGAATCATTTTGATCGGGATCCCTGAAATTAAGTTTGAGCCGCTCAGGGAAAGACCGGTCCAACCCTGTTTTTCCATTCATCCTGGTTGGATTGGAGCCTTGGAACGGGCCATTGCTCCGGGCACGTTCCTTGCTTTAAACACTCTCCTGAGTTTCATGAGTAGCTGTGGGATTCAAAATAAATTTTAGGAGAAGTCATAGTGAAAAAGATTATAGCTTGTTTATTCTTCATGGCATTGCTTCCGGTAGCCTTCATGGTCGGATGCGATAACAAGGCGCCATCGAGTCCAGCGGCCCCAACGGAAACTCCGGTGATTACCTCCACCCCCACTAAAACCGCGACGAGGACCGTCACGGGGACGCCCAGCTCGACCGCGACCCAAACGCCGTCCAGAACCGTCACGAATACGCCTACGGAATCTCCTACGGCGACGGTTTCCTCGACGCCGACGGATACGCCGAGCACCACCCCGACGGCCCAACCGACTCAAGCGCCGGTTGACCTTGGTTTAGCCCAAACTTACGCGGTGATCGCCGGTTCGAGCATCACTGACGCCGGGGAAGACATTTGCGGAAGTTATGGAATATCACCTGGATCGACTGAAACGGGACCGCCTTACACTTTTAACGTTCTTTGCAGTGGAAGCGTCGCTGAAATCGGAACGGCTCCGGCTCTGGCCGCCCAAGGCGCGTCAGCCGCAGCCTATACGGACGCTACCGCCGCAGCGCGAGGAACCCCTGTCCCTGTCCCAACGGTCGCGGTCGGTGACATCGGTGGTGAAACCCTTTACCCCGGCCTCTACTCTGCCGTTTCCATCGGGATCACGGGTCCCGTCACTCTGGACGGCCAGAACGAATCCAATCCGGTCTTCATCTTCCAGATATCGTCGACCTTGATCTCGGGGACCAGCAGCGAGGTCGTCCTCAAAAATGGAGCGACCGCCGCCAATGTGTTTTGGGCGGTTGGCAGCAGCGCCACCCTCGGACCGAGTTCGATCAACAAGGGAATCATCCTGGCTTACACCGCCATCACGTTTAATTCCGGCGCCACATTGGAAGGCCGGGCTCTCGCGCAAAATGCCGCCGTCGTTTTTGGCGGCACAAATATCATCACCAACCCTTAAAGGGTGGGAGGTTTAAGGCCGCCCGGTTTTCCGGGCGGCTGGTCTGATAAGAGGGATTTATGCGCGGGTTGCACCGCGCATAAATCCTTTTCATTTTGGGGATTTTTTAAAAGGATTTGTGGAGCGAAGAGCCGTGAGAATCCGCGCCTCCGCCCGGAAATGTTGGGGTTGAGGAGCGGATTCTCATTGCTAATCGGGGAATCCAAGTTCGGCGTTAAAAAGGAAATGGGATGAGATACTCCTGTCGAAACGCAGGTAAAACCACGGTGATTATTGGCTTCTTGCTGGTGGCTGTTTTTGGGTGGGGAGGCGTCGCCCAAGGGTTGGCCGAGGAAGGGAATGTCATTGTTTTGGATTGCACGAGTTCCGCCGTGGCTTCTGATTTAACCAGCAAATTGCCCGCCGTTTATCTGGCCCATAAGCCTTTTGACCTTACGAAATTCACCGAAGCCGGGGAAATTTCCAAGGCCGATTTTAGCAGCCTCTTGCGGACCGAATTGAAGCCTCCCCGGGGGACGATCCGATTTGAAGCCGGGAAGAACGAGGAAGTGGATATCTTTATCGTCACCTCGATCCGCATGGATACCTTTGAGCAGGCGGCCGCGCTCGCCGCCCCTCCGCTTCAATGGGTTTCGGACCCGATTACCTTCATGACGTCCATTGCCTCGCGGAAAGCCGGGGTCGCGATGACGGCCAGCCAGCCCCTCACGCTCTCCATCAAGAAAACGGCGAGGTTTCTTTTGAAGGAACAGCAAAGGCCGACCTCCCTGGAATCGGGCCGCTACGCGAACGCCTCTTCCGTATTTGGCGTGACCTTCAAGGTACCGGGATCCTCCGAGCCGAGGCGGGTGGAACAGTCGCCATCGGACGAGGTTTATTACTTTTACCGGCAGCGGTACAAATTAAAATTCGAAAATAGCATTGTGAGCCTGTCCTTCGAGGACCAAAGCGGCAACCAGGCGAATGTCGCGACGGTTTTGACGGGAGCCTCCGACAATTGGTTTCTCACCGCTGGAAGCCCCATCTTCGCCTATAACCGCGAAACCAACGATTTCAACGGAAATCCCACGGGGCTCTATTTGGGCTTGAATTGGACCCTCAACGATCTATTCGATCCCAACGCGAGATTTCTGATCGTGAACCTTTTGGACGTGAATACCTCCAATCCCACCTCCGCCATCGGATTGGTGGGGTTGGGGATGGGTTTCCCGAAGACGAGCAAGTTTATCCCCTTGTCGACTCTTTCCGTCACCGAAGTGCTGGCTTACAACCTTAACCTGTCCAAGTTTCAGTTTTTAACCATGATTAACTATGACGTGACGGATGTCCTTCAATTGCTCAAATTGTGACTTATCAATAAAGCGGATCCTTATCGGCCTATCAATTTGATCGTCGGGAGTTCTTTTTTTTGAAAAGATTCCAGCCTCCCTTCCGTACGAATTCCCGGCAAGCGTAAGATGGCTTCCGGAAACTCTTGAGAGGCCGGAATTTAAATAAGCGAGGTCATGGAATGGGCGGGAAGAAAGTTTTGAAAGCTAAGGAAGCGAAGGGGTCGATCCGGTTGGTCCAAAATTTCGGCTTCAGGAAATGCGGGCCTATCCGGAAGGGCGGGCGTTCCTTGGGGTCGGCCCAAATTAAGGATTATTTAACCCAATTGTCCGGTTGGAAATTATCGGGTAAAGAAATCGTCAAACTTTATGAGTTTAAAAACTATTACGAGTGCATCGGATTCGTCAACGCCCTGGCCTACATCGCGAATCAGGAGAATCACCACCCGGATTTGGAGGTGGGTTATAAGACTTGCGAGGTCCGTTATAGCTCCCACGAACTCGGGGGCCTTTCGGAGAATGATTTTATTTGCGCTGCGAAAATAGACGGGGTTTTTAACGGGTTTTTGTGAAAATCGGATAGGGAGACAATCTCATGAATGAAGAAATCCTTGAAAATTTCGGGCCTTTGCGGAACTTCGCCGGCGTTTGGGAGGGGGGGCCGGGCGATGACGCGGCTCCCTCGGCGGAACGACAAAAGACCAATCACCAATACACTGAAAAAATGGTCCTCGTTCCCTTGAATCCCGTGGCCAATCACGAGCAAAAATTGTTCGGGCTGCGCTACTCCACCCAGTCATTCCGCCTGGGAGAGGCCGACCCCTTCCATGACGAGGTCGGCTATTGGCTGTGGGACCCGAAAGAAGAACTTCTGTTCAAGGGTGTGACCATTCCCCGCGGAATGGTCCTGCTCGCGGGCGGACACGCGAAGGCCGCGGATAAAAGCTTTAAACTCAAGGCGGTGCTGGGAGCCCATACTTTTGGAATTTGCTCGAATCCTTTTTTGGATGTGGAATTCCAAACGGTCAAGTATGAAATTGAAATGAAGTTCAATCCGGATGGCAGCTTTACCTATGATCAAAACAGCCATATCAAAATTAAGGGCCAGGATAAACTTTTCGAGCATCGGGATATCAATACCCTTCATAGAAAAAGCGGCGCCTAAAAATTAAAGTTTGAGAGAGAAAGCCCGAGATGCTCAATTGGCTGCAACACTTTCTGGATCATTACGGATACGCGGCCATATTCCTGGCCTTGTTCTTAAATAATCTCGGGATCCCTTTGCCGGCGAATACCTTGCTTTTAGGCGCCGGGCTCCTGGTGGGAAGGGGAACCCTCTCCCTGGGGATGACGGTCGCGGTTGCCACGGGGGGCTGCTTCATGGGGACCAATTGCAGCTATTGGCTGGGAAGGCGGTATGGCCGTCCTCTCCTTGAAAAGATCCGCTGGCTCCGGCTAACCCACCAACGAGTCCGTCATTTGGAGCATTTTTTTAAAAGATACGGGTCCAAGGGTGTTTTTTTCGCGCGATTTGTGGCCCTGCTGCATCCCTTTATCGGCATTTTAGCCGGGATGGGGAAAACGCCGGGACGCTCATTTCTTTTCTATAACCTGGCAGGATCGGCAATTTACGCGGTTCTTTACACGCTGGCGGGTGATTATTTCGGGCAACGGTGGGGATTCCACAATGTTTGGAAGGTTCACACGCTCCTTTACGTTTTTCTTTTGGTCCTGGTCCTCCTGTTCTTGAGCCTGTTCTTGAGGCATTCGGTTTACACCTTTTTTGGCTATCCCGTTTACAAAAAAAAATCCTGGGGGTTTTGGGGAAAATGAAGTCAAAAGTCAGATGGGGGATATTAGCCACGGGGCATATTGCCGGTGTGTTCGCGGAAGGAGTCCGGGATTCCAAAACGGGATCCTTGGCGGCGGTGGGAAGCCGAACCCCTTCTTCCGCGCGGGCGTTCGCCCGAAAGTTTCACGTTCCTAAGGCTTTCGGAAGTTACGCCGAACTTTTGCGGGAACCGGGCGTCCAAGCCGTTTATATAGGAACCCCTCATCCCTTCCATGCCAGGTGGGCCATCGCCGCCGCCAAGGCGGGGAAGCACGTTCTTTGCGAAAAACCTCTGGCCATGAGCGCCCGCGAGGCGGAGGACATGATTCAAGCGGCCAAGCGTTATAAGGTTTTCCTGATGGAGGCCTTCCAATACCGCTGCCACCCCCAAACCGCCAAGGTAGTCGACCTGATCCAAAAGGGGGCCATTGGAAAGGTCCGCCGGATCCAGGCCTCCTTTTGTTTTGACGCGCCTTACAAGCCCAAGGGCCGGCTTTTCAACCGCGAGTTGGGGGGCGGGAGCATCCTGGATGTGGGTTGTTATACCGTATCCATGGCCCGGTTACTGGCGGGGGCAGGCCATGGCAAAAAATTCCTGGACCCTTTTCGGGTGGAAGGCGTGGGACAGTTGGGCCGAACGGGCGTGGAGGAATGGGCCACCGCGACCTTGCGATTTCCGGGGAATATCACGGCGGACCTGCTCTGTGGAATCCGCTTTGTGGATGAAAGGACCGTGCGGGTATTGGGCTCGAAAGGGTCCCTGGTCCTGCCGGCGCCTTGGCGACCGACGGAAGCGGGAATATTGATCCATAAGACAGGTTCGAAAAAAACGAGGGAAATCAAGGTCCGGGTTGACCGGTCGATCCCCGCTTGGGAAGTGGATCGGGTCGGGGAATGCATCCTCCGGGGGGATCTGCAGTGCAAGGTCGTGACGTGGGAGGACAGCCTGGGCAATATGAAGGTATTGGATGGTTGGCGGCGCTGTGTGAAAAGTGGAAGATCGCACCCAATCGATCGTTAGGGGAATCATGGGAAAAACATTATGTTGGATACTCCCGCTGATCAATTTGACGGAAAACTTATCGGCTTGTCCTTTGTGCCGGGCGCAAGTTGCGGCGGTGATCTACTCCCAGGCCTTCGGAATCAACCTCCTCCTCGTTTTGCTGCCGATCCCGGTACTGGCGGCTTTGGCCGTCGGAATTTACCGCGCCGATGAGCTCATGGGCTTGGCTGGGAAGGGGCGGTAGATGAAAGGAAAAATACGGCGGGGACCTTTAATGAGCTCGGGCCTGTTGATCGGGGCTGGGCTCGGGGGTTTCGTGGATGGGATTGTATTTCACCAAATCCTGCAATGGCACCATATGCTTTCCTCGATGTTTCCGCCCAATAACTTAGTGAACCTCAAAGTGAATATGTTTTGGGACGGCATTTTCCATTCCGCGGTTTGGGTCATGACGGCGGCGGGGCTGGCCCTTCTTTGGCGGGCGGGACAACGAAGGGATGTTCCCTGGTCCGGAAAAACCTTTTTAGGCTCGCTAATGGTTGGGTGGGGACTTTTCAACCTCGTGGAAGGCCTCCTTGACCATCAATTCCTTGGCATTCACCATGTGGTTGAGGTCGCGGCCCATCAGGCGGCTTGGGACGCGGTTTTTTTGTTGTTTGGCGCCGGGATGCTGCTGGGCGGCTTTGGATTCATTTTCAAGGGGCGGGGGGACAAGATTTCCCGGGGCGGGGGATAAAAAACGGACTAGGTGAGGCGGGACATTCCCTGAATTTTTTGTAAAGGGATTAAGGGGCGGGGTTCATTTTGGCCGTGGCGGCCGGCTCGTTGGATTTTTTCTTTGAGTCGGAGTTTGGATTTTTCAAGTCCTTTTCCAAAAGCCGAAGCTGATCCTCGGTTCTTAAGCGGATTTCGTTTTCGGTTTTTAACAGCAACCGGAGGGCCCCGACTTCCTTAACGCTGTCCGATAGTTCAATCCTCAACCGCTTCACCTCGGTCGACTTGCGGTAAAGGTCCAACAATACCAGCACTTTGGACCTCAGGACAGCCGGCCGGATGGGTTTGAGCAGGTAATCGATGGCTCCTACGGCGTATCCCTGGAACATTTCCGTCTCGGTTTTTCCGCCGGCCGTCAGGAAAATGATCGGCATGTGTTTGGTGCGTTCCCGTTCCCGGATCAAGGCCGCGGTCTCGAAACCATTCATTCCCGGCATCAATACGTCCAAAAGGATGACCGCGAAATCCTGATCAATGAGATGGCGGAGGGCCTCCTCGCCCGAGTGGGCCTTGACCAGGGTTTGGCCTAAGTCCCCCAAAATGGCTTCCAGGGCCAATAGATTGGCGGGATGGTCGTCCACTAAAAGAATGTTAACCTTCGGTTCCTGTTCGCTCACGGTCGATCTCCTTGCGGCTTGACTCCAATCCCTCGAGGGAAAGGGACGGCGCTGTTGATGAAATTTTCCCGGCTGTCCTGAATGTCAGGTCAGCGGGCGGGCGCTTTTTTCGACTCCGAGTCCCGGCCGGCAGCTTTCGCTTCCAAGCTGGAGTTGAGCTTTTTTAATTCCTCTTCGGACCGGCGCAATAGCTCGCCGGTCCTCTTGTAGTTCTCGTTTTCGTTTTTGAGCGCTGTGGCCGAGGCTTCGGCGGACTGGAGCTTGAGGGTCAAAGCCTCGTTCAGCTGGCGCAATTCCCGTGTTTTGCGGTAGATGTCCATTAAGACCCTCACCTTGGACCTCAGTACCGCCGGGGTGAAGGGCTTGACGAGATAGTCGATGGCTCCCAGGGCATAGGCCTGGAACATCTCGGTTTCGGGGTTTCCCATGGCCGTCATGAAAAGGATGGGCGTCGTTCGGCTATGGTCCCTTTGGCGGATCCGCGCGGCGGTCTCGAAACCGCTCATTCCCGGCATCAGGACGTCCAAGAGGATGACCGCGAAATCCCTTTGGATCAATTGTCTTAAGACTTCTTCCCCGGAGTGCGCCTTCACCAGGTTTTGCCCCAGGCTTTCCAGGACGGCTTCCAGAGCCAGCAGGTTCGCCGGCTCGTCATCCACTAAAAGTATATTGACCTTCGAATCTTGCTCCGCCAATGGTTTATCCCTTATTGCTTGAGTAAAAGGCTCATCAACCCCAACAGCTGCTCCGTATCCACGGGTTTCGTGATGTAATCCGTGGCCCCGGACTCAATGCACTTTTCCCGATCGCCTTTCATGGCCTTGGCGGTCAAGGCGATGATCGGAAGGCTTTTGAGGGCCTCCTTCCGGCGGATGGCCTGCATGGTGTCGTAGCCATCCATTTCCGGCATCATGATGTCCATCAGCACGATTTCGATGTCATGAATTTTGTCCAGCAGGCCAATCGCCTCGCGGCCGCCCTCGGCGGACAAGACCTTCATTTGCTGGTTTTCCAAAAGGCTCGTCATGGCGAAAATATTCCGTATATCGTCGTCCACCACCAGCACCTTGCGGCCGGCCAGGAGGGGAAGGGAGGGGTGGGCCGATACCACGCCGATTCTTTTGTCCTCGGGCGGTTGGGTGAATACTTGGGTCATTTTGCGGCTCTCCATCAATTCGCCCAGAAAACCGGAAGTCTCTTGGGCCTCCTTTTGCGCCGGAGTAGCGGCGGAACCGGGAACCGTCGGGCTGTTGTCCGGGCTGTAGTTTTTGGGCATGAAAAGAACAAAGGTGCTGCCTTGTCCGGGCCGGCTTTGGGATAAAGACAACTGCCCCCCCAACAGTTTCGCGAGTTCACGGCTGATCGACAGGCCCAATCCCGTCCCGCCGTATTTGCGGCTGGTGCCGCTCTCCGCTTGTTGAAAAGCCTCGAAGATGATTTTCTGCTTGTTTTCCGGAATGCCGATTCCCGTATCGACGACGGAGAAGGCGATGACTTCCTTGGCCTTGCTTAAAACCGGATGATCCTGGCTCCAGCCGTCGGTCGCAGGGGCTACTTTGAGCTTGACCTGGCCTTTTTGCGTAAACTTAAAGGCGTTGGCCAAAAGATTCCTCAATACCTGCTCCAGCCGCTTGGCGTCGGTGTGAATATTGTTTCCCAGCTTGGGGTCGAATTCGAATGTGAATTGAAGCCCTCGGCCCTCGGCCACGTGGCGGAACAGCCGCTCCAAGCGTTCCCTGATTTCACTGAAGGGGAGATCAATCATGTCGAGGGACAGAGTGCCGGACTCGACCTTGGCCAGGTCCAGGATGTCATTGATCAGGAGCAGTAAGTCCCCGCCCGAGGCGTGAATGGTGCGCGCGTATTCCACTTGTTTGGGAGTGAGGCTTTTGGAATCCTCGGCCAGTTGTTGGGACAGGATCAGCATGCTGTTCAAGGGCGTGCGTAATTCGTGGGACATATTGGAAAGGAACTCGGTTTTGTACTTGGAGGTCAGGGCCAATTGGTGGGCTTTTTCCTCCAGGTCCAGGTTGGATTTCTGTAATTCCTCCTGCTGGCTTTGCACGTTTTTCAACAGGGTTTCGGTCCGCAGATTGGCTTCCAGGGTGTTGATGACGATGCCGATGCTTTCCATCAGCTGTTCCAAGAAGGCCAGATGGGAAGGGGTAAAGACCTCAAAGGAGGCTAATTCCAGCACGCCCTTAATCTTTCCCTCGAAAAGGGCGGGCAATACCACCAGGTTCAGGGGAGTCGCCTCCCCCAGGCTTGAGTTGATTCGGATGTAATTTCCGGGAACATTGGTCAATAAAAGCATTGTTTTTTCCTGGGCGCATTGGCCCACCAAACCCTCGCCCAGGGCGAACTCCTGAGGCAGTTCGGGCCTGGGACGATAGGCGAAACTGGAAAGAAGTTTCAGGCGGGTCGCGCCTGAATCCGGGGAATCGGCGATGTAGAAGGCGCTGTGTTGGGCCGAGACCACCTGGTTGAGTTCGGAGAGGATGGCCTTGGCCACGGTCGGCAAGTCCCTTTGGCCCTGGAGCATGAGAGTGAATCGGGCCAAGTTGGTCTTCAGCCAGACCTGCTCGGAATTTTTGAGGGTGGTTCCCCGGAGGTTGGAGATCATCTGGTTGATGGTGTCCTTCAAGGTTTCCACCTCGCCCCTGGCGTCCATGCGGATGGAGCGGGTCAGGTCCCCGCTCGCCACGGCGCTGACCACCTCCGAAATGGCGCGAACCTGGGTGGTTAAGTTGGCCGCCAGCTGATTGACGTTGTCCGTCAATTCCTTCCAGGTTCCCA
>Ga0265319_1000830_pt1 | contig 19659 bp, 13 predicted proteins | sample 4824metaG_FD_192443 | JGI IMG/M metagenome (GOLD analysis project Ga0265319, IMG submission 192443) | Rhizosphere microbial communities from Carex aquatilis grown in University of Washington, Seatle, WA, United States - 4-8-24 metaG | ecosystem: Host-associated > Plants > Roots > Rhizosphere >...
CAACGTGGTTTACGCTGCGGCGGGGTTCTCCGGTCCCGGCACCATCCTCAGTTCCACGAACCAGGGCAACTCCTGGACCCCCAATGCCATCCCGGTCTCAATGGCGGGCAACAATGACGGCCGTGAGGCCGGGGAACGCCTGGCGGTGGACCCCAACTTGACCTCCAAACTTTATTTCGGTTCCCGTTGGCAGGGACTTTGGGTGAGCACCAACTCGGCCGCCAGCTGGTCGCAGGTGGGCGCTTTCCCTGTGAACGGCGACACGGGCTACGGTCTTTCCTGGGTGGTCTTTGATCCTCACGGCACCTTGGGTTCCGCCTCGACCACGGTTTACGTGGGTGTTCTAGCCATGAGTTCTGGTAATAGCAATGTGTATCGATCGACCAACGGCGGAACTACCTGGGCATTGGTTTCGGGGGGGCCCTCCAACATGGTCACGCCCCACGCCAGCCTGGGCACGGACGGCAACCTTTGGATCGTCTTTGACAGCGGCGGCTACGGGCCCAACGGCGTCTCGACGGGCCAGATCTGGAAGCTCAACACCTCCACGCTCGGCTGGTCGAACGTCACCCCCGCCGCCGGCCCGTGCAATGGATGCGGCGGCTACGCTGGGATCAGCGTGGACGCGGAAAACGCCAGCCACGCGGTGATCACCACCATTGATTGGTGGGGCGGGCCCGACAGGCTTTTTTCGACCACCAACGGCGGCGGTTCCTGGTCGGTCATCGCCTTAGCTGGCTCCGGTTCCTCGGTCTTCAATGTCAACGGCGCCAACTACCAAAAGGGATGCAGCAACGGCTCGGGAGGAACTGGTTGGGCGGGGTGTGTGGCCATCGATCCGTTCAATTCCAACAACGCCGTTTACCCTTCCGGCGGAGCGGGAGGAGGCGGCGGAGTTTGGAGCAGCGCCAATATCCAGGCAAGCCCCGTTTCCTGGACCTACACCGACAACAACCTGGAGGAAACGGTTCCGATTTACATGAACCCCGCCGCGGCGGGAGGGATCCTCTTTTCCTGTTTGGGCGACGTGGGAGGCATGCGCCACCCGAACGTGACCCAATCTCCCGCCTCGGGAATGTACTGTAACCCCCAATTCTCAAACACTAACATGCTGGACTTCGCCGAATCGAGGCCCAACACGGTGGTCCGGGCGGGGAACAGCACCAATCCCTCGTCCGTGAATGACGATCTAGCCTATTCCACCAACAACGGTCAGACTTGGACGCCCTGGGGGAACGCGCCCCCGGGTTACGGCACCTCGGGCCAAATGGGTTGCGTGGCGGTCGCTGCCGATGGCTCCCGGATAGTGGTGTCGCCTTATAGCGGAAACGGATCCCCAGCCTACGCTTCTTCCCTCGGCGGGGGTTGGACGACCTGCTCCGGCCTTCCCAGTGGCGCCATGGTGGCCTCGGACCGTTCCAATCCCTCTACCTTCTACGCCACCTATCCCGCTCAGTGGGTTTACGGCAATTCAGTGACAGTCTACGTCAGCACCAACGGCGGGAGCAGTTTCTCCCAGGTGAATACCGTCTCCGTCAATTGGGGCGACGCCAACGGCAACGGCCAATGGGTCATGCCCCGGACCGTCTTTGGCATGCCAGGGGAATTCTGGGTCTCCACCTACAATGCCCTCTATCGTTTCACCAACGCTGGTTCCAGCGTAACGAGCCTCCCCAACGTCTACGAACCCATGGGACCGGTGGGGTTCGGCAAGTCCGCCCCAGGCCAAACCCACCCGGCGGTTTTCCTGGTCGGGACCGTCAACGGAATCTACGGGTTCTTCCGAAACGACGACGGAGCTGGTGTGACCTGGACCAGGATCAACGACGACAACCACCAGTTTAACGGCCCGAATTGGATCGAGGGGGATGAGGGCATCTACGGCCGCTGCTACCTGGGCGCCGGGGGACGGGGGATCCTTTACGGGGATGTGGTCTCAACGACCAACACGCCGACCCCAACCAAAACCCCTTCCCGCACTCCCACATCCACCCCGACTCGAAGTCCAACCGTCACGGCTTCCTCAACCCCTACTTTAACTAATACTCCAACTAGGACTGCCACGAGCACAGCTACCCGCTCCGCCACCCTGACACCGAGCCCAAGCCCGACCCCTACACCCAGCCCTAGCCCCACCAGAACCGCCACGAATAGCCCGACCAACTCCCCCACGAACACGGCGGCGGTGAATACCAATACCGCCACGAGCACGGCTACCCGCTCCGCCACCCTGACGCCGAGCCCAAGCCCGACCCCTACCCCCAGCCCTAGCCCCACCAGGACCGCCACGAATAGCCCGACCAACTCCCCTACCAACACGGCGCTGGTTTCAACGAACACCCCTACGGCTACTCGAACCGCGACTTGGTCGCCTAGCCCAACCTCCACAGCGACACCCTCTAAGTCGCCCACCAACAGCCCCGTCAACACCGCTACAGCGACGGCTTCCAAAACGCCGACGAACAGCCCTTCCTTGACCGTGACGGATAGCCCGACCCAAACGCCTCTGGTCACCAATACTGCCAGCCATACCCCGACTCCAAGTCCGACGCCGACGGCCTCGAATAGCCCGACTTGGACAGGGACGAAAACACCTACCAACAGTCCCGTGAATACCTCCACCCCCACGTTGACCGCGACGCCGTCAAATTCAGCCACCCCCAGCGCCACTCCCGCGGCCTCGAACAGTCCGACCCGAACCTTGACCCCGACCCCTACACCCCTGATCACCAATACCCCCAGCCCTACCCCGACCCTTAGTCCGACGGCCACGCCTTCCAACAGCCCTACCGACACGGTTTCCCCAACCCCCACGGTAACCGCCGCCTCAACCGCGACCAAGACCCCGACCTCAACCGCTACCCGAACGCCAAGCGCCTCACCCTCGATCACCCCTACCACCCCATCGACTTCGACGGCGACCCGGACACCGACAACGACGCTTACCCTATCGCCATCCCCCACCTCGTCCGCCACCACCACTCAAACGCCGACCGCAACCCCTTCCCGAACCCCAACCCATACGGCAACCAACACCTCCACGGCTTCCTCGACTCAGACCGGGACCTCCACCCCAACCCATACCCTGGTGAATACGGCGACTCCTACCGCTTCCAGGACACCCACCAGGACGTCAACTTCCACCCCAACCGCAAGCCCTTCTTGGACGCCCAGTTCCACGCCGACGGTGACGCCGACCTTCAGCCCGACTGCCACGGTCACTTGGACCGCCTCGGCGACTTCCACCTCCAATGAAAACCTTGGTGTTTTGATTTATCCCAACCCGGTCCTTGGCCCAATCTTCACCGTCATCCCGCCTTCTTATTCGGGGCTCAAGAGCGTCGAGGTGGAATTATTCACGATCGCTTTCCGGAAGATCCAGGACAAGGTCTACTCGAACCTGGCGTCGGGAACTCCCCTGCAGATGGAGGCGACGGACCGCTGGGGGAGTCCCCTGGCGAACGGCTTATATTACGTGGTGGTTAAAGTGGCAGGGGCTCGGTCCGTCGGAAAAATAATCGTCCTTCGATAAATGAAGGTGATGGTTGATCGCCAAAGCCTTGGCTTCGTCCTAAAAGCGAAAAAATTCCTTGAATCCAAAAAAATAATTTTTCCGGTCACCTGTTTCACCGCCGGGGTCGGCTTTTTTTCGGCAACAGGGAACCAGGCGAACGAGGAAAAAACCACGGTTGGGTGGACATTTCGTGGCGGATGGTCCCATGGAAATAAATCTCTCGGCTCGGAATCCCGGTAATTCAAAGATTGTCAGCTAATTTTGGCATGTTATACTTTTTGGCGGGAATAAACCCTTCACGTTAAAACACTCATCTATAAGGGGCGCTCTTGGACGAACGGGAGTTGGTTCAAAAGATCCTCCAGGGCGATGAAAAGGCCAAGACCCTTTTTTTCGTCACTTACCGGGAAAGGCTCTACCGCAACTGCGCCTATTTGCTGGGCTACCAGGATCCGGAAGCCGAGGATGTGGTCCAGGAAACCTTCATCACGGCCTTTGAAAAATTGCCCCAGTTCCAGTTCCGATCCAGCCTTTCCACCTGGCTGATCCAAATCGGCATCTACAAGTGCCACAACCGGTACCGGCAAAGGGACAAACTGCTGTTCCAGGAAACCGATGAGTTGGAGGCCTTGCTAAGGCCAACTGCCAAGGCTTCCCAGGAGTCCCTGGAGCTTGAAAAGGAAGCCTTGGAGCGGAAGAGGGGCATCGTTGAGAAGTGCCTGGAAAAGATAGGCGAGGAATGCCGGGAGATCGTCCAGCTGAGGGACCTCCAGGAGAAGTCTTATATCGAAATTGGAAGGGCCTTGAAGATGCCCCTGGGAACCGTGATGTCGCGGTTGTCCCGGTGCAAAAAGGCCCTGAAGTTATTGGTGGAACAGTTTTTGAGGGAAGGCTGATATGGAAGATCTAGTCCAAGCGTTTTTCACTCGCGATTTAAGCGTTGCCGAGCAAGGGTCCCTTTCCCAGCTATTGGAAGGGTCGCCGGACGCCGCCTTGAGCTATGAGAAGCTCCTGGAACAGAACTACCTGGCCACGGGCCTGCCCCAGCCCTCTTTGCCGAAGAGCCTTCAATCCTTGCCCCAATCCGGAACCAGCCTGATTGGCTGGAATGGCGCCGCCAAGCTGTTGGTGGCGGTTCTGGTTCTGGGGGGCGCGGCAATCTGGAAATACTGGCCCTCCGCGAAGTCCGGGATATCCCTGGCCACTCAGCAGCCTTCCGTCCTGCCCGCGCCGGAAAAAGAATTGTCGGTGCCGGTCAGGCATCGGTTGCGGAAGCCAGCCCCGGTGGAGCCCCAAGCGTCCGGGCCATCCCAGGAAGGCAATGAATTAAGCGTGGTGGTGAATTCGCCCCAGAAATCCCTGGTGACGGTCCGCATCCTCGACCCGACAGGGGATGAGATCCGGGTCCTTTATACCGGTTTCATCGAGGCGGGTAAGTGGACTTTCCAATGGGACGGGCTCCTGGAGAACGGGGAGGCGGCAGGCGCGGGGGATTACCGTATTGACGTGCAAACCGGTTCCACCCACCTCTTCAAGGACCTCAAGATCAAGCTTCGGCCCTCGGCCCCCTGACCCTTCGACATTTTTCTGGTGCGGCCAGGCGGTTCAGGTGAATAATAGTTCGGCTCAACCGAATGATCCTTACCTGAGGAACGCTTGAACCGAAAATCATTTTTATTTTTTGCCTTCCTTTTTTTTTCGACCCAAACCGCCTTCGCCCAATCCAGCGGCGATGGACTCAAGGGCGTCTATTACATTGGCGCCAACCTCACCAGCCCCGCCGTGACGGTGGTCGATCCCTTGGTCAGCTACCGCTGGGGCGGCTGCCCTCCCCAACCTGGCATGTCGGGAACTTCCTTCTCGGTGAAGTGGACCGGTCAGGTGGAATCTTCCTATAGCGAAGCCACCACCTTCATCGTGGACGTGAACGGCGGGGTGAGCGTCGTCGTCAACGGCCAAGTCCTGGTCAACCAATGGATTGATTACGCGCCGCCCATCCATGGATTCTCAGGGGTGGTAACCTTGACAGCGGGGGTTAAGGTGCCAATCGAGGTGGATTATTTCACCAATGGCGCCAGCCCCACCTCCGATTTAATCCAGCTACAATGGCAGAGCACCTCTGTGGGTCTGGAATATATCCCCCGGGAGAATCTTTTTTCCGGTGCCGCCTTGAGCCCCAGCCCCACTCCCCAAACTTCGACGGCTTGCGGGACCGGAGTCGCGGTGGACGGAATCTTGGATGAATGGGCCTGGACTTCACCCGGCGGATGGAACCAGGTGAACCGGCCTGTGTTAGGGAATGTTTACGGAGCCACCGCCTCTTTCAAGACCCTCTGGGATTCCTCCAACCTCTATCTGGGCGTCACTGTCATTGACAGCCAAAAGACCAATACCGGCACTCCCTCCGCCTGGAAAAACTCCGCGGTGGAACTTTACCTGGATACCGCCAACTCCACCGCCGTCACGATCACAACCTCCGATTTTGAGTATTTCTTCCGGTGGAACGACACGGTCGGCACGGAGAGCAATGGAAGGACGTCGGGGGTGAGCCTCAGGACCTCAACCCTCCCGGCTGGCTACGTCGTGGAGGCTTCCATTCCCTGGTCGACCTTGGGAATGGCCAGTCCCGCCCCGGGAACCCTGTTGGGATTGGATTTGGGTCTGGATGTCAACCACAACGGGGCTGATTGCCGGGACGGACAGCTGATTTGGAACGGGGGATCGGATGATTACCTGGACCCGAGCGGCTACGCTAAATTAACCCTGGCCGCCGCCTGCCCCACGCCCGCCGCCACGCCGCCGGCTCCGACCGGAGGAAATCCCTACGTTTCCCCCAATCCCACCCAGGGGGGGACGGTGAGGTTTGTTTATGCCATGGCTGAATCCGGCAAGGCCCGTATCAAGGTTTGGAACGCCTGGGGCAACCTGGCGGCGAGCCTGGAGGATGCCAAGGGGAGCGGCCTGCAATCCTCCAACCTGGACACAGCCTCCTTCGCTCCAGGCCATTATTTTTACCGCGTCGAATTGGATTACGATTCGGGCAGGTCCGAATCCTTCAAGACCCAGATCTTGGCGGTGCGGAAGTGATCCGGAATAAGATTTTGCCTCGAAGCCACGAAGTCTCGAAGTTAATACAATTTTTTCGGGTTCATCTTGGAAGCTTTTTTTGGTGCCTGGGTGTCTTAGTGGTTCAATTTTTGCTTTCGGGTTTATGTTTTTCACAGACCATCACTTCCGCCGCGGGGGCTGTGACGCCCCTTTCCGCCCTCGGGGCCTCGGCCCGCGCGGAAGCCTTGGGGGACGCCTTCGTGGGGCTCTCCGACGATCCTTCCGCCGTTTTTTTCAATCCCGCCGGACTTTCCCAACTCCGGGCGGCCGGCCTTTCCCTCAACCACAACAGCTACCTAGCCGGATCCTTTGAGGAGACGCTTCTGTTCGGTTTGCCGGCCGGTTCCTGGGGGGGCTTCGCGGGTGCTTTGCAATACGTCAATTGGGGCGGGTTGGACCAGAGGGATGCCTTCGGGGTTTCCCAGGGTACCTTTACCGACGGCGACGTGGCCTTCAGTTTGGGTTGGGGAGCAACCCTCGCTCCCGGCTTTTCCTTCGGGGCGGGCCTCCAGGGAGTCCAACAAAAAATTATCGACTCGCTTTATACCCAACTATCGGGAAACTTGGGGCTTTTACTGGTCCCCGCCCCAAACTTCCGGCTGGGCCTGTCCTATTCGGGACTGGGGACTCCCTTGGCCGGCTTCACCCAGGCCCAGGACTTAAGGCTGGGACTCTCGTTGGTTCTTGAGCTGGGAGGAGGGACGGACCTGAAGCCCCTCTTGGCGGGGGATTGGGAACCCAATGGCGTTAGCCGGATCCAAGGAGGTTTGGAAGGGGTGATTGGGAAAAATTATTTCCTCCGCTTGGGGTTCCAGGCGGCGCTCAGCGACAACCAAATCGGCGGCTTGACGGGATTGACGGCCGGCGCCGGGGTCAAAGCCGGGCCTGTTTTATTGGACTATGCCTTCGTGCCTTATGGGGACCTGGGGACCACCCATCGGATTTCGGTTGGCTATGAATTTTCCGACAAGGCCGCGCCACCTCCCAAACCCGTGACCGTGATGGCCAGTCCCGTGACGGTTTTGGCTCCCCCTGTGACGGTGTTGGCGACGGTGGGGCCAGCGTCGGTCACCACGGAAAAGGTAAAATCCAAAGTCGAAGTCCGGTTCGAGCTTCCCACGGACACGGGGATGCAGGGGAGTGATTCCCAGGCCTTGTCCCTAGCGGGACCTTACGAAAAAGAAGCCAAGGAAAACCCGGGGGACAGCCGCGCTTGGCGTAACCTGGGAATCGTTTACCTGAAAACAGGCCAGAAGGACCTGGCGATCCAATGTTTTGAGCAGGCCCTTCGATTGAACCAGGATGATCTGGCACTTAAAAAATGGTTGGACGATTACCATGCCAGGCGCTCGGGAAAGACCCAAGTTTCTCCTTAAACCCTCCGGTCGAAAAATTTTCAAGGCCCCAATCCGTCCATTCACGGGAATAAACCGCCTTTACCCAAACACTAATCCACGTAAGGGAAGCTATGCCTTCTTGAATACCGACCTTTCCTCACAACGATTTAATTGAAATTTAAGTCGAAAAAAATAATGTTGGAGGAATACCGTGAAAGGTCTTTTCATTTCCAGTGGCAGGTTTTCCAAGCCCCGCTTGTCCCTTATCCCGGTTCTTTTAATCCTCGCGATGGGGTTGCCGGCCCTACCCGCTTCCGCCGGCACCTGTACCGTGGACGCCACCCAGACCAACCAATTCATCCATTGCATCGGGGCCTCCAGCGCTTGGAGCGCGATCGGAAGCCTGGGCCAGGCCTTGTTCGCCGAAGACAACGTGAACGGCCACCTTGGGCTGAGTTCCCTCCGGGCTCGAATTGATCCCAATAACAGCTTCGCGAACGAAGTGAACACTCTCGCAACGGCCCATTCGGTCAACCCCAACGTCCTTTTATGGGCTACCGAGTGGTCCCCCCCGGCGCAATACAAGGCTAACAACAACGTCAATGGCGGGGCCAGCAATGATACCTTCCTGGGAGCCAGTTCCGGATCCCCCAACAGCGCCGACACGGGATTAGCCTCTTACCAAGTCTCCTTCATCCAATATGCCCAAAGCCATGGCGCCCCCCTTTACGCCCTTTCCATCCAGAACGAACCTAACTTCAATCCAACTTACGAAGCCTGTCTTTGGACAGCTGGTCAGTTTGCGGTTTACACCCAGGCTTTCCATACCGCCCTCCAAAACGCGGGTCTTTCGACCAAGATCATGCTCCCGGAGCCGGACAACACGGGAGGGATGAACCTGGCCTCGACCGCCATGAACGACGCCACCATTGCCCCCATGGTCGGCATCATCGGGACCCATCTCTATGGTTCCCCCAATCCGGCGCCCCTTCCTTCCTATGGGTTCACGCATGTGACCAACCAGGAATGGTGGGAAACTGAGATGTCGGGGAATACAACGGATATTCCCGGCGCCTTGCAGGAAGCGGGATGGATCCAAAACTCCCTGGTTAATTCCAATATGAACGCTTTTCACTATTGGTGGCTCACCGACCTGATCAGCGGCGGCAGCTTCACCATCAAGGCCTATGTTTTGGGTAATTACAGCAAATTCATCCGTCCCGGCTATTACCGTATGGGCGCGACGGCCGCTCCTACCTCGGGTGTAGCGGTCAGCGCTTTCAAGAACACCAACACCTCTTCGCCCCAGACCATCGTCTTCGTGGCCATCAACAACAATGGCTCGTCTACCAGCCAAACTTTCAACTTGAATGGGGTCAACGTGACCTCGGTAACACCCTGGGTGACCGACAGCAGCAACAACCTGATACAGAAATCCGCCGTGTCTGTGTCCGGGAATTCCTTCACCTACAGCTTGACCGGTTCCAGCGTGACGAGCTTTGTCGCCGTCAACAACGGCGGCTCGGCTGCCACCAACACCCCGACTAAGACGAACACGCCTGCGCCTCCCACTTCCACACCCACGCGGACCAACACGCCCGCGCCCCCGACGGCCACACCGACCTCGACCTTTACCTCCACGCCGATCGTGGCCTCCATCTGGCGCGTGAACGCTGGCGGACCCTCCTATACCGACGCCTTGGGTAATGTTTGGGCCGCCGACGAGAATTTCAGCGGAGGGTCCACCATCGGCCAGGGAACCACCATCTCCGGAACCTCCGATGCCACCCTTTACGATACCCAGCGCTATGGGACCTTCAGCTACAGCTTCAACGTTCCGGCTGGGAGCTACCAAGTCACCTTGAAACTGGCCGAGACCTACTCGGGTGACTTCTCGACGGGCGCCCGTATCTTCAACATCACCGTCAATGGAACCGGCGCTGCCTCGAACCTGGACATCTTTTCCCAGGTAGGCTCCAACACGGCGGATGACAAGGTGATCAACAACGTCTCGCCCAGCGGGGGAGTGATCACGATCCAATTCACCCCTGGCTCAGGCACGGATGCCAATGCGGTGGTGGAAGCCATCCAGGTTATTCCTCAACCGCCAACGCCTACGTCCACCCGAACTGCGACCATGACCGCCACCAGCACCACAACTTCGACCAGGACCAACACGCCTGTGCCGCCAACCGCAACCAACACCGCGACGGCGACGAATACGGCGTCATCCACCCCAACCTCCACGCCGGCATTGCCGACCTCGACTTTTACGGTAACCTTGACCAGGACCGCGACACCGGTACCGCCCACGGCTACCAACACGAACAGCCCTGTACCGCCTACGGTGACCAATACGCCGGCGCCGCCCACGGCGACGAATACGCCAGCGCCCCCGACTTTGACCTTCACCGCCACCTTGACCAGGACCGCGACGCCTGTGCCGCCGACAGCCACCAACACGAACAGTCCGGTCCCGCCGACCGCGACGAACACGCCCTTGCCGCCAACGGCCACCAACACGCCGGCGCCTCCGACCGCGACTAGGACGCCGACATCGGTCCCTCCCACGGCGACGAATACGAGGACTTCGACACCTGTTCCGCCGACGGCGACCAGGACGAATACGCCCGTTCCGCCCACGGCCACTTTCACGACGGTGGTTTCCGGCGGAAGCCTGAAGGTCCAGCTCTTGAGCGGCGTGACGAGCGGCAGCACCAACAGCCCCCATCCCCAGATCCAAGTGGTCAACACGGGAACGGGGCCCCTGAGCCTCAACAACGTGACGGTGCGCTACTGGTTCAATTGCGACTGTACGGGCCAAACGGAACAGGCCTGGGTGGATTGGGCTGGATTGATGCCGGTGGGAAGCACGGCGACGGGCAATGTCCATGCCTCGGTTTCGAGCACGACCTTGGGCGGCCAGACGAACTACGTCCTCTATAGCTTCACGGGGAACATGGTCCTGCAGCCGGGACAAGCGATCCAAGTTCAGAGCCGGTTCAACAAGAGCGACTGGAGCAACATGAGCCAGTCCAACGACTGGAGCTTCGCTGCCAACGCCAGCTATGTGGATGACGCCAAAGCGACGGGATATTTATCCGGAAGCCTTGTTTGGGGCCAGGAGCCGGCTGCCGCGGCTGCCGCCTCCCTCTCGGTTTCCAGCGCCGTGGCCTTCCCGAATCCCTCGACGGGCAATGGGACGACCCTCTCCTTCACGCTGGGTGGAAGTTCCACAGGAACGAGCGCTTCGCTATTGGACGGAGGCCAGACAACCTCGCAGGATCCGAACGCCAAGATCACCTTGAGCATCTACACCACCGGCATGAGGCTCATCTGGACCCAGACACTGACCGGCGGGGCCTATGGGACGACGGGGGAGCATGAACTCTATTGGAACGAGAAGGACTTCAAGGAGGCGGGATTGTCCAACGGCATCTACCTCCTGAGGGTGACCGTGGTGTCCAACGGAGAGACCAGTTCGACCTTGGGGAAGATTTTAATCTTGAAATAACATTTGTCAGCGTTTGAGCCAAGCGGGGAAGTCGTTCCTGATTTTGCCTCCGTTGGGACGGGGAAGATTCACCGGGTGACTGGGCGTCGCGTCGTGGATCGGAAGCGTCTCACTGGGGGTGAGTCGGGTTTTCTGGTGTAGTTCCTTCATACTTTAAAAGTTATTGACCTTGGGGCCGCCCGCCGCTTGGGACCGGCTCCCCTCACCCTTTGTCCCTGCCTGGGGCTGCATTTTTCCTATAATAATGCCTTGGAAACCAGCCCGGCCCTGCGCCGGGAAAAAGGGAGTGGCAAATGAATATGCTGCTTTGGATGCTTCAAGTCCTGCTGGCTATTTGGAATTTCATCGGCGGAGCCTATACGGTATTCAATTATGAAAATCTAAGATCAGCCTGGGCCGCTTTTTTGCCCAAGCCTGTTTGGGTGGTCCTTTGCCTGCTTCAGGTTCTATTCGCCTTTGGGTTAGTCTGGCCCAAACTTACCCCTTTCTCGGCAGCCTACCTGGCCGCGAACGCGCTGTTGGGCTGCGCCTTGTTCGCCCAGTACGCCGGATTTCCGGGGATGCTCTGGGGCGTCCTGCCCGCCCTATTGGCCGCCTTCGTGGCCTATGGCAGGTTCGCGCCGAAACCTTTCTGAAGGGGCATTCACCCTTTTTCCAAAACTATCCCTATCTATTTCCCGCTATAAGGCATATGGTGTAAGCCGTTTTGCATCATCCAGGCCGGGATAGGCCAACCCTTCGACGGATTCGATTTCGGTAGAGTCGTCACCGCAAGGGAGTTCAGGAAAAAAAGGAAAATACAATGGATACGTTGAATAGCAACCCCGCTGAAACAGGGTCCGTCCCGGAAGCCGCTCCTGTGATGACCGACGCTGTGATCGTAAACGCGACCCCCGCCGCTGCCACGACGCCGGCGCCAATCCCGGCCGCGGCCCCCGCGCCAGCTCCGGTCCCGGTCGTGAAGGGTGAATTGCCGAAAACGACGGGGAACACGCCTGGCGGATGGAACCGATTCGCAGGTTACGATCGTAACGCCGCCAAGAACAAGGCCAATGACCGTGGTTCCAAGGGCCGCCGGTAGACTGAAACAAAAGGCGGGCCTTGACGATGGCGGTCCGGCGGACCGTCAACATTCGAACGGGGTTCTTTTCAAAAAATGTTAATGTTCGTCCGGGCCCCTTCCGGGTTGGGCAGGGCCGCAAAAAAAGGCGAAATGATTTGCCTCCGCTTCTCCGGAGTCCTAAAATTTAGGCCTGGTCGCGGTCTTTTTCCGTTGGCCTGAAATTTTCCCCTTGGACTTTTTTTGAGATCTCCATTTACAATTTCTGCGGTTTTCCTTTCCTTGGCCGCATTGGCCCTGGTGCCGGCCTGCACCAGCAGTTCCAGCCCCTCCTCCCCTGTCACCATCACCCAGCCCGTGACGATCTTGGAAACGGCATCCTTCACCCCCACCGGTTCCCCCACAGCGACCTTTACCTCCACTTTAAGCCAACCTCCACTTGGACCCCGGTCACGATCCTTTCGACCGCTACCTTCACCCCCACCGGATCTGCGACCCCCAGCTTTACCTTTACCCTAAGCCCCACCTCCACCTGGACGCCGGTAACCATCATTGTGACTCCCACGGACACCCTCACCCCGACCATTACCTTCACCCCCACCATTACGCCGACTGGATCCCCCACCCCCACGCCGACCCAGACCGCCACCTCAACCCTAGTCTATCCCTACGAAGCCCAGTGGGGCGGTTTGGGGGGCGGGGATGGACAATTCAATGTCCCTTATGGCATTACTGTCGATGGCTCAGGATTTGTCTATGTCACGGACATCAACAATAACCGGGTGGAAAAATTCGATGCGGCGGGAAATTTCCAAACCAAGTGGAATACCTCCGACCAGCCCTATGGCATCAAACCGGACAGCTTGGGCAACCTATTCGTCCTGAACTACGGCAACTACATCCTGCAGGAGTTCACCACCCTTGGGGGACCGGTGACCCAACTTTTGGTGGGAAATTGCGGTGGGGGGTTCGGCTGTTCGGCGGCGAGGGGGCTGGTATTGGATTCCTTGAATAATATTTTTATCGCCGATACCCCCACCGGCCAGGTCAAGGTACTCGACACAAGCCTGGCAGCCCTAACCTCATGGAACGTGAGCGGAGCCTTTGACGTGGCCATGGACCAGGCTGGAAATATTTTCACGGCGGATAACGCCAATAACAAGATACAAAAATACGACCACGGCGGGAATTTCATCAAGGAATGGGGAACCAATGGCACGGGTAACGGTGAATTCGATTATCCGACGGGATTGACGGTCGACAGCCACGGAAACTTATTCGTGTCCGAATATAACAACAACCGGGTCCAAAAATTCGACAATGACGGGAATTACCTGGCCCAATGGGGAAGCGGGGGAAGCGGAGACGGCCAATTCAACCATCCCATCGGGATCGCGGTGGATTCGTCGGATAACGTATACGTGGTGGATACGGGCAACAACCGGGTCCAGAAGTTCTCGCCTCATTGACGGAACGGGCGTCCACCCGGACGTCCCTTAAAAATAATAATGGATCGACAAGGCCGTCAGGTTGAATCCTGGGCTGACGACCCTCATGGACCAAAGCGAAGGCGTCGCGGTGCGGGGGGCGAGCAGGGGATTCCGGGGAACGTCGCTGAAGCTTTCCCAGCTATTGTCGAACTGCAGGTTGACGCCGCTTTCCAACGAGAGGCTCTTGGCGAAGGGCAGGAAATACTCGAAACCCAATCCCGCGGCCAGGCTGAGGAACTCGATCCGATCCGTGGTCACGTCCAAGCTGCTGCTTCTTTGGCTGGAGGTCACCGAGTAGAGAAGTCTTGTTAGAAACTGGGCCCAGAGACCCTCGCAGGGCTGGGCCAACATGGTCTTGACGCCAAAACCGAAACTGTAGGACCAATAGGGATCATTGAGGGGGTTGTTGAAAGCGTCCGCCCCTGCCTGGGTTCCGGCGGACCCGCCCACCAAGGCCTCCAGGATAAACCTGCTGGACAAACCGTAGCGGACCGAGAACAAGGTGGGGTTTGTGCCGACCCCTGTTTGGATATTGGCTTGGGTCAACCCCAAGCCGAACTTGCCTTCCCATTCGGTCTTGACCGGCGTGGGACTGGGCGAGGATACCGGGGCAGCGGTTGGCGTGGCGGGGCTTTCCGTTTGCGCTGGGGCCGCGAGGGGTGATAAAAACGCTAAAGTGAAGAGGAACATTTTCATGGAAGGGTTTTTCGGGAAGTCTTGTACCATACTTTTTCCAGGTCGATTCATATATAAAGACGAAAAGAGTATAGCCTTTCAAGATTGAGATCCCATGAAATATTTCCCGAAAATACGGATGGGGCTGGCGGTATCGGCCTTATTTTTCACCTCCACGGCCCAAGGTTTTCTCCTTTCCGGGCGAATCCTGGAAAAGGGTTCCAGGGCTCCTCTTCCGGGGGCCGATATGGTACTGGAAGAAACAGCGGGAAAGTCGTCCAACCTCCCGGAACTTTCTCCGACTCCCGACCCGCCAGCCCGTTCCTTTTCCCCGAATTTGGACGTGAAAGGTTTCTACCAACTGGAACTTCCGGAGGGGATCTACCGCCTTCGGGTGAGGGCCGATGGCTATAAGCCCATTGACCAGGGGGGGGTGGAGGTCCATCACGACCTCCGGAAGGATTTTTACCTGGAAAGGGAAGGTTTCAACCTACCGGAAGTATTGGTGTCCGCGGAAAAGACCTCGAAGGCCCAGGTCAGCCGGGAGACCTTGTCCAAGGAGGAACTGGCCTCGGTACCGGGAACGGGCGGCGATGTCCTCAGGGCCCTGCAGGCCCTGCCGGGGGTGAATGTGGCGGGGGATTTTTCCGACGCGCTCCTCATCCGGGGCGCCGGCCCCTTGGACAATCTTTACCTTTTGGACGGCATCCCGCTGATATTTCCTTTCCACTTCGGGGGACTGCTTTCCACCTTGAATTCCGACCTCATCCAGAAAGTGGATTTTTCCGCCGGGGGTTTCGGCCCCTCCCATGGCAGCTATTACGGGGGGCTCATCGAGGTGGCCCAGCGTGCCCCCCGGGGGGACCGTTGGGGAGGGAGGGTGGAGGTTACTCCCATTTTTTCCGAGGCCAGTTGGGAGGGTCCGCTCGCCCAAGGCCTGTCCTTGTCCCTCTCCGGGCGGCGCAGCTATCTGGAGGTTCTAGGCGGGTTATTGGACCAATTTGATCCTGTCCCAGCCTTTTACGATTATCAATCAAAGTTGAGCTGGAACGCCTCGTCCCAAACCCGCGTTGATTTCCAATCCTTCGGCAGTTCCGACAACCTGGGCTTGAAGTTCAAGTCCGGTTTCACCCTGGCTCCCAATGTCATCGGGTCCAGCGGTAATTTGCTTTACCACAACGGATTCGACAGCCAAGGCGTCCATGTCCGCTGGGTCGGCCCAGGCTCGGACAGCCTTTCCGATACGGCCTATCACACGACCTTTTCCATGGGAGTCAGCCTCACCCAGGGTTTTTTCAACCTGACTTCCGAGGATTTCGGGAACCGCTTCGATTGGGTCCATGATTTCGACGGGGAAAGCCAGATCCAATTGGGCTGGGAATATGTCCACGGCCTCCGGGGCGGGGACCTGAGGCTGGACCTTCTTTCCGGCCAGGATGACCTGGACCCCTTCAATTTCCTGGTGGAACCGATGAAGAGTTCCCGCTTCACGGCAGTCTCGGACAACCTGGGTTTTTACCTGGACCAGAAATTCCAAACGTCCGACCACCGCCTGGGATTTTCCCTGGGCGGCCGCTGGGATTTCCAATCCTACAACCACATGGGCGACCCGAGCCCGCGATTTTCCCTGGACTATCATTTTTCGGAGGACACCCTCCTCAAAGCCTCCTACGGCTTTTACACCCAGACGCCCTTTCAGGGACTTTACTCGGCCCCCGGCTACGGCAATCCCCAACTCACCTCCGAGATGGCGGCTTCCGCGGTCCTTGGGCTGGAACAGAAAATAGGGCGGGCCTTTTCCCTCCGCCTGGAGGGCTACCAAAAAAATCTCTCGCGGGTCATCGAGGTGGATCCCTACGTGAATTACAACAACCAGGGAACCGGAACTTCCCGGGGGGTGGAACTTTTCCTGCGGGCTTTTCCCACGGATCGGTTCTTCGGCTGGATATCCTATTCCCTCAGCGATTCCCAAAGGCGGAACAGTCCGGATGCGCCGGTCCATCCTTACATCTATGACCAGCCCCAGGTGGTGACGCTGGTGGCCAGCGCTAAAATCACCAGCGGTTGGGACGCGGGGATCAAGTGGCATTACGCCTCGGGACTGCCCTTTACGCCGATCATCGGGTCCGTCTATGACGTCCTCAACCAATATTACCGGCCCATCTATGGGTTGGAAAATTCCGCCAGGATGCCGGACTATCTCAGACTAGATTTCTCGACTTCCTTTAAGACGGTCTATGACACCTGGCAGTGGAGGATTTACCTGGAAGTTTGGAACGTCACGAACCATGACAATGTGCTGACCTATACCTACAACAACGATTTAAGCCAAAGCCAGCCGGTTGGGGAGTTTCCCCTACTTCCCTATTTGGGATTCGAGGCGAGCTTTTGATTTTTTTTAAACCAGCCCGACGTTAAACCAGCGGTCCAATCCTTTTTTGGACGTTAAACCGCCGGACGTTAAACCGGGAGGACCCCGGAAGCTGTTGTTTTTTTCGTTAAGCGGTAGGATAATTTGCCTGAACAAGATAGCCCTGTTTGAAAATCGCGAGAAGGGGGCGGTCCTTGATCGAGTTTTCACGAGACCCCAGCCTTGCCCAGCCCGGACTGAAATCCCCGCAAACCAGCCAAAAATCCACCTCAAAAGCCTACGAGCTCCAGCGCAGCGGCGACAAATTTTTCGCCGCCAGCCGTTTTGGAGCGTCGAAAGACTTTTACCAAAAAAGCCTGGATGCCTACCGGAAATCCGGCGATAAACCCGGCATTGCCGCGACCCTCCAGCGTTGGGGAAGAAGCGCGGAACTGGTCGGGGAATATGGCAAGGCAGGAGCCGCCTTTCAGGAAAGCCTCAACCTGTTTGAGGAATTAAGCCATTTGGGAGGCATCGCGAGAAGCAAGGCCCATTTAGGGAGCCTGGCCTGGGCCTTGGGGGAGTATGAGAAGTCCCTGAAGTTCCTCGACGAAGCCTTATCCCTCTATAAAGTTGGGGAGGATTTTGCCGGGGAGGCATGGGTCCTGGACTTACACGCCAACTTAAGGCTGTCCATGAGGGATGACGAGCGGGCCGAGAGCCTCCACCAAAAGGCCTTTGAGGTGGTCTCCGCGCTGGGAGTGAACCTGGAGAACCTGGCCTGGAACGATTATCACCTTGGCGCCTTGGCTTTTTTTCGGTCGCAAATTTCAGATGCCAGGGAGCGTTTTTCCGCTGCCTTGAAAAGTTTCGTGAAGTTGCGAGATGACCTGGGGCAGGTGGCGGCCTTGACCCATCTGGGGGAGATCGATTGCGAGCAAAAGGATTTCTCGGGGTCGGGCAAAAATCTTCAAAGGGCCGTGAAGCTGGTTCTGCCCACCCAATGCATGCCCCTCTTGGCGGATGTATTGACCGCGGTGGCCAGGCTGATGAAGGGTTTGGGCGAGGACCGTAAGGCGGTCAGCCTCCTAATGGTCGCCTTGTCCCATCCCACCTGCCGCCAACAAACCAAAGACCGAATGGTGAACCTGACCATGGGGTTGAACGCCCATTTTTCCGAGGCCGAAGCCCAGAAGGGTTTTGAATGGGCCAGGGCCGTGAACCTGGCGGATGTGGCGGCGGCCTGGGCAAGCGGCTTCGGGAATGAGTCCAAAAAGAAAAAATAGGGAGACTCGGGGGGAAGGGAAGGGCGAGGAGTTCCTCGGGAGGGAACGGCCCTAGTCCCAGAGACGCCCTAGGCTGTAATCCTTCAACGAATATTCGGCGGAAACCCCTCAATACACTTCAAGAATCACTTGAACCCGCCCTCTAAGTCCATATTTATTAAGGCTCCGGCCCATGGAATCCTCAAGTCTGGCCCATTCTCCCTGCCTCTGGCGGGAAGAAAGGGTTCGGTTTTGGAAAAGTCAATTGAGGACTGGTTGGTATGATTGGGGGCAAGGGGTAAAAGGGATCCGAAATGGATCCAAAAGGTATCGGAAGAAGGCCGAAAAATTTCATTTTAAGCAAAATGGGAGAAGGTTCAGATGGTTGCTCTCTGTCATAATCTTATAAAAAAAACGTGTTTAAATGCAAAAACGCCTGGTTTGAGGGAAAAATTTTAGGAACTCGGGAATATTTTCCGGAAGAAGGAAATTTTGGATGGGGGTGGAACTGAAGGACTTGAAAGGTTTCGGAAGAATATGGACTTAAGGTTTGCGCCTTCGCGAAATGACATAATTGAGGCTGATTTTTGCCGAAGGAAGTCAGGGGGCTGGCCATTCTGATAAGATCCATTTCCCCCCTGGGACTTGAGGGAGAGTTGGGTTCGGGAGCTGGTTGAGGTTATTTTTGGGGGTTGGAGGTGAAAATTTCCAGGCTCTTGGCCTGGCTCCTGGGGTTTTGGGACCCTACCCTCCGGGATCACAGGGCATTCCCCAAACTTTCCTTGAATGAGAACCTCCAATTTATAATAGTCCTATCGCCTAATCCACCCTATTTCCGATTTGAGCCGTGGGACCTTTCAACCGAGATTCTGCGACTGGTCAAGAGGTATTTGAAGGAAGGGGGACCGGTCTACAACACACCGGCTCCTTCAATGTGCGTGCCTTTTACGGCGGCCCAGGAATTCCGCTACATCACGCCTGTTGCGAATTTTGTGGCGGCCAGCGATAGTCCCTTCGCCATGACCAGGGAGCAGAAGAGGGAAGCCTTGATGAGGTTTAAGCATAACGGAACCCAGGTTTTCTCGGGGAAGAACCCCGGGTCCGGGGAGGTATTGAACCGCCTGGTGGACATGGAGCTGCCAGAGGAGGGGGAATCCTACAGGGCTCGGAAGGATCGATTGCGCATCACTGACGACAACATGGCCACGGAATTTAAGAATCCCGAGCTCCGCCCGAAACCGCTTTTCCATCCGGAATGGACCTGGGCCCATTTGTTGAAAGTGTTGGCGAAGAATTGAGGGGTGCGCCCATTTGCCGGACCCTGTAAAGGGTGGCCTTGGTATGGC
>Ga0265319_1000832_pt1 | contig 19642 bp, 23 predicted proteins | sample 4824metaG_FD_192443 | JGI IMG/M metagenome (GOLD analysis project Ga0265319, IMG submission 192443) | Rhizosphere microbial communities from Carex aquatilis grown in University of Washington, Seatle, WA, United States - 4-8-24 metaG | ecosystem: Host-associated > Plants > Roots > Rhizosphere >...
AGGACGCCATCAAGCTGCAACAGCGCATGCTTGACCTAGACCTGGCCATGGAAAGTGCCGGCGTCGAGAATCCCGAGGCTAAAGAAGAGCAGGGGGTTCAATTGCTCGAGCAGGCTCAGCAGCAAGAGGCTGCCGCGGGTGAAGGCAATGAGCCGCACGAGAAGGCGGAGGACGCTGCCATTCAGCAGTTCCGTGGCGCGCAGCAGCAAGAGGCTGCAGCACCTGCGAAGACTGAAGTGAAGGTCGGTAATGCAATGGACATGCGTCAACTAGCGCTAAGTGCAGGCAAAGGTTTGAAGTCAGTTGGTAAACATACCAATAAGTTAGTGCATGACCATCCCTATGGCACAGCTGGGTTAGCCTTTGTAGCAGGGCATTCACACGGGAAGGATGCCGCTGAAGAGAAGACTGCCGGCACGTTGGGTTCTGATACACGTCGCGTTGCCCCAGGCTCGAACAACGAAGTTCTCCATGGTGGAAGCACGCAGGGCAACGGAACTCTTGGTGACTATCAGCCAACGACCGATGACCACTTCGGTAACGTGAGTGAGGGACTTCAAGTCAACAAGACCGCTGCAGCCCTCAGCCTATCCAACATGGATGGAGCCGGTAGGCTCTTGGCTAAGTTGGCAGCTGAAAATCCCGAAGGGCATCATCTGCGTAGAAGTTTGCTAGGGAATCCCCTGTCTTCTGCCATTGAGGCCAAGCCCGGACATAAGATGGAATCCGCTGGTAAAGCTTTCAAACAGGAGATGTCCTCATCTGCAAGGGGCGCCGGTAAAGGCGCAATTTACGGTGGAAGTATTGGTTCGGCAGTAGGCGCAGCAGCAGGAGCTGCGTTGAGTGGCGGTGGTGGACTGAAGCGTCGACTCGTTGGCGTTGGTAAAGGTGCCTTGTTAGGTGCTGGTGGCGGCGGATTACTTGGTGGCGCCGTCGGTAGCGATATAGGGTTACATGAAGGACGTCATGGCGCTGAAGCTAGCCGTATTCACGGAGAGCACAGCAAGCATAAGACGGCTGCTATCCCTGAGGAACGAGCAAAGGTGCATGCGGAAGTAGCGAAGAAGTACCCCGCCCTCGTGCAGAAGGTAGCGTCCCCGACTTGCCACAAGGCACTTGTGAAGGTAGCTGAGGCCAACAAGGAAGCTGGACTTGGCACGTCCCTCGTGGGTGCCGGGCAAAAGGCGCTGACCGCGGGTAAAGGGATGCTCGCTGGGGCCGGCGGCGTCGGTGGACTCGCGTCGAAGGGGCTCGGTTTGGCCAAGGCCAATCCATTGGCAACGGCCGGCATAGCCGGGGCGGCTGGGCTCGCCGGTGGCGCCATGCTTGCACGCCCCAAGCAGGCCTCTTTGGATTTGAAGAAGCTGACGAAGGGAGTAACCCAAGCCCCTTTAGGGTGAAGTCCCTGCTGCAGGAGGCCCAGCGCAGGGGCTTGAGTGACAAACACATGGGTGTTCTGGAGAATGTCGCGCACAAGACGCTGAATGCTTACAACAAGGCTGGGAAACTCATCATGGATGTGAATCCCTACCGCGAAACTGGCTAATGCCTGTACCCATCGAACTACGACAGCTCAAGGTCACCTCGCTCGACATCGACTTCCACGAGGTGTCTTGGGCTGTTGCACCTACCACGGTCGACATTCTCGACTATCAGTTCCAGGTACTGCGTTCCGAGTCTTCCGAGGGTCCGTTCGAAGCTCTGACTGAGCCCTTCGAGGACCGCTACAACTTCATAGACAACATCATCCAGGTGCTTCATCGATGGCGTACGTACCAGTACATCATTCGAGTGACGGAGAAAGTGTCCAAAGACTACAAAGACTTTGGGCCAGTTTCCCATGAACCGGAACCAGATATCGTCGCTATTGAACTGCGACGACACATTAGAATACTATTTCAAGAATTCGCGGGACGACGATGTATCGTCCTTCCTGTGCGTACTTTTGGCCAGCGTTGTCCTGATTGTTGGCATCCAGTTTTGCAGAAGGTTACTAAGTCGGGGTGCCTGACTTGCTACGGTACTGGGTTCAATCGCGGATATCTGCATCCCATTGAGGCCTATATTCAGATTGACCCAAGTACAAAGTCAAACCAGCACAGCAACCCTGGAGAAACGCAGCAGGACAATACAACGATGCGGATGGGGTACTACCCGTCCATCAAACCTCATGACTTGATTATTGAAGGTGAGAATATTCGTTGGCGCGTTGAAGAGCAGACGCAAACAGAACACTCACGAGCGGCTGTTCATCAAGAGGTGAAACTACATCGAGTGCCCGAGAAGGATATCGAGTACTCGATACCCGTGCACTTCGGCAAGTCTTTGAAGAACTTGTTCTTGACGCCCGCGCGTAACTACTCGAACCCCACCAATCTATCTAATTTCGAAGAGAACGAAATCCCTGGTATATTTGGTTTGTTCCCATGCAACTACCCAAGGCAACCATGACTCTCAAAGATTTCCCAATGGCGCGGGAGTTTATGAAGTTGGCCGAGCTGCCCGAGCCTCCGCCCGATTCCGGTGAAGCCCCTCAGGCAGAGGGAGCCATCAAGGAGCAGGCACAGCCGGACATAAAGCACCCTATATTGCATGCGTTGAAGTCCACGATGGGTCCAGCCCTGGCGTTCGGGGCCGGGACTGCGGCAGGTTCCTTAGGCATGCGTGGAGTGGAGAAGGCCTTCGGCATGGGCCCGCCTGCCGTTGGCAATATTCGACGCTATGTTGCCCCCGTTGCTGGTGGTCTATTCGGCCTGGCATTACAGCAATACAAGTCTCGCGAGCAAAAGGAGCTGCACCGTGCCCTCGAAGCCCACCGTAGTAAATCCCAGGGGACAGTACCCACTCAGTAGCTTCAAAGACGAACCGCTACTTCAACTGAGGGTGTTGTACAACGCCTTCGTGAAGGGATTGTTTCGTGCGTCCCCTAAAGGTGCCTACCACTGGGATGAGGGTGACGACACCGAGATTCTCATTACCGATGAACATCCGGTGAAAGCGGAGGCCATTGGGCAACGCCCTGCTGTTAGTTTTACTCGCTCGTCCGTGCAGTTCTACTCGCTTGGGCAAGACGACATGCTCAACTACAAGTTTGATACCGGGCAAAAGACAAAGGGCGTCTTGGTTCCCGGTGTGATGAGTATCAATTGTAGTTCCCGGTCAGACATCGAGAGTGAGAGACTCGCTTGGGTCATTGCCGAGCATTTGTGGCTTCTTCGTAACCTGTTGATTGGCACCGACTTGTTCTACGAAATCGGTCGTCAACCTCAAATCTCCCCGCCAACTCCCGCTGAGGGGATTGTTACGATGGATGCAGGTGACGAGTGGTACTGCACTACAGTGACGTCTCCATTCCAGTTCCCTCGCATGTCACGTATCACTCCGCTCAATCGCGAGGTGGTAAATACAATTGAGTTTCAAATACAAACGCAACTACAAACTCTTTGGGGCACCAACAAGGGTGGTCCCGCCGCGAGTGGCAATGGAGCGGACCCCGCGTATCGCGTTACGGAAAAAGGTCCCCCTGCGTTTTTCCCAGAGGCGTCCGATGCCCGAGGCCGAACCCCGGACCCGGGCGGGAGACTTCCTCCACCGCCAACTTACGCCGCACACCCCCTCGACCCAGCAAGAGTGGTGACGGTTCGCACGATTCATCCATTCCGACCGGGCCTGCGCCCGCCGTCAATGGGAGGACGCGCTATTCCCATAGCAGAGAGCCACGTGGAAGAATCGAGCTCGACGTTGCCTTTCAGGACGAAAGTATAAGGAAGGAGCCTGTTTCATGGCCGCAGAGTTACCCCGCCCAGGCGTTGAAGTAGTCCAAGTTATTCGCACAACTACCCCCTCGGTGGTTACTCCTACGCTCGTTCCTTGCGTTGTCGGCGTTGCCCGGCAAGTCGTAGACTTGCTGGTCGATGACGGTAGCGGCAGCAAGACGCTGAATGGAGATGCGCTCATCGATTTGCCGGCGTTTATGCTGGCGAAAGCTGCTGTAGGGTCTCCGCCGGTTTATACCGGGTTGGACGGCCTACATTTCATTTTCTCCGTGAATAACGGGGTCAATGTCGATGTGCTGTTCTCGGACCCAGCTCCCGCTGTTGGCCTGACTCCTACCGCTGTCAGCTCAGCAGTGAACAAGGCAATGATTGCTGCTGGTGTGACCTCCGCGGCTGCAGAATTGATTGGCACGGACCAGTGGCGCCTCCGCACATTGGGCACTGGCCAATATCAGTCCATTCGGATTGACCCCACGACTGGTGCCGCGGTTTTGACTGCATTTGGTACTGGCCCCGGGAAGTCCTATGACGGCGTGGACAACTACGCGCAGCTTGAAGAGGCTATTCCACCAGTGAATTTGCCCGACCCGCGCGGCAATCTGGCTGAACTCATCGTTGAGCCCAACAGCATTCGTGCATTTTTGGCGATGTCTGCGTCGAACTTCATTGAGGTTCTTCGCACTGAGGCGTTCCTACGCAATGGCTCTGAGGCTGTTGCAGCCACGCTAACAGGTACCGGTGACTTGTCGGTGGGCGCCACCATCACCGACTTGAATACCAAGACGTTCATCGTCTCTATTGACGGTACAGCGCAAACGGTGACGTTTGCTGCACCAGCTAGTGCGGCGGATGTGGTCAATCAGGTGAACGCCCAAACGACGGGTGTCACGGCCACACTGACCACGGCGAAGTTCCTTACCATCACCGATGACAACCCAGGTGCCACAGGCAGTCTGGTTATTGGTGCTGGAACGGCGAACGGCGACCTCGGATTTACGCATGACTCCAATCCCGTCACTGGTACATCCGTAGGGAAGTCCATCCAAGTCGTTGATGACGGCAATGGAGACAACTTCTCTCCGCTGTTGAAGTTCCCCAGCGTGGACTTTACCGCAGTGGGTGTTGCTGCAGCCGTGGTTGGTAACGTGAATATTACCGGCCTTGCCTATCCCTTTGCGGGGCTAGAGAACAAGACGCTGGAAATTAGTGATGGGCAACAACTGCAGACCATCGTGTTTCCAGCCACAGCGTTGGCTACTTCCGCTGCACTCCTGGCCTGCATCAACGATGTGGTAGGCACTGCTTCGGGTGGACGAATCGTTGCATCACTGGCCGCCCTTACGAACTTCTTGACGTTCACCAGCACCAACACAGGTGCCGATGCTTTCATTTGGGTCAAGAGTGGTACCGCAGTGACCACGTTGGGTCTCGTTGCAGACACCAAGGCTTATGGCTCGTTGGGCCATGTAGTTGCCGGGGATGAGCTGTTCGTTGAAGGTGTTTCCGCGGGCATTGTGACTGCCGTGGCGCCCGGTGCTCAAACTGACACGCTCAAGCTCAACAACCAAAAGCCGTTGACACTCAACTTCGGCACGCACTGGTACATCATCGCCAAGAACTTGACGGGTACGGTCGTCGATAGGCCTAAGCCGAACCTTGTGGTGGACGCCACTACGGTGACGACGTTGAAGAACACGCTGCTGCGCGATACGAACGGGAATCCCGTGAGTCCCACGCAAGGGCGGGCTCCTGTGTACCTGTCCTACACCGCTATTCGAAAAGACCTGTCGGCTTCTGCAAGAAGCGCCAGTCTTATTCGAGCTGACAACCAGACTCAACTCGAGTCGGTCATGGCGCCCATCGACACCAACAACCCGTTGGCCCTCGGCATGTTTTTCGCCTTGGTCAATGCCCCTGGTGTGCAGATTACAGGCCTAGGCGTTGATGCGGTGAGCGCGAGTGAGCCCTTCGGAACCTCCGAAGCGTTTGCTCGAGCAGCGGAGTTTTTGGAGGCCTTCGAGGTCTATGCCATCGCTCCACTGTCCCCCGAACAGACGGTCGGGCAGATTTTCAACACCCACGTCAACTTCATGTCGGAGCCCAGTCAGAAGGGCGAGCGCATCGCGCTGTTCAACGGGGAGCAACCCGCCAATGCACTCGACACGCTCGTTGCCTCGGGCGCCAACGGCAACACGGTGGGCACCGGTGGGCTGACTTTCGACACAGGCGTGCCGAACCTGTCAGCGTTGCTGCTCAACAAGGGCGTGAGTCCCGTGGGCACACTGGCTGTTGCCTCCGGCGTGTTCTTGGACATCGCCAGCAACGCCCTGAGCTATTCCATTGAGAGCATCAGTGGTTCCCTCGTCACTATCCGAACGACCGGGTTTACCCCCGGCACGAATGACGATGGTTTCTACGCCACGACGCCGCTCAACACCCCTCCATTGCCGACGGCGCTCATTCAGGAGGCTTTTGCCATCAAGATTCGAGGCAAGGCGCTGCTGACACCCAACGGGGACCCAGACAAGAACGCCATCGCGTCTGCCTACGCCCAGCTGAGTCAGTCCTTCGGGAACCGACGCTTCTGGAATACGGCCCCTGACCAGTGTGCGGCTACCATCGGTGGCGTGGAGCAAGTACTCCCGGGCTTCTACATGAATGCCGGCATCGTCGGCATGATTGGGCAGCAACCGCCTCAGCAGTCGTTCACCAACTTCCCGATGGCCGGGTACACCCGGGTAATTGGCTCGAGCAATTACTTCTCGGAAAGCCAGATGAACATCATGGCTGCCGGCGGGACGTACATCGTGGTCCAAGACGCGCCAAGTGCTCCGCTCATTTCGCGCATGGCGCTAACGACCGACCTGACTTCGGTTGAAACCCGAACGGACTCCATCACCAAGGTGGTGGACTTCACGGCGAAGTTCCTACGGCGTGGCCTGAAGAACTTCATCGGACGGTTCAACATCACGCAGGCCTTCCTCGACCAACTCGGGACTGTCATTGGTGGTCTCGGTGGGTACCTGGTCGAAGTCGGTGTGCTCGTTGGGTTCAACCTCAACAACATCATTCAGGACACGGACGCGCCAGACACAGTGCTCGTCGATGTCCTCATCGACCCACCCTACCCTTGCAACTACATCCGAATCACACTGGTAATCTAATGAGCGACCGCTTCCATGAAGCAGCGCAGCGCATTCGGGCCGAGCAGTTTCTCCAAGAGAAGCGCGCCTCGGCTCGAGGCGTTGACGCAGTGACTCTTGCCAGTCTCGTACACGCCGTCGACAACGTCGAAGACCGAGAACTCTTCAAGTTGGCGGCGTTTTATTCACCCCAAGCCCCCATGGAAACGTACGTCAAGTTGGGTGGGCATATGAAGCTTGCTGAGCCGCCACCGCCCAAAGGGACTTCAGTCAAGGCGTGGGACAAGATTCTCGATAAGGGCCCGGCCAAGACTGTGGCTCGAGTTCTTGACGTCCCTAAGGCTCGAGTGATGGAAGTAACCCGATAATTTCCCGTGATAGACTCGTAGAAGGAGCAATGCAACATGGCTGGTAACTTTTCTGACTGGAGCCCCTACACGAACTACGTGCAGGCTGGGATGGTCGATGGCGCGTACGCGAATGCGGGCTTCACCATGTTGGCTGCAGGTCCTCCTCGCATTGCAAACATCGGTGGTGCGGCGGCCTTTTCCCAAGCCATAAGCGGCACGGGACAAGCTGCCAATCAGATTGTATTGCCCATTGGCATTGTGCAGAACTTCCAGCTCTCGCACACTAGGCAGTTCAATCGCATCTTCGAAATTGGCTCTGAGCGCAGCTACTTCATCACGGGCCGTACCGTGGGGCAGCTTGGCCTTGGGCGTATTTACTACCATGGCGCTTCGCTCCTGCGCCTGCTTTACGCCTACTACCAAGACCTCATCCCTCCGACGGTTGTGCCGGCGATGTTCCTCAATGCTGGAGCTGCCAGCGTGTCGAACCCGCACAATGTGGTCATTCCGCCCGGGTACGAGAACATTTATCTCAACCTGGCTTCCGACCTTTTCACGCAGCCAATTGGCATCCTCATGTACATCCGTGACATCAACCAGGATGCCCTGGGCGCGGTGTACTTCGAGGCTTGCTACTTGCCGAACCACACTTGGGCGACAGACGCGCAAGGCGTCCTCATTCAAGAGTCGGTGGCAATTCAGTTTGAGCGTGCGGTGCCGGTGGCCATTTCGGCACTCACGCTCATCTCTAGTGCCACGAACCCCAACGCGGGTGGGGCTAACGCTACCGCCTCCTTCCTCGGTATTCCTGGGTCATAATGGGAGCTTCAACTAATCCTTTCGTCCTACAGGGGACGCTGAGTTATCCACCGGATGTCAACCAACAGCCGGTGGCTATCCCTTTTGGGGGCAGCGGAAATTACACGGCGCTGCTTGACGTTCGCCTAGTGATGACCGGGCCTGGCACTGAAGTTGTGCCATTTGGCACGGTTGCCGGCGTCAAGGTGATGCTCATCGAGTACGAGATGACCACTGGGGCGGCCCCGGTTCAAATCAATGTCAACGGTGGCACGGATGACATCGAGTTGTCACCTGGTGGGAGCTGGGCGTACACCAGCCCGACCCCCGTCGCTGGCATCACGGCAATCTCTATTGTTCGAACAGCTGACGCAGTGGTTCGCGTACGCCTCCTAGGCTGATACCCTAAGGGGCGTGGCCGCAGCACCTCCCCCTCGAAGACCCCGCCGTACGGAAAGTCATGACGACTTGACGGCGGTTGCCGTATTGGACGCGGCCGAGTCGCGTGCGCGCGCCGCCATGCTGCTCGCCGAGGATGAGGCGCAACGGGCTGACTCACTACAAGAGGAGCTCGACACATTACGCGCCACACAGGTTTCTGTGGTGCATGTACCGCCTCCTCAGCCGCAGCCAGTGGAGAAGTCCATCTCGGTATCTCCCCAGGCTCTGACGTTCAGGGGTAGGCACTGGAAGATAGCCATTCCATTCACGCTGGTGCTCGCTTTGGGCCCGTTGATTTGGGCATTGGCAGCTGACTACATCGAAATGAAGAGTCAGCTCAAGAAGCAGACCGAAGCATTCAATGCAGCGGAAAAGCGGTTTGACTCTGTTGAGCAAAAGATAACCGAGGTATCGAAGTCCGTGTCCGCCCTCAGGGAAACGGTGGCAGAACTATCGGGATATTTGGCGGGTGTGCTGCCAAAGGCGGGTGTGAAAGTGCCCGGCACGGAGCCCGGTGCGATACCGATGACCATTATTGCCGACCCCCTACCAGCTGGCTCAAAGAGGCAGGCTGCAGTGAACACGCATACCTTGGTGCCGGCTCCTAAGCCGCGTTGAGTTGTCATTTCTAACCCAAGGCGAGTAGACTCAGCATGATGCACAGCGCACTTGCCCACGTGTACCAAACCGAGAAAGTGGCCGCGGAAGGGTGGAAGCCCATGAAGGGCGGTGTTCCATTGGCAGCCTTAGTAGGCGGAGCGCTGCTCTATCATGGCTTGCACAAGTCGACGCAGAACGCGCAGGCTAATCAGGGGCTACAACAAGAGTTTGCTCGAGTAAACGAATCCAATCGTTTGTCTGGTACAGATGCAGCTCTTCGTGGCGGTGTGCCACTAGACTCTGGTGGCGCCATGCTTTATCGCAACGAGCAAGCGAACAGCAATGTGCCCGGTGATTTCAGCATGTTTGACAAAGGCGCCTCGGTATATGCCTCAGAAGCAGGGAGAATACTAGCGAAGCACGCTGGTATTGGTGGCGCCGTGATGGGTGGTTTGAAAGCAGCGAAGTCAGCGCTGACGCCCGGTCTCGGCACAAAGCTGCTGGCAGGTGGCGCGCTAGTTGGTGGGGGTATTCTAGCTGCAAAAGCAGGTAAAGCCGCCTACAACTACGGTATGGCTCCAACTCAAGAACACACTTTTGGCGGCCATAACGCGGCGCTTCCATCAGCAGTGAATCAATTCGGAGTTCCACAGATGGGTTGATGTAATATGGGACTGTTCAGGGCCGCTACAGGCCCGTAATTAGTTCCGGGCAATGTAACGGAGGAAATCATGTCAATCGGTTCAGGTCTTTTCAAGAGTATGCTCGCCCATATATCCCATCTGGCAAAGCCAGGAAGTGGGCTCGACGGTGAGATTTTCGATTTACGCAAAGACATCGCAGAGTCACTGGAGCCCATGTATGCAGTGGCTGTCGAAGAGTGGACAAAACCAGTAGGGACAGCCGCTCCTGGTGTAGCTACGCTGCTTGCAGCAACTGCCACCAGTGTGGCGGTTCAAACGAAACTGCGTGCGGGGCTCATCGCCTCTGGCCTTGCGCAGCTCGCGCTGTGGCCACGGCCAATTACATTCACAACGACTGATGCAGCAGGTGGCGGTGACACTTCAGCGGATGCACCCGCTTCAGCAACAGTGACGGGCCTTGACGCCAAGGGCAATGCCCAGGTAGAGGTAGTGACCCTAGCTCAAACGAATGGTGCTACAGCCACTAGTGTTGGAGCCTGGAGTGACATCACTAGCGTCGTATACGCAGCTGGTGATGGTGCCGGTGCACTCGTGTCCATTGGTATCAATGCGGCATTCCTTTACCCGTCAACAGCCACCTCGCTTGCCCCGGTCACCATCCAGGGCAAGGACCTGATTCAAGGTAATTTGGCCAAGTACCCACGCGCCATCGTGTTCACGGGCGGAAACACTGCCGCACATGCACCAACCCTGGCCACAATTACTGGCCAGGATATCAATGGTCGTTCGGTTGTGGAAACCGTCAAACTGACTGCAGGCTCTGGCACCGGTGTGACTAGCTTCGCACATATCGATAGCATTGCATTCAACGCTGGTAACACCGCAGCTGATGCACTCATGACCATCACATTCACCGATGCCATTGGCCTCCGTCGCCCCATCAAGACGCGGTTGTCACTGACTCAGCTCACCAACGCCATCATTGGCGGCGTTTGGCTGACTCCGGCTACGATGACGGGTGCTGTGGCGGCTCCTGTTTCGACGGCGGAGTACACGGGCACGGTCGACATCTCGAGCGCAGCGTCGGTCGCTGCTCTCAACGGCTTGACGGTCATTGTGGCTGTGAATGGTGCCCCCTCAACCATCACATTCGCAGCGCCCGCTACCATCTTCGATGTGGTGACTCAAGCACGCACGCAGGCCCCTGGTCTGCAGGTGTCTTTGACGGACAACAACACACACCTGAGATTCCATGCGTCCAGGACCTTGGTAATTACTGGTGGCACAGCCAACGCTGCTATCGGGTTCCCCGCGGGCCCGACGACGGCTCCGTCTGCATTGCCCAACGGAACATACGCACCGGCAACGCCCGTCGATGGCGCCACTTCGTTGGCTGTCTACTACGAGTACGACGCGTCTGTAGAAATCGATGTAGTGACCGCCTAATTACTGCATCCACCAATACGCCGGAAGCTCCGTCACTGGTACATCGATACCGGGACGGGGCTTCGGTCTATTTGCCCTACGAACGCGGCGTCGTCCTGTGCCATTCTTGGATGATGCAGCTGCCGCACGTTGTATTGGGTCGGTCTTCTTAGGTGCCGGTGCCTGGTGGTAGTCGAAGGTTGCCAGGTTCAATAGGCGGCGTTCGTGCTCATTCAAGTGCTCGACGGATTTGGTCCCAGATGCCAGCTGCTCGAGAAACTCGTGGCTTTCCTTTCCGTATTTTTCGGGGTGACGACGAAAGTCTTCGGCCAAGAGGGTCGGGTCCCCGAGAGTTCCATCGAAGAGGTCCAAAAGCCGACGGCTCTTCTTCGGCTGTAACTGTTCTTCCCTGTCCATCGACACTAATTCGTTGAAGGATGGGAATCGGGGCGGCTCGGGGGGCTGCAGGCTTGGAATGCTTGGCAGCTTCACGAGACTCTGAGCAGTTGAGTTTGTGTCGGACGAGGGCTTCTTGGTAGTCATTGATGATACTCGAACGCTGAGCTAACAAAAAACGTTGCGCGATGGCGCCCATAACCTTGAGCTGGCCCTGTGGCTTCAGCCCGCGTGCGCGAAGACGGTCATTCACTACGAAGGTGTACATTTTCAAGAGGTCCCAGACCTCCTTGTACATCCTAGGTCCCCATTTGCCGTAGCGCAGAATCATCTTCATACGTTGTAGTCATTGTAGCGGACTCCCTGCTGGGGTCAATCAGCAGGGAGCTCTCAGCCTCAAAGGCCTCTTTCTTTCAATGAAGTTGCCTGTAGTTCACGTGTGATGTACTCGTCTTTGAATCGTTCGTTCTTCGGACCCCATACGAACCAGGCATAGGTCATCCCGCAAATGCCATCAGGCAGCACATAGATGTCGGGCGGTATCCCATGGAGGAACTCCGGCTGTTTCTTTAGTCGCCCCAGCCAAGTATGTGGCTGCAGGATAGCCACGTACTCAGCCATGCACAGGCACTTGGGTAGTGCTTCAAGAGCTTTAGTTGCAGGAGGGTTTGTAATTGCCACATCGAAGTAGCTGGCTACACCTTCGAGCTGTCGGTGGTCATGCGGGCTGAATCCCGTGAGAAACTCCCTAGGGCAATGAATGTTCTTCGACTTCACCATAGTGGCCAGATTGTCGTGGCACCCTGGCCTTAGCTCGACTGCGGTGAATTGAATCTGCCCTGGCCTGTCTTCGCAAACAGCGCGGATGATGTCGCCATTGCCAGCGAAGGGTTCAATCCATGCCCCGGGTGGCAGCCAGACTTCTTCTAGTAGTCGCCTCACTGCCCAGTCCGGAGTGTTCCAAATCTCGAAGTCAAACACCGAACACCTTCTTGCGAATGCTCTCGTCTACCACATTGCTGTCGTAGAGTAGCGTCCCCAGTTTGGCAGCAAGTGCCAACGGCATTGCATCAAGTATCCACGTGCGTTGGTGTCTTCCGTAGATGGTCGTTTTGCACTCCTTACAGGAGTAAGCAATTACAAAGTTCTCATCGGACTCATCATCCTCGACGTGACTAGGCTGGCAGATTTTGCCATCTATCACATCGGCGGCACTTCCTACTGAGTCCAGTGTCCATTCCACTAGATTCTCCGTGCCATGACCAAATAGCGTATGGCAATGGGGGCAAGTTTCCGGCAGTTCAATGGCAACTTCAACGGCTATGATGTGACGTACATGCGTTTTGATTGGCATTGCTATTTGTCCCTTCGGTTCCAAGTTACATCGTCAAATCCCATGCCCTCAATGAGGTAGTCGTGCAGTAGTGGCCGCAGCGTTTTACGCAGCCAATTTTTTCGTATGACGGGGATTGGTACTCCATGGATAAGTACATTCTCCATGTGACGCGCGCTGTCATTTGCGTTGGTTACTCTGGAGAATGCGGCTGCTCCGCTTTGGGTAAGTACTTTGACTATTTCCTGAATGGTAAGTCCTTCATGTTGAAGGTCACTGAATTCAACCGCGAGTTTTGCAAAGTCTTTTCTACCAAACCTGGATAAATCGTCATCCTTTTCCCATGGCAGACACTCCAGGAGTGCATTCAAATAGTGTTCTATGAATCTCGGCAGCTGCGCTATTGCCTCGTCTGTTCTAGATAACTCAGAGTCATCGGTTGGCTTGCCCGAGTAGTTGAATGTCATTGGCATTTTGTACGGGAACACGCCGGCTGGGGTTCTCACAAAGCCCAGGGGGCGCGGTTTACTGACGTAGGGATATCGAGTTCCCCAGACCTGAAACCCATGTGGCAGGTACTCATTGAGCCGCATGTGCGTAGTACGCCCGAACCACCCGTGGTCGTTTATCTCTAGAAAGTCTAGGTAGAAGTCTATGATGAGGTTTCCGAACAGCACTATCCCGTAGTGCTCTTGATGTACTGCGTCGGCAACGTATCGGCACAGGTAAGTCTGGTTGCCTAGCTTCTTCCTGTCTGGGTCAACGTCAGCTATAACGCCCTTTCTGCCAACTACATTGGCCCTGTGCCCTTCCATGATTATCTCAGCTTGCTGGTAATTCATGTGTCCTCTGTCTCTTTTATCCCCTCTAGTCAGGCTGGTTTGCATGTAGTTGCTACAATTGTATTGACACCTCGTATGGGAGTGCTTTCATTGGGCAGGATGTATTTCCTCAAGGAGACTCCATGCAGCATTTTGTTTACGCGATGAACGGCAGTATGCCCGCCCCTGCCAGTGGGGGTACCACTAGAGCTTGGTTTTTCCACTACAAGTGGGACACAGGGGGCGAAGTGTTCGTTCCTGTGCCGGAGCTTGTCGGCAAGATGCCAGAGCCAGGGGACTTGCTTTGGTTCTTGATGGACACCCATCCAATTGGGTATGCTCCGGTGTTGCGTACGCAGGAAGACCCAGGCAATGGTTTCGTTGAGGTTTACTACGACACGCAAGACATTCGGGCTGGTAGCACAGATGACCTTACCTATTCTTGCTCTTATTCGACAGGGCTGGCCACAGGTTCCATCGTAAAGTTCTTTGAGGAATTGAAGCAAGCCTTCGACCTCAGGTTCTCGAAGAGACCCGAAGCCACTCCACCACCAGTGCCGGCGCCCGAAGACACAACGTCAGTTTGATTGGCACAATTGCCACACCATTACATCAGGTAGGAACAAAGACATGAGCAGTTACAAGAAGTTCACATTGAGTACGTTCAAGCAAAAGTTGGTTGACGGTGATTATGAAAACGCCACGGGGGCTAATCGCGCCATTGGTAAAACCCAAGAGCTTTCCGACGCGGAGAAGGTCAAGGCGAAGACCATGGTAGCGGCGCACTTTGGGACGGAGCCAGCCAAGGCAAAGCCGGCAAAGAAGGCCTCGAAGTCTGCCAAAAAGGTCTGCAAAGTGAAGGTTGCGAAAGCCCCTGCCAAGAAAGCCAAGGTAAAACCAGCCAAGAGGGCACCCACGAAGCCGGCACCCGCGGTAAAGACTGTGAAAAAGGCCGCAAAGCGTGGAAAAAAGAAGGCCTCCTCGAAGCGTAAGGCTGTTGTTGCCGCACCGGCGGCAGACCCTGCGCCTGCAGCTACCAAGCCAACGATAGCCAAGGCGAAGCCATCTCGGGTCGTGCGTGAGGTGGCGGCTACCGCGCCCGTGACTGGCGTCAATACAATTGTGGATACTTCCCGTGAGGCGAAGATTCAGTTGATGGGTCAAATCATTACCCACGTCGACGTCATTCTTCGTTCTATGGAGCTGTCCAAGAAGCTCTACCCAAAAGGTGATGTCGAGCAGGGGGTGAAGTCAGCGCAGACCATCATGTCGCGCGCTGTAAGCGAGCTCGAGAAAGCCGTGACTTTTGACACGGGAACCGCCGCTAGTACACCCGCGGTTACCCCCACTGCAAAGACTTCAACCAAAAAGGGTAAAAGGGCAACGAAGGCCCCAACGGCAGCCGTGGAAGCCGCGGGCACAGAAGAGCCCGATGGAAACGAAGAACCAGCAGGCGGAGCCCTAGATTTGAATGACCCGTCGTTGACCGAGGAAGAGCGTGAAGAGATTAGGCTCGCGCGTTCTGTGCGCCCTGCAGTAGACAGGCGTTTCGGTACGGCAACCGCCTAGTTAGCGTTCCATCTGATGCCAATGGACTCAGCGTTGTCGCTGACCACAGGCGCACCGAGGACCTGGACGTCCCCATGATTCTTGATTGGGAATCTCCAGGTCCTAGTGCCGTGGATAGTTTCAAGGATGAGCCGTACATCATGCTCAAGTTGTTCCGTTAGTAAAAGGCCGTAGGCATCACAACGTTTAGCTGCGTCCACGATGACAGCACGTCTGGCAGCGGGGTCATCTGGCAGCTCTGTGAATACAACCCCCGAGAACTTCTCGTTGGTTGTAGTCCGCACGCCAGTCGTTGGCCATAGGAGTAGCGTCGGGTGAATCTCTTTGAACCCACGCCAAAGCCCTTGTACTTGCTTGACAACGTTCTGGCAGCGCGAAACTAACTCGTCATGGATGAAGCGTTCTGACCTGATGTATTCTGTATCCACATGCCAACTATGGACCGAGAGGCGCATCTACTGCAACTACTAAAGGCGGAGTACCAACGGCACCTACCTTGGCTAAGTAGCAAGACAGGGGCGGTGGTTACAATCAGGTTCTCTGGAGGGAATGACTTCTATCTTGTAGCGCGATGGCAAGGAGGTGCGCACGAGCACCTGTTCAATGCGGTCGCTGTTCGAACACTAGGTGGCCGCGGTGGTTGTGCCGCGAGGATGGCTGAGAAGTTCATTGATGAAGTTCTGGCAGTTAGAAAAGGTACTACATGAAATGCCCAGTACATACCGAGGTTGACTGTCGTGTTGAGTACCATGATGGGCATACAGCATTTTGCCCGCTTTGTTTGAAGCACTATCTGATGTGCAAAAGCACAATTTACATGGATGCATGCCGTTTGCCGTTGGGGCATGATGGTCCACACCTAGATAGACATGGTCAATATTGGGAACAGCACAATGGTGGTCATTGGGTTATGGTAAAGGCAGGCATCACATGATTATTGGAATCTCTGGACTTTGTATTGACTCTGAAGGGCGTAAGCGCTCCGCTGGCTCGGGTAAAGGAGAAGCTGCGAAGCAGCTCATCGATAAGCACAAGCTTATTGAGATAGCTTGGGCTGACCCGATGAAAAGATTTCTGCAAGAAGTCTATGAGTTCACTGACACGCAGTTGTGGGGAACAACCGAGGACAAGGCTAAGCCAGACCCTCGTTATGTCCAGATAAAGGCAGGTGCGTTAGGCACCATGTGTGATAAGCCCAATCCTCCTGAAGACATACATTTGACGCCGCGCCACGCGATGCAATCGCTAGGTACAGGCTGGGGGCGTAGCTGCTACAGCGACACCTGGGTGGATTACGGCATCAGGACCGCCCAGGCGTTGATTGCTGATTTCGGACTCACTTACACTCCTAAGCATGGGTTGTACGCGGCGACCACTCCAGTGGAGCGTCTGAGACGCGACAATATGGCTGGGGTTGTATTTACCGATGTTCGTTATCCCAATGAGTTTTCAGCTATCCGTAAGGCGGGTGGCAAGATGATTCGGATAACGCGTGTGCTGCGAACTCCATTCGATATGGAGAGCATGGACCACGAGCACAGCAGCGAGACAGGGTTGCTTGACTACGATGACAAGGACTTTCATTACGTCATCGACAACTTTGGCTCACCTAAGAATCTGTACGACATGGTCGATACCATGATGGATGTCTTCAAAGGAAAAATACTACCTTACGATGCGAGTCAGGCAGACATACCTCCGTTTATGCGTCAGCGACGACGGATGATATGATTCCTGCAGGTAGACCATGCCATTCCCACTGAGCCTCACACAAGCCGACTACGAAACTCTTATTGAATTCGCACGTCGAGGCACACTGGATGCCAACGGGCAGGTACTACAAGAGTCAGCGTTGGCTTTAGACTCATGGCTGAAGAACCTTGAACGGCGTAATGGTATTCAACGTTACGCCGTTTGGGTGCAGTGGCAGGAGCAGGATGCTCCACTTCCACCAACCACCAGGTTCCCAGAGGTATGGCCACCCACGTTGCGAAAGTATTTAGCGCTTATATCTCGCCCCATTACCAGGTCAGACGTAGATGCTTTATTGACTAGCTACGCGACTAACCCTACGAATGTACTGGTGACGCGTGACCCAGGGGCCACCGTGGGTTGGACCGAATTGAACGTCTTTTTCAAATAGTACGGGTGATAATGACAGATGTAGTTGATGTTGCCATCGAGACTAACGAAGGCAACTTTTATCAGTTCTTGAGCGTGTCTATGCCGACACTGCTCAAAGCTGTAGAACGTACGGCATCCGATGGTGTAGCGCTATCCATGGTGAATATCGACAGCGCCGCCATTGTAGTTCCTGGCCACGTTATTCGTAGAGTGCTTTCAGTGTCTGTGCTTGTTGAAGCTCGCGATGAGGGGGCCTGGTCCGTAGTTTGGGAACGCTCTGCCGAACGCCCTAAAAAGGCTAAGAAGCCCAGAAGGAAGGCCACTCATGGCTGATGAGCAGCTACATTGCATGAACTGCAAAAAGCCTGTGGTACAAGCGGATGCGAAGCTGTTTGCTCAAGTCTACGTGTGCCCCGACTGTTACACGCAGGCTGAGCACTTCTGGCTAAAGCTAGACCGAGAGCTTCGCTATCTAATGACGATGGCGAAGGAATCCATTAGGTTGGCGCTCGTTACGGGGAAGTTCTCTTTCCCTGAGGGTGCCGCTAGTGATGTACCAAAGCAGGATGTGCTTCAAGCCATCTTGGCTATGCACGAAGCTAGAGAAGCGAAAGAAACCACATGTCTAACGACAACGGACCAGCAAACCCCAGCGACTCACTCTATGGGGAATACACCGCCGCCTGTTCTCAAATAGGCTGCACAGGAAAACGGAAGTTCACGCACGGGCTTGCAGCTGGATTACAACCAGGTCAGCTTATACCGCCTGACAGCTCGAACCCGGAGTTTGGTAAATGCCCAGTATGCAGACGTTACAAGTTGGTGATTCGTACCGTGCCCCAGCCTCCTCCGCTGCCCAAACCGAGAGGGTTTTCGCACGTCCCGGAGAAATAATCTGGACACGTAACGATTGGAGTAGCCCCGTTGGCGTGTTGCACTCGCTGGGCACAACTCGTCGTGAATCGCACGTCAATGGGCTCTCTTTCATTTGGGCGCACGTGAATGTGCCCGAACTTTTTCTAGGTCACCGTGCAACTATCCTGTTGTTGCAGGGCACACCGTTATCGAGGCTACTCCTGCCTGGGGAGTTTCAAATCTACACCGGGGAAACTCGGGTGAATGTAGGTCATGTAGTTTTGCGCGTGGACCCTTGGGCTTATTGGCGTCCACGCCCAACTTTGACCGGATTGGTGCTCGCTAGTTTGGGTGAAATACCTGCTGAATTGTCTGCTGCTGATGTCCTCGGGGCGTTGGCAGCTGATTCGGCTACTTGACCTCGCGCTTTTTTCTAGCTATTAGGTTGGCGTACGCCAAATGTACGCCAGGAGCGCGGCTGAATGAAACGACCTACCGGCACTGTAGTTGACCCAGGTGGGCCCGGTATCGCAGGTGGCACCATCGTCCGAGACCCAGCACATCCTACAGTTTTGGGTAAAACCACCGCGCAACCCGGGCCTTTCTTACACCCCGGGGTGAGTGACCCAAGGGCCATCAGCTATGCACAAGGCGCTGAGACGCGTCGACGTGCCCCTGCTGTTGCACCTATTCCTCGATATGCCGACCCCGTAGCAGGGGGTCCTGACCTTCCAATTCCACTGCTCAATGGGGAGGCCGGAAGCGGCACCATGGCTGAGCAGGCACGACAGCAGAGAGGTTTACCGATGCCACAAGTCCCAGGTCTAGACAGCGTGCTGGCCTCCATGGGGAATGAGCCAGCGTTGGGTAGGACGGCTCTACCGAGACCTAACACTGGGGTAGCCCCCGGTATTGTAGAAGGTACGGCGCACACACAGCCCGTCGTTGCTGCGCAGCCTCGCAGCGGTGGGTTGACGTTGCCACCGGGTCTTTTACGCGACGACATGCTCACTGAGCAGGCTACAAAAGACCCGTCGTTTCAAAACGGACAGGGTGCCATGTTCGCTGTCAATCAACCCCACTTGGCATTCAAGTACGGGATTATGCGTGGCGGGCAATTTGTGGCTCCTCATTTGATAAAGAAGGCTCAGCAAAAGCCAGGGCAAACTGCGAAGCTTAGTGAGCAAACTATCGAAGGTTTGAACGCACTTAGTGACTTGGAGGCGCAGCGTAAACGGGTTGAAAGCGGTGAGCCTGTCGTGGACAGGCAGATAGCTGATGAGGCAGCCAAGGGCCCAGCCGGCGGTGCAGGCTCTACGAATAAGCCGCTCTCTGAGAAAGAGAAAGCGGCGCTTTTCGACGAGATG
>Ga0265319_1000838_pt1 | contig 19603 bp, 19 predicted proteins | sample 4824metaG_FD_192443 | JGI IMG/M metagenome (GOLD analysis project Ga0265319, IMG submission 192443) | Rhizosphere microbial communities from Carex aquatilis grown in University of Washington, Seatle, WA, United States - 4-8-24 metaG | ecosystem: Host-associated > Plants > Roots > Rhizosphere >...
GGCGCCAACAGCCAGCTCTACGGCGGCTGGCCGATGATCCTCTCCGGCCTCAAGACGCTGCTGGAGACGGGCGAGGAGCTGACGACGCCCGGCTCGCTGATGTACGCGCGCACCGGCTTCTAGTAGGCCCGCTCACGCGAGCCCTCTGAGCGCCGGCAGCGACTGGCGCAGCGAGAGCACCTCGGCGAACAGGTCGCCGTGCTGCGCCACGCGCGCGAGCACGGCGTCGTGCTCGAAGCGCAGGAGGTCGGGGTCGCCGCCGGCGCGGCACGCCTCGACCTCCTCCCAGCTCAGCGGGGTGGAGACGGTCGGGCGCTCGCGGGCGCGCAGCGAGTAGACGGAGATCGTCGTCTTGTGCTCGTCGTTCTGCGACCAGTCGATCAGCACCTTGCCGCCGCGTCTCGCGCGCTTCATGTCGGACACGACGCGCTTCGGGTGGCTCTGCTCCAGCAGCCGCGCGACCGCGTGCGCGAACGGCTTCGTCAGCTCGTAGCTCGCGCCCGGGTCGTTGAGCGGCACGTAGACCTGCATGCCCTTCGAGCCCGACGTCTTCGGGAACGCGCGCAGGCCGAGCTGCTCGAACAGCTCGCGCAGCTCGAGCGCGACCTCGCAGCACTCGACGATGCTCGCGGGCTCCCCCGGGTCGAGGTCGAACGCGAGCGTCGCCGGCCGTTCGATCTCGTCCGCCTTCGACAGCGAGGGGTGCAGCTCCAGGTCGGCGAGGTTCGTGAGCCACACGAGCGTCGGCAGGTCCTGGCAGAGCGTGTACTCGATGTCGCGTCTGCTGTGGCGGCTGTAGACGGAGACGGTCCGCACCCACTCGGGGCGGTGGCGCGGCGACTGCTTCTCGTAGAAGAACTTGCCCTCGACGCCGTCGGGATAGCGCTTGAGCGTGAGCGGATGGTCGCGCAGGTGCGGCAGCAGCACGGGCGCGATCGCGACGCAGTACTCGACGAGGTCGCGCTTCGTGAAGCCGGCCTGCGGATAGAGCACCTTGTCGGGGTTGCTGAGCTTGACCGTGCGGCCCTCGACCTCCAGCTCGACGCCGCCGCGCACGTTGCGCCCGCCGAGGCCGGCGCCGGCCGTTCTCGGCGCCGGCTCGACCCGCTCGCGCACAACCTCCGCCGCCGGCTTGTCGTCGCGCAGCCCCTCGTAGCGCGGGTGGCGCAGGCGCCCGTCTCTCGTCCATTCGCCGAACTCGACCTCACACACGAGCCGCGGCTCGACGAAATGCGCGCCGCTCGCCGGCTGGCGCCCGGCGAACGGCGAGTCCGCGCGCGAGAGCGGCGCGAGCAGCTTCCCCAGCCGCTCCAGCTCCGCCTCGTCGAAGCCGGTCCCGACGCGGCCCGCGTACTTCAGCTCGCCGCTGCCGGGATCGTGGACGCCCAGCTCCAGCGCGCCGAGGTGGCCGGCACGCACGCCTCTCCCCTCCGTCCAGCCGCCGATCACCAACTCCTGGCGGAACGAGTTCTTGATCTTGAGCCAGCTGCCGTCGCGCTTGCCCGGCTTGTAGAGCGAGTCGAGCCGCTTGGCGACGACGCCCTCCAGCCCTTGCTCGCGCGTGGCGGCGAGCAGCGCCGAGCCCTCGCCCGCGTGGTGGGCGGGGACGCGCCAGTGCTCGCCGTCGAGCCCGAGCGCGGCGAGGTGCTTGCGGCGGTCGACGTACGGCAGCTCCATCAGCGAGTGGCCGTCGAGCCACAGCAGGTCGAAGATCACGTACGTGACGGCCGACTCGGCCGCGCGGCGGCGGACGGCGCTGTCGCCGCGCAGGTGCATGCGCGGCTGGAGCGCCTGGAAGCTCGGCTTGCCCTGCTCGTCGAACGCGACGATCTCCCCGTCGAGCAGCGCGCTGTGCGAGCCGAACACGCGGTTGAGCGCGCGCAGCTCCGGATAGGCGGCGGTGACGTCGTTGCCGTTGCGGGTGACGAAGCGGATGCGGCCGGGCTCCGAGTGCGCGATCGCGCGCACGCCGTCCCACTTGACCTCGAACGCCCAGCTCGACTCGTCGGCCGGCAGCGTCGAGAGGCGCGCGAGCATCGGCTCGACGAACTCGGGCGTCGCGCGGGCGGTCGCGTCGGCGGGCGGATCCATGCGGTGGATCATCCAGTCCTTCTCGCTTCTGCCGGCCTGGAACAGCGCGTAGCGGCCCTTCAGGCGCTCGCCGGCGAAGACGACGATCACTCTGTGCGGGAGCCACTTCTCGCACACGTAGGTGCCGCTGTCCCACACCGAGATCTCGCCGGCGCCGTACTCGCCGGCCGGGACGTGCCGTGGAAGTCGAGGTACTCGAGCGGATGGTCTTCGACGTGGACCGCCTTGCGGTTGCGGCTCGGGTCGTCCGGGATCCCGTTCGGGATCGCCCACGACGCCAGTACCCCGTCACGCTCCAGCCGCAGGTCCCAGTGCAGCCGCCGCGCGTGGTGCTCGTGCACGACGAAGCGCCCGCCCGGCTCCGCCGGCTCCGCCCCGTCCCCGCTCGGCTCCGGCGTCTGCCCGAAGCGGCGCTTGCGGCGGTAGTCGTCGAGCGGGGGGACATCTCTGTGGCGCATGCGCACTCGATACCCCATGCGCATGCCGAAGGCACACTTCTATGTTGACCAGGTCAAGCTGGTCGACCAAGTTGATACGATCGTCGCATGGAGGTCACCGTCCAGGAGGCGAAGACGCAGCTCTCGCGTCTGCTCCGCCGGGTCGAGGCCGGCGAGTCGATCACGATCCGCCGCGGGCGCGAGCCCGTCGCGATGCTCGTACGCGTGTCGGCGAAGCCCGGCGAGCGCCGCATCTGGGGCGACCTCCAGGGTTCGATCGGGCCGGAGTTCGACGCGCCGCTCGACGACTTCGCACCGTACGCATGAAACGGCTCCTGCTCGACACCAACGTGGTCGTGTGGCTGCTGCTCAACGACCGCGCCGCGGTCTCGAGAAAGGCGGCGCGCACGCTGGGAAACGAGCGCAACGCGATCTCGCTCAGCGCCGTCAGCGTGTGGGAGATCGCGATCAAACGCTCGCTCGGCAAGCTCGACATCGAGTCGAGCTGGGCAGACGCGCTTGCCCAGCTCGACTTCGATCCGCTGCCCGTCACCGCCATGCACGCACGAGCGGTCGAGCAGCTCCCCTGGCACCACAGAGATCCGTTCGACCGGCTGCTCGTCGCGCAGGCCGCGCTCGAAGACCATGCGCTCGTGACCGCGGACTCGCGCCTCGCGGACTACGGAGTCGACGTCGTCTGGTGAGGCGGCGGGTCAGCCAACTCTGATCGCCGCGTACTTGACCGACAGGTACTCGTCGATGCCCTCGACGCCGCCCTCGCGGCCGAAGCCGGACTGCTTGACGCCGCCGAAGGGAGCGGCGGCGTTGGAGACGAGGCCCTGGTTGAGGCCGACCATGCCGGTCTCCAGGCGCTCCACGACGCGAATCGCACGGTCGAGGTCGCGCGTGAAGACGTAGGCGACGAGGCCGAACTCGGTCCTGTTCGCGGCGGCGATCGCCTCGTCCTCGTCGGTGAACGTCACGACCGGCGCGACCGGGCCGAAGATCTCCTCGCGCAGCAGCGACGCGTCGCCGGGCACGCCGGCGAGCACGGTCGGCGCGTAGAAGTGGCCGCGACCGTCCAGCGCGCTCCCCCCCACGACGGCCGTCGCGCCGCGCCCGAGCGCGTCGTCGACCAGCGCCGCGACCTTGCCGCGCTGGTCGTCGTCGATCAGCGGCCCGACCTGCACGCCGTCCTCGACGCCGCGCCCGACCTTCAGCGCACCCATCCGCGCCGCCAGCTTCTCCGTGAACGCGTCGGCGACGGAGGCGTGGACGTGGAAGCGGTTGGCGGCCGTGCACGCCTCGCCGATGTTGCGCATCTTCGCGACCATCGCGCCCTCGACCGCGGCGTCCACGTCGGCGTCGTCGAAGACGACGAACGGGGCGTTGCCGCCCAGCTCCATCGACAGCCGCAGCACGTGTCTCGACGCCTGCGCCATCAGCTGGCGGCCGACCTCGGTCGAGCCGGTGAACGACAGCTTGCGCAGGCGCGGGTCGTCGATCAGCGGGCCGGTCGTCGCGCTCGCCGATCTCGACGTGACGACGTTCAGCACGCCGCCGGGCAGCCCGGCGTCCTGCATGATCTCCGCCAGCGCGAGCATCGACAACGGCGTCAGCTTCGCCGGCTTGACGACCATCGTGCAGCCGGCCGCGACGGCCGGGCCGATCTTGCGCGCGCCCATCGCCAGCGGGAAGTTCCACGGCGTGATCAGCAGGCACGGGCCGACCGGCTGGCGCATCGTCAGCATCCGCATGCCGCCGGCCGGCGCGGTCGCCCAGCGGCCCTCGATCCGCACCGCCTCCTCCGAGAACCAGCGCAGGAAGTCGGCCGCGTAGAGCACCTCCGCTCTGGACTCCGCGACCGGCTTGCCCATCTCCAGCGTCATCAGCAGCGCCAGCTCGTCCGCGCGCGCGACGACCCGCTCGTACGTGCGCCGCAGGATCTCGCCGCGCTCGCGCGGCGGCGTCGCGGCCCAGTCGGCCTGCGCCGCGCACGCCTCGTCGAGCGCGGCCATAGCGTCCTGCGGCGTCGCGTCGGCGACCTCGCACAGCGCCGCGCCAGTGGAAGGATCCTCGACCGCGAGCGTCCCGCCGCCCGACGCCTCGCGCCACTCACCCCCGATCAGCAACCGCTTCGGAACCGACTCGACGACCGACTGCTCTTGGGTGGGGGTGATCGCGCTCATGCCAGCGACTCTAGCGACCGTCGCTCGCGCCCCCCGGGTGCTGCTCGGCGAGGTAGATCAGCGCCGCCTTCACACGCCGGCTGACGTCGGGCGCCGCCGTCAGGCCGAGCTTGAGGAAGATCGCGTTGATGTGCTTCTCGACCGCGCGCTTCGTCAACACGAGCTCGTCGGCGATCGCCTGGTTGCTGTGGCCGCGGGCGACGTAGGCGAGGATCTCGACCTCGCGCGGCGTCAGCTCGCCGAGCGCCGAGCGCTCGACGCGGCGCCGCTCGGCGATCAGCCCGTCGACGATCTTCGCGTCGACGACCGAGCCGCCCTCGGCGACCGCCTCGATCGCGGCGACGAGCTGCCCGCGGCTGCGCACGCGCTCCTTCAGCAGGTAGGCGCGGCCGTCGGAGCCGTCCTCCAGCAGCGCGAGCCCGTAGCGCGGGTCGGCGAACTGGCTCAAGACGACGACGCCGATGCGCGGGTGCGTGCGCCGCAGGGTCGCGGCCACCTGCAGACCCTCGTCGCTGTCGGACGGCGGCATGCGGATGTCCGTGACGACGACGTCGGGCCGCTGCGACTCGACCGCGTGCAGCACTGCGTCGCGATCGGCGCAGGTCGCGACGACCTCGATCCCGTCCGCGTCCTCGAGCACGTGCGCGAGCGCCTGGCGGACGAGGTAGCTGTCCTCACCGAGGACCACGCGGATCGCGGACTGCATCCGCTCAACTATCCGGTGCGGGCGGCGTGCGCGTCAACCCGTCCGGGGCGCTCGTGCGCGCACGCGCGGCAGCGGGTGGGCCGTCCCCTTGCCGGCCGGCGACGATCCCGGCACCGTGGATGAGGATGGCGGGAGGCGATCAGGTCACCGTGCTCGCAGTCGACGACCAGGAGGTCTTCCGGCGCGCGATGGCGAGCCTGATCGAGGCGACGCCCGGCTTCGAGCAGGTCGGCGAGGCGGCCTCCGGCAGCGAGGCGCTCGCGCTTGCCGCCGAGCTGCGGCCCGACCTCGTGCTGCTCGACGTGCGCATGCCCGGGATGGACGGGTTCGAGACGGCCCGCCGCGTCGCCGAGGTCGACACGCGCATCGCGATCGTGCTGACGTCGCTCGACACCGTCCCGCAGCCGGACGCCGCGCTCGCGGCCGTCTTCGTGCGCAAGCAGGATCTGTCCGTGCACAAGCTGCACGAGCTGTGGGCGGCCGTCAGCACGCGTGGGTGACGGCGCCCACGCCGCTCGGCAGCCATCCGCTCACGAGCGTTCCCTCGCCCGGCGTCGAGCTGACCTGCAGCTCCCCGCCGAGCGTGACGAGCCGGTCGCGCATGTTCGTGACGCCGACCCCCGGGCGCAGGACGCCGCCGTCGGCGCCGGCGCCGTCGTCGCTCACCCGCAGGCGCAGCACGCCGGGCGAGCCGCCGTCGAGCCGCACCCCGACGGTCCGGGCGCCGCGCGCGTGCTTGAGCACGTTCTGCAGCGCCTCGAGCACGCAGAAGTAGACGGCGCTCTCGACTTCCGGGGCGTAGCGCCCGATCGCGCGCGCGTCGAGCCGCGCATGCAGCGCGAAGCGGTCGGTGACCGCGCGCAGCGCCTCCGCCAGGCCGCGGTCGGCCAGCAGCGGCGGGTAGACGCCGTGCGCGAGCGCGCGCAGCTCCTCCAGCGCCTCGTCGACCTCGTGCTCGAGCTCGTGCAGGCGGCTCGCGCCCCGCTCCGGGTCGCGGCGCACCAGCTCCCCCGTCAGCTCCAGCTCGATCCGCAGGGCGACGAGCCGCTGCTGCGCCCCGTCGTGCAGGTCGCGCTCGATGCGCCGCCGCTCGCGCTCGGCGCCGGCCGCGATCCGCGCCCGCGAGGCGTGCAGCTCGCGCAGTGCCGCCTCGGCGTCGGCCATGCGCTGCGGCGTGCCGGCCGTGGGCCGCCGGCGCAGGCGCTCGGCGAGCCCCGCCGCCGTCGCGACCGCCATGCACGCGAGGCCGGCCGCACCAACGCCGGTCAGCACCGCCCGGCGGCCGTCGCGGGGCGCCGGGGGGCTGCTCGCGACGGGGATGCCGACGGCCATGCGGGCACCGTAGCCGGGTCGCGGGCCCGTGCCGTCAGTAGTCGTCCACCAGGATCGTCCGGGGACATCCGGCAGCGGGCCGCAACTGGGCGCGTCGGCGCTCGGCGCAGGTCCGCGAGCAAGCGCGGCGGCGCCATCCCGCGCCGCCCGAGGTTCCCGCGAGGGCGCGTCCGCCGATACACCATTCGATGGTGTTCCCTGCCTTCGTGCAGTCCACCGGCGACGGGTCGCAGGACGTCGTCTTCTCCGCGAGCGACGTGCTCGACTGCCTCTCCGACGGCGTCATCGCCACCGACGCGAGCGGCGACGGGACGATCGTCTACGTCAACCGCGCGGCGTGCGAGATAACCGGCTACGCACCCGAGGAGCTGCTCGGGCACAGCCCGAGCATCCTGCAGGGCAAGGGCACCGACCCGGCGGTGCTGCGCCGCCTGAACGACGACCTGGCGGCCGGGAAGCCGTTCAGCGGGCAAGTCGTCAACTACCGCAAGGACGGCACGCCGTTCCTGATGGAGTGGACGATCTCCACGCTCACCGGGCCGGACGGCGCGCCGGCGTTCCAGGTCGCGGTGCAGCGCGACGCGACGCTGCCCGCGCGGCGGCTGCTGGACGCAGAGCGCGAGGCGCGCACCGATCCGCTGACCGGGCTGCCGAACCGCAGCCACATCGACGACATCCTCAGCGGCGGCGGCTGGCTCGTCACGCGCGCGCGCTCGACGATCGTCGTCGACGTCGACCACTTCAAGGACGTCAACGACACCTACGGCCATCTCGTCGGCGACGAGGTGCTGCGGCAGGTCGCCGGCCGCCTGGCCGCGACCGCGCGCAACGGCGACATCGTCGCCCGCTGGGGCGGCGAGGAGTTCTGCATCCTGATGCTCGAACAGGGCGAAGCGGAGACGCAGGAGGAGGCGTCCGCCGGCCTCGCCCGGCGCATCGTCGAGGCCATCGCGAGCACGCCCTTCCGCACCTCGGCCGGCGACCTGTCGCTGACCGTCTCGGCGGGCAGCGCGTCGCTCAGCAGCTCGAGCCCGACCGCGCCGGAGCTCCTGCACGCGGCCGATCGCGCGATGTACTCGGCCAAGCGCCACGGGCGCAACCGCGCCGAGCGGGGCTGACCCGCAGGCGCGGCCTCAGCGGGACCGCGCCGGCCGCTCGGCGCGCTTCGGCGCGGAGCTGTTCGCGGCCGCCGTCGCACGGCGGCCGGCGGCCGCCGCCTTCAGCCGCTGCTGCTCGGCCATGTAGCCGGCGGCCTGCTCGGACGTCCGCTTCTGCCGGGTGGGGGTGAACATCTGATGCATGAGTGCCATGACGGCGAGTTCCTCGATCAGCTCCGCGAGGGGTCGGCCACACGCTGCCTGGGAGCGGTGAGTCAGCGCGACAGATCCTCACCCCAAGGGTAGTCCCTTCGCAAAACGCCTCCGCGGAGCTGGCGGCCGAGCGCTCAGCCGGCGTCGTAGCGCTGCTGCTTCCAGGTGACGGGCGCGGTGGAGCGGCTGCGCAGCAGGCCGGGGAGCGTGCCGCGCACGGCGGCGGCGGCGCTGAGCATCCAGTACACGAGCGGGTAGAGCGGGATCCACAGCGCGTAGCGGCGCACCGTGCGGTCGTAGCGGCCGTCGAGCGCGAGCCCGATCGAGATCTGCACGACGAGCACGCTCGCGATCAGCAGGCCCCAGAAGTTCGGGATCGGGTTGCCCCCGAAGCCGTAGACGCCCGTCGCCAGCGCGAGCGCCCAGAAGGCGGCCGCGAGGAAGAACAGGTGCGACCAGAAGGTCGACAGCAGTCCCTCGACCCACACCGGCCACATCCGCCGCGCGCGCACGTCGCGCACGATCGGCGCGTTCTCGCGCAGCACCTGGGCGAGTCCGCGCGCCCAGCGCGTCCGCTGCCCCCACCACGCCGGGAGCGTCTCGGGCACCTGCATCGCGAACAGCGCGCGCGGCTCGTAGCGCACGTCGGCGTAGGCGGTCTGCAGCTGCCAGGCGAGCGCGATGTCCTCCGTCGCCATCCCGACGCGGAAGCGGCCGACGTCCTCGATCGCGCTCTTGCGCAGCGCGGTGCAGATGCCGGAGAAGGTCATCAGCCGCCCCCACGTCGCCTGCGCGCGGCGCAGCACCGAGACGGTCGCCGTGAACTCGATCGCCTGCAGCTTCGCCAGCAGCGTGCCCGTGTTCACGACGCGCGGGTTGCCGGTGACCGCGGCGACGCGCGGGACCTTCACGAAGTGCGGGACCATCCAGCGCAGGACGTCGGGCTGCGGGCGCCCGTCGGCGTCGACGATCAGCACGATCTCGCCGGCGAGCAGCGGCAGCGCGTCGTTGAGGGCCATCGCCTTGCCCTCGTTGACCTGCTTGGTCAGCAGCCGGATGCGGCCGGACTGGGCCAGCGGGATCAGCAGCTCGGAGGTGCGGTCGGTCGAGCCGTCGTCGACGACGGTCACGTCGAACGACGGCCAGTCCAGCTCGAGCAGGCGATCCACCGTCTCCTCGATCACCGACTGCTCGTTGTGGGCGGCGACGAGCACCGACACGTGCGGATGCTCGTCGAGCGCGTAGAAGCCGGGGTCGGAGCGCTCGCGGTGCGCGGCGAAGATGGCGGCGCCGACGATCCAGTACAGCCCGGTCACGACCGGATAGAGGCCGAGGAACGCCATCAGCCCGAGATAGATCGGCGCGCCGGCGACCGCGGTGACCCAGGCGGTCATGCGGCGTCCTCCTTGCCACGGCCCGCCACGGCCATGGACGGGGCGGCCTCTGGCACGGACCTGGGGGCGAACTCGTAGCGCTTGACGTCGTCGCCGCTGAGCGAGACGACCACCTGCCCGCGCGCCTCGGCGATCCCGGGCGGCGTCACGACCCGGCGGCCGAGCGCGTCATGCGCGAAGTCGACGCTGCGCGACAGCGGCTCCGTGCGCCGGTGCCGGCGCCGGTAGATCCTGCGAGACCACGCGACCCATGCGAGCGAGAAGCACGTCCAGCCGACGAGCAGCAGGCCGATCAGCTCGACCCCGGCGAGCCAGTCGGCGGGCACGTAGACCTCGAGCTGCCACGCCCACAGCGCGGCCAGCGCGAGCCAGCCCGCGACGCCGATCGCCACGTGCGCCAGGCGGCGGCGGGCGCCCGTACCGGAGCGGCTGCCGGTCAGCGAGACCGGTCGATGGCGTTGCAGTCCCATGCACCCCGCATCGACCCGCGGGGGAGCCGCGGCGACCGTAGGAACCACGTGTTCGCGGCGGCGGTGCGCGTCGCGGAGTGCTCAGCCGGCGTCCTTGGCCTCGCCCCGCCGGGCGATCCACTCGCTGCCGGGCGTGTCGGTGAGGCCGTGGGCGATGATCGAGCAGACGACGACGAGCGCGGCGAGGTCGAAGATGCGCTGGTTGCCGGGGATCGGCTGGGCGAGGATCAGCAGCGAGAACGTCATCGTGGCGACGCCCTTGGGACCGAACCACGACATGAACGCCTTCGTCGCCCAGTCGACGCGCAGGCCGGCGAGCGCGGTCCAGACGGCGATCGGCCGGGCGAGCAGCAGCGTGACCGCGACGAGCGCGACGGCGCTCCAGCCGTCGTCGAACAGGCCGTGGACGGTCAGCAGCGACCCGAACACGACGAAGATCCCGAGCTTGACGATCTCGACGAGGTCCTCGCTGCGCTGCGCGAACCAGTGGCGCAGGTCGGGCCGGCGGATGCCGAGCACGATCGCGCACACGAACACCGCGATGTAGCCGTTGCCGCGCGGCGGAAGGACGGTGAGCCCGTAGGTCGCGAACGCGACACCGAGCGCGTAGAGGGCGCGCTGGTGGGCCGGCATCGTCTCGCGCGCGTACTCGCCGCGCGGCAGCAGCAGCGCGGCGGCGAAGCCGATCGCGACGCCGAACGCGAAGCCCAGCCCGACGTCCTCCAGCACGAAGCGCCACCACACGAACGTGTCGTGGTCGGCGACCACGAGCGCGGCGCTGAGCGCCAGCACGGGCGGCAGCGCGAGGCCGTCGTTGAGGCCGGACTCGAGGTTGAGCGAGTGGCGCACGAGGCGCGGCACGCGCGGGTTCGTCACGACGCTCGAGGACAGCACCGGGTCGGTCGGCGACAGCAGTGCGCCGAGCAGGAACGCGCGCGTCCAGTCCAGCCCGAGCAGCGCGTGCGCGGCGAGCGCGACGATCCCGGCGGTGATCGGCATCGCCACGACCAGCTTGCGCGCGGGCCAGGCCCAGTGACGCTGCAGCAGCTCGCCGTCGACCTCGAGGCCGTCGCGGAACAGGATCACGATCAGCGCGACGGACGCGAGCTCCGCCACGAACCCCGACTTCGCGTCGAAGTGCAGGAAGCCGACGCCGCCTCTGCCGAGCGCGAGCCCGGCGAGCACGAACACCGGCGTGAGCGCGAGAAAGCTGCGCCGCGCGAGCCCCGACGCAAGCGCGCCGATCATCAGCAGCGCCCCGAACACGAGCGCGGAGCGGTTGAACATCTCCGCGCTTGTCGCGAGGACCGGCGAGCCGATGATCGGGGTCATCGCCGGGGAGCTTCGCAGAGCACCAGGCGGGTGGTGGCGTGGTGCGCCGGCGGGGACCAAATTACGCCGACCCGCAGGACTTCCTAGCGCGCATTGGGCGGGTGCGTTCGGGTGCGGGTGCCCCGAGCTGCGATGGCCTTGATCGTCCTCAACCGACCGGCGCAAATAACCGGTGCCGTGCAAGCCTCGGAGACCCCTCGTCGCGACTCACTGCCATCAGAGCAATCTTCGATAGACCTGATAGCAGTATCATCCGTCGGAGGCTCTGAACACTCGATGCCCTCGGCCCCGACAGCCCGCCCGCCGGATCGCGTCCCGGCCCCGGGCGACCACGATTCGCCGGGGTATGACGTGCGCTTGGGCGCTCAAGCGTATGCGCCCATCATCGGGAACCTTGGCGGGTTCGTTGTCGCAGCAGTCGTGCTGGTTTTTGCTTTGCCCCGTGCAAAGCACGGCGATTCCACGCTCCTCGGGCTCGGCACAGGCCTGCTGGTGCTCGCGTTGATCTCATCACTGCTGGCAGCCTTCATTCTCGCGGGCCTAGGGGCCGAGCGGGAACTGACGCCGAACCTGCCTGCCGCGGCCCTGCACGCGGGCGTCACCGCGGCCGTGGGAGTCGTAGCGATGGTCGCCGCATTCGAAGTCCTGTCTGCCGTCTATCTCCCGAGCGCGAAGCCTCTCTTCGTGATGATCACGATCGGGGCCGAGGTGGCGTCTGCAGTTTTTGTGGCCCTCGTGCTGGGCGATGCGTGGCTGGCATCGCGCAACCACCCCGCGAAACGCGGAACACACTGGCTTGCGAGGCAGGAGGACGCTGCCCGCGTTGCCAGAAGCGCGTCTCTTGCCGCAACGATCGCGCTCGGCCTCGGCGCCGGGCTTTACGCACTTGGCGTCAAAGTCTCGCTGGGACCCAGTGGGGCTCGCTTCTTCGTGGGTGCCGGGATCGTCCTGGCGATCGGGTCCGCGCTCATCGGCGTTCTCCGTACCTGGCATCCCTCAGATGGCAAGTACCTCGGGGTCAACCGCACGGAGACGATCCTCGCTCTTGGGCTCTTGACCGCCTACCTCGTCATGCTCACCCTGTGCCTTCCTTGAAACCATGAGTTCGGCTCGCGTGCTCGGCACTGCGCGGGAGCGGATGCGCCTTGCCACCGGATCCTCGCATCACATTTCCTTGCTGAGGTTGGCACTCCCTGCTGGTACTCCCTCCCCACCAGTTCCCCCAGCCCCCAGAACGCCGAAAGCCCCGCCACCGCGGGGCTTCCACCAGCGCGCCCGAGAGGATTCGAACCTCTGACCTTCGGTTCCGTAGACCGACGCTCTATCCAGCTGAGCTACGGGCGCAAATGTAGTGTTTTCGGGCCCATCTACGATTCGGCGGCGCCCGAAGCCGCTGTCTGGTCCCATTTTTATCACGTTGACCTCCGGTGTGACACGCCGCAGCTCACGCCGGGTCTCCTCGACCGAATCCCTTACGCCACCGCGGTTTTCGCGTTCCAGCCTCGTGATCCGGAAACCTCTGGTCCCATTTTTATCGGCTCGTCCTCGCGGCGCTGTCCGCGGTTGCTCACCCGCACCAGTCGATCCGTTCGGCTCTGCTCCCCCGATTCTCGTCTGTTCGCAGCGTACCCGGCCCGACCTCCGGCCTTCCGCCAGCACACTGGACCGGATAGTCGCGACCAGCGCGCGTCAGCGTCGTGGTCGCGACCTAACAGACACGAACACACGCGAACAACCTCGAACCGGCGCCCGCGGCCGCAGCTTCTCACGTCCGCCACAGAGCGCACGCCCTCGGCCGACCAGACCGACGCTCGCCGCCGCGGCCGAAGTGCTCGAACCCCACGACCTCGGCCAACGATCGCCGGCCAACAGCGACCCAACGCATGTGCAGGTGGGACAGCCCCGTACTACCCCTGCGCCATGAAGTCGGTCAACCTGACCCCGCTCAGCGCGAGCCTCGTCGCCGAGGAATCGATCGGCTCCTGGGCAAGGGCAGCAACATCGCCATGACCGTCGCAGAGGAGCAGGAACGGCTCTCATCGCACCACGCGGCCGACCAGCTCGGCTTCTGCCGCCAGCACATCGTACGACTCATCAACGCACGGGAGCTCGAAGCGCAAAAGCTCGCGATCGCTCGACGCACTGGGCGCCCCGCTTGAGTGAGCCGGACCAACCGCGGCGCCCAGTCCTCGCTGGTGCCGCTACCGCCGATAGTGCTGCCGCCCAAGCGCGTCGCGGGTTCGTAGCGGGGGACCGATACGGTCCCATTAGCGACCGGCGGATCGCCGTAGAAGTCGGGGTTCCGTGGCCGCAGCGGCCGACGTGATCAGCGAACGCTCCGGCCGTTCGACCGCCGCGGGGCCGAAGCTCCGCCTCTCGCGGCGCGCTCGACGACCTGTTGACCGGAGGTCATCACGTGCTGGCGCATCCCCTCGGCGGCCGCGGCCTCGTCCTGCGCTTCGATCGCCGCGAGGATCGCACGGTGCGCGGCGAGCGACACCGGCGGACGACCGGCGAGGGTGAGCGACGCCTGAGACGTGCGGTCGATCACGTCGGCGAGCTGCTCGGTCATCTGGCGCAGCAGCGGGTTGCCCGCCGCATCCACGATCGCGTGGTGGAAGCGACGGTCCTCCTGGATGCCGTCGTCGCCGCCGGCGACCGCGGTCTCCATCAGCTCCAATGCTGCGCGCATGGCCTTCAGATCGGCCGCGGAGCGCCGCCGCGCGGCGAGACGAGCGGCCTGCACCTCGATCGCCTCGCGCACCTCCCAGATCATCGGGTGGTCGACCTCGCTGCCGACGATCTCCGAGGCGAGGCTCGGGATCACGTCGGGCGGGGACCGCAGCAGGTACACGCCGTCGCCGTGCTTGATCTCGACGAGCCCGAGCACGCGCAGCGCCGTCAAGCCCTGACGCACCGAGGTGCGGCTGACGCCGAGTCGCTCGGCCAGGTCCCGCTCGGACATGAGGCGGTCGCCCGGTCTCAGCCGCTGCGCGTCGATGAACTCGCGCAGCCGCTCGGCCACCTGCTCGTAGAGCGGGCTGCGGGCGATCGGTTGGAGGCCGGCGTCGGGCATCGGAGGCGCCGAGCGAGTCTAGATCACCCCACGACGACTCAGTCGGCGACGGCGACGTCGTAGCCGGCCTTGCGCAGCGCAGCGAGCACGCGCACGAGGTGCTGCGGCCCGCGCGTCTCGATCGTCAGCTCGACGCCGGTCTCGCGGATCGCGAGCTCGACGCCGTCGCGGACGTGCTCGACGGCGATCACGTTCGCGTGCGCGCCGGCGACGGTGGCGAGCAGACCGGCGAGGCCGCCGGGACGGTCGGAGACGCGGGTGAAGAAGCGGGCGCGGCGGCCGGCGCGCGTCTCTTCGTGGGCGGCAATCGAGGCGAGCAGGCCGATGTCGACGTTGCCGCCGGAGAGGATCGCGACGGTCGTGCCGCCTTCGGCGGGCGCGACCGCGCCCGACAGCAGCGCCGCGAGCGACGCCGCGCCGGCGCCCTCCACCACGAGCTTGGAACGCTCGAGCAGCAGGATCATCGCCTCCGCGATCGCGTCCTCCGTGACCGTCGTCACGTCGTCAAAGAGGCGCTCGATCAGCGGCAGCGTGATCTCCCCGGGGCGCTTGATCGCGATCCCGTCGGCGATCGTCTGGCTGACGCGGGAGACGACCAGCTCGCCGCGCTCCAGCGACGCGGCAACCGGCGAGCACGCAGCCGCCTGCACGCCGATCAGCTCGACCTCCGGGCGCGCCTGGCGCAAGGCGAGCGCGACCCCGCTCGCGAGGCCGCCGCCGCCGATCGGGACGATCACGCGGCGCAGGTCCGGGACGCTCTCGGCCAGCTCGATCCCAAGGCCGGCCTGGCCGGCGATCACGTCGATGTCGTCGAACGGGTGCACGAACGTGAGCCCGGCCTCGGCAGCGCGCTCGCGCGCGAGGCCGACGCACTCGTCGACCGAGGCGCCCTGTTGGTGGACCGTCGCTTCGAACGCGCGCACCGCCTCCAGCTTCGAGACGGCCGCGTCGACCGGCATGAACACCTCGCACGGCACCCCGCAGTGACGCGCCGCGTAAGCGAGCGATTGCGCGTGGTTGCCGGCGCTGCCGGCGACCACGCCACGGCTGCCGGGGTCGACCGCGCGCAGCTTGTTGAGCGCGCCGCGCAACTTGAACGACCCGGTCCGTTGTAGGCATTCGGCCTTGAACGCGACCGTGCCGCCACAGCGGCTCGAGACGCTCGCCGACGTGAGGATCGGCGTGCGCCGCACGATCCGTGCGGACGCCTCGTGCGCCCGCAGCAGTCGCTCCCAGCGCAGCGCCTCGTCGACCTGCGGCGCCGCCTGTGCCATCAGCTCACCGCGACGATCGCGTCGATCTCGACGTGCGCGTCCTTCGGCAGCGCGGCGACGCCGATCGTCACGCGCGCCGGCGGAGCGACGCGGAAGAAGGCGCCGTAGGCCTCGTTGATCTCGGCGAAGCGCTCGAGCTGCGTCGTGTAGACGGTCACGCGCACGGCGTTCTCCAGCTCCGCGCCTGCGGCACGGCAGACCACTTGCAGGTTCTCCAGGCAGCGGATCGTCTCCGCCGCCGGCGAGTCGGTCACCAGCTCCCCGGAGGCCGGGTCGAGCGGGATCGCGCCCGAGCAGTAGAGGACGTCGCCGTGGCGGATCGCCTGGCTGTAGGGGCCGATGGCCCCGGGCGCGTCTGGTGTCGCGATCACGGTGCGCGGCAGGGTCGTTTCGGTCATGCGGGCTCCTTCTGAGCGTCGAGCGGCTGGCGGATGAGGGGATGCTTTGCAGCGCCGGCCTCGTCGAGGCGGCGGACCGGTGTGGAGTACGGCGCGTTGCGGGCGATCTCGGGGTCGTCGGCGGCCTCGCGCAGGATCGCGGCGACGATCTCGGCGAAGCGGTCGAGCGTCTCCTTCGTCTCCGTCTCGGTCGGCTCGATCAGCAGCGCCTCGTCGACGAGCAGGGGGAAGTAGACGGTCGGCGGGTGGACGCCGAAGTCGAGCAGGCGCTTGGCGAGATCGAGCGTTCTGATCCCCAGCTCGCGCTTCATCGGCGCGCCGGACAACACGAACTCGTGCATGCACAGCCGGCCGTAGGCGAGCGGCAGGTGCTCGGCGAGGCCGCCGAGCTTCGCGAGCAGGTAGTTCGCGTTCAGGACGGCGGTGACCGATGCGTCCTTCAACCCCTCGGCGCCGAGCGAGCGGATGTAGGCGTAGGAGCGCACGAAGCAGCCATAGTTGCCCTGGAAGCCGCGCAGCCGGCCGATCGACGGGCCGTCCTCGTCCATGTCGAGGTCGAATGAGCCGTCGTCGTCGCGCACGATCCGCGGGCGCATCAGGTACGGCGCAATCCGCTCCGAGACGGCGATCGGGCCGGAGCCCGGGCCGCCGCCACCGTGCGGCTGCGTGAACGACTTGTGCAAGTTGAAGTGCACGATGTCGAAGCCCATGTCACCCGGGCGCGTGATGCCCATGATCGCGTTGAGGTTCGCGCCGTCGTAGTAGAGCGTCGCCCCCACGCCGTGCACGATCTCGGCAATCTCGGCGATGTTCGCGTCGAAGATCCCGAGCGTGTTCGGGTTCGTCAACATCAGGCAGGCGACGTCGGACGTCGCCTTCGCGCGCAGGTCCTCGACGTCCACCCCGCCGTCCGCGTTCGTCGCGACCTTGACGACCTTCAGCCCCGCCATCGTCACCGTCGCGGGGTTCGTGCCGTGCGCGGTGTCGGGGGTGAGGACCTTCGTGCGCTGCTCGCCGCGGTCCTCGTGGTAGGCGCGCGTCAACAGCAGGCCCGCGAGCTCGCCGTGCGAACCGGCGGACGGCTGCAGCGAGACGTGCGGCAGGCCGCTGATCTCGCCGAGCGCCTGCTGCAGGTTCCACATCAGCTCCAGCGCGCCCTGCGCACGGCGCGGATGCTGGAACGGATGCAGCCGCGCGTGGCCGGGCAGCGCCGCGACGCGCTCGTGCAGCTTCGGGTTGTGCTTCATCGTGCACGACCCGAGCGGATAGAAGCCGCTGTCGAGGTCGAAGTTGCGCTTGCTCAGGTTCACGTAGTGGCGCACCAGCTCAGGCTCGCTCACCTCCGGCAGCCGCGGCGGCTGCGCGCGGCGCAGGCGCACGGGCAGCAGCGCGTGCGGATCGACCCGCGGCACCTCGAGCGGCGGCGCGACGAACGCGCGGCGGCCGGGCGCACCCTTCTCGAAGATCGTCAGCGTCTCGCTCATGCCCCTACCTCCACGCTCGCCGCCTCGCGCTCGGCGGCGAGCACTCGCCCGAGCACCTCGACGAGCCGGTCGATGTCGGTCCGCGAGCGCTGCTCGGTGATCGCGACGAGCAGCGCTCGCTCGTCCGGCAGCGCGAGGCCTGGGTTGACGCCCTCCTCGGCACAGCGCTCGACGACCGCCTCGACGTCCACGCCGACCAGCCGCACCGCAAACTCGCGCACGACCACCTGCTCGTGCAGCGGCTCGACGCCGTCGAGCGCGCACAGCGCCTCGCGCGCGTAGTGGGTGCGCTGCAACAGCAACTCGCCCAGCTCCACCAGACCCTGCCGGCCCAGCCAGCTGAGGTACACGACGCCGCCGAGCGCGTTGAGCGCCTGCGCGGTGCAGATGTTCGACGTCGCCTTCTCGCGGCGGATGTGCTGCTCGCGCGTCTGCAGCGTCAGCACGAAGCCGCGCTTGCCGTCCATGTCCACCGTCTCGCCGGCGATGCGGCCGGGCATGCGGCGCATGTGCGCCTCGGTCGCGGCGAAGAAGCCGAACGACGGCCCGCCGAAGTCGAGCCGGTTGCCGAGCGGCTGCCCCTCGCCGACGCACACGTCGACGCCGCAGGCCCCGGGCGGCGCGAGCAGCCCGAGCGCGATCGGATCGTAGGAGGCGATCACGACCGGCCGGTCCTCCGCATCGGACTCGCCGGCCGCCGCCGCGAGCGCCGCGACGTCCTCGACCGCACCGTAGAAGTTCGGCTGCTGGAGCAAGACCGCGCTCGTCTCGCCGTCGATCGCCGCTGCCCACGCGTCCGGGTCGGTGACGCCGTCGCGCAGTCCCACCTCGACGACCTCGACGCCGAAGCCGTGCGCATACGTGCGCAGCGTCTCGCGCGCATGCGGGTGCACGCCGGCGGAGATCACGTAGCGGCCGCGGCCGTTCGCGAGCTTCGCCAGGTAGGCGGCGCTCGCGAGCGCGCTCGGGCCCTCGTAGACCGAGGCGTTGGAGACCGGCAATCCCGTCAGCTCGCAGATCGCCGTCTGGTACTCGAACATCACCTGCAAATTCCCCTGCGAGACCTCGGGCTGGTACGGCGTGTACGGCGTCAGGTACTCCGAGCGCGACATCAGCATGTCGATCACGGCCGGGACGTAGTGGTCGTACATGCCGCCGCCGAGGAAGCTGACCTCGTCCTCACAGGAGACGTTGCGCGACGCCAGCTCGCGCAGGTGCGCGTAGACGTCCTGCTCGGCCATGCCGGCCGGCAGGTCGAGCGCACGATCGAGCCGCAGCCCGGCCGGGATCGCCGCGAACAACTCCTCGACGTCGGCGACGCCGATCGCCGCCAGCATCGCGTCACGGTCGGCGTCCGTCGCCGCGGTGTAGACCGTCATCGCGCACCTGCCACGGTTGTCGTCTCCAAGCCGGGGTAGAGCGGATGGCGCGCGGCGATCGCGGCGCAGCGCGCGCGCAGGTCGTCGCGCTGCTGCTCGAAGCGCGGGCCGAAGGCCACACGGATGACGTCACCCAGCTCGGCGAAGTCCTCCGGCTGCAGGCCGCGCGTGGCGAGCGCGGAGGTGCCGAGCCGCACGCCCGAGGCGACCATCGGAGGGCGCGGGTCGAACGGCACCGTGTTGCGGTTGGCGGTGATGCCGATCGCGTGCAGGCGGTCCTCGCCCTGCTGGCCGTCGAGCTCGGAGTCGCGCAGGTCGGCGACGACCAGGTGCACGTCGGTGCCGCCGGAGCACACGCCGATGCCGTCCTCGCGCGCGTCGAGCAGCGCGGCGGCGATCGCCTTCGCGCCAGCGATCGTGCGCTCCTGGCGCTCTCTGAACTCGGGGCTGGCGGCGATCTTCAGCGCGACCGCCTTGCCGGCGATCACGTGCTCGAGCGGACCGCCCTGCTGACCGGGGAAGACGGCCGTGTTGATTCTTCTGGCGTGCTCCTCGCGGCAGACGATCATGCCGCCGCGCGAGCCGCCGAGCGTCTTGTGGATCGTCGTCGCGACGACGTCGGCGTGCGGCACCGGCGAGGGGTGCAGCCCGGCCGCGACGAGCCCGGCGAAGTGCGCCATGTCGACCATCAGCAGCGCACCCACCTCGTCGGCGATCGCGCGGAAGGCGGC
>Ga0265319_1000841_pt1 | contig 19572 bp, 22 predicted proteins | sample 4824metaG_FD_192443 | JGI IMG/M metagenome (GOLD analysis project Ga0265319, IMG submission 192443) | Rhizosphere microbial communities from Carex aquatilis grown in University of Washington, Seatle, WA, United States - 4-8-24 metaG | ecosystem: Host-associated > Plants > Roots > Rhizosphere >...
ATTATCATCGTTTTTCATCAATCTTTATCCGCGCACTATTTGGTTGGAATGCCGTGTCTTTTAAAAAGTTCCAACACGCTGGAATCGGGCAGGTCGAAACGCTTGATCAAGAGGTAGCCTTTTGGAACCGGCGGCGCCGTTTTTTCCCGCCACAAGAGATAGGCCGCCTGGTCGTCGAATGGCTTGAAATTAACCCCGTACAACCGGGAAAAATAATATAAACCCCAATAGTTGAAATAGAGGGTGTCCATCCCCTTGAACGTCATCTCCCGATCCCCGGCCGGTTCCCCCGCGACGAACTTCACCGCTTCGTCCTGGTGCCAATTTTCACGGGAGGGAGCCCCAAGCATGCAGCCTTGTTGGGAGAAAAGGACCAAGGGGCCGAGCGTCCATTGCTGGGGGATCAAGGCCGTTCCGAAGCTGACGGCCCAAAAGGCGAAGGCGCAATAGGCAACCGTTAATACCACGGCCATGGTCCTCGCCCAAGCGGCCCCTATTTCGCCGATCCAAAAGACCGCGAGCGCCGAGACTCCCACCATCATCGGCATGGTGTATCTCAGGTCCCGATGGATGAGGTTGAAGAGAAAATAGTTACCCAGCACGAATAAAACCAAAATTTTGTTTTTATCCCAAACCCGCCTGGAAAAGGCCGACCAAAACAATCCCCCCAGGAACATCAGGAAGGGGACCAAAAAAAGCTGGTTTTTCTCAAGAACCCAAAAATAAAACCATTGGGCGTCCCAGTTAAAAAACGGAGGTTTTCCCGTTTCCAGGCTGCTGATGACAAGGTCTTCCCTGAGCATTCGGGGATGATTGGCGTACCAAAGGAGGCTCACGCCGGACGCGATGACAAGCGCCCAAAGAATATTCGACCTTTCCCCATTTTTACCAGAGGGGTCTTTTTTCCACCCCTGGACCAGGACATAGATCAAAGGAACAACCATGCAGGGGGCGAAGTTCCACTTGGTCAACATGCCCAAGCCCATGGAAAAACCCAGCCAACGGGAATTCCCCTTGTTCGAAAAGTTTTCCGTTTTCAAGAGAAGGAAAAGACTCAAGGCCACCATCGATCCCAGGGGAGCGTCCATCATGTACTCTTTAAATTGGCTGACATAATAGGGGGAGGCGAGGATAAAGAGGGCCGCCAGAAGTCCCGTGGTCCTGTTCCAAAGTTCCCGGCCGATCCCGTACATGGAAAAGGCCAGGACGGCGACGAAGAAAAGGTTGGAACCAACCGCCACGGCAAGGGTTTTCCCGAAAACAAGGTAAAAAGGGATCGTCACCCAATGACGGAAGGGAGGGTAAAAATAATAATCGGTCCAGAGCCGGTAAATATGCCGAAAGTGGTAAAGGTTATCCAGGTAAATCAGACTGGTCCAAAGGTGGCGGCCCATGTCCCAATGGGGCGGTCTGGTCTCGGTGGTGATCCAAACGTAATTGAAAAAAGCGACGGCTGCCACTAAAGCGGCCAGGAGGCCGAAATCCAGCCAGGTTGTTTTTTTCATTTGGTACACCGCTAACCTCAGTACTTTCAGTTACGGAAATTTGACGGCATGCTGATAAGTTAACCTCTCCTCGAGGGAGGGGGGGAATTCAAACCTCGCTAAATTCGATCCAATCCCCTGTTCCCCACCAGGGCTTTTCGACAGGAACCGATCAAGTAAAGCGACCCGGTAATGAGCACCGGGGATTGAAACCGCGCCTGTTTCTTCAAAACAAAATCCAACGCCTTTTTCCAATTTTTGACGAGCAGGGGTTGGGCGCCGGCTCTTTCCCAGGCTTTAAAAACAAACTCGCCCTTCTCGGCCCTTCCATTGGGCGGCTCGGTCACGACCGGTTGGGCCGCCAGGGGTTTCAACAGGCGGATGACGGCGGCGTAATCCTTATCTTTTAAGAACCCATTCAAGAGGATCCATCGTTTTCCAGGATATTTTCGGGTCAAACTTGAGGCCAATGCCATTGCGGCGTCCGGATTATGGGCCCCGTCGAGCACCACCAGGGGGGTCGAACGAACCACTTCCACCCGTCCCGGCCAACGGGCGGCCAGAAGGGATTTTTGAATCAACGAAGCGCTTCCTGAAATGCCGCGGGTCCGCAGCATTTGAATGCCAGCCAGCGCTAATCCGGCGTTCTCCATTTGGAAATCCGAAAACGAGGAAAGCTTGAATTTTTTCGACAGTCCCGGGCCTTCCCAGCGAAATCCATTACCCTCCTTTCGGACTTTATAATTCCTGCCGTTGACCCAAAGCGGAACTTCCCTCTCGACGGCGGTTTTTTCTATCACTTGCGAGGCTTCCCTTTGGGTTTGGTAAGTGGCGGCCAGGCAATCCCGTTTTAAAATACCGGCCTTTTCCCAAGCGATCTTTCCGATGGTTTTGCCCAGGATATCCTGGTGTTCCAAGCCAACCGGCGTGATGAGGGACAAAGCGGGATGGGAAATAACGTTGGTCGCGTCCAACCTCCCTCCCAAGCCCACTTCCAACACCACCCAATCCACTTTTTGCTCCTTGAACCAGGAAAAGGCGATGGCGGTGAGGGCCTCGAAATGGGTCGGCGAATGTCCCAGCTTCCTTCTCACCCGGCCGCAGGCATCCAAAACCCGCTCCGCTTGACGTTTGAAATCCACCGGGGATATCCAAACCCCGTTGATTCGGAACCTTTCCCGGATGTCGGATAAATGGGGCGAGGTATAGAGTCCGGTTTTGTAACCGGAATGTTTTAAGTAGGAGGCCATGAAGGCGCAGGTGGAACCCTTGCCATTGGAACCGGCGACATGGACGCAGCGGAGGGATTGGTGGGGATCTCCCAATTCGGACAAGAGAGCGGTGATGGTTTCCAGGCCGAATCGCCAGCCGAACCGCTCGAGGGAATCCAGCCGTTTGATTGCATTCATAAAATCCGAACCTCTAGCCGCAAATCAGAGCAAATTTACGCAGTACAACCCCGGCAATCAGATTTCAAATTATTTTCGTTAATCTTTAGCGAAAATTCGCGTGAATTCGCAGCTAGGCTTTAAAGAATTTCAGGTACTTTCCGAGGGTTTCTTTCATGGAGCTGCGCGGAACGATGGCGTCCACGAAGCCGTGGTCCACGAGGAATTCGGAGCGCTGGAAGCCCTTGGGTAATTTCTGGCGGATGGTTTGCTCAATGACGCGGGGCCCTGCGAAACCGATCATGGCGCCAGGCTCGGCTAAGTTGACGTCGCCCAACATGCCGAAGGAGGCCGCCACCCCGCCCGCCGTGGGGTCGGTCAAAACCGAAATGTAAGGCAGGCCCGCCTCGCCCAGACGGGATAAGGCCGCCGATATTTTCGCCATCTGCATCAGGGAGTAAATCCCCTCCTGCATGCGGGCGCCTCCGCCCGAGGCGGACACGATCACCATACCGACCTTCTTCTCAACGGCCCTCTCGATGGCCCGCGTAATCTTCTCCCCCACCACGCTTCCCATGCTGCCGCCCATAAATTGGAAATCCGTAATGGCCACGGAAGCGGGCTGGCCGCTGATCTTGCCCAAGCCCGTAACGACGGCTTCCGGCATCTTGGTCTTCTCCTGTCCCTTCTTCACCTTTTCCTCGTACTCGGGGAAATTCAGGGGATTCTTGGGAACCAATTGCTCGTCAAATTCCTGGAAAGACCCGGAATCCACGGTCAGGTAGAGCCTCTCCAGCGACGAAAGCTGGTAATGGTAGCCGCACTTGGGGCAAACCTTATAATTCTTATCCAATTCCTTGTTGTAGAGTATGGCGGAACAGCCCTTGCACTTGGCGTAGAGCCCCTGGGGAACATGGACTTGTTTTTTCCCCTGGGACTTCTCAATATCTTTTTTGGGTTCTTTGTACCAAACCACAATAACCTCCAACGAAAAATTGGGATTAGTAATTTAGGAAAGCGCCCTTGAAGGCTTAAATTCCTAACTCCTAATTCCCCATTCCTGATTTTTACTTCAGCGCGTTCACCACTTGCCCGCAGAACTTCTCCACCACCTTACCAATACCCGCGGCCTTAGTTTTCGAGATGAGCTGGATCAACGCGCTGGCGATAATGACCCCGTCCGCCGCTTTTCCCACCTGCCCGGCCTGGGCGGGGGTGGAAATCCCAAATCCTACGACAATAGGAGTCCTGAGTTTCGCCCGTAGAAGCCTCAAAGCGGGCAATAGTCCCGCCGCCAACCTTTTGCGGGCGCCCGTCACTCCCGTCACCGAGACATAATACAAAAAAGGAGCGCCCTGGGCATCGGCCATTTTGACCCTTTCGGGGCTGGAAGTAGGCGCGATAAAAGGAATGAGGCTCAACCCCCTTTTTTTCAGGATCCCGTTAAATTCAGGAAATATTTCCAGGGGCAAGTCCGGGACAATCGCCCCGTCCCCCCCGGTTTCGGATAAAACCTTGGCGAAGGACTCCCACCCCATCTGTTGAACCAAGTTCAAATAACTCATCACCAACAAAGGCTGGCGAAAACCCGCTTTTCGGAGGTCGCGGATCATTTTGAACACATCCGAGAATTTCGTCCCCAGATCCAGCGAAAGCTGGGTCGCTTTTTGCAATGTCGGTCCATCGGCGATGGGGTCGGAAAAGGGAACCCCCAATTCCAGTCCCGCCGCGCCGGCCCGCAAAGCCGACTTGGCGCTCTCCAATGAGGCTTTGTAGGTGGGATAACCTAGGCAGATGTAGGGCAAAAATAACGCCCTGCGGTTGGAGCGGGCGGAGCGGAAGGCTTGGTGAAGGAGTCGGCTCACTTTTTCGCCTCCCTCAAGTTCGTCCCCAGCCTTTCTAAAACCGTATTGACGTCCTTGTCTCCCCGGCCCGAAAGATTCACGATGATCGAGGAGCTTTTGGGCATCTTGGGCGCCATCCTCATGGCTTGATAGACCGCGTGGGAACTCTCCAGGGCCGGCAGGATTCCCTCATGCCGCGCCAGGGCCTGGAAGGCTTCCAGGGCTTGCGCGTCGGTAACGGAAACGTACTTGGCCCGGCCCGTATCCTTCAGCCAGGCGTGCTCGGGCCCGACTCCCGGATAATCCAACCCCGCCGAGATGGAATGGGTTTCGGCGATCTGCCCTTCCAAACTTTGGAGGACATAGCTGTAACTGCCGTGGAGGACGCCCGGCTTTCCTTTTTCCATGGTAGCCGCGTGCCTTTTGGTTTTCACCCCGTCGCCCGCGGCTTCCACTCCCACCATCTTTACTTTCCTGTCCTGAATGAAGGGATAAAACAAACCGATCGCGTTGGAACCGCCGTTGACGCAGGCAATCAGGAGGTCCGGGAGGCGCCCCTCCGCTTTCAATATTTGGCGCCTGGCTTCCTCCCCGATGACCCTTTGGAAATCCCTCACGATCATGGGATAGGGATGGGGCCCGGCGGTCGAGCCGATGAGGTAATAGGTGTTTCGGACGTTCGTGACCCAATCGCGGATCGCTTCGCTCATCGCGTCCTTCAAGGTTCTGGTTCCGGATGTGACAGCGTGGACCTGGGCCCCCAAGAGCTTCATGCGGAAAACATTCAAGGCCTGTCGCCGGACGTCCTCCTCTCCCATGTAGACCTCGCACTTCAATCCAAAGAGGGCGCATACCGTGGCGGTGGCCACGCCATGCTGTCCCGCGCCGGTTTCGGCGATGATGCGTTTCTTGCCCATCCGCTTGGCTAAAAGAATCTGGCCGAGGCAATTGTTGATCTTGTGGGCTCCCGTGTGGTTTAAATCCTCCCGCTTCAGGTAAATCTTGGCGCCCTTGAGGGCCTGGGTCAAACGGGCGGCATGGGTCAAGGGAGTGGGCCTGCCGCTATACTCGGACAAATAGCCGTCCAATTCTTTTTTGAAGGACTTGTCCCGCCGGGCCTTGTCGTAGGCTCCCGTCAATTCCCGCAAGGCGACCATGAGGGTCTCCGGCACATACTGGCCTCCGTAGGGGCCAAAATAACCTTGGGTATTCGGCAGAGAAGTCACGTCAGGCCCCCTGGCTTGGTGGTTTTAATTGGCTCATTTCGCTCTTCAATTTTTCCAATTTTTCCTTGGCGCCCGCGTGGGAAGGGTCCATGGTGCAGGCCTTGAGGTATTCATTCTCGGCTTTGTCGACGTAATCCAGGCGATTATAAAGATCGCCCAATTGTAGGGTGTAGGAAATCACCTCCTCCATCTGATTGTGGCGGAGAAAAAGATCCCGCAAGTTCAGCAGGGCTTCCAAGGACTCGGGAAGCTTGTCAAGAATATCCTTATACATCGCCACGGCCTTTTCCATGTCCTGTGGCTCAATCATTTTTTGGACCAGATTGGCCAGTTCCCGGTAGGCCCCCGCCGCTTTTTTGGCGTTTTTTTCCCTCATGTAACCACTGGCCGAGATTTCGAACTGCTTGAAGGCCCGCTCCAAGTCCCCTTTTTTCAGGTACAGCTCCCCCAAGGTGACGTGGACGTTAAAGTCGTTGGGATCCAGGGCGATGATCTTCTCATATTCCACAATGGCCTTATCCCAGCTACCCGTGTGGTAGTAGATGTGGGCTAATTTAATAATCAGTGATTTCTGATCGGCCATACCGCGCCCAACTTCCTTAATGGATTTTAAAAGCTTTTTTCGCTCGCCGGATAAAAAGGGAAACTTTACGGGGATCTTTGAGGCCGGGCCGGATTTCCACGCCGCTGGAAACGTCCACTCCAAACGCCTTGGAGTTTCGGATGGCCCGTTGGACATTGTCAGATGTTAAACCGCCCGCCAATAAAACCGGGGCCGGCAGGTCTTTGACCGCCCGCTTGGCCCATTGGGGTTGGAAACTCACTCCGGTTCCACCAGGGATGTTTTTATTATAAGAGTCCAATAAAAAGGCTTCAACCCGAAAGCCCATAAAGAGCCTGTAACTCGTCCTATTTTTCATGCGGATAACCTTAATGACAGGAACTTCGAGCTTATCGCAGTAGGCGGCGCTTTCTTTTCCATGCAATTGAACGGCTTGGAAACCGCAAAGCTTAACCAGCCTTTTCACGCGGGATAGCGGCTCATCCACGAAAACACCGACCGGGGTCACCAGCGGCGGGACAAACTTGACGAGCCCCTTGGCTTGAAGGGGCGTTAACTTACGGGGGCCCATGGACATTTGGAAACCAATCGCGTCCGCGCCGGACTTAGCTATCATCTTCACGTCTTGCGGGCGGGTTACCCCGCAGATTTTCACTCGAAACATTAGACACTCCAAAATTTGAACCACAGAGTGAACAGAGTTACACAGAGTTTAAGCTTTTCCATAAAACGCCTTACTCCGTGTTGCTCAGTTAACTCCGTGGTTAATATTATTCTTTCGGCATCAACGCCCTGACGGCCGCCTCAACATCCGGCTTGGTCATGAAGGCCTCACCCACCAAAACGGCCGAGGCGCCGGCTTTTTGCAATCGCAGGGCGTCCTCACGGATAAAAATGCCGCTTTCGCTGACGACGGGAATTCCCCGCGGACACTTTTTCAGAAGATCAAAGGAGGTTTGGAGGGTCACGGTAAAATCATTCAGGTTTCTATTATTGATCCCCAACAGCTTGGCGCCCGCCGCCAGCGCCATTTCCAATTCCCTCTCATCGTGGATTTCCACCAAGGTTGTCATGGACAACTCGTTGGAGAGCGCCAGGAGTTCCTTTAACTTCGCGGGCGGCATCATGGCGGCGATCAGGAGGATGGCGTCCGCCCCGGCTTCCCGGGCCTCATAGACCTGAAGCTCGTCGATCAAAAAATCCTTGCGCAGGACGGGAAGCCCTGAAATTTCCTTGGCAATTTTTAAATAGGACAAGGAGCCTTGAAAATAGGGGGCGTCCGTCAACACCGAGAGGGCATTGGCGCCGGCCTTGGCGTAAGCCAAGGCCAAGGGCTCAATCTTAAAATCCTGCCGCAAGACACCTTTGGAGGGGCTGGCTTTCTTGAGTTCTCCGATCAGGGATATTTTCCCCGGACGGTGGATGGCTCTTAAAAAATTCCGGGGGACGGCTTGAGCCAAAGCGCCTTCTTTTAAGGATCCGATTCCCCTCTCTTTTTTAAGGAGGGCCACCTCTTCCCTTTTCGTTTCGGCTATTTTTTGAAGGATGCTCATTGGTGCGACACTTTTTCCAAAATTTTTAAGGCATTCAAGGCCTTGCCTGAGTCGATGGATTCCTCCGCCAGTATCCGCCCTTCCTTCACTGACGAGGTTTTGCCCGCGACGTAAAACCCCACCGACGCGTTCATCACCACCGCCTCCCGCCGGGGGCCCTTTTCCCCCTGGAGTATTTCCATGACCAATTTCGCGTTGCTGGACGCGTCGCTCCCTTTCAAAACCTCAAGTCCGTGCCGCTCAAACCCGAACAATTCAGGGTCAATTTTAGTCTCACGGACCACCAAATTGTTTCCGATGTCCATCACCGCCTCGAAAATCGTCGTGGGACCGGCGCAGGAAACCTCGTCCAACCCTTCCGCGCTGTGGAGAGTGATGACCTTGTCGCTTCCCGACCGGACCAAAACCTCCGCCATCAATCGCGCCTTTTCGCGGTCGTAAACCCCGATGACCTGGCGTTTCACCGAGGCTGGATTGCACATGGGGCCCAAAATATTAAAGAGGGTCCGGACTCCCATCTCCTTGCGGATGGGCCCGACGTTTTTCATGGCGGGATGGAAATGGGGGGCGAAGAGAAAGGCGATCTTGGCTTCCTTCAGGCAGTTCTCGACCGCCCGGATGGTAGGGTCAATCTTGACTCCCAGGGTGTCCAACACCTCGGCGCTGCCGCATTGGCTGGAGGCGGCCCGGTTGCCGTGCTTGGCCACCACCACCCCGCCGCCCGCCAAGACCAAAGCCGCGCAGGTGGAAATATTGAAGGTTCCCCGATGGTCGCCGCCGGTCCCGCAGACGTCAATGGCGTTGAGCCCCTCGGCGTTCACCAATCCCATTTTCCCGCGCATGGCCTTGACGCTGCCGATGATTTCCTCGACGGTCTCGCCTTTGTAGCTTAAAAAAGAAAGGTAGCTGGCGACCTGGACCGGCGTGGCCTTCCCCTCGAAAATTTCCAGCATGCAAAGATAGGCTTCATTTTCCTGAAGCGATTCCTTTTGGGAGAGTTTGACGATAGATTCGCGGATCATGTATTCACCTTAAGAAAATTTTTACCACCAAGACACTAAGGCCACCAAGAAAAGCTCGGAAAACTAAATCTTTTGGATAAATTCCTTAATGTAAATGGACGGGTATTTTACTCGGCGGGCGGACAAAAACAAAAGAATCAATAAAACCGTGGTTTTCTTAGTGTCTTGGTGTCTTGATGGTTAAATCTTGAAGAATTTCTTGGCGTTTTCGGTCGTTCTGGCTGCCAATTCTTCCAAAGAGACGCCTTTGACTAACGCGACCTTCTCGGCGGTGTACTTCACATAGGCCGGCTCGTTGCGCTTGCCACGGTTGGGTTCCGGCGTCAAATAGGGGGAATCAGTCTCAACCACCAGACGGTCCAAGGGTATCTTCGCGACCGCGTCCCGGATCGATTGCCCGTTCTTGAAGGTGACTGGCCCGGCGATGGAAAAAAGGCATCCCAGCCCCATGAATCGCTCGACAAAATCAGGCCCCGCCGAATAACAGTGCATCATGATTTTCACGCCCTGGGCCTTTTCGGAAAGAATACGGTAAATATCCTCGTGGGCGTCCCGGTCGTGGATCACGACGGGAAGGGAAAGACTTTTGGCCAAGGCAATCATCCGCTCAAACACCACCACCTGTTTTTCCCGGTTGGAATCGTGGTGGTAATCCAGGCCTATTTCGCCGATGGCTTTGGGGCTGGTTTCCCTGGCCAACCTCTCGACTTCCGCCAGTTCCTTTTCATCGAAGCGGTCCACGTCCGAGGGATGGGCGCCTACCGTGTGGAAGATTTTCCCCGGATAGCGGGAGGCGATTTTGGCGGCGGCCGCGGAGGTTTTTTCATCCGTGCCGATGGTCACCATGGTTTCAATGCCGAACTCTTCGGCTTTTTGGAGGACCGCCTCTTCGTCCAGCGCGAGGCGCTCATCGTCCAAATGGCAGTGGGTATCAATTAATCCAGGCATCTTACTTCTTCTTTTCTTTCTCAATACGAGGAAACAGGGGTTGGCCCTTGGCGATTTTTTGACCCACCGGGATCTTTCCCCAATCCTCTGTTTCTAAAAGTGAATGCAGGCTGACATCATCTGAATATCCCAATTGCGTCCATATCCCCTGAGCCGTGAAGGGCAGAAAGGGTGTAATGGAAATAGCGGTAACCCTTAAGGATTCCATCAAGGAATACATAATCGTGGCGAGTTTCTCTTTTCCAGCGTCGCCTTCCTTTGCCACCTTCCAGGGAGCTGACTCCTCGATATATTTATTGGCGCGTTTCACCAATTCCCAAGCCTGGGCTAGGGCCGCATGAAATTCCAGTTGATCCATCGCCGCCCGGGCGGCCGGTAAATAAGCCTTGCCCAAAGCGATCAGTTGATTTTCCAATTCCCCGTTGGTTCCCGGCTTCGGGATGACTCCCTCAAAATATTTTTCGAGCATGGTCAAGGAACGGTGGACCAGGTTTCCCAAATCGTTGGCCAAATCGCCGTTAAAGCGCAATTGGAAGGATTCATCGGTATAGTTGCCGTCCAAGCCAAAGGCTATTTCACGCAAGAGATAATAGCGCAGGGCGTCCGGGCTGTAGGTGGCGGCCAATTCAAAAGGGTCCACCACATTCCCCAGGCTCTTCGACATTTTCTTGCCGTCTTTATTGATATAACCCGTACCAAAAACTTTCTTAGGCAGGGGGATGCCGGCGGCCATGAGCGCCGTGGGCCAAATGGTGGTATGAAAGCGGAGAATGTCCTTGCCGATGATATGGACGTCCGCCGGCCAAAACTTCTTGTAATTTTCCCCGTCCGGCCAGCCCAGGGCGGTCAAGTAATTGACCAGGGCGTCGAACCAGACGTAAATCACCGTCGCTTCCGGAACCGGCGCCGGGATCCCCCATTTCACCGCCGAACGGGTGATGGAGACGTCCGTCAAACCAGGCTTGATGAAGTTATTGATCAGCTCGTTTTTCCGGCTGGCCGGCTGGAGAAAATCAGGATGTTCGTCCAGGAACTTTTCCAACGGCTTCTGAAAAGCGGACATTTTAAAGAAATAATTCTTTTCCTTGATGCGCTCGACGGGCCTTCCGCAATCGGGGCAGGCCTTCCCTCCCTTGGGGCCCTCCACCACTTCCGAATCCAACAGGAACTTTTCGTCGGGCAGGCAGTACCAGCCCTCATAGTCGCCCTGGTAGATGTAGCCCGCGTCCATCACCTTTTTAAAAAAAGCCTGGGCCGCTTTTTTATGGTCTTCATCCGTGGTCCGGATAAAACGGTCATAGGTGATTCCCAGCTTGACCCAAGCCTCCTTAAACCGTTCCACGACCCTGTCCGCCAACTGCTTCGGCTCAATACCCTCTTCCTGGGCGGTTTTGGCGATTTTTTGCCCATGCTCGTCCGTGCCGGTTAAAAAGAAAACGTCGTAGCCGTCCATGCGTTTGAACCTGGCCAGGGCGTCCGCCCCCACGGTGGAATAGGCATGGCCGATATGCGGAACGTCGTTGACGTAATAAATGGGGGTTGTAACGTAAAAAGTTTTCTTTTCCATTGTTCTTTCTCGTTGGTAGGGGCAGGTCTCTGCGCCCGCCCTTTTGGGCGCCCAAAGAGGGACGCCCCTACAAATTTAAATCTTTACCGCCATTTCCATAAAGGATTGGTTGGGGATCTCGCCCTTTTGGAATCCTTCCCTCAGTTCCAGGAACAAATGGTCCAGGATCATCTTGGCGCTCAAGTTCGTCAGGATCATGTCCTGGTGCTTTTGCAGGCACCTTAAAACCACGTCCGCTGGAAGGGAGGTCAACTTGGGCGGGATTTCCACTTCCCGGGAAAGCCTCCGGGACCAGAGCCCCAAATATACCTGGAACGCCGCGGTTATAACCTCCGCTTTGCGCTGGGTCGCCGTTCTTTCCGCCTCGCTTAAGAATTCCGGCTCCCACTTGTCGTATTCGCCCACAAGGGCGAGCCATTCCTCCTCCGGCCCCTGGAGAACCTTGTCCCAATCGGCGCAAACCTTATCCCGGAATTCCCTCCAATTGCCGTCGCCGTATTTCAAGGCCAGGGCCAGGTTCCCATTGGACTCCTGGGCCGCGTTTTTCGCCTCATCCCTTTTCCAAGCGTAGGATTGGACCAGGATATTCTCGACCTTGTCCGTGGACAGGGCCGGGAACCGGATGAGCCGGCACCGGGAAAGAACCGTCGGCAGGAAATTTCCGGTCTTTTCCGCCAGGAGGACGATCACCGTGTTCGCGGGCGGCTCCTCGAGGGTTTTCAGCAGGACATTTTGGGCGTCCTTGTTCAAGCTTTCCGAGTCCAGGACCACGGCCACTTTGAAGGGCGCCGAGAAAGGAGCTTGGTTTAATTTTTCCGCCAGCCTCTTGGCCACATCCACCACGATTCCCTGCTTCTTTCGGTCGTTGGGATCCTCGCTCCAGAAAAAATCCCGGTGGACCCAAAAGAGATCCGGATGGGTCTTATTCAAAACCTGGCGGCAGGTCGCGCAGCCGGCGCAAGCGGGGCCTTCCCCGCAAAAGAGGGCCCGGACCAGGGCCAAGGCGTAGCTTTTTTTGCCCGAGCCTTCGGGACCGGCCCAGAGAAAAGTTTGCTCACCGGGCTTGGCGATGAATTTTTTTAAAAGTTTTTGGACCTCGGGCTGCGATTCCAGATTTTCCAAACTCGGCATTTCCATGGGCTTCATTTAAAATCCACATCCTTCAAGTTTTGATGAAAGAACCACCGGTTTTTCACGGCTGACGGTCTTTTGAGGGGTTCGATTTGCGAAGTTCAATTATGGCCCAATCCCCCACCATTGGCCATACTTTCGTGAATTGATAGCCGCCTTTTTCAAGTTCGGAAACAGCCCTTTCCACCACCGGGGGACGGTCCAATCCCTCCACCACCACACAGCCAATGCGGTCATCCTCATGAACTGCCGCCCAAGCCCTCCGGCTGGAGGGACCGGCATAATCCGAAAGGAGCACCTCCCCCCGCGACAGGAACCTGGCCGCCTCGCTGACCCAATGATTGGCGAATCCCGACCTCAATCCCAAAAGCTTGAAATTTTCCGCGATGATTTGAGCGGGGAACAGGGCCGGCATCCTCTCAAAACGGTTGGTCAAAAGAAACCCCTGAAGGAAAAACCAGATTAAAAAAATGGCGGTCCCAACGGTTTTTTTCCATCGAACCAGAAAATCAAAAAACAACCCCAGCCCCATGGCTTGAAATACAAATAAATAGGTCAAATATCGGAAAGATGTCGCGTCCCATACCTGGGCGCTGAAAATAAAAAAAAGGACGTAAATCGCCGCCGGGCCTGCGCCCATCAGCGCCAACCCCGGATTTCCGGATTTTTTTTGACCGGCCAGCCGGTAAAATCCCCAGGCGGCGGCCAGGAAAAGGATTCCCGTCCAGGCCGACAGGAAAACAGCGCCCCATCCCCGTATCATCGGGTCGACGTACAGGCCGAATTTTGAGCCCTGCAGATACCCGAAGGGCAGGTTTCCGTTCCAATATTGGGGGAAGGCGCCCGCTAAAAGGGACAGGTTTTTCCGGAATCCCGCGCCATCCGCCAAACCGAATTTGAGGTAATGGGGACCCAGGGTGGTAAAGGGGCCGTTTCCCCAAAAACCCAAAAGAGCCCCTCCCGCCAAACCCGCCAATGCCTGTGCCAGCCGGGAAACGGCGGAAGGAGAGGATCGAACCATCCAAAGCTCGTAAATCACCACAGGAACAGCGAAAAAAAGAATAAAGGGTTCGCACCAAAAAGCCCAACCCACCAGGGCGCCGAAAATAATCGCCCATCTCCTCCCCCCCAGCCATCGTCCTGAATAAAAAACCAACAAGGAGCCCCAGCAGAGAGTCTCGACCCGGCGTTCGTCAAAATGGGTTATGTAATAAATCGAGGAAATGGACGGGACCGTCAGGGCGCAGGCCATGAACCAGGCGGCCAATTTCGAGATTTTTTGATGGACCCACAGAACCCACAGGATTGAAAAAAAAGTGGTGATAAAGATACCGGTCAAGGCGCCAAAACCGACCCACCCATTGGTGAGCGCATAAAACAAACATCCGATCCACTTTCGAATACCCTCAAATACGGGTTGGTAGGTGCAATCACCCGCGTCGCCCGTCACCAGGCCTTTGATGTAATCGCTCCCATAGACTTCATCGCTGTTAAAGGCGATGTTCCCTTTCAAAACGAAGGCAAGCCTCACCCCCAACCCCAACAGGGCCAAGATCCACCACCACCCCCATGGAACGGAATCGGATTCCGGGATTATTTTCATGTTATTTCGAACGGCCGGAAGAAACACCGAACTTTAATTCCAGAGCTCTTTTGGGAGCGGTCAAAAAAATAACTTTAGGCAAGATCGGACTTCCCCAGAAGTTGAACGGTGAGTTTGGGCAGGCGCAGGATAAGCTTTTGGACCATCTCAACATAAACCTCTTCCTTCTTTCGCCCCGCTTCCACCACCACCACCCTTTTCTTTTCCTTCTTGGCGATTTTCAAGAAGACCTGGCGCACCCTGCGGTGAAATTGGAGCTTTTCGCGTTCCATACGGTCTTTGCCTTTACCCCTGCCCAGGGCCCGGCGCAATCCGATTTCCACTGGCAGGTCAAAAAGCACGGTTAAATCCGGTTTCAGGCCGCCGGAGGCGGCGCGGTTCATCATTTCCAAAACATTAAGGTCAAATCCCCGGCCCCCGCCCTGATAGGCCAGGGTGGAGTCGGTATAACGGTCGCAAAGGACAATTTGACCCTTGCGCAGAGCCGGCAGGATGACTTCCCTCACGTGCTGGGCCCGGTCCGCCAGGAACAGAAAAAGCTCCGTTTCGGGCGTCAAATTGTACTCCAGCCGGTTCAAGATCCAATGGCGCAATTGGGTACTCAACTTGGAACCACCAGGCTCCCTGGTAAGAATAAAAGGCACCCCATGCCGTTTGAGGGCTTCCCCCAAAAGCCGCACTTGGGTGGATTTGCCGGTGCCTTCAGTTCCCTCAAAGGAGATGAAAAAACCTTTTTTCCAAGAATTTTTCATTTTCATAACGCTTTCACTTCTCCTATTTCAAAAACATAACCATGGTAATCCGTGTTCGGCCTTTTTCCCCCGCCTTGGGCCACCAAAGCGGCCATTTGACCCCTGTGATAGTGGTTGTGGTTCACCACGTGGACAAGGACATTTTGGACGGTTTGCTCAAAACGCTTCCCTTGGGTATTGGCGTAGGTTATTTTCCCTTTCAAGTCCCCGGTCCCCAACCCTCCCAGATACTCCTTCCAGGAGGAGTGTAGTTCCTCGAGTTTTTCGCGGCAGTCCCCCAGGGCATAGGTTGGATTGGGATCGGTAAAGCGGGAGAGGTTTTCTTCTTTCTTTAACCGGGCCAGCCAAACGTCCAAGGCAAAGAAGATATGACCCAATAGTTTAACCGCTTTTTCAGGGGGCTCAGGCATCCCCTCGAGGGCTTTCAGAAACTTATCGTTCGCCCAGTAATCGTATTCGTAGTTTTTTCGGAATTGATCAAGCATTTCAAATCTCCAAGACGGTTATGTTACCTCTTTTGGGGACCCCTTAAAATAAAAAAGGCCTGCCCCGCTTCGCTCATAGGGGCACCGCCCCCTATGTACCCCTCACTCCTTTCCAAGGGGCCAAGCCCCTTGGATCCTGGGGGCGGAAAATAAAAAAGCCCTGCCCCCCCTCACGGGGAACAGGGCTCTTCTGAGGCTAATTACTTGATTTCGACTTCAGCGCCGGAATCCTTGAACTTAGCGACGATTCCATCCGCGTCGGCTTTGGTCACGCCGGTCTTGATCGGCTTGGGAGCCGCGTCAACCAAGTCCTTGGCTTCCTTCAAGCCCAATCCGGTGACTTCCCGGACGATCTTGATGACGTTGATCTTCTTGGCCGCGTCCACCGTCTTCAGGTTGACGTCAAACGCCGTCTTCTCTTCGGTCGCCGCCGCCGCTCCTCCGCCCGCCGCCGCAACCGCCACCGGGGCAGCCGCCGACACGCCGAACTTGGTCTCGAGAGCCTTGACGAGCTCGTTCAATTCCAAGACACTCAACTTCTCAATCGTGCTGATCATTTCTTCAATAACTGGCATTTTCACTTCCTCCATTTTTTAAGTTGCTCCGGTTCCGCAGACCCGGAAATGTGAATAATAAAATCAGGCGGTTTTTCCCTTCGCTTGAGCGATCGCGTTGAGGGCGTAAACCAGTTTGCTCGCGGGGCCGGCCAGCACACGGACAAAACCCGTGATCGGCGACTGCATGCTGCCCAGCATCTTGGCCAAGAGAACCTCTCGGCTCGGCAGATTGGCCATGGCCTTGATATCCTGAACGGTGATCAGTTTCCCGTCCATGAATCCGCCCTTCAGGGACAACTTTTCGTGTTCCTTGGCGAACTTGGAGAGGATCCGGGCCGGTGCCACCGCGTCCTCCATCGCCAAAGCGATAGCCGTGGGGCCGACCAGAAGATCGTCCAGAACCGTGACGTTGGCCTTGTTGAGCGCGATACGGGCCAGGTTGTTTTTCACCACGTGGTATTCCACCTTGGCGTGAAAAAGCTTGGCGCGCAAGTCCGTCACTTCCGCCACCGTCAGTCCCGAGTATCCGGTGACAACGGCCGACTTGGACGACTGGACCTTTTTCGTGAACTCCTCAACCACCGCTACCTTTTCAGGCGTTGGTTCGCGTTTTTTTCCTTCTGTCAAAAAAATCACCACCTTCTTGTTTGAATTTTCGAAAGCTTGGGAAAGGGTGGTCCCGGGATAATCTCTCCTGGACAAAAAAAACCCCTCACCCGAAACGACCGGATGAAGGGTATTTGATATACGCTTCTCTGGATCGTCTCGGCAGGCATTCATTAAGCCCCTTAACGGAGCGCCCGCTGTCTTCGACACTCGTAAACTGTAAAAACCTAAATAAGATCCTTAAACAGTTTACTGCCCACAGATTCCAGTGGAATCTGTGGGAATCTTAAGTTGTGACTGCTACGCCCTTTGCCCCGGGGGGCAAGGGAACGTCATTATAACCCCTTCGCCGTGGACTTTGTAAACTCCGCCGTTTCCACTTTGATGCCGGGCCCCATGCTGGAGCTTAAATGGGCCGAAATCAGGTAGGTTCCCTTGGATGAGGCGGGCTTGACCGAAACCAGAGTCTTGATCAACATCTGGGCGTTCTCGATGATTTGGGTTTCGCTGAATTGGACTTTCCCGACGCCCGAGTGGCAGATGCCCTGGTCGTCCACGCGGTACTCAATCTTACCCGCCTTGATTTCCTTGACGGCCTTGCCCACTTCCGTGGTGACCGTTCCGGCCTTCGGATTGGGCATCAGGCCCTTGGGGCCGAGCACCTTACCCAATTTACCCGTTTCCCTCATGATGTCGGGGGTCGCCACCAACACGTCGAAATCGAGGAATCCACCGGCGATTTTATCCACCAGCTCCGTCCCTCCGGCGAAATCGGCGCCGGCAGCTTCCGCTTCCTTCACCTTCTCGCCCTTGGCCAAAACCGCGACCCGGAGGGTCTTGCCCGTCCCATGGGGAAGGGAGACGGTCCCGCGGATTTGCTGGTCGGCTTTTTTAGGATCCACCCCGAGCCGGATATGCAGCTCGACGGTCTCGTTAAACTTCGCCGGAGCGGCCTTTTTAAGGATCCCGACCGCCTCGGTCAGGGGGTAGGATTTGTTCTTGTCCACCAGCTCGGCGTTCTTGCGGTTTCTCTTGCTCATCTTGACTGCCATAAATTTCCTCCCGTGGTTCAAGCGCCCCGCCCTCCCGGGCCAGGCTCCCACAGATAAATTCAGTCCACGGTCGACAGCTGACAGTTCACAGCCAAAGGCTTTAAAAAGACTTTCCTGCGAACCGTCGACTGTCGACTATCGACTGTACTTCTACTTCTGAATCTCAATACCCATGCTGCGGGCCGTTCCCTCCACCATCCGCATGGCGGAGTCCAGCTTTTGCGCGTTCAAATCCGGCATCTTCGTTTTGGCGATTTCCTCAACCTGCTTCAAGGTGACTTTACCCACCTTGGTCTTGTTGGGAACCGGCGAACCCTTCGCTAATCCCGCGGCCTTCAATAGCAGCACCGCGGCCGGAGGGGTCTTGGTGATGAAGGTAAAGGACCGGTCCTTGTAGATGGAGATGACCACCGGGATGATCAAGCCGTCCTGCTTTTGAGTCGCGGCGTTGAATTGCTTGCAGAACTCCATAATATTGACGCCGTGCTGTCCCAAAGCCGGCCCTACCGGGGGGGCGGGATTCGCCTTGCCGGCCGGGATTTGTAATTTCACCATCGCGTTTAATTCTTTTGCCATCTCTCGTCTCCTAAATTTTTAACCACGAAGTTCACGAAGAACACGAAGTTAAACCATATTTTTTTACTTTGTGACCTTTGTGTACTTTGTGGTGAATTCTTATTCCTTCTCGATCTGGTGGAACTCCAGCTCCACCGGCGTCTGGCGGCCGAAAATGGTCACCATGACCTTCACCCTCTCGCGCTCCGGGTTGATTTCCTCAACCGTTCCCGAGAAATTCGCGAAGGGGCCGTCCATCACCTTGACCAAGTCGCCCTTGTCAAACTGGCTCTTCAAGGCCCGGCGCTCGCGGCGCTTCCCGATATGCTCCAGGATAGCCGTGACTTCCTCGTCCGGCAGCGGAATCGGCTTGTTGCCCGATCCCACGAAGCTGGTAACCTTCGGGGTATTACGCACAACCGACCAGGAATTCTCATCCATGTCCATTTCCACCAGGATATACCCGGGGAAAAACTTCTTGTTCGTCACGCGCTTCTTGCCGGCGCGGGTTTCCGTGACCTCTTCCGAGGGAATCAGGATCTGAAAGATTTTATCTTCCATTTTCATGCTCTTAATCCGGTTTTCGAGGTTGGTTTTCACCTTTGCCTCGTAGCCCGAGTAAGTATTGATCACGTACCAGCGCTTTGACATTTGCAAGACAGCCTCGCTTTATTTACTTTAAAATCTTCTGCACCAGATTAACGACGCCCATGATGCTGAAGTCATAGACCGACAACAAAACCATTAAAAAACCGATGGTCACGCAGACCACGGCGGTGGAACCCTTGATCTCGTCCTGGCTGGGCCAGGAAATCTTCTTAAATTCCGATTTCGCTTCGGCGAAAAAAACCTTCAAGTTCTCGAGCATGTTCACCCTTCTTTTGTAAAGCCGGATGAGCCGGCTCTATCCCTCATTACAATTCTGATGGCAGGGCAGGAAGGATTCGAACCTTCAACGCGCGGTTTTGGAGACCGCCGCTCTACCATTAGAGCTACTGCCCTAGGAAATTCGGTTTATTTGGTTTCCTTGTGCAAGGTGTGCTTACGGCACCACCGGCAATATTTCTTTACTTCGAGCTTTTCCGGCGTCTTCCGCTTGTCGCGCGTCTTGTGATAATTGCGGCGTTTGCAATCTGCGCAGGCCAATGTAATTTGTTCACGCATGGGTGCTTAATTCCTCTGTTTCTTTCTTTATTCGACGATCTGAATGACGACGCCGGCGCCGACGGTGTGGCCG